>Ga0082335_1001780_pt1 | contig 43432 bp, 39 predicted proteins | sample Subgrocontami58m_FD_72375 | JGI IMG/M metagenome (GOLD analysis project Ga0082335, IMG submission 72375) | Subsurface groundwater microbial communities from S. Glens Falls, New York, USA - GMW37 contaminated, 5.8 m (SPADES assembly) (version 2) ...
CAGGGGCGTGAACCAACTCGGCAAGCTCATTGAAGGGGTCCACTTCCAGGACGGAACTGTCAGGGAGACATCAGTAGGGATCGCCGCCTGACCCCTCATACACCACATTTGACAATAGCTCGTGTTCCTGTTGCTATCGCCTAGCTATGAAAGTAACACACAATTGGCTGGATTTGCATCCCTGACAGCCAGGCGGAGAGCAGGTGTGAAACGGCTTTGCCAGTCTCTATATGGGCCAAGGTGCTCGCAGTTAGGCGCGTCGCGCACTTGCGGGCTTGTTGTTTGGTCGTAGATCACCAAAGCAATCATTTGCTGGAGGTGGACAATGAGTTACCGGTTCTTCCGTAGGCCGTCTCTTGTACTTGGGGGTATCTTCGTTATCGGGTCTCTGCTGGCGGTAGCCTGTGGAGGCGCAGAACCCACAGCAACAGCCACAGTCGCCCCTACTGCCACAAAGGCCCCTGTCATTGCCACGGTCACTCCAACTTCCACGCCCATCCCAACTCCCACAGCTACGCTGACGCCGAAACGCGGCGGAGTGGTGAAGGCAAGCATCGGCCAGGACCCCAACACATTTGACACTCTTGCCCATGCCAGCGGCGGGACCAACACGCATTTGGCCCGCCTTTTCAGCAACCTCATCTGGAACCCGCAAGGTAGGATTCTGGAGCCGGACGCCGCTGAGTCCTACACCATCACCGACAATGGACTCACGTGGGTCTTCAAGCTGCGCAACAACATCAAATGGAACCCAGGCACGCCCGCGGGCCCCAGGGACGGCACCCTGATGACCGCCGCAGATGCGAAATACAGCCTGGAGAAAATGATGGGCAAGGCGGGCAGCGCCGCCGGCGGGGCTTCTGCACGCTGCGGATGGATCAAGGACTTCGTAGACACCGCCAGGCCCGACAACGGTGTGGAGGTGGTGGACGGCCTCACCGTAAAAGTCCACCTAAAGCAGCCCTTCGGTTCCCTTGCGGGAGTGCTGTCCATCGGCTTCTGCGGACTCATACCGGAAGGCACCACTGCCGCCCAGGCCAAGCAGCGGCCCTTCGGCTCGGGGCCCTTCGTACTTTCGTCCTTTGAGCGGGGCGCCCGATGGGTGTATGCCCGAAATCCAGACTATTTCAAGCCGGGACTGCCCTATCTTGATGAGATACAGCTCCTGGTCATCACGAGCACCGACGCTACTCAGGCTGCCTTCCTGACTGGGCGCGTGGATGTGAGCAGCGGGCTTCCGACCAAAGACAACTTGAGCAAATACCAGGAGATGATCGCTCAGGGCAAGACCCGGACATTGCCCTATGATTCTCAGTGCCGGCCCTCGGGCGTCTTCATGAACGCTACCCGCCCGCCGTTCAACGACATCAACCTCCGCAAGGCGGTCAATCTTGCCCTGGACCGCAAGGCGTATGCGCAAGTGGTCTTTAACGGCAATGCAACGCCCCATCTGTTCCTGGATACGGGCGGGTTTGGCCGGTCCGTAGATGAGATATCCAAGCTGCCCGGCTACCGCCAGCCCCACGCTGCCGATGTGGAAGAGGCCCAGCGCCTGGTCAAAGCCGCCTACCCCAACGGGCTGGATATTAAGATCCCTACGGAGAACTCTGCCACGTATACCCTGCAAGGTGAGTACGTCGCCAACGAGTTGAACGCAATAGGAATCCGCGGCACCCTTGACATGGGCGATTCAACGCGGACGGATGCAGTCATGGCGTCGCTGGACTTTGCCCTGTTTGCCTACTACTTCTGCCAGAGTACCGGCGTCCCGGAGGAGTTGTTCGGCAACTTCTTCGTCACGAAAGCCCCTCGCAACTGGTTTGCATACACCAACCCGAAACTGGATGCAGCCTACCTGGACATGGCCGCTACCAGCGATCCCGCCCAGCAGAAGAAGAAGGCCCAAGCCATGGAAGACATGCTCCTTGAGGACATGATCATCGCTCCGCTCCCTGTCCAGCTTGGCAACAGGCACGCGTGGAGCTACGTCCACGACCTGCCTATCACCATCAGCCAGTACAACTGGAGCAAGGACGAGCGCCTCTGGCGGGATCCGTCCTGAGGTAGGGGTTCACCTTCCGAGTCAACGCTGCTGACTAGAAGGGAAAGCAATGTTGAGGGGGTGCACCCAGTAAGTGCACCCCCTTTTGTTGCGAAGCCTGTTCTTCGTGACTATCTCAAAACAGGTTTCGTACCCCCGCCTGAAGGCGGGGGCTTCAAGCCGCACCCTTCAGGGTGTGATGCTGCCCACTCCTTAGAATAGGGTAAGGCCCGTACAACAACACAGGAGCAACACCATGGAGCAACTCCCGCTGCGCAATATCCGCGTTCTGGAAGTGGCCCACATTGTCGCAGGCCCTTCCGCCGGTCTCCTACTGGCCGACATGGGAGCCGACGTTATCAAAGTGGAACCGCCGGATGCCCTGGACCCTAGCCGCATCGGCACCGCCCGGACCGGCAGCTTCTTTTTCTTCAACCGCAACAAACGCAGCATCGTACTGGACATGAAGAAGAAAGAGGGCCTTGAGGTGTTCTATCGCCTCGCTGATAAGGCGGACGTGGTGGTGGAGAACATGGGGCCAGGCACAGTAGACCGCCTCGGCATCGGCTACGAGCAGCTCTCCCTCCGCAATCCCCGTATCATCTATTGCAGCGTCAAAGGCTTTCTGAGCGGCCCCAACAGCGATTGGCCTTTCCTGGACGAGCTTGCCCAGATGATGTCCGGCCTGGCCTACATGACCGGCCCCAAGGACCAGCCTTTGCGGGCCGGGGCAAGCATCATAGACATCGGCGCGGCTACTTACGCCGTCGTCGGTGTTCTGGGCGCGCTCCTGGAACGGCAGATTACGGGTAAGGGGCAGAAAATCACCGGCGGCTTGTTTGAGACTGCGCTGTTCTTCGTTGGACAGCACATGGCCTCCACGCAGTTCGGCGGCCAGACGCCACGCCCCATGGGAGAGCGCGACCGCGGCAATCGCCCCGGCGGTTGGGGCGTGTACGACCTCTTCACGTGCTCGGATGGCCGCCAGGTCTTTATTGGCGTCACCAGCAATGCCCAGTGGAAGCGAATCTGCCAGGCCCTCGGCCTGGAGGACTTGGCCGGAAATCCAGCCCTGGATGATAACGTTGGCAGGGCGCAGAACCGCGTGACCGTCCTCCCGCGCATTGAGCAGGCGGCCCGTCTCATGGACAGCAAGCGGCTCATCAAGCTCATGGCGGATAACGGAATACCGGCTGCCATGCTGCATACTCCGCAAACAGTGCTGGAAGAAGCCCAAGTCCAAGCCCCCCACAGGTTGATGCAGGTCAAAGCCAAGGATAAGACGCTGTCCTTGCCCACGCTGCCCTATGAAAGCTCCGGCTACAGCTTCACCCGCCGCTACGACGCGCCGTTCAATCCAGGCGGCGACACCAGAGAGATCCTGGCAGAAGCAGGGTATTCAATCGCGGAGACGGACGCTCTCATCAAGGCGGAAGCAGCAAAAGTGCTCTCCGTCAACCCAAACATAGAGGCGCGTGATATTTTGGGATACCGTTAGGCCCGTCAAGCGCCGGAACACCAAGCGCGCCGACAAATGGGGAACCAAAGGGAAGGAGGAGCAAATGGGTCGGGCATGTACCCTTGGACAAAATGACCTAATCCATAGTGGTCCGACCGGCACAATGTCCGCCACGTTACCATGCGCCGGGCACACGCATGGTCATGTCCCCATGCTCTCCATAACCCGTACCAGGCGGTGCTTTTGTCACCAAGGAGTGCTTCCCACTAAAGTTCAGGGGTGATGTATCATGGGCGGTGTGCAGTACGCCTGAACAATCGTTTCCGCCGTCAAGAGGAAGGAGCCAACAATGCAAGCCTTCTTGATCCGCAGGGTGCTGGCGCTGATCCCCACGCTCATTGGTGCAACTCTTCTGGTGTTTCTCATCATGCGGGTAGTGCCCGGAGACATCACCAGTATGCTCTCCGGCGCCGGGCCGGGGGAAAAGATCGACCCGGAAGAGCTGGCAAGGCTGCGCGAGGAGTTAGGCATAGATCGCCCTCTCTACGTCCAATACGTAACCTGGCTCATAGGTATTCCCAAGGGTGATTTGGGCGATTCCCTCTGGAACCGGATGCCGGTAAAGGGCGAGATCTTCCACCGGTTCCCCATCACCATGCAAATGGCCATAATGGCCGCCACCTTGGGTTTCCTTTTCGGCCTTCCCCTTGGAATCGTCTCTGCGCTAAGACGCGGCACGTGGATTGACCTCTTGTCGCGGCTTGTCAGCATCATGTTTCTGGCTGCACCCACCTTCTGGCTGGGTCTTTTGGTCCTGACCTTCCTCCGTCGCACCTTCAATTGGATCCCCCCTTTGGGCTTCAACCTCTTATGGGAGAACCCAGGCGACAACCTCGCCCAACTGATATTCCCGGCGCTGATCATAGCCTCTCACCTTATGGCCATCGTCGCGCGCATGAGCCGTTCTACCATGCTGGAAGTCCTGCGAGAGGACTACATACGCACTGCGCGCGCCAAGGGCCTTCCCGAATCCACGGTGATTATCCGCCACGTGCTGAAAAACTCCATGATTCCGGTTATCACCATCGTCAGCCTTTCTGTGGGCAGTTTGCTGGCCGGCGCCGTGGTCATGGAGCGCGTCTTCAGTATCCCGGGCATCGGCCTCTATTTGTTGGAGAGTATCACCAACCGGGACTACACGGCAGTCCAGGCTCTGGTGCTGATCTTCGCCGCCATCTTTGTCGTCATTAACCTGCTGACAGACATCACCTACGGTTGGCTAGACCCCAGGATTAGCCGTCACTAAGAGCCTACCAGCGCAACGAGGTGATTCATGAGTACGCAAACCCAAACTGCAATCCCAGAGGTAGCTGCTCCGTCCAAGCTGTCGCGATACCGCAGGGGCGCATTGCGCTTTGTCGCAAAGAACCCGCTTGGGGCCGCTGGGCTTTTCATGGTCCTCCTTATGGTCATCATTGGAGTCTTCGTACCTTTCTTCCAGCGTTACAACCCAATTACTCCTGATTACAACCACATGCTGGAAGGGCCAAGCTGGACGCACTTCCTCGGCACCGATGAGTTCGGGCGCGATCTCTGGTCGCGCGTTGTTGGCGGCACCAGGGTCTCCCTACAGGTATCTTTTGCCTCTGTTGCCATTGGCTCAGTGCTGGGGCTTTTCCTGGGCATCATAAGCGGCTACTTCGGCGGCATCGTTGACGACGTACTCCAGCGGCTGGTAGAGATCAAGCTTTCGCTTCCGGGCATCCTCCTAGCCATTGCCCTTATGACCGCATTCGGCCCCGGCGTAGATAAGGTGATTATCGCCATCGCCCTATCCTTTGTCGGCAGGGCGTTGCGGACCATGCGTGGCTCGGTACTCTCTGTCAAAGAGAACGTCTACATTGAGGCGGCGCGGGCCATCGGAGCCTCAAACATGCGCATCATGCTTCGCCACATCCTGCCGAATGTTATGGCCCCGTTCCTCATTGTGGCCAGCAGCGCGTTGGGCGGCGCCATCCTCCAGGAGTCCACGCTTAGCTTCCTTGGTTTGGGGGTGCCGCCTCCGACCCCCTCCTGGGGCCGTATGTTGTCAGGCTCCGCATCCCAGTACGCGATGAGCGCTCCGTGGATGGTCATATTCCCGGGCGTAGCTATCACCTGGTTAGTCCTCGGATTCAACCTGTTCGGTGACGCGCTCCGCGATGTCTGGGATCCCCGGCTGCGCGGCAGCCAGTAAAGAAAACCCACTTCACTCCACTGTCCAGCGTTGCCTCAAAAGTCGGGAAGGTACAGTCCCGACAGGTCAGGACTGTCGGGGGACTGTACCGATGGAATCGGGAAGATACAATTCCTTCCCCTCGCCGAAGGCGAGGGGGGCAGGGGGCACTGCCGAAAAGGACTTTTAGGGCAAGGCCCCGCTGTCCCAGTGACCATTGAGGCAAGGTCAATGGTTAGCAAATGGAGGGTCACGTGGTAACCATCCTAGGGGGGTTGAAAGTCCTGGATTTCACCGAAGGCATGGCGGGAAGCCTTGCCGGCATGGTCCTCGCCGACAATGGCGCTGAGGTCATTAAGGTAGAGCGTCCATGCGGCGACCCCTACCGGTCGCAGCCTGCATGGGTCATGTGGAACAGGGGAAAGAAGGGCATTGTCCTTGACCTGAAGACGCCCGATGACAGGGCGGCGGCTCAGAGGCTTGCACAGCAATCGGATGTGCTCATTCAAAACTTTTGCTACGGGGAAGCCGATGGCCTGGGTATGGGCTATGAAGCCCTATCGCGCTTGAACCCACGGCTTATCTACTCTTCTTTGACGGCCCTGGGATCCAAAGGCCCCTATAGGCACTACAAGCCCTACAGTGCCCTCGCCGAAGCCAAATCCGGCGGGTACCTGCGCGGGAGGCGCGCCGGCCCGCCCACGTACCGCGTCCGTCCTCGGGGCGATTTTGGCTCCGCCATGATGTTGGTCCAGGGCATTGCAGGGGCGCTACGAGTACGCGAAATCACCGGCCTCGGCCAGCAACTGGAGACGACCCACTTCGCCGGAGTAGTCTTTATTGATTCCAGCGGCGCAGTGGCTCGCCAGGCAGAGCTTGGCATCCTGACAACGGACGCAGAGCGCCTCACTGCTCGGAACCGGCGTGTGCAGCTTGGCGTCAGCCTGACGTACTTGAACGTGCGCTGCAAAGACGGGCGGTGGATACAGCTTGCCAACAACGGCGACCGTCTCTTCCTGAACATGCTTCGGGCTATTGGACTGGGCTGGATTACAGAAGACCCTCGCTTCAAGGGCGCGCCAAGGAACTATGCGACCAGGGAAGACGCCCTTGAGTTGCGCCGCCTCATCTTCGCAAAGATGCAGGAGAAGACCCTGGACGAGTGGATGTTGGTCCTGGAGAAGGCAGACGTTGCCGCCGACTACTATCTCACGACCCAGCAAGCCATGGACCACCCCTACGTCGCAAGCCTCAAAGGCGTCGTTGAGATTGACGATCCACACGTTGGCAAGACCAAGCAAATTGGGCCCCTCGTCCAGTTCTCCAAGACCCCGTCGGAAATCGGCAGGCCCTCGCCTCGTCTGGGAGAGCACACAGACGCAGTGTTGAAGTCGTTGCCTGCGCTCTCAAAACAGGTGTCCTCCACCATTTCAGGAAATCGCTCTGTCGCCATGCCCGCCCATCCGTTGGCAGGCATGTTGTTGCTGGACTTCGCCACGTGGAACGCCGCCCCACAAGGCGCGTCGCTCATCGCCGACTTGGGCGCGCGTGTCATTAAGATTGAACCGCCGAACGCTCCCGACGACGCACGCGGCGGGAACCTGGGGCTTGGCAGGACTCTCCAGGGCAAAGAGAGCCTGGTTATTGACCTCAAGAGCCCGGAGGCGCGACGCATTATCCAGCCATTGCTGGCAAAGGCCGACGCTCTGCTCCACAACATGCGCGGTGATACTCCGAGCCGCCTGGGTATTGACTATGAAAGCGTGAAGAAGCTCAACCCCAACGTCGTCTACCTGTACGCAGGCTCCTACGGCTCAAGCGGCCCAGGCGCGGGCCGGCCGGCCTTCCACCCCATTGCAGGATGCCTCAGCGGAGGGGCGCTCTGGCAGATGGGCCGGGGCAACACGCCGCCGCCGTGCGACGCGCCCATGACTATGGAGCAGCTAGAAAAATGGAGCGAGGACTTGATGGCAGCCAACGAGAGCCTGCCGGACCAGACCTCCGCCCTTGGCGTGGGCACGGCCCTGGCCTTGGCCCTCTACCATAAGGCCCGCACCGGCCAGGGTCAGTACCTGGAAACGACCATGCTCATGAGTAATCTCTACCTCTGCTCCGATGACTTCATCCGCTATCAGGGCAAGCCCGACCGTCTGGAGCCTGACAGGACGCTTCACGGTCTTCATGCCCTGCACCGTCTGTACGAGACCAAGGAAGGCTGGCTCTTCCTGACCTGCCCGCTGGAAGAGGAATGGCATGGGCTGTGCCGGGCCGTTGACCGGCAGGACCTCATGGCCGACCATCGGTTCGCCACACATGAGCTACGGCTGCGCAACGACGAATGGCTCCTGGCTATTCTGTGGCCCGTGTTCAGGGAACGGACTGCCCAGGAGTGGGAGCACTATCTTGCACCTTACGGCGTTCCCTGCGCCCGTGCAGACGCCCAACGCTACGAGGACTTCCTCCTGACCGACCAGGGTCTCAGGGATGCTGGGCTGGTAGTGGATGTCGCCCATACCACCACGGGCAACGTGAGGCGGGTCAACTGCGCAGTAGAGTTTTCGCTGACGCCGGGAAGGGCCGGCCCGCCGCACCTGTTTGGCGAGGATACTCCACACATCCTTGCGGAGTTGGGCGTCTCCCAGGCGGAGATAGACGACCTGCGGGCCAAGGGCATCATCAAGTGGGAGGAGCGCCACTAGCATTGCCCAGTTTGGCGTAGCAACGCATCCCATTGTCCAGTAAGAGAGCGCTGGCCCGGCACTATGCCGGGCCAGCGCTCTCTTACGACTAGCCTCTGCTTATTTCCGTATGCCAATAGACCCTGCCATGCCAAGGGTTCCGTCGCCACTCTCCACATTCGTCTCAAGGGGATAATCCCCGAAGAAACCCAATGCCAAGGGCGGAGTCAGTCGTCTTAGCAGCCTTGCCTATCACTGACCTGTTTGAGCGGTGATGCAAATAGGCGGCAAAGGCCCTTCCTGACCCGATTGCAGATTGAAGGGTGTCCTTGACGCCGAAAGGAATGATAAGGCAGACTTGTGCAATTGATGTTGCAGGCCGCGATGATCTGAGGAGAATACCATGACGGGACGGACCTTGGGAAAGCGGACACTTGGACGCACTGGCATCCCGGTCACGCGCATGGGCTATGGGGCAATGTCGCTGGACTCCGGGCGCTTTGCGCCGGTTTCACCCGACCAGGCCGCTGCGATTCTGACTGCCGTGCTGGACGCGGGGATCAACTTCATAGACACGTCGCCGGACTATGGGGAGAGCGAAGAGTTCATCGGCCGCTTTATCGCCCACCGCCGCAGCGAGTTCTTTCTTGCGACGAAATGCGGGTGCCCCGTGGTCCCGGGCGCAGGGACACAGCACGTCTACACCCGGGAGAATATCGTCGCCGCTGTGGAGCAGAGCCTGCGCCGCATGAAAACAGACCACATTGACCTCCTGCAGTTTCACGGGGCTCCGTCTCCGGAGGCGCTGGAGCACGAAGGAGCTATTGAGACCTTGCGGGACCTCCAGAGGCAGGGCAAGGTGCGTTTCATCGGCGTCTCAGCGGTGCTCCCCGGACTGGCCCGCCACATTGCAATGGGCGTGTTTGATGCCTTTCAAATCCCTTACTCGGCCCTCCAACGCGAGCACGAGGGAGTCATTACGGAAGCGGCACGCGCCGGCGGCGGCACGGTCATCCGTGGCGGCGCAGTGCGCGGCGCGCCGGCGGTAGACAAGGAGTGGGCGATCCGCCGCCTGCCCGAGGTCTCCCCGGAACGCCCGCGTACTCTGTGGGAGCGCGCCCATCTTGACGACCTACTGGCTGGCGAGACACGCATGGCGTTTACGCTCCGCTTCACTTTTTCGCACCCAGACCTGGACACCGCCATAATAGGCACGGCGAACCCGGACCACCTGCATTCCAATATCCAGGCGCTGCGCAAGGGGCCACTGCCGGCGGACGTGCTGACTGAGGCGAAGCGACGCCTGGACGCGGCGGATCAGGCGGCTGCCACCTAGTATCTAATTACGAAAATCCGCAATACGCCTACTTAGACGGAGACCGTTCGTGCTGAGTCGGTTGAGGCACGAGCAGGGCCGCCCATCCACAAGCTCAGGGCGAACGGATTACCTAACGGCTGATTGCGACACTTGGTACTAGTTTGCAGCGCGGGTTGGCCCACCGCCACGGCTAGAAGTGATCATGAAGACACGAAAGGGGAAACGAGTGCCCAAGACTGTTCTGACTCAGATTGACCAATACTACTTTCACTATCCGTCCGGCGCTACCATCGTCACCAGCCAGGCGGGCGGGAAGGCCAATGCTATGGCCGTGGCATGGCACGTCGCCATGTCTCACCATCCGCCGTACTATCTCGTTTCCATCTCCCCCAAGAGGCATACACACAGCCTTGTTATGGAATCCGGCGAGTTCGTCGTTAACTTCATGCCGCAAGAGATGGGCGAGCTTGTGGCAGCCGTGGCAGCGTGCAGCGGCAAGGACGTGGACAAGTTTGCCGCCCTAAGGATAGCGTCCTGCCCCGGCTCACAGGTCGCGGTTCCTGTGTTGCAGGAAGCCTTTGCCTCGTATGAATGCAGGGTGGTCAGCCGCCACACGTATGGGGACCACGACCTGTTCATGGGTGAGATCGTTGCGGTCCAGTATGAGCCTTCAGCCTTCAACGAACGGCTGCTCCTTGACTTGGACAAGCAACATCCCATCCTTTACATGGGGGCCGACTATTACTCCTCCGCAGGCCCAAGCGTGTATTTGGACCGTGAAAAGCTGTTCAAGTCGGCGCGGGCCTTGTAGTACAAACGCTTCATGTCTAGGCCAGTTTCCGGGCGGGCCCGCTCCATGTGCCACAGAATCTGTACGCTCCGGGCCGTCTTGGTGACATCGTGTGGCGGGCCCGCCGCCGGCGGACGCTGTACACCTATCGTCACCCGTATGGGCACGATATATCGTGCCCATACGAGGCCTCCCCTTACGAGATTCGTGCATTTGTCAGTCCTCGGGCAGATTCTGAAACAGGCTCTCTTTGGGGCCGCCCGGTTGAAGTAGTTCCAGTTCTTCCCACCGTGCATAGGCCTCAGCCAGCAGCAATTTGACCGCCTCCAGCCTGTCGTTCATAGCGACAATCTCGGTTTTCTCCTTTTTGTAGAGACCCGGGTCTCCCATGGCCTGGAACAGCTCTTGCTGCTCCTTTTCCAGCGACTCAATGGTCTGGGGCAGCGCATCCAGTTCCCTCTGCTGCCGGAATCCGAATCTTTGTCTCACCCTGGGCGACTGAGCCGGCGGAGCGTCCCGTCTGCCGGCGGGGGCCTTGCTCGGTTTTGCCTCCTGAGGACGCTGGCGCAGCCAGTCGTCGTACCCGCCCACGTACTCGTTCACAACAGAGCCGCCCTCAAACACTAGGGTGCTCGTCACGATGTTGTTGATGAACGTCCTATCATGGCTGACGAGGAGAATCGTCCCGGAGTAGTTCATCAAGAGGTCTTCAAGGAGGTCAAGCGTCTCAATATCAAGGTCGTTGGTGGGTTCATCCAGCACAAGGAGGTTGGAAGGCTGCGTGAAGAGGCGGGCGAGCATAAGACGGTTGCGCTCCCCGCCGGAAAGAACGGAGACATAGGAGCGAGCCTGCTCTGGAGAAAAGAGGAAGTCTTGCAGATAGCCGAAGATATGACGTGTCTTTCCGTTGACCGTAACAGTGTCCTTGCCGTCGCTGACGTTCTCCATGACAGTCCTGTTCTCGTCCAGTTGCTCAAGGAGTTGGTCAAAGTAGCTGATCTGTAGACTAGCGCCCAGACGGACTGTTCCGGTTGTCGGGCTGATCATGCCGAGAAGGAGGCGCAGGAGCGTTGTCTTGCCGCTGCCGTTGGGACCCAGAATCCCGATCCTGTCGCCCTTCAGAATCGTGGTGGAGAACTTTGAGATTACTTGAGCATCACCATAGCTGAAGCCAACGTTGTCTGCCTTTGCCACCAGCGTCCCGGAACGCTCGGACTCCTGGGCTTCCATCTTCACCGCACCGGTCCGTTCCCGTCTGGCCCTGCGCGTTGCCCGCATCTTTTCCAGTTCCCGCACGCGACCCTCGTTGCGCGTGCGCCTGGCCTTGATGCCTCTCCGAATCCACTGCTCTTCCTGTTGCAGCTTCTTGTCAAACAGGGCGCTTTGCGTCTCTTCCGCCTCACGGTCGGCGCTTCGCCGTGCCAGGAATGTTTCATAGTCGCAGGACTGGTCAAACAGCTTTCCCCGGTCTATTTCCACGATGCGGGTGGCGACTCTCTGCAAGAACATCCGGTCATGGGTAACAAAGATCAAGGCCCCCGCAAACCGGACCATCACGTCTTCCAAGTCCCTGATGGAATCTATATCCATGTGGTTGGTGGGTTCATCAAGCAGGAGGATATCCGGCTCACCAACAAGCGCCCTTTTCAAGAGCACTTGGCGCTTGAGGCCGGCGGAAAGGGAATTGAAAGCGCGGTTGCCATCCACCCCAAGCTGCGAGATCATCTTACTGACCTGTTCTTTCTTGTGCCACCCTCCCTCCATTTCAAGGTCATGGTGAATGCGGTCCAATTCCTCTTGCAGAGGCGACGTGTCTTCGTTCGGGAACCTGGCGGGCAGGGATTGGCCCTGTGCGGTCAGATCAACGTATGCCCTGCTTCCTCCGGCGATCACATCAAGCACGGTCCCCGGCAGCTCATGGGGCACCTCCTGCGAAAGATAGGCGGAGCGGACGCCTCTGGGGACTGCAACGGTACCGGAATCCGGTTTGACGCTGCCCTCTATCAACCGCAGCAAGGTTGATTTGCCGGACCCGTTCCTGCCCACCAGTCCAACCTTTTCTCCCCGTTCAATAGTTAGGCTAATCCCGTCAAAAAGTGGGATGCCGGTAAAGGAAAGTGCTATTCCCTGCATGTTTATGAAGGCCATAAGAGGAAATTACCTCGCCGCCGCTATTTTCTTGACGCGACCGACCTGACCGCTTTCCAACCGGACTTTTATGCCGTGGGGGTGCATTGGAGAGTTTGTCAGAATATCTTTCACTACTCCATCGGTGAGTTTCCCTGACCGCTGGTCTTCCTTCATCACTATTGAGACACGCGAGCCTTGTTTGATGTTGGCGCGTTCTGTACCTTCCATACTATCTTTCACCCCTTCTTGTCGTCACGTTCTGGCTGAGAACGAAGGGTCACGCAGGCGAACTTTTCCCTGCGCCACATTCGCCTTCTCAGTGTACCGTATTACGGCCGTTGGCATTGACTCTGTAGGTCGTGGCCGATTGACGTGCGCCGGGCTGTGCCGTTGGCGACAGAGTCGGGCCATCCTGGTCTATCGGGCCGCCGGGAGTCTTGGACATGAACGCGCTGTTGTAGTGTCCCGTGAATAGCCTTACAATTTGCGAACTTGCTGCGGAGACTGGAGCGCGCAGTTACTGCAGTTACTAAGGAGGGCGTTTGTAATTGGACACACTGTACCGCACCGTTCGTGGTGCGGCTTCAAGCCGCAGCCTTCACGGTGCGGTGTCGCCGTGCCCAGTGGGGAGCAAGGCGGTTCGTTCAGTCCTACCCCGTTGCGCCGGCCCCTCTCCATTCGCAGGGGACTGCCGGCATGACTGAAATGCCCCACGGCAGCGCAATCCGCACGTGGCAACTTGAGATTGACTGAGTTCATAAGGAGCAAGCAGCATGATCGTTGATACGCATGTCCATGTGGTGAGCAATGACAAGGTGCGCCATCCCCTGGCGCCGGGGGCTACCGGTTGGTCCACAGAGGTCACCAACCCTGTGGAGGACCTCATCGCAGCAATGGACAGGGCTGGAGTGGACCGGGCAACCCTTGTCCAACCCGTTGGGACGTATGCCCTGGACAACTCCTATCAGGCCGACAGCGCAAAGCGCTTTCCCGGTCGCACGGTTTCTGTCGGTATCCTGGATCCCGTGGCCCCGGACGCGGCGGACAAGCTTACGTACTGGATCACGGAGCGCGGGATGCAAGGGATGAGGCTGGTGAGCCAGGCTGATGCGGACGATGCCCGTGGGAATGCCCTGTGGATGCGGGCCCAGGAGCTTCGCATCCCGATTTCCTTGGCAGGCGGCGGCCAGCCCGATCGCATAGACAAGATGCGGGCCATGGCCGCGCGGTTTCCCGGCGTGGCCGTAGCGCCGGACCACATGGCTGGGTGGAGCAATGCAAAGGAGCATCGCGCGGAGATGACGAGAGCGTTGGTGGGCCTGGCGGCGCTGCCGAATGCCTATCTGAGAATCTCGTCCACCAGCTTGGCGCCCTATGGCAGCCTGGACGAGAGCGAGAAGACGATGTTCCGGCGGGTTATTGACGCATTCAGCCCCAAGAGAGTCATGTGGGGCTCTAACTTCCCCTCTTCCAGGGAAGGCGGTTACAGCGCTCAGGTGGAGCTGGCACGGACCGCGCTCCCCTTCCTCTCCGCAGAAGACCAGCGTTGGATCCTTGGCGACACTGCCTTGACGCTTTGGCCTAGCCTGAAGGTGTCTGCGAAATAGCCGGGCAAGGCGCGCGGTCCCTGCCCGGGCAACGAGAGCACGCGGCAGGCTCGGGCTGAACGTTAGCTGAGAAGCGCCATTCATAGTGGACAAACTGCACCGCACCATGAACGGTGCGGCTTCAAGTCGCAGCCTTTAGGCTGCGGTGTTGCCAAGAAGGGCCACAGTCCGCTTGCTAACGACCTCCTTGGTAGCTGAGAAGCGCCATGCCGGCTGATGCTAATGCGCTCCACCCTGCAGGGACGGTTTTGGCTATGCCTTACCCCCTGTCAGCTCCGCTGTGCGCTGTTTTCAGGAACTGTTCAGGCGGCGCGTCGTGTCGTTCAGCCTCCATTCAGGACTAGGGCATAGCATGAACTGTTGAGCGACGTGCAGTGCCGGTTCCTTACAGGAGTGTCTGCCGAGCAGTAGTGCGAATGCCGAAGATCATCACAGGTCTGCAAGGGCGTCTCATCCTCTACCTTGCCGTGGCTTTGGTCGTGTTGTTGGGTGCTTTCGGCCTACTCAGCCTTCAGACCATCAACAAAGCTCAGAGCCAGGCGTTTTCCCAACAACTCCTTTTGGCCGATGCTATGGCAAAAGGAGTGGAGAATCAGTTCGCCCGCGTTGCTACTGACGTGGCTGCCTACCTATCCTCGCAGCCCTCTCCGTATCTCAAACCGGAAAGCCTCTCCTCTCTTCTGGAGTACCTTGGGCACGAGGAGAGTATGGGATACTTCCGAATACGCAGTATCCGCATGGTGGACGGCAACGGAAGCGTCTTGGCCGCAGCGCCGCCGGATACCTCCACGCTGCGCGACACCCTGCCTTCGGACGCTCTGCTGCAAAGGGCGCTTGACAGGGGGGCCTATGTCGTGGGGGCGTCGCGTCTTCCCACAAACGCAGGAGGCGCTTTTGCCGCAGTAATCGTTCCTTTGCTGTCCGATGGCTCTTCCCCAGCGACCGCCCTGATCGTAGATACGGTGGGAGTGACTGCTATACAGTTCTTTTCGTTCACCGGGATGGCGGAGAGCGCTCAAGGCCAAGAGGAGAAGAGCACCTATGAAGTAGAAGTGCTCAGCCCTGTTGGGATTGTTCTTACAACGTCCATGGGGCCTAGAAACCTGGGCAAGACAGGCTTTCACTACCTGGTGATGAAGGACTACATGGAGGCGGGTAGGGCAGGGGCCATTGTGCACCGGCCGGGCAACGGCCGTCCTCCCCATATTGTCGCCGGGATGCCCATAGGCGACTTGCCCTTTTACCTGGTGTCGGAAGACCCCCGTGGTCTGCTTTTAGACTGGCCGCAGCAGCTTCGGGATCAGGCCATTCTCTTGGGAGTCGTGGCCGTGCTGGTCATCCTGTCCGTGGGATGGGTCATGGGCCGTCAGATTGTCCAGCCTTTGCGCGCGTTGCGCGTCGCGACCTCTCGGATCAAAGAGGGCGACCTGGAGACGCCGGTGAGGGCGCGCGCCCAGGGCGAAGTGGGGCAATTGATTGCGGAGGTGGAGGCCATGCGGGCCAGGCTCCATGACACCGTTTCCCGCTTGGACAGGCTGACGCGGAGCCTCACCGACCAGGTGAAGGAGAGGACGGACCGGCTCCAGACCGTCCTACGGCGCTTGATGAACGCACAAGAGGAAGAACGCCGGAGGGTTGCCCGGGACCTCCACGACGAAACTGCCCAAGGGCTAAGCGCTTTGGGCGTCATCTTGGATGAGGCGGCGCTTAACGCCGAGGACGGTGAGCCGGTCTTGGACAGTATTCGGGGCGCGCGGAAACAGGTCAACCGTCTGGTGGAAGAGACGCGGCGCTTGGTCTATGCCCTGCGGCCTTCCGTGCTGGATGACGCCGGCTTGGTCCCTGCATTGCGATGGTGCGCCGAAGCCTATCTGGAGGCCAGAGGCGTGCAGGTGTCTTTCCAGGTGCACCGGCCTGACGTGCGCTTTCCCGAGCCGGTGGAGGTGGCGCTCTTCCGTGTTGGACAAGAGGCCATGAGCAACATCGGCAGACATGCCGAGGCCACCCATGCCTGGATCTCTCTGGAGCGGCAAAAGGACTGGGCGACCTTGACGGTCCGGGACGACGGCATAGGGTTCAATCCTGCCGCAGTGATGAGGCAAGCCGGTTCAACGCGGAACCAGGGCCTGGGCCTTGAAGGAATGCAGGAACGTATTGGCCTCCTTGGGGGGAAGGTTGACCTCCTATCCGTCCCCGGCGAGGGCACAACAGTGATTGCCCATGTCCCGCTGAGTTCAGTGGAGTAAAAGGAGCCGCTATGCGGATCATGCTGGCCGACGACCATACGGTGCTTCGTCAGGCGCTGGCCCGGGTGCTGGCCTCCAGGCCCGGCATTCAGGTCGTCGGCGAGGCTGCCAACGGCGCGGAAGCGGTACGCATGGCGTCGGAACTCCTCCCCGACGTAGTGCTCATGGACATCTCCATGCCCGAACTTGATGGACTGGCGGCCACGGCGCGCATCCAGGCCCAGGGTCTGCCGGTGAAGGTGTTGATCCTCACGGTCCATGATCGGGAAGAGTATCTCTTCAAGGCGTTGCAGGCCGGGGCTTTGGGCTACGTTCTGAAAGAAACGGATATGGACGAACTCCTCACCGCCGTTAGGACTGTTGCGAAAGGTCAAGTCTACGTTCAGCCAGCTATGGCGTCCAAGCTCGTTGCCGATTACTTGCAACGGAGCAGCGCCAAAGGAGGCACAGGGGACGCCTCCGACACACTCAGCGCCAGGGAAAAAGAGATACTGAACCTCATTGCCTCTGGCTATACCTCCGCTCAAATTGCCTCTCAGTTGGTGCTCAGCATCAACACCGTGCGTACTCACCGTGACAGCATCATGTCCAAGTTGGGCCTCCATAACAAGGCCGCCCTCATTCGTTATGCCGTTTCCAAAGGTCTGACCGACCAAACGGAGTAGTCCTTTTGGTGGAAGACTCCCGACGCCCCACTCGCGCAGTGGGGCGTTTTGCGTGACGACGACACTCCTCCCCTTCTACGTCTTTCCCTGTTCCGTTGCGCCGGTAGGGTACTCCCTTTGCTCGGTCTATTTTGACGCCTCACTGAAAAAGTGGGGCGTTTTGTATTGCAAAGTTACGGCGTATTGGTGATACCCCGTCTGAAGGACTTCCCGCACACTGTTGGGTGAAGGGAGTTGAGACGTGCGACGAGAACGCGTAGCCGTCCTGGGCGCAGGGGGCCTGTTCCAAGGTAGTTTGACAGAGGCCCTGGCAGACTACCGTTGGTTCCAGGTCATGGTCTTCTCGTTGGACGATGGGAACGCTACCACCGACGAGGTGAATATCTTCGGTCCCACCGTGGTGTTGGTGGTGAGAGGTGCAGACGAGCCGCTCCCGACCGCTGCACTTGCGCAAATGGAGCGGGGCGTGCCCATCGTTACCGTTGACCCGAAAGAACCGGTGATGATGGTCACCTTCAAGGCCTGCGGGACTTCCGCCACGCTGAACAAAGTCCTGGAGGCTTTGCGGACCGCTGGGGCGCTCAGGGTGAAAAACGTGCTCTAGCGACTTCTCTGGTAAGGAAACTCCTGAAGGAGACAGCCCATGAAAAACGTTGAACTGTCAAGCAACTTAGCAACAGAGCAACAACCAAGGGATTCACGCAACGACTTGCAGGCAGGGCGTTGGGTCAACCGGTTGCTTGTGGCTGCTGCCGTCGCCTACGGGCTTGATCTAGTGTGCCTGCTGGCATGGCCCGGTCACGGCGGGATCGCGTTGGGCATGTTGATGGCGGCGTGTGGCCTGGTGGTCTTAGCGTGTCTCGTTGGCGCATGGGGAGCTGCCGAGCGGCGCTTCCGGCCTGCTATGGCGGCCAACCGGCAACACCGGCAGGCAAGGGATGAATGGGTCGTGGCATGGGAGGGCCTTGCGCAGAGACCGGTGAAGTAAAGGGAACTGCACCAGCCTATTGGCGTAGCAAAAAGCCAACAGTGAACGGTTGTAGCGGCGGACCCTGCTGTGGTAACGCTTCCCAGCCGTAAACTACGACAACGTTCTCTTAGGGGAATGCCGATGGACGAGAAGAAGAACCTGGAAAAGTGGCGAGCCAGCCGGCGGCGGCTGCTCATGCTCATGGGTGCGGCGGGAGCCACAGCGCTGACGGCTCAATTCACCGGCAGCCTGTTGAGCAAGGTCAGCGGGGCCTCGGGCAATGGCAAGGTGGGTACGGATGCTGCAGGAGTGGAAACAGCCAGCGCTGCTGCCGAGGAAGCTCCTGGCTCGGCCTCTAAGCGTCTGCGCCGCTGGGGCATGATCATTGACCTGCGCTACTGCGACGGTTGCCAGTCCCAGGGCACGCCTCCAAAGTGCACCACGGCCTGCATTGAAGGGCGCTTCCTTCCCCAGCCAATGGAGTGGATAGAGGTGTACGAGCACGAACTACCGGGCGGCGGCACGCAGTTTTTGCCCACCATTTGCATGGAGTGCCAGAACCCGCCCTGCGTCAACGTCTGCCCTGTGGGTGCGACCTGGTCCACGCCGGAAGGCCTGGTCCTCATTGACCAGCGCCGGTGCATCGGCTGCCGCATGTGCATGGCCGCATGCCCCTACGAGCGCCGCTTCTTCACCTGGGGTGAGCCGCCGGTCCCCGCCCAGTCGCTCTTTGTAGAGTACAGCCCGGAGCACCAGATCCCCATGCGGCGGGGCGTCGTGTACAAGTGCGACTTCTGCCCCGAGATGGCGCGCGCCGGGCGTCTCACCTTCTGTGCCCAGGCTTGCCCCCAGCACGCCATCTACTACGGTGATCTGGAAGAAGATTTGGCCACCAACGGCCAGGACGTAGTCCAGTTCTCCAGGTTTATCGCTGCGGAAAACGCCTATCGCTATAAGGAAGAATTGGGGACCCGCCCTCGGGTCTACTACATCCCGGGCCACGGCGAACTGGCAGGGCGTAACCCTGAGCAAACGGGCAGAATGCCTACTGAATGGAATTGGCAGCAGACGCTGCAAGGGAGCAAAACATGGAAGCGGTCGGGCCGGTAAACGAGTTCCAACGGGTCCTGCAGGATAAAGCGATTGCGCCCCTGCGGCGCACCAGCAAGAGCTACGTACTGTTTGTCACTGCGCTCGTGCTGATCATCGCATGGGGGCTCCTGGTCTACGGCCTTCAGCTCAAAGAAGGCCTCGTGCTCACCGGCCTGAGGGACCGGGTCTCCTGGGGGCTGTACATCACCATGTACGTCTTTTTCATCGGCGTCAGCATGGCGGGGACCTTCATCTCTGCAATCCTGCGCATCACCCATGCAGGCTGGAGAACGCCTGTGACTCGCACTGCGGAGATGGTCACGGTCTCCGCCCTGATTGTGGCCGGCATCTTTATCATATTCAACTCCCGCCAGAATCCACATCTGACGGTCTACAAGATATTGCACTTTGCGCGGTGGGAGTCGCCGGTGATCTGGGATGTGCTGGGTCTGGTAACCTACCTTGTGGGCAGCCTGACCTATCTCTACGCTGCGCTTATTCCCGACCTGGCCATGTGCCGTGATACCGTCGGGTCAAAGGCGAGCTGGCTGCGGCGCTGGTACTTCCGGGCGTTTGCCCTTGGCTGGATCGACGCCCCTGAACAGCGGCGAAGCCTCCAGAAGGCCCTGGGAATCATGATGATCCTCATCATCCCCGTGGCCGTTACCATGCACACCGTTACCTCCTGGCTCTTTGCCATGACCTTGCGGGAGCCGTGGCACAGTCCCATGTTCGGTATCTACTTTGTAGCAGGGGCCATTTTTTCCGGGGTTGGCATCATCGTCTTGCTCATTGCGGTGCTCCGGAAGATGTGCCGGCTTGAAGAGTACATCACCAAGAAGCACTTCCTGTATCTCGGGTACATCTTGGCGGCCTTCTCTGGGGCTATGTTCTTCCTCAATGTCAACGAGCTGGTGGTCAACGGCTACACCCTCAGCGGCGGCATTGAGATGCACCTGAAAGACCTGCTGACCGGCTCCATGGCCCCCCTATTCTGGACCTATTTCTGGGGCGGCATCGTGGCGCCCGTTGTTATCATCGCGGTGCCGGCAACCAGGACCATAGGCGGTGTGGTGGCGGCTTCCATTCTGGTGAATATCGGCATGTTCATAGAGCGGTATCTCATTGTTGTCGGCGGCGCGCGTCTGCCGCTGAACCCCTACGAGGTGCCCAGCTACTCCCCCACGTGGATAGAGCTTTCGGTCACCGCCGGTGGGATTGCCCTTTTCCTGCTCATCATTGCCGTGCTCATGAAGATAGTGCCCAGCGTGGCGGTGTGGGAGATGGTGGAGGACCACGACAAGGAATCCGGCGGCACGCGGGGTTCCCTGGCATCCCAAGAGGGCAGGTAACGTGAAGAAGTCATTGCTCTTGGCGGCGATAGCCACCTTCCTGGCATTGCTCCTGCTACCAACAGGCGCAGCGGCACTGCAACCGGAACCCAGACTGGTGTTAGGGTTTCAGCCCCAGGCCTTCACCGGCGAACGGGTCGTACTCAGCGCCTACCTGATGGATCCGGCAGGCAATCCGATCAGCGGCCAGCCCATCTCATTCTCCATGGACGCCGAGTTTATGAACGTCTTGGGGAACGTGCAGATTGGGCGGGCAACGACCGACCAGACAGGACTCGCCGCCTTTGTGTACGAGGCAAAATCGGAAGGAAGCCATGCGGTGACCGCTGCCTTTGCCGGCAACCAGGTGTTTGCTCCTGCCGCCGCCTCCAGCTCGCTGACCGTGAAGCAGGGAGTCCCGACCTTCATTGAACCGGAGCCTTTCCGAATCCCCGGGGCAAACATATCCACCTTGGTCCTTGTCTTGGGTACGGTATGGGGTCTCTACCTGGTGGTGGGCCTGTACTTCTGGGCCATCAGCCGCCCAACGGCCCAGTCAATTAGCAAAGCGAGGGTAGCGCAATGATGAAGAACTTCATACCCGCCCTGGGTTTCGCGGTGGTATTCACCGTTGGCCTCACCCTCGTCCTCGTGATGGTCTTGCGGCCTTGGGCCAGCGCCAACGAGAGCTATGACACCCACTTCAACTACCGGGAGCAAGCGCCCCCAGGGTACGAACGTTCAACCCTCGCCTGGGTGGAGGACCCGCACGGCGGCGCTCCCGAGGGATGGCAGCCGCGCGTGAAGGATGCCCCCGGCTACATGCTGTACGTGGCGCGCGGGTGCGCCGCCTGCCACGGCTTGTATGCCCAGGGCGGCGTCGCCCCCGCCCTTTTGGGAGACTCCGACCGCAAGATCGCGAAGCTCGTCCGGGACGGTACCGGCGGCATGCCCACGTACCACTCGGCTGAGTTGACGGAAAAGGAGCTGGCGGCTATTACGGCGTACCTTATCTACCTTGGCCCGGAGCCAACGCCTACGGTCAGCACGGCAAAGCCAACGCCTACGCCATATCCTACCGCTACACCGACGCCCGCGCCGACAGCCACGCCGACGCCAACGCCTTTGCCCGGCGTTACGCCCATACCTACGGCAACTCCAACGCCCGCAACCCAGAAGCCTACGAAGCCTGTGTTGAGCGCCGCGGAGCTAAAGGCAGCCCAGCAGCTCTATATGGACGTCGGATGCGACATTTGCCACGGCGCCAAGGCGGAAGGCGGCCAAAAAGGGCCAACGCTCGTGGGAGCGGACCTCACCCGCGATGTGATCGTCAAAGACGTCCGGGAAGGCGTGCGTACCCCAGGCTCCAAGTACCCACGGGCCATGGAACCTTCTTCCGCGACCGACCTGTCCGACCTGGAACTGGAACAGTTGGTGAAGTATCTCCTGAGCCTGAACTAAGGCAGTATTTCTGAAGAAGGAGGGCGCCGAGGGACAGAATCCCTGGGTGCCCTGCGTGTTTCTCTTGTTGGAGCGGCAAGGGCAGGGCTTCCCTGCCCGCGTCCGGTTGCCATCTTGGTACTAGACCTCCCAGGACACCGTCTGCCGAGAACCGAACCCCCTGGGTCCCTTCTATGCAATCACGCTTTCCATGAAAACTATGTGCTATACTATTAGTCTGCTTCGCTGAAAAACATTTTCTCTCTTCAACGACACATCCCCACGCACAGGAGTTCCATGGCTCTTCCTACGACCACAAGTAAGCCCCAAGGCGGTCTCACGTCCCCAGCAGCCCAGACCTTGCCCTCCCCAGCGGCTCCCAGCCCATCTTTCACCACACGCAAAGGCATCTTGGCGCCGCTAGCCATTGCCAACTATCGTTGGTATTTCATCGTCGGCCTTTGCATCAGCGGCGCGTTTGGGATGCAGCAGTTGTCCTTCTCCTACCTGATGTACGAGATTACCGGGAAGCCCGCGCTGGTGGGCCTGAACTTGCTGGCTATGGCCATCCCCCAGATATCTCTCTCCTTTGTAGGGGGCGTGATTGCAGACCGAGTGTCCAAGCGCACTATCATGATGTTCACCTTCACGGCTGCGGCCTTGATCTTCGGGATTGTGGGGGTTGCACAACAGCAGGGCTTCCTCACCTGGGGCTACCTGGTTGCCGCATCGTTCGGCATGGGGGCGGTCACTTCATTCCAGATGCCGTCCCGACAGGGGATCTTGACGCAATTAGTTGGTCGCGAGCACCTCACGGCGGCTATAGGCCTGAACCAGGCCAACATGAACGTCACTCAGCTTGCCGCGCCTGCCCTGGCGGGGATACTCATTGGCACCGCGGGCATCGCATGGGTGTTCTTCTTCATGGCGGGGCTTAACCTCTTGGCCGTGCTCGGCTTACAGCCCATCAAGTATGCCTCCGTCCGCTCCACCGCCCGGTGGACCATTGCCCAGATGGTTGGCAACATGGTGGAAGGACTGAGGTATGTACGGAGCAACGCCAACGTCCGCAACGTCTTGATCTTCAGCTTGCTGACGACTACCTTTGCCATGCCCTACACGGTGCTGCTGCCCGTGCTTGCCAAAGATGTCCTCCATGCGGATGCCCAAAGGCTCGGCTTTCTGCTCAGCGCTTCCGGCGTCGGCGCGCTGATCGGCTCCCTGCTGATGACCACGACGGGCAAGGCAAAGCGCGGCTTGTTGTTCATCCACACCGCCTTTGTGACCGGCCTTGCGCTGCTGTCGCTGTCTTTGTCGCCCTGGTACGCAATGACCCTGGTGACCATGCTCGTTCTTGGCGTGGCAGCCTCGGCCCGCCAGACCCTGCCGAACATCCTCTTGCAGTCCTATAGTGAAAATGCCTACTTGGGCCGTGTGCTCAGTCTGTATCTGCTGCAATTCGGCGTGACCAGCCTGGGCGGGTTCGGCGTCGCCCTGGCCGCGCAATTCATCGGCGTGCAGTGGGCGCTTCTGGGCACGTCCTTGTGCCTCGTAGTTGTGGCGTTGTGGTACTACCGGTTCTCCACCGGCATGAAGAGCCTGGCATAGCGCACTCCACCGTCGCCAGCAAGGCCCTCTTAGCGGTCCCTTGGTGGCAAGCTACTGCAAGCCTTGGCCTATGACGCTTTGCCTATGTCTTTGGCAAGGTGGCTGCGGCCCATCTCAACCATTCGCCCCATTCCCTCCGTGATTATGCCAGCCGGTGTTCTGGTCTCTAGGTTCGTTGCGTTCTGCCGGGCTTCGCACCTTGCTCGCGTAGAGGGTGTGGCAAGAAGAGGGCAGTCGTTGTATGCTTGTGCGACGCAACGAAACCCCCTTGCGCCAGACGTAGGGTCGCCTTGCGGGACACGGGCAAGGCGGAAGACTAAAGCCGCAGGAGACGAAAGCATGGCGTTTCACTTCGCAATTCCTAAGAAATGGGACAGGGAGGCGGATGTCGTTGTAGTCGGTTTCGGGGGCGCTGGAGCTGCCACCGCCGTCACCGCCCATGATGCGGGCGCAAAGGTGCTCCTCTTGGAGAAAGCGCCCAAGGGAAAAGAAGGCGGCAATACCCGCGTCGCCGGCCAGGGGTATCTTGCCACTTCCTCAGTTGAGAAGGCCGCTTCCTACCTCACTGCCATGTGCGGACTCTACAAGGTGCCTCAGGAGATGGTGCAGGTGTGGGCGGAGGAGATGTGCAAGAACAACGATTGGGTGGCGAGCATCGGCGGCGACCCGCAAGAGCATCAGCACCAACCGGAAGGCATTGAGTACCCGGAACTGCAAGGGTCCGATTCGGTCCACAAGTACCACGATGGGCCGGTGCTGGGGTACTCCAACACATGGAAGCGCTTTGCCCAGGCAGTGTACGATAGGAACATTGACATCGCGTATGAGACGCCGGGGACGGAACTGATTCAGGACGGCGACACGAAGGCGATTCTTGGCGTTTGGGCTGAACAGGGAGGCAAATCAATCGCTGTGAAAGCCAAAAAGGCTGTGGTGTTGACCTGCGGCGGCTTTGAGAACAATCAGGAGATGGTCAAGAACTACTTGCCGGGCATCCCCTATTGCTACACCTCCGGCACGCCCTATAACAACGGCGACGGCATACGAATGGGGCTGGCCGTGGGCGCGGACCTCTGGCATATGAACAACTACGCCGGCCCCTCCATGGCCCTGAAGGTACCGGAGTATCCAACAACCTTCGCACTACGGCCCCTTGGCCCCACCGGCGAGTTGCCCGGCGGCATGATCGTTGTGGGCGTGGACGGGAAGCGGTTCGCCGATGAGAAACGGCGGACCCTGCACGGCAAGGTAATGACTGCCGGCAGGTACGCTCCCTATCCAGCGCCTTGCCCCCTGTACATGGTCTTTGACCACCCGCTTTTCGCAGCAGGGCCTCTGTACAACAAGGAGGCCGCCTCCGGCTGGAACCCGCTGGTAGACCGGTACGAATGGAGCAAGGACAACAAGGCGGAGCTGGCCAAGGGCTGGATCAAGAAGGCCGATAGCATTGCAGACCTGGCGCGCATCATCGGCTACGATCCGCGCGTGCTGGAAGCAACCGTCAGCCGATGGAACCAGCTCTGCGACATGGGCGAGGATAGCGATTTTGGCCGGCTGCGCATGTTGAACCCCATCAAAACCGCCCCCTTCTATGCCATTGAGCTGTCGCCTTCCATGCTGAATACCCAGGGCGGCCCCAGGCGTAACGAAAAGGCCCAAATCCTGCGGCCCGACGGGACGCCGATCCCACGGCTCTACAGTTCAGGCGAACTGGGTTCCATCTACGCCTATCTGTACCAGGGCACGGGGAACATCGGCGAATGCCTGGGGTTTGGCCGTATTGCCGGACGGAACGCCGCCGCCGAAAAACCGTGGAGCTAGGGCAAGGGCAAAACCATAACCTTGGCGAAACACAAAAAAGCGGCGTTGCCCTGCTGCATCTCAGCATAACGCGGAGACATAGGGCAACGCCGCTTTTTGCTGCGCCCTTCAGTCGAAGGACTGCGCCTTGCCGCCGGAACATGCCCGTGCTATAACAGGGTTAGGGACAAACGGTCCCGATGGAATCGGGATTGGCCGCCGAAGAGGAAACTCACGTGAACCTGGTCTATTTGGGGGACAACCTTCCCATCTTGCAGCGGATGCCGCCGGACTCCGTTGACCTCATCTACATAGACCCGCCCTTCAACACCGGCAAGGTGCAGGCCAAGACGCGGCTGCGCACCGTGCGCGACCCCCAGGGCGACCGCACGGGCTTTCAGGGCCTGCGCTACCGCACGGAGAAAGGGCCGACCACCTCCTACGCCGATGCCTTTGACGATTACCTGGCGTTTTTGGAGCCGCGCCTGCGAGAAGGGTACCGAGTCATGAAGCCCACGGGGGCGTTCTATTTCCACATTGACTACCGGGAAGTCCACTACTGCAAGGTGCTGCTGGACGGCATCTTTGGCCGGGAGTGCTTCTTGAACGAGATCATCTGGGCCTACGACTACGGCGGGCGTTCCAGGAAGCGGTGGCCGGCCAAGCACGACAACATCCTGCTGTATGTGAAAGACCCTGAGTACTACACCTTCAACGTGGAGGAGATAGACCGCATCCCGTATATGGCCCCCGGTCTGGCTGGGCCGGAGAAGGCAGCCCTGGGCAAGCTGCCCACGGACACCTGGTGGCACACGATTGTGCCGCCGGGGGGCAAGGAGAGCACGGGCTACGCCACGCAGAAGCCGCTGGCCGTCCTGAAGCGCATCGTCACGGCGTCCTCCAACCCCGGCGACGTGGTGCTGGACTTCTTTGCCGGCAGCGGGACGGCGGGATTGGCGGCATGGCAACTTGGTCGGCAGTTTATCCTTGTTGATAGTAATGAAGAGGCAGTGCGAGTGATGTCCAAGCGTTTCGGTAAGGCCGGGGTAGGGGATGTGGAGTGGGTTGGTATGGCGCGTCCGCTGGAAGTTGCGTTGCCCTAATCTTGTTTGACACCCCCCAGAGGCAATGCTAGACTCCCACTGCCCCAAAGCCGAGTTGCTTCTCTAGGAGACCGCACCCTGAAGGGTGCGGCTTGATGCCACCCCATTCACGGGGCGGTACAGCATCCCGAAGCAAACAAACCAAGCGTCAGGTTTCCTAGGCAACATCCTATGCGTCGTTCCATAGCCGTCCTCTACAACCCGGCGGTCCCCAGCGCCCAGGAGCTGGTGGACAGGCTGCTCCCGCGCCTCAAGCTGGACAGGAGCGCTCTGTGGACCTCCATGGAAGACCTGGAACGCAAGGGCAAGGATGGTCTCAAGGTTGACCTGCTCGTCACCATCGGCGGCGACGGCACAATCCTGCACGCCGCCCATGTCACTGCGCCCCTGGGCGTGCCTATCCTGGGCGTCAACATGGGCCGTTTGGGGTTCATGACCGAGTTGAGCGCCGAAGATGCGCCGGCGGGCATCAGCCGTTACCTGACAGAGGAATTGTGGATTGAGGAGCGGGCCATGCTCCAGGCGCGCATCGCGCCTGCGGGCGCAGGGCAGGGCAGGGAGGGGTACGACCCCTGGGGAACGCCGGTGCTGTGCCACGCCCTCAACGAGGCGGTGGTGGGCAGCGGGGCCGTGGCGCGCATGGCAACCGTGCGCGTGTTTATAGACGAGGCATTCCTGGCGGAGTACCGCGCCGACTCGGTGATGGTGGCCACGGCTACGGGCAGCACCGGGTACTCGCTGTCTGCGGGCGGGCCGATCCTGCACCCCCTGTCCCGCGACCTGATCCTGAACCCCGTGGCAGTACACCTGGGCCTCAGCAGCCCCCTGGTGCTGCCACCTACCAGCCGCGTGCGCCTGCACGTGCAGTCTCGCGGGCCGGCGACCCTCAGCGTAGACGGCTTCATTGACCTGCGCGTCAACGAGGGCGACGACGTGCTCATAGAGGCCAGCCCCCACAAGGCGCGGTTCCTGCGCTCCGAGCCGCCTTCTCACTACTACGCCACCCTCATGCGCCGCCTGGGGCTGGAGGACGGCGAGTTCCGGCCCAGGGCGATTCGGTGACCTTTACATAACCCCTGCCCCCTTCCCTTTAGGGAAGGGGATGTTTTTGTGAGTGACCATGCAACCCCCTGAACGGACCCTCAGCTCCCGCCAGATCTTCCAAGGCCGCGTCGTGACCATGCGGGTGGACACCGTAGCCCTGCCCGATGGGCGCACCAGTACGAGGGAGGTTGTGGAGCACAGCGCGTCTGTCACTATCCTGCCCGTGGATGCCCAGGGCAACGTGCTGCTGGAGCGGCAATACCGCCGTTCCGTGGACCAGTGGATGGTGGAAGCCCCTGCCGGCGGCATGAACCCCGGAGAAGACCCGGAGCAGGCGGCGAGGCGTGAGCTTAAGGAGGAGACGGGCTACGACGCCGGCAAGCTGGAGCACCTGGCGTCTTTTTACGTTTCGCCTGGGTACTGCACCGAGCTAATGCACGTGTTTTTGGCGACGGGACTGATTGCCGGGGAAGCAGCCCTGGAAGACGACGAGTACATCCAGGTGGAGACAGTGCCCCTGAAACGAGCGCTGGAGATGGTGCAGCGGGGCGAGATTCAGGATGGGAAGACTATCACCGCACTACTGCTAACTGAAAAACGCCTGAACAATTCCCGTTAGGCGGTCTTTTGGGCGCTTGCCCCGACTCTTTTTTGCTATAGTACGTGGCGGATTCCGACACCCTACGCGTTGGGAAGTGAACTATGGCAGTGTTCAAGCATGACGTAGTTGTGGTGGGTGGTGGGTTGGCTGGCATGAGGGCAGCTATTGAAGCCCAGCGTAATGGTCTGAACGTCGCGATGGTCTCCAAGGTGTACCCCACTCGCAGCCACTCAGCAGCCGCTCAGGGAGGCATCAACGGCGCCTTGTCCGAGGCAGATTCCTGGGAGAAGCACGCCTTTGATACCGTCAAAGGCAGCGACTACCTTGCCGACCAGCCGGCTGTTGAGGCCATGTGCAAAGATGCGCCGGAAGACATCCTGGAGTTGGACCATATGGGGGTCGTCTTCAACAGGACGGCAGACGGCCATCTGGCCCAGCGACCCTTTGGCGGAGCGGGGTTCCCACGTACCTGCTACGTCGCGGACATCACCGGGCAGGCCATGCTTCACGTCATGTGGGAGCAGCTCCTCAAGGCGGGCCTTAAAGCCTATGAAGAGTGGTATGCCACCACGCTCATAGTGGACAACGGCCGGTGCCGGGGCCTTGTTGCCATTGAACTGAACACAGGGCAATTCCATGTGATTGAAGGGAAGGCCATTGTTTTGGCCACGGGTGGTTCCGGGCGTACCTACGAACCAAACACCAACGGCCTCGTCTGCACAGGCGACGGCATGGCTATGGCCTACCGTGCAGGCTCTGACTTACAGGACATGGAGTTTACCCAGTTCCACCCCACAACCCTCTATCCCAGCGGGATACTGATCACCGAGGGTGCCCGTGGCGAAGGAGGCTACCTGCTGAACTCCAAGGGGGAGCGGTTCATGGGCAAGTATGCCCCCTCCCGTTTTGAGCTTGCCTCCCGCGACGTAGTTTCCCGCGCCGAAGCGACAGAGATTGCAGAGGGCCGCGGCGTCAACGGTTGTGTGCTCCTTGATGTGCGGCATTTGGGCAAAGAGCTTATCATGACCCGCCTTTTCCAGATCTATGAGCTGTCGCGCGACCTTGCCAACGTAGACCTGTTGAAGGAGCCTGTGCCTGTCCGTCCCGGCACCCACTATCAAATGGGCGGCGTGAAATGCGACGTGGATGGCCGCGCTACACTCGCCGGCCTCTACGCAGCGGGCGAATGCGCCAGCGTCAGCGTGCACGGCGCCAACCGACTGGGTGGCAATTCGCTGCTGGAAGCCGTGGTGTTTGGCCGCCGGGCCGGCCGGGGCGCTGCCCTTGATGTGAAGAAGATGGAAGGCTCTTTGCCTCCCCTAACCGCCGCCGCTGCCGTAGACGAGGAGAGGCGCATAAAGGCATTGATGGACAGGCCGGACAAGGGAGTGTGGACCGCTGCTTTACGCCTGGAACTCGGAAACTCCATGAGAGAGCTTGTCGGAGTCTTCCGTACAGGGGAACAGCTTTCTCAAGCGGTGAAAACCGTGAGGGAAATCAAGGGAAAATACAACTCCGTCTCAGTGCGCAACAAGGGCCGGGTGTTCAACACGGATCTGATATTTGCATTGGAACTGCAAAACCTCATTGACGTGGCGGAGACCATGGTGGTGGGAGCATTGGCCCGGCAAGAAAGCCGGGGTTCGCACTCGCGGCGGGATTTCCCTGATAGGGATGATGAGCATTGGATGAAGCATACCGTTGCTCATTACGCTCCTGATGGCCCAAGGTTGGACTATGCGCCAGTTGACTTCTCCCGGTGGCAGCCGGAGAAGAGGGTGTACTAGAGAGTCCATCCAGAGGCACAGGGTTGGCATCGCTGCTAACGGCTAGTACCTAGTTGCGAAAATCCGCGATACACCTACTTAGATGGAGACCGTTCGTGCTGAGTCGGTCGAAGCACGAACAGGCCGCCCTTCGACAAGCTCAGGGCGAACGGATTACCTAACGGGTAATTGCGACACTTGGTACTAGAAGGTGGGCGCTCCAACGCAAACCAAAGTCAACCGGCACAGACGTCGGCCAAGTCTGCAAAGTCGGGAGGGTTGCTCATCGGTCACTGTCCGGTTGTCACGACCCGATGGCAGTCTCAAACAAGGAGCTTCTGATGCAGGTAACATTGGATGTAAAGCGGTTCAATTCGGAAGACCCTTCGTCAAAGCCCTATGACCAGGCGTACACCCTTGATGTAGAAGAGTACTTCACGGTCTTGGATGCGCTCATTCGCGTCCGGGAATACAAAGACCCTTCACTGGCGCTCCGGTGTTCGTGCCGCTCTGCCATTTGCGGCTCCTGCGCCATGCGCATCAACGGACACGCAGGGCTGGCGTGTAAGACCAAGCTTGTGGATGTCATGGTCGGCGGCAAGGTGCGCGTGGAACCTGCTGGAAACCTGCCCGTAGTCAAAGACCTGATAGTGGACTTGAAGCCGTTCGTTGACAAGATTCGCGCCGTGGAGCCGTGGCTAAAACCGGCCGGCCCTGATCCCAAGAGGGAGTACATCGTACCTAACGAAACCATGCAGCACTTGGTTGGCGTCATGGGGTGCATCATGTGCGGGGCGTGCGTGTCCGACTGCACCGTGATGGAAGTGGACAAGAACTTCCTGGGTCCTGCAGCGCTGGCGAAGGCATACCGCTTCGTGGGCGATCCTCGTGATGGGGCCGTCAAGGACCGGCTGAAGGCGCTCAACGAGTACACGGGTATCTGGGACTGCACACGCTGTATGGAGTGCATCCAGGCGTGCCCCAAGGGGGTAGCGCCCATGGACCGCATCATGGCGCTGAGGGACAAGGCCATCGTGAGCGGGCTGCACAACACCAACGGGGCGCGCCACGCCGAGGCCTTTGCGGACCTTGTGAAGAAGAACGGTGTGCTGGACGAGCTTCGCCTGGTGCCGCGCACCTACGGCATGTTCAACCTGATGAACATGAACGCCATGTTTGCGGCGATCCCCGTGGGCTGGCGTGCGTTGACGCATGGCAAGCTGCCGCCCATCATGCCGCACAAGCTGCACGGCAAAGAGAACCAGGACGCAGTGCAACACATCTATGACAAAGTGGAGGGGCACAAGCCATGAAAGTTGCCTTCTATCCGGGATGTGTTGCCCGGGGCGGCTGTCCGGAGCTGTATACGGCGACGCTCCAGGTGTGCCGGAAGCTGGGCATAGAGTTGGACGAGCTGGTGGGCGCGGCCTGCACTGGCGCGGGCGTTCTGCAGGAGAAGGACCGGAAGCTGGGGGATGCCCTGAACGCCCGGACCTTTGCGATGGCGGAGAAAAAGGGCCTGCCCATCATGACCATCTGCTCCACGTGCCAGGGGGTCATGTCCCAGGCCAACAAGAGGCTGAAGGACAGTCCCGAGTATCTGGCGGAGATCAACGCCATTCTCAAAGAAGAGGGGCTGGAGTACAAAGGCACTGCCGAGATCAAACACCTGCTGTGGGTCATGGTGGAAGACATCGGCGTGGCGAAAGTGAAGCCCCTCCTGACCCGCAAGCTGCAAGACCTGCGCGTGGCCCCCTTCTACGGGTGCTACATCGTGCGCCCGTCTTGGGCCTTGGGGTTTGAGCAGCATCCCGACCGCAAGGGCGCGTTGGAAGAGATGATAGAGGCCGTAGGCGCGACGGTGGTGGACTACGAAGGCAAGACCAAGTGCTGCGGCCTGCCCATTCTGCTCATCAACGAGAAGAACTCGCTGGAGATGGTGGCGAAGCACACCTCTACTGTTCAGGACTTGGGGGCCAACGCCATGGTCACGCCCTGTCCCCTGTGCCACCTGAACCTGGACGGCTATCAGCCCAAGGCATCAAAGCAGGCGGGCATTCGCATCCACATGCCCATCCTGCACCTGCCGCAGCTCATTGGGCTGGCCATGGGGTTCAGCCCCAAGGAGATGGGCATGGAGCGTCACATAGTCTCCACCAAGGAAGTGGAGGCGGCCATAGAGCATGCGGGGCGCGCGCCTGTGGCTGCGGGACACCACTAAGCCTCCTCTATCTTTAGTATGGTTAAGCGCAATGGCGTGCGTCCTGATGCATCGGGACGCACGCCATGTTGTTTGCAGGACCATAGTAGGGGCGAGGTTGCCTCGCCCATCTTACGGCTCTCCCGCCCCTGTAGGAGGAACGTCGTGTAGGCCAATACTGAAATAGAACATCGTTCTTTGGGATGTAACGCAGCGTTAGTACGTTTGGTTCGGGATCAAGCGGTCGCGAGTTCAAATCTCGCCGCCCCGACCATTTCACCGCTGCCAAGACAGAGGCCCTGGCAGTTGCCTTGACGTTTTCATTGGTTGCCAGTGGAGCCCCTCATTTCATTGACATGGTGGAGATGGAGGAGACTTCACTTTTCTCGTAAACAGCTATTCAGGCGGAGTCCGGCAAAGGTCAAGGTCTACCCGACTGCGAGACGAGACTGAAGGCGGCGCAGGGGAAAGTAATCACTCACCTACAAGCTGTATGAATCGCTGTAAGTGAAATGATCCCCAATAACTGAACAAGTTGCTAAGATCGGGGTCTGCTCCTGGGATCATGCAGTAAGGGACAAGGAGGAGCAGGCAGTGAAGAATGACCTCAAGGCCCCACCTGCCCTGCGTCGTTCCCAGCCCGCACTCCTTCCGCGTATACAGCGAGAGACCGACCAAGCCGAACCTCACCTGAACAGCGTGTTTGCGAGAGAAGTCAACTCTCCCCCGTCTCCACCAGAAACACGGAACAGCTGCGTCGCTCTCTCTAAAGCTAAGTTTTGGCTCGACACAATGAGGGCGATGCCGCTTTGGGGTTTTAGGGTAATGATTTCCAGCAGAGGTTTGAAGGCGGGCTTGGCCTTGACGGCAACAATGCGCATCTCCATCAGGGCGTCCACGTAGACTGCCTCCATCATGGAGAGCAGGATGTTGCCAGGGTCTTTCGGTTCTTGTGCCCTTTGACCGCTCCTTTAGGATGTAGCATGAGAGTAACAACCGTGGGGGCGCAAGCCTTGCACCCTGCTACGTCATCTTGCTCCCACAGGCGCTTGAAGAACCGAAAGACTCTGTTTCCTTCCGTGCCAGTGGAGATACACGACAAACCATGCTAGAATCAGCGCAATCCTACGCGACGGCGACATGTGATGCAACGACGGGTACCGATCTTCATGCAACCTCATTGTTTGCCGGCAAATGGGGGCGATCTGGCCCAAATCCAACTCCCAAACTTTGGATTCCATCATGCAAAACAAGACTCTTCGTAGCTTGACAGCGCTAACAGGACCCAGCGACGGAGCGCCCTCTGGCGCTGAAGGGGTGGACCCGACCGCCGGAAACCTCGGTCTGATTGGCGGCGCTGCCCCAATCGGCGGCCTGAAGTCTGGCGCCGTGACAATGCAGTTCCCTGTTGCTGCGGGCAAGCGGCTGAATGTGGTCATTGAAGATAGCGAGCCTATGACCCTCACACTCGCTGCCATGCGCGACTTGGAGGAAGCCAGGAAGGCCGTTGAGGATGCAATACGTGGGCAGGCAACGAAAGTGTCCAGCAGGGTTACCAATGCTTTTGGCAACGCAAGGGTGGTTGCGTATGAGGACGACGGCGCACAGCGTCTTATTGTTCTCTCAGGCCAGCCCAGCAAGGCAGTAGTGTTCTCCAAGGCCGACACGGACACCACTTGCAGGGACTTGGGGTTGGAGACCGAACAGACCGTGCCAGTCAGTGGTCTGATGTCCAGACATATCGCATTTTCCCCCGGTGTCTCAATGGGCAAGGCGATCGAGATAAAGATCGGCGGTGCTGGGCCTGTTAGGGCGGAGCTGGCGGCCGAGGCCAGCGATCTGCTGGCTATAGCGGGCGGACTCCAGTCTGCCATTCATGCCGCCTCCACCGATACCTCCTTCACCGGAGCCATAGTCGCGGCCTATGCTGGCTTTGAGAATCGCCTGGTGATAATTCCGGGGTCCTTCGGCGATACCGTTTTGGTCAACGCTGCCTCGCTGGACGGCGCTGAGCGCAACTGAAGTTCAGCGCTGCTGTGGCGAGGTCGCATACGTTCGGAGTGCGCTCGTGTTTGGGCAGTTGCCTGCACCGCAGAAACCAACCCCAAGCCCCGCCGATGGGCCTGCCATCCTCGGCGGTTCTGGCTCAAAGTGAGATGGACCCCATCAATTGGACAGGAAAGGGGCCAAGTTAAGATCGGAGCCTGTTGCCTCAACACGCTGTGCTGCTGAATAGGGTTGTTGTGATTTCGCATAACGTTTTTTCCGGGCCAGCGGGGGAGACAAAAGACCGTGGTGGCTGGAACGAAGGTAGCTGTGCTGCTTGTGGTTGGGGATAGGGATAGCCGTATACTGTGGGACATGCAAGCTTCTTCGCCTTTTCGCAGGTCCAGCGCGGTCAACGTGCATGGCATAACAGGAGAGATTCTTCATCCCGATGGATCGGGATTCAGAATGGCAAGGTTGACACGCCGTGTGTCACACGCACCATTGCCTCTTGTTCTGGCCGTAACCATTTTGCTGTTTGGCGCCCTTGCGGCGTGCGGCACTGGCGCGTACAAGACCACCGTCCTGTTTGTGTCGTCGCGCCCTTCCCAATTGGGGGTGTACTCGGTCAACGTTGACGGGGGAGTGTTGACGGCGCTGACGGGCCAAGAGGACTACGCCTATCAGCCGCGGTGGTCGCCGGACTACACCAAGCTGCTGTTTATGGCGCGACGGGGTCAGAATACGGCACTGGTGGTGGAGAACCGCGACGGCTCCCAGCCCAGGACGGTGGTGGAAACGGACGGCGTCATTGCGAACCCGCGCTGGGCCCCGGACGGCGCGCACATTGCCTACGGGCTGACGGCCAACGGGGCCACGTCCATCCACGTCATTGAGGTGGACAACGGCAAGCAGGATGTGCTGCGCAATTTCACGGTTGCCTTTGACGCGCCACCGGAGGATTCGCCGTCGTGGTCGCCGGACAGCCAGTGGCTGGTGGTGGCCTCGGCGGCCAGCGACTCGCCGGGCATCTACCAACGCAATCCTACCGGCGTCAACTACCACAGGCTGTCTGCCGGCCCGGATACCCAGCCTCTATGGTCACCCAAGGGCGACCGCATCGCTTTCCTCTCCCAACGCGACGGGACGGCGGAGGTGTACCTGATGCTGCGGGACGGCTCGCACCCGACGCGGCTGACACATAACGAGGCCAAGGAGTATGACCTGGCGTGGTCGCCCGATGGGATGAAGCTGGCGTTTGTGTCCGAGGAGGACGGCAACCCGGAGGTCTACGTGGCGAAGATAGACGGGTCCAAGCCGGTGCGCCTCACGTATAACGCCTTCCCGGACTTGACTCCGGCCTGGTCTCCAGACGGGCTGTTCATCGTGTTCGTGTCCTACCGGGACAACAACGCGGACCTGTTTGTCATGGACGCCGACGGCAACCACCAGCGCAACCTGACGTCCAGCCCGTTTGCGGACTATATGCCGGCGTGGTCAGCAAAGTAGGGGGACCTAACCCCCTTGTCCCCCCTTCCCTGAAAGGAAGGGGGAATTGTATCCGGGGACACCCCAGACCCCGGCAGTCCCGATGCATCGGGACTGCACCTTCTTGATTCATGGTGTAAATCCCCCTGAAGGGAAGGGGAAACCATGCGAGTGAACATTCCTCCCACTGCCCAAGGCGCGCATCCTCATTGGGCAGGGGTGAGCACCTGCTTGCGGAAGTCATCGGCGGCGATGCGCAGGAGTCCAGCGGCGCTGATGGTGCAGGCGTTGGCGCCGGCCTTGAAGAACTGGGCCACCTGCTTGGGGTTGTTCGGGGCGTTGCCGCCGACGCTGACCCACTTGCCGGCGGCGCGTACCTTGCGCACCACCTCTTCCATGACGTGCCAGACCTCTTCCTGGCGGGGGTAGCCCATGCTCTGGCCCAGATCGCCGGCGGCTACGTGGAGCATGTCTATGCCCGGCACGCGCAGGATGGCGTCCAGGTTGCGGACGGCTTCCACCTCCTCAATCATGGGGATGACCAGGACGTTGGCGTTGATCCAGCGGGAGGACTCCTCGCGGGTGACGCCGACGCCGTAGTCACCAGGGCGCGCGCCGCCAACGCCGCGATGTCCGTCGGGGTAGTAGCGGGACGCCTTAGCGATGGCTTCAGCTTGGGCCGCCGTGTTCACGTGGGGGATGACGATGCCCTGCACGCCACGATCCAGGAAGCGCAGGATGGTGGTATCGGCGTGGTCTGGGATGCGGGCCACGGGAGTGATGCCGAAGCTTTCGGCGGCGCGCACCATGTTCTCCACTTGGTCAACGCTCATGGGGCCGTGCTCTCCGTCAATGAAGACGAAGTCGTAACCCATTGCCCCGAACAGCTCCACGGTCTCCGGCGAGTAGCCGCTGACGATGGCCCCGAAGGCGGTCTTGCCTTGGGCGAGCTTCTGCTTCAGTGTGTTGGTGCGCATGGGATGCTTTCTCCTTCTTTGTGCGGGCGCTTTTGTTACTCCTGCCTGTCAGCAATGCTGCGGGAAACCGGATAGGTTTGCAAGCCCTTCGGGGGGATTCTTTGGGCAGCACGCTATGCCAGTTGCAGCCCAAGAAAATAGGTCCGATAGTAGCCGCGGTCTCTGGTTAAAAGACGGTCGGCGTGGATGGTGGCATGAGCGCCGATGAGGAAATCGGCCACCACATGCTGGCGTGGGTGCAGGATTGTTCTGCAGTTCCCGCAGCGCGCTGCCTGTGATCTTCCGCATGAAGGACAGATGAGTGAATCTGAGCGGTTGCGAAGGTACTCGCGCCACGTGACCCCCGCCAGATAGAGCGCCTCCACGCCTGAGGGAAGCAACTGGAGGCCAACTTCCTCCAGGACGGTGTCCAGTTCTTCACGGGAAGGGAAGCGGCCGGCGAGCTCCGCATAGACAGGCTCAGACACGATGGTGGGGCCGGCTTGCAAGGCCTCGGCGAGCGCCTGTTCTGAGGAGTCTTGGTGTGGAGCACCGGGAGTAAGGATGTCCAGAAGGACATTCGTGTCCACAGCGGTGATCATTCCCCGCGCATCTCCCGGACAAGCTCATCAGGGTCTTTCCCCGCCAGATCCTTCAAGTAGCCACGGTATTTCTCAAGGGCGGCGAGAGAAACGTGTTTCCTGAGCTGGTATGTCCCCTTGACCTCCACAAATTCCAATTCGTCTCCAGGCCGGATACCGAGACGTTCACGGATCTCCTTCGGGATAGTCACCTGCCCTTTGCTTGTCACCTTTGCCATCGCCATCGCTTACCTCGCTGTAAGGATTTTACTCCTTACTATATTGTAAGGGAGTGGGCCTGTTACTACAACTGCTAGGGAGGCTGTCGACGTGAGCCCACTATCGTATGGCTGGCCCTCAACTGGACTAGTGGGCTGTTTGTGGGACCATGAAAGCAAAGGGGGTCGGCTTAACTAGCTCTGAAGCCACCTTGTTCCAAGAGTCAGTACGCTCGGCGGGATTGCCCATTCCGGTCTTGAAGACATCAATAGACCTAAGAAGATCCTCAACGAGGCACCAAGTCGAGACACAGAGAGCGAACTGCCCACTCAGATTAATATGTCGCGTGATTGTAAGGTGGGAAACCGGAAACGAGCGACCGTCTTCTAGAGTAATGCTCTGATTGCGCCCCCGTGTAGTATAAACAGCCCATCCCACTCGTTGCCCTGCGGCGTTCATGAGTACCTTGGGGTCGAACTCATGAACGGTTCCATGGCGAAACATGTGAAGGAGAATATCTGCCTGGTGGCAATAGCCTGCATCAACCTTCGACAGCACCTCACGAAGGTAGATACGAAATCTCTCTTGAGTATGGCTCACCTTGCCGCTGAACAGCGCCCCCAAGTGATCCACATAGCAAGCCCATTCTCGTGCGACTGTGTGCGGCGCACCTTCGGGAAACGAAAGTATAGGTACCAGGTCTTTCTCGATTGCTCTCGCCAGGACATCTAGTTGAGGGCCTGCTTCGGTCCAATCTTTAATCGGAGTAGCCACTACAACCTCCTTAGTAGGCCGACAACTGCCGCGAATCATCGGCGGTGAGGTGGTTTTGTATTCTTTGTGGAGACGAGGGAGCAAAGAACCGGCACTAGATAGGGCTCATAGGATTTAGCTAACTGAACTGATCATGCCGAACTTGCCCAGAGGGCGCGTTGGCCGAGCCCCTGCCGCAAGTTGGCATTACATTGGTGGTGGGCCAAACGGGATGCGGGCCACGGGGGTGATGCCGAAGCTTTCGGCGGCGCGCACCAGGTTCTCCACCTGGTCCAATGCCATTGCGCCGTGCTCGCAGTCAATGAAAACAAAATCGTAGCTAATAGCCCCAAACAGTTCCACCGTCTCCGGCGAGTAGCCGCTGACGATGGCCCCGAAGGCGGTCTTGCCCTGGGTGAGTTTCTGCTTGAGTGTGTTGGTGCGCATGGGGTTGCTTTCTCCTTAGGGGGCATTTAGCCGCCGGCGATGGCTCCTACGATCAGAAAAGGCTCAGCGCCTGTAGCGATTGCGTCGGGCAGTAAGGCGTCCGGCGGTTCCAGTGAAACGTCTTCCTGGCAGGCGAAGAACCTCACCAAAGGCCGCCGTTGAAGCGTGACGTGGTCGCGCACGGTCCCGGACAGCATGGGGTAGCGGGCCTCCAACGCGTCCAGTACCGAGCGCAGCGTGACCGGCCCCTCAACGTTGAGATGCACCTCGCGGTCGGTGTGAGCCAGTGTCCGCAGATGCGCCGGGAGCACGACTCGGATCATGGCTGTGTCTCGGTCATGACAGCGATTGTGTCAACCATCCTCTTACCCCAGATAACGGTGTTTCTACTCCGGGTGTATTGCACTGGGCTCCATATAGATGAGTTCCCAAATGTGGCCGTCCAAGTCCTGGAATCCATGTCCATACATGAAACCGTGGTCCTGTGGCTCACTGTACGTAGAGCCGCCAGCGGCAACAGCTTTGCGAACCATCTCATCAACCTGTTCTCGGCTGTCGCAAGATAATCCCACGAGCACTTCGGTGCTTCTGGTCGCGTCGCAGAGGGCTTTCGGCGTAAAGGTCTTGAACCTGGCTTCTGCCAGGAGCATGACGAAGATGTCGTCGCTGACGATCATACACGTAGCTGTATCGTCGGTAAATTGTTTATTGAAGCTGAAGCCGAGCCTGGAAAAGAACTTGATTGAACCGTCGAGACTCTTCACAGACAGATTGACGAAGATCTTGGTGGCCATCGTTGCTCCTCTCCAATCGGTCTCGTTGATCCTTGTGCTTTGGGGGCGTACCAGGGTCCCACATCATGGGAGCGCCTGGACTTCTACGGATAGCACGGACGGAAGGTCCCGGACGATGGGGGCCCAGTTGTCTCCAGCGTCGGCAGATGCGTAGACCTGCCCGCCGGTGGTGCCGAAGTACACGCCGCACGGGTCCAGTGAGTCCACCGCCATGGCGTCACGCAACACGTTCACGTAGCAGTTGCGTTGTGGCAGACCTTTTGTGAGCGGCTCCCACTCGTTTCCGCCTGTCCTGCTGCGGTACACACGCAGTTTCCCTTCGGGCGGGTAGTGCTCTGAGTCGCTCTTGATGGGGATAACGTAGACGGTATCTGGCTCGTGCGCGTGAACCTGTATCGGAAAGCCGAAGTCGGTCGGCAAGTTGCCGCTGACCTCGCGCCACGACTCCCCCGCGTCGTCGCTGCGCATAACGTCCCAATGTTTCTGCATGAAGAGCACGCTAGGACGGGACGGGTGCATGGCAATGCGGTGGACGCAATGGCCCACCTCCGCGTTAGGGTCGGGGATGAAGGCAGACTGAAGGCCGCGATTGACGGGCTTCCACGTTGCGCCGCCGTCATCGGTACGGAACACGCCCGCGGCGGAGATGGCGACGAAGATGCGACGCTGATTGCTTGGATCAATAAGAATGGTGTGCAGACCCAGGCCTCCGGCGCCAGGCATCCACTGCTGCCCCGAGGTGTGGCCGCGCAAGCCGGGGAGTTCCTGCCATGTCTTGCCGCCGTTGGTGGTGCGGAACATGGCGGCGTCTTCAACGCCGGCGTAGACGGTGTCAGGATCGGTAAGCGATGGCTCAAGGTGCCAGACGCGTTTGAACTCCCAGGGACGGGGCGTACCATCGTAGAAGAGGTGTGTGGTCAGTGGCTTGCCTGTCTGGGGAGACGTATCGTACACGAACTTGTTGCTTTCACCCTTGGGCATACCGTCCGGCGTGACCATGGGTTCGCCTGGGGGTGTTCCTGGCATGTACCATGTTTTCCCGCCGTCGTCCGAGCGTTGAATGATCTGTCCGAACCAGGCGGTGGTCTGCGAGGCGTACAGCCGGTTTGGTTCGGCGGGAGACGCCTTCATGTGATAGGTCTCCCACCCCGCGAAGTGTGGGCCGCTGACGTCCCATTTCTTACGTGTCCCATCCGACGTGAGAATGAATGCCCCTTTGCGGGTGCCTACCAGGACCCGAACCTTGCTCATGTACCCCTCCTTGGTTGATGATTGCCTATGGTATTCCCATTAAGGGTTTGTTTGCAAATTATGCTGTGTAAGTAAATGCCCTGTCGACCTTTTGAGGCTCCTGGGTGGCTGGGCTATTCAACATCATCGGAACATCGTAGCGATGCCAAGCCTAGGGAAAGCTACCCTGCCGCCAGTTGCTCTGCGAACTGCTCCGGCTCGGTGGCGGGCATGAGGCAGGCGTAGTTCTGGCAGACAAATGCCGAGGGCTTGTCCTCCAGCATGTACTTGTCCTCCAGCAGGGGCACGTCTTCAGCGCCGTTGGGGTTGGCGGGGTCAAAGCCGGTGAGAACTTTGTTGGGCAGGTAGCGCGAGTAGACCTCGGCCAGGAGGGCCTGGGTTGCGGGGTCTTCTCGCGGGCCGACGACGGCGATCTCTTTAGGGCTGCCGAGATAAAAGCTGAGGGCGCATAACCAGTGTGCGAAACCCAGGGGCGAGCGCGTCATGACGGTGCGCATACCACGCAGAGCGGCGGCGGCCTTGTCGTGGTACTCCTGCTTGCCGGTGAGGACGGCCAGGCGCAGCAACACGTCGGCGGCGACGGCGCCGCCGGAGGGCGTGGCGTTGTCAAAGACATCACGGGGGCGGACGATGAGTTGCTCGTGGTCGGCGCCGGTGTCGTAGAAGCACTGGTCGGACTCGCTCCAGAAGAGGGAGCATATTTGGTTCGCAAGGGCTACGGACTCCCGAAGCCAGCGGAGGTCAAAGGTGGCCTCGTGCAGGGCGAGGAGGCCGTCGGCCAGGTTGGCGTAGTCCTCCAGGTAGCCTTTGAGCTTGGCCTGGCCGTCCTTATAGGTGCGCAGGAGGCGGCCATCGGCGTTCTTCAGGTGGGCCAGAAGGAAGTCGGCGTTCTTGACGGCGGCGGCAAGATACTGGGGGCTGTTGAGGGCAGCGGCGGCCTCGGCGAAGCTGCGCAGCATCATGCCGTTCCAGGCGGTGATGACCTTTTCGTCCCTGGGCGGCGGGATACGGTGTTGCAGGCGGTGCTGGAGCAGCTTCGTGCGCGCATCGTACAGAATCTCGCCGAGGTCCTCCTGGCTGATGCCCAATGACTTCGTGACCTCGGCCACCTCTTTGGTGATGCTCAGGATGTTGCTGCCGTCAAAGTTGCCCTCGTAGGTCATGCCGTAGAAGCGGCAGAAGACCTCGGTGGCGCGCTTGTCGCCCAGGACGGCCTGCACCTGGCCGGGCGTCCAGACGTAGTACTTGCCCTCTTCGCCTTCGCTATCGGCGTCCTGGGTGGAGTAGAAGCCGCCCTCGGGGGAGGTCATCTCGCGCAGGACGTAGTCCAAGGTCTCCTCGGCGATGCGGCGGTAGGCGTCGCTATCGGTCAGCAGGTGGGCGTGGAGGTAGATGCGGCTGAGGAGGGCGTTGTCGTACAGCATCTTCTCAAAGTGGGGGACGAGCCACATGGGGTCGGTGGAGTAGCGATGGAAGCCGCCGCCGAGCTGGTCGTAGACGCCGCCACGGGCCATCTTCTCCAGGGCGTGGTCCGGCAGGGAGAGGGCTTCCGGGTCTTTGAAGGCCAGGAAGTAGCGCAGGAGGTACTCCAGCGCCATAGGCTGGGGGAACTTGGGGGCCTGGCCGAAGCCGCCGTACTCCTTGTCGTACTCGCGGCGGAGGTTGTTGAAAGCGCGGCGCAGGACCTCGGAGGATAAGGGTTCCGTTGTCGGGGCGGTAGCGACACCGCTCTTGACGTGGTCGGCAAGCTGGGCGGCGGACTTGAGCACTTCGTCGCGGCGGTTGCGGTAGGCTTCGGCGACGGCCTGGAGCACGCGGGGGAAGGCGGGCATGCCCTGGCGATCTTCGGGCGGGAAGTAAGTGCCGCCGAAGAAGGGCTGGGCGTCCGGAGTGAGGAAGACGGTCATGGGCCAGCCGCCGCGGCCGGTCTGGGCCATGACGGCCTGCATGTAGACGGCGTCCACGTCGGGGCGCTCCTCGCGGTCTACCTTCATGCAGACGAAGTCCTCGTTCATCTGCTTGGCGATGGCTTCGTTCTCAAAGGACTCGCGCTCCATGACGTGGCACCAGTGGCAGGCGGAGTAGCCGACGCTGAGGAGCAGGGGCTTGTCTTCCGCCTTGGCGCGGGCGAAGGCTTCCGGCCCCCAGGGATACCAGTCCACGGGGTTGTTGGCGTGCTGCTGGAGGTAGGGGCTGGTCTCGTGGATGAGGCGGTTGGGCATGTGGGACGTCCTTTGGGGCAGGCGGTGCGTAGCTGGCGAATGCTATTGTCGCATGGGGGCGCGGGACGGGCAATCGGGCAAGCAGGGAGACCGACCTCACCCTCTCGGTCTCCCTCTCCTAAAGGGAGAGGGAGAAGGTACGGGAGACGGGCGCGACGACCGCGCCCCCTACAGGCATGTTTGGCTGGGCGCGCGTCACGGCTGGCTGAGGCAGATGGGCTGTTGAGCCGCTTGGGGATTCGTTTTCCGTGCGTGCGAGGGGTCTTTTTCAGATAGGGTTGCAAGCTGGGATTCGTCTTATTTTTTGGAAGAAACGAATCGCTGGCGGGCTGGCGGAGCGATTGTGGGGGACACGCGACCACAGCAGCGATGGTAGCAGGGATGGGGAAAGGGCGGGTGGCGGGAGGGAGTCGTAAAGAATCCAGCATGGCTTAGCATGCTGTTGCTCCTCCGGTTACATTCAATAATAAACGAAAACTATAGCCGTAGGATTTGTTCAGATGTGGTCGCTTATTAGAAACCTGTTAGGCCGCTAAGCTCCTTAGCTGCGGCTTGCTTAGCTTTGACACGATTCTTCGAGGTGCCAGCGGCTTTCCGGTCACTGAAGGTTTGAACTACCCGATGAAGGGCC
>Ga0082335_1001781_pt1 | contig 43416 bp, 35 predicted proteins | sample Subgrocontami58m_FD_72375 | JGI IMG/M metagenome (GOLD analysis project Ga0082335, IMG submission 72375) | Subsurface groundwater microbial communities from S. Glens Falls, New York, USA - GMW37 contaminated, 5.8 m (SPADES assembly) (version 2) ...
CTACCGTTCTGCAGCACAACATCAATCGCCGCGCAGTGGTCGTTTACATGCAGCCAATCCCGTACGTTCAAACCATCTCCATAAACGGGAAGCTGTTTGTCACTCAGTGCATTGATGATCATGAGTGGGATCAGTTTTTCAGGAAATTGGTACGGACCATAGTTGTTTGAGCATCGCGTCACCACAACGGGCAACCCGTACGTGTGGTGATAGGCGAGCGCAAGAAGGTCTGAGCTTGCTTTGCTGGCTGAGTAAGGGCTGTTCGGATGCAGCGGCGTTGTTTCGGTGAACTTCCCCGTCGCCCCGAGCGAACCGTACACTTCGTCTGTTGAAACGTGCAAGAACCGTTCTACGCCAAGTTCTTTCGCAACATCAAGAAGAACATTTGTTCCAACTACATTTGTTTGAATGAACACGGATGAACCGAGAATGCTTCTATCAACATGCGACTCGGCTGCAAAGTGAACAACTGTGTCGATACTGAATTGCTTGAAGGCCGCTTCGACAGCAGAGCGGTCGCAGATATCTCCTTTTACGAAGTGATAATGCGGGTTGTCTTCAATGTCTTCAAGGTTCTCAAGATTGCCTGCGTAGGTCAGCTTGTCGAAGGTGACAACTTCAACGTAGTTATGCTTCGAAAGGAAATAACGAACAAAGTTGCTGCCGATGAATCCCGCACCGCCCGTTATCAAAACATTCTTCATCAATTAATCCAGCGTAAAGATTGAATTCGGATCGGATTCGTGGCGAACCTCGTCAACAGGATCTTTCTTCCCCTTTCCTGCAAACAAACGATTCGGGGAATTCACAACCATACCATGCTTGCCGCCAACATTCTTGTACGCGTGAACAACGCCCGGGGGAATAAGCACGGACTTCGGCGCATCTTCTCCTGCAAACAGAATCTGTCGCACCATGTAAGTTGGCGAGTTCTTTCTGTTATCCCACAAATAGATTTTGAAATTCGATGGACCGATAAAAGTGAAGTTGTCAGCTTGGTCAACGTGTTCGTGCGGACCACGCGCAACATCAACATTCGTCATCGAGATGTAGCCCATGACGGGATAGTATTGCTCTTCGAGTTCATCGTTGCGAAATGTTTCCGTGAGCCAGCCGCGTTCATCGATGAACTTCGTCAGATTTTTTACGATAACGCCTTCAATTTTTCCTGCTTTGAACATCGATTCCCTTTTCGATACAACACAACATGCATTTAGCCCAAACACGGGCACAGCATTCTCTCAATACAACTGAATGTACTGACGGTTAAGGTAGGACAACATCACAACGGAACTTCAATTGTAGCAATGTGGCGAGTTGGTGTTCCTCTTAAGAACAAAAGTTTCAAACGAATTTGATACCAAAATACGCATTCCCAGCGAGAAAGGCAACGAAAGATTCACATGGATCCCGCTTTAGAACTTCCTTTTTCTGGTGGTGCCAACCCGAGGTTTTTGTGACGAGAAATTGAGCGTGTAGTATCAAGGATGGACTTCATGGAGAGCGGCGCGCGTTCATCTGGTCAAGGTCACCAACGTTCCACCCATTGGGTGATGCATCTTCCTCAAGGTTTTTTCTCATGCCCATCAAACTCGAAAACACGACCGAACGTCTGACACGCGCACGGGGTTAGTACTCGCCAACCGTTTCGGCGATACTATTCCTTAACAAAGATAGCAAAGATGTTGGTGCGAAACACTTGAAGTAGTTTAGGTTTTGTAAAGAGATGCCAGAAGAAGAATACAATGAATATCCACTTGCGTACATCATTCACATCCTGAACATACAAATACTTGTCAAGTCGAAAACTTCCCCCTAAGATTTTCATTTTTCTTACCGAGTTGAAGCGGTGATACGTCGGGAAAATATCAGACTCTTTCGCTTTGTACAATACTCTGAGAAGCCTGTTCTTTAACCGATACGGAAGAATTCTCGGCAGAAGAATAAACGGACTCCACGTATTTGTAGTCATAACAATGAGATGTCCTCCCGGCTTTAGTATCCGGGAAACCTCAGCGAAGTCTTCTTCAACATTCTTCAAATGCTCAACTACGAAACGTAATGTGACAAGGTCGGCTGATTCGGCTTTGATCGGAAGGGCACCGATCGATCCGACAACAAAAAGGTCTTTCATTTCGATGTTCGGCATCAGGCAGTCTATTCCCAAAGAGAGTTTTGCTGCGCTTCCACGATCCGCCACCGAAACGTTGTTACCGCATCCTATATCAATCCAAACTTTTTCCTTTGAAAGAAATGACAGTAGCAATTCGTCATAAATAACCCAACGATGTTTGAACTCGCGATCGAGTCGGCTAATCAACTTTTCGGACCAAGCCTTGTTCTTTGAGTTCACAAGGTTTCAAAAGTGATGGTGAGAAGAGAACTACGTTGAAGATACAAATAAGACGGTTTTCTTTCGTAATGACGCCTATTCACATTGATCCCGCTTTAGAACTTGCTTTTTCTGGTGGTGCCAACCCGAGTGTTTTGTGAACAGAAATTTGAGTGTGTAGTATCAAGGTTGGAACTCACGGATTGTGTCGCGCACTCTTCTGAGGAATCAGCCATCGTTTCGCCTGCTGGATGACGCGCCCACAAGAAGGACTGCTCTCAATCGGAATTCAGGATTGATGTCGGTTCGGAATAACAACAAAAGATCCCTGAAACGGGTACTCAGTTACCGTCTTTGCAAGTCCGGCTTTGACCGGCATCCTGAAAATACTGTCGGCTATCAGTCGCGTGTCTTCCTTCTTGCGGAGAACACGCTCAAGATATTTTTTCTTCCAGAGTGAATGACCGAGTTCAGGTTCAAGTGTTGTTGAAGCAAGCGTCCTGAAATCAGCGAGGAACCCTTTCATCTCAGAGTCATCATCTTTGCCTCGCACAATCATCACCATCTGGTCGGGTAGCAAGCAATACGCGTACACATCAAAATGATGCTTCAGCGCTGTGTCGCGCAAACAATTCAGGACGGCAACGACAACGCGTTGTTCAGTGAAGATTTTCTTTGAAGCATACACGGGCAACGTTATCAAGTAGCGGTGCTTCCCCTTGTAATCGAATCGGTAACGATTCGGTGGCTCAGTGTCAATCAAGCTGATAATGTCTTCCGCCATTGCCTTACTTTCGTTAGCATATCGGTAATTCCACTGCGAATCATCATCACCGCAATCCCCGCAAGAAAGAGAGCGATGACTTTTCCGACTGCTCGTGAGCCGGCTTTCCCCATCACTTTCGCAATCACTTTTGCCTCGAGAAACACAAGCAACACAATCAACATATTGACGACAAGTGATGCAATCGTCCACATATATCCGTATGAGTCAACAAGTATAATGATTGTCGTAAGCGCTGCAGGTCCCATGATAAGCGGAATACCAATCGGCACAACGCCGACTGACAATTCCGGATCGCGCTTGCGCTCTTTTGAGAAGAGAAGATCGTTCACAGCAAGAACAAGCAACACAATTCCACCGCCAACGCGGAAATCACTTTCGGTAATCCCAAGGAACGAAAAGAGGAGCTTTCCTGCTGCAAGAAAAACCAGCGAGATGATAAACGCAGTAACGGTTGCTTCAAGTGTTAGCATCTTCCGGCGATGGTCGTCTAAATCGTCGGTAAGAGCAACGAACAACGGCAAGACACCGAAGACATCAATGGCAACAAAGAGCGGAATGAACGCGAGAAAGAACGGTTGCATCGAATGATTTACAGCTCGATGCCTTGTTGACGAAGACTCGCGCGGATTTTTCCGAGAGCTTCTTGTTCTGTAATCAACAATCGAGCACCGGCGTTATGCACAGATTGCTCAAGTGAATCGCGTTTCTCTTTCAGCCATCGCCACACGTTGTAGCCGAGGCGATCCTGATCGTGCGGCTCAAGTGTTGGAATTGATGAAACTGCCGCGTACGCAATTTTCTCAAGAGCTTTGTCTGCAATCGGTTTGACTGATGAAGGGGCTTTTGTCGTCATAGTGAGTTCTGTTTATTGTTGTGGATATATCTCTGCTCAATATAGTCAATCCACAACAAAAAAAATAGGGAGTTACCACCAAACTCCGGTGCGATGGTAACTCCCCTCTGATGGTGGCCGGAGATGCTTTAGACTTTTCTCCGCACGCGTGCCGGAACGCCGGCGACAATTGCGTTCGGCGGGACATCTTTCGTAACGACACTGCCCGCTCCGACGATTGCGTTCTCACCAATCGTCACACCGCAAAGGATTGTTGAGCTTGTACCGATGGATGCGCCTTTCTTCACAACAGTCGGTACGACTTTCCAACCTGCTTCGGATTGCATTGAGCCGTCAACGTTTGTCGCTCGCGGCATCTTGTCATTGATGAACGAAACGTTATGTCCGACAAACACATTGTCTTCAATCGTTACGCCCTCACAGATAAATGTGTGTGAAGAGATTTTGCAGTTCTTGCCAATCCTCACTCCCTTTTGAATTTCAACAAACGCACCCACCTTCGTATTGTCATCAACTTCGCAACCATACATGTTCACGAAGTTGAAAATGCGAACGCCCTTGCCAAGCTTGACATCGGGCGCTATGCTTTGATATGTTGTGCCCATAACTTTCAGTTGCTGTATGTCGGTAGAGAGATCAGTGTTGGATTGCCCGATTTTGATAGAGAAGAGAGATCGACCCGCCTGCCACCGGCTTTGATGGAAATGTTTGCCGCTTCCAACACTTTGACAACATTCACTCCTGCCTGTCCATCAGAAATGGACGGCTTGCCTGTGTTGATGCAATCAACAAACTCAGCGGTCATACGGGCAAGCGCTTCGCCCGGATCGATGTTGGGCGAATACATATTGCCCGTCCGGTACTGAACAAGTTTCTTGTAGACTGCATCTTCTTCTTTTACATCAACACCACGATCATACACTTTGATTTTCTCACTCGCTTCCATGTCATCGTACACCACCATCAGTTTTGTTCCACCGACAAGAATCTTTCGCACCTTCACCGGCGAGAGCCAGTTCACATGGAATTGTGCCATGAGTTTTTCTGCAAAGTGTACGGTAACATACGCGACATCTTCATGCTCACTGAAGTGGTTCACGCCAACGCACGAAACAGCAATTGGTTTATCATCGAGTAAATAATCCATGATGGAAATATCGTGCGGCGCCAAATCCCAGATAACGTTTGTATCATGCTGGAACAAGCCAAGATTAACGCGCACAGAATCGAAGTACAGGATGTCGCCAATCTCTCCTTTGGTAATCAGCTCCTTCATCTTCTGCACAGCGCTCGTGTACACGAACGTGTGGTCAACCATGAGCGTCAGCATTTTCGAGTACGCAGCGTCGAGCAATTCTTCTGCTTCAGAAGTTTTTGCCGCCATAGGTTTTTCGAGAAGAAGGTGCTTGCCGGCTTCAAGCACTTTCATGCCGAGCGGATAATGCGTCGAAACAGGTGTTGCGATTGCAAGACCGGCAACATCATCACGCCGAAGCAGATCATCGAATGAAGAAGTCGTCTCAACGGTTGGAAATTTCTTTTTGATATTCTCCAATCGCCTCGGCACCATATCGCAGGCGATGACCTCCTCAACGCCTTCGGTGCTCAGAAAATTTCGGACAAGATTCGGTCCCCAATACCCCAAACCGACAACTGCAATTTTCATTCACTACTCCTTTGGCTCTACTTTGCCCCCGTTCCAAAGAGCATGACAGGAATTGTTTTCAAGATTACTCTCAAATCAAGTACCAGCGATGCATTTTGGATATAATGCAAATCGAGAATCACCATATCTTCAAAGCCAACAACACTGCGTCCTGCAACTTGCCACATGCCGGTAAGTCCGGGCAAAACACTTAAGCGACGTTTGTGCCATTCTTCATACTGTTCCCACTCGTACGGCAAACATGGTCGCGGTCCTACCAAGCTCATCTCACCTTTCAGAACATTGATGAGCTGCGGAAATTCATCAAGGCTTAGTTTGCGAAGCCATTTTCCCACCCCTGTAACACGAGACTCGTTCACAATTTTTGTTGAAACGCTCATTGCAGGAAGTCCTTTCCTTTTTGTCTTGATGAACGCTGCCATCTGCTTCTTACGTTCTTCATCATCCTCATTGCCAATCGTCATCGACCTGAATTTATACAGCTTGAACTGTTGTCCGTTCTTTCCAACTCGCACCTGGCGGAAGAACACGGGTCCTTTCGAGTTGAGCTTAATAAGAAGCGCAATAATGGCAAACAACGGGGACAATAGAAGCAATATCAATGACGCAAACACAGAATCGAATGCCCGCTTATACGCTTCATTCCGTTCCCTCATGCCCGATTGAAACACTCCAAGCACCGGAACATTACCGTAATGCTCTATCGCACGGCGTAATGGAACAATTTCATACAGCGGTGAGGAGATTTTTACAATCACATTCAACGGCATTGTTTGTTCCATCAGCTCCATCAACAGCGTGTGCTCAACCTTCTCCATGCAGATAAGAATCTCTTTTATGTCATACTGCTTCACACAGTCAGCCATGTCGCTCGTTCGCCCGATAACCCTGGCTGCGTTGAAGATTGGCGTTCCTACTCGAACATCATCATCAAGAAATCCGACGACACGAAGTCCAATATAATCATGCAGAAACAGGTTGACTGCAACATGTCTTCCATTCTCCCCGGCTCCAACAATCAGCACATCGCGCTGAAGAACTTTGTTTCGCGAGAGATACAGATATATCTGCCGAAACAAGACGATGCGCACAACAATAAACAGCACAAATGCAACGGCTGCGAAGTACAGTATTAACAGCCTGCTATCAACGACGAAGTCAGCTTTGGAGAAGAACGAGATCACCGCGATGCCGACAAGCAGAACCGCCAACCCTTTTACAATCTGTGCGAGATGGGCGACGACCGTGACAAAGACATTTATCTGGTACAGCGCCAGATAATGGAATATGAACACGCACATCGCAGCAACAAATACCACGTACACAAGCTCGGCAGCAAGCATTCCGTTTGAAAGATGCAGATGTTCATTCAGCCATCGCTCTTCGAGAACGAATGCCAACACGTACGAAGTAATAATCGTACACAAATCAATTGCTGCAAGTACGTATTTGTATGAAGGGTATCTTTTAGCGGTTGCCATGTTCGTGCATTTTGTCCTTCTTGAACATTCAGCGTGAGAAACATTCTCCGCATTGCAAAGCAATTCACAACGGAGAACAGTGACAGGTAGAGGAAACGTCTGGGGGAATTCTGCGGGGGGATGAAACAGGAGACTTCGCCGGCCTGCACACGAACACACTACAATGTGTTAGCCGTACCAATGATACTCTCATTTGACGTGAACTCCTGTGAGAATCCACACACAGATCGTGACGCAACTGCACACATTCGCGTTTCATCCGCCGCAATTACAACGAAGGGTCACAGGTGAATTCAATTTCCCCCGTGCCCCCCGTAAAACAACAGAACAAATTCTAATCGAAGAAATCTTCGATTGCTGAAACTACGTAATCAATCTGCTCGCCCGTCAATTCAGCGAACATCGGAAGCGACAAGCCACGCGACGCAACTTTCTCCGTTACGGGAAAGTCGCCGCGCCCATAGCCGAGATCTTTGTACGCCTCTTGGAGATGCAACGGAAGCGGATAATGCAAGCCCGTAAAGACTTCGCGTGAAGTCAAATACGATTGCAGCTCATCGCGGTTCGCAGTCTGTACAACATACAAGTGATACACATGCTTTGCACGAGGATGTTCTTTGGGTAGCACGAGATCGCCCATGCCGTTCAATTGTTGATTGTACTTTGCGGCATTGTTGCGGCGAGCTTCCGTCCAATCATGTAGATGCGGCAACTTCACGCCAAGCACTGCGCCTTGAATTCCATCAAGACGATAGTTATGTCCCCACATCGCATGATGATACTTTTTCTCCGAGCCATGGTCACGGATCATACGCATTTTCTTTGCAAGCGCATCATCGTTCGTTGTCACGCCGCCGCCTTCGCCATAGGCACCGAGGTTTTTGCCAGGATAAAAGCTGAACGCTGCCGCAATGCCGAACTGTCCGATAAACTGCCCATTATACTGCGCAAGATGTGCCTGGCACGCGTCTTCAACGACAGGAATTCCATGCCGGTTTGCTATCTCCATAATTTCCGTCATCGCAGCAGGCTGACCATAGAGATGAACCGGAATGATTGCTTTTGTCTTCTTCGTAATCGCTTTCTCAAGTTGGTTCGGATCCATGGTGTATGTAACAGGATCGATGTCAACGAAGACAGGCTTTGCGCCTGTCAACGAGATTGCTTCGGCAGTTGCAATGAACGTATGAGAGACTGTGATGACTTCATCACCGGGTCCGACATTCAACGCCCAAAGAACGATATGCAGCGCATCAGTTCCTGTGCCGACGCCAACGCAATGCTTCATGCCATGTGCCTCGGCAAATCTCTTCTCAAAGTCTTCAACAGCTTTGCCAAGAATGAACTGTGAGGTTTCCATAATTTTTTCAACGGCAGGCACCATCTCATGTTTCAGCGATTGATATTGTGCCTGCAAATCTACAAATGGTACTTTCATGTTTCTCCCACTATATATATCGTTAGCTGTTTCTCTTATTCACAGATGTACTGCACTCTCTCACCTTCAAGCGCTGCCCAGGCAACACAACCGCGAGCGCTTGCAGGTCCTTTGATCATCGGTCGAACGCCATCAGTTGTAACGACTTCCGACTTCGAGCGATCTCGCCACCATCGCGCAATATCCTTTGGCAATGCAAACCACAGATTTTTTTGCAAGGTAATAAACCGTAAAAACTCTTCGTAATACCAGAGATCTTTTTCTGTTAGCATGTAATCAGGATGGATGATGATATTGACCAGGCCATGATGCTCGATAATCCACTCTGATTTCTGCTTCCACAGCTCAATGTCTTTCTTCTGCAAGATTTCAATCAGCGTATGGTCCTGCACCAACGTTATCGGCAGCTCAACCATGTGGCCGAGAAAGAACGGGAAGATCGAACAGCATCCGCCCGACTGCGGCTCGAACGGATCGGTATCGGGAAACGACGAATCATATTCAGCGGCAATCTCCGGCATCCAATCCGGATTGCGATGTGTTGCCGGTGAGCGGAACCCAACAGCGCCCCATTCCTTCAGATAGTTGTTCATCTTAGGCAAGCGCTCTTCAAAAATCTTTCGCGAAGAAAATTTCTTGCCGTCATGATATAACCCATGCAAGCCAATCTCACACCCTTCAGCCTCAAGCTCTTTAAGTATCTTCTTATCGAAGGAATAACGCTCCGGTACAAAATTCCATGACGAAACGACTCCATATTTCCTCTCAACCTCACGAACGTGGGGAATGTTTCTCACGCCAATACCCCGCTCAACGTCATGTGTAAGCGTTACTGCAGCGTGGAAATTTCCAGGCCAGAAGTTAATGAGTGGAACTCTCTTCTCTTCACTCTGCTGAATCCGAGCCTCCATCTCACGATTTGCCCTATCAACAAGTATTGGCTCAATAGGCCATCGTGGAAATTCCACCCGTGCTTGTTTCTTCGCATACGCTCTTCGCAATGCAAGCTGAAGGTTACGCGGCACGAGCGGACGAACGGCGTAATAGAATCTCAACAACCCGCGTTTCTTGCCCGGCTGCTTGTAGCGCTCATGCAAATAATACTCAACCGGATGTTTCTCCAACACTATTTCAGAAGTTTCAGCCATCTTCTACGCAAAATGTTTGTACAACAATTGTCCGCTTAGTTTGCACACCCACGCGGGCGAGTTGCGAATGACAAAACTTGTAATGCCATCAAGCTTTGATACGCCCACTGCCGGTGCGACATCCGAGATGAACGTATAGCCCAGCGGCTGTTCGACCGTTCCCCATCCGGATTTGAACACGCGCAGTCCGTTGTTGTTCACGTCCGACCTGCCAAAATCGAACAGGCGGTACCCTTCCATACATCCACGCCGGATGGCTTGCCATATGCAGGCATGACTCGGGTGAAAGCTCTTGTACGCGAAATCGGAGGCGCCAAATTTGTAAAAGACTCTTGAGCCAAATTTCAAGAACACACCTCCGCCGATCGGTTTCTCATCCTTATAGGAGACCAAGGTAAAGCCAAATCCTGGCTCGATGATATATTTCCACACTGCGTTGAAGAAATACTTCGGCTGTGCCGGAACGCCCAACCGTTTTCGCGTAAGCACTTGCAGCGCGTAAAAGTCGTCGAACTCTTCTTGTGTCTTGCATTCGCGTACTACAACACCTTCTCGTTCGGCTTTCGCAACCCGATTCCTGACTGCTCGTTTATCCAGCCGGTTGAACACTGCGTTACAATCCTTCTCCAGCTCTAACGTGTGGAGAACAAAATTATGCACCGTGTAAACGCCCTGCAAGGAGTGCAGGTTCCAACGAATTTCAATTTTTGGCGTCGCCACTCCTTGTTGTTTCTTCAGGAAGCGAACGAGCTCCTCAACGCAGTGCGGTTCGTCGCGCGACAACAACGGCTCACAATAATCGGAGAACGGCAGTGAAATCCATCGTTTGCCCGTGATGAAGCTGTGAACATCGGCGAACGGAATTCCCGCTCGAATTTTCTCTCCGTCCTTCAAACACACGGCAAATATTCGGTAGCCGTAAATGTCTCTGAGCATCTTCATCCACGCGGGGTGATGAAAAATTCCAGCGTCAGGATGCACGGTGATGAATTGCATCCACTCTTGCGATGTGCACGGATCAATGATATGAACTTCGTTCGTCATCGTGCAGCAAGTTCGTTGATCATATTCAAGTAATGTTCAGCCATGATATCCCAATTGTATTCTGCGTTAAACTTTCTTAGTCCATCTATTCTCGTAGTGATCAGACTTCTATCGTTATGGATGAAACGGATAGCCCTTGCCAAATCGTTTGCATCATCAGGCTCATAGAAGAAGGCTGATGTTTCGTCAAAATATCGCTCAAGAATTTTCAGGCGGGGAACAATCGTCGGAATTTCCATTGCGGCATATTCAAGCATCTTCACCGGAAGCATGTAGTTCCGTTTCAATTCTGTAGTGCGTTGATTTCCAATCACGCCAACATGAACCTTCTTCAATACCTCAGGAAGTTTCTCGACGTCAACAAACGGCTTCCATTCAATCATCGGCGTAACCTGCCTTTCCCCGGCTCGCCGCTTCATTGCAGCCAGGTCATCACCTTCGCCGACACAAAGAAATCTCACATCCGGACAATCCCTTTTCACCAGACTGAGTGCATCGACAATCAGGAACACACCCAATCGAGCTGCGATGGTGCCGTGATAACCAAGCCACAACTCTTGACCGTTACTGTAATACGGTTTAGGCTTGAAGATTTTTCTGTTGCCGACGTTAAATATCAAATCAATTTTCTTCTCAGGGATTCCATGACCCGCAAGAACCTCCTTATGCAGTATGTTCGTGGTGATCACTTTGTCCGCACATGCAGCAGAGATCGATTGTTCGGCTATAAGGAACTTTATTGGAAGACTCTCCAGAGGATAGTCAAACTTTGTCGCGTAGGCTTCAGGCATCGTGTCGTGAACGTCGAGAATGATTTTTGTTCCGAGCAATTTGAACGGAAGTCCTGTAAGGGAAAGAATGTTCGGCATATTATGCGCGTGAATAATGTCGTACGTGCCGCTGAGCGAGCGCATCAACAGATGCCACGTGGCTTTCAGCATGAACACGACTTGGGCAACAATATAGCCGGGTGAGCTTGTTCCCCCGTACTTCGTTCCAAGAATGTCGACAAAGAGTTTTCCGTCACTGTACGTCCCGACTACTTTGCCCAACGCGAACACGTCAACGGAAGCGCCCGCATCGAGCAACGCATCGACATAATTTTTGATGCGCGCATCAGTGAAGTAATTAGCATACGCAACCATTGCAACGCGTAGTGGACGCTTCGTACTCATACAAACACCTTGCGCCATGTTTCGATGGAAAGCAGCAAGAACAATATACGCTGGTGGTCGTACTTGCCTGAATTATGCTCTTGCTGAAGATGCCGCACATATTGGGGATTGAGCAAGTTCTTTGTAATCGAATCAGGTTCAGAAATTAATTGCGTCAACATGGTATCGAGATTCTGTCGAAGCCAGTTTCCCATCGCTTCGTTAAATCCGATTTTGCGGCGGTGCACTGTGCTCTCCGGCAGCCATCGCTCACATACTTTTTTGTGGATTACCTTGTTCTTGAAGTCAGCAACTTTGAACGAGCCGGGAATTGACTCAGCAACTTTCATCAACTCAAGGTCGAGGAACGGCACGCGCATCTCAACGCCTGTTGCCATCGCCATCTTATCTCCACACAGCAGCAGGTTGTCGGTCAGCGACGTCCGTGCGTCAATGTACGTCATCTTCTCCAACATCGTTCCCAGCGGCGCGTGTGCGAGCTGTGATCGCACGTAGTCAGACAGGATGTATGGGCTGCTTTGTACGGCAAAATCTTCACTAAACAAATCCCTTCGCATCGCAGGCGACGTGATACTGTAGGCACTCAAGAACTCATGAATCTCATCTTCTTGCGAAAGCAGCTCTACCAAACGCCCGGGCGATTCAGAGCCGCGAAAGAAAGGCATTGCTAAAAAACCGAAGTACTTCACGAGTGGCTTCGGCATCCAGCTAAAGTATTGCGCATATCGTGCAGCAAGATGACGACCGTACCCGGCAAACGGCTCATCGGCACCTTGCCCGCTCAACAGCACCTTCACCTTTTCATGGGCAAGCTTCGCAACGAAATAATATGCAGCCGCAGACTCGTTGCCGATTGGCTCTTCGAGATGCCACATGTATGTGTTCATAAAGCTCATGTAATCCGCTTCGCTCACTTTTCGGCCGGAAAAATCCGAGTCAAAATACTTCGCAGCCTCGTGCGAAACCTGAAGCTCATCATCACGCTCTTCTGCACCGTCAAACCCGACGGTGAACGTATGAACGTGAGTTTCTTCCTTGCTCATCAACGCAAGAAGCGTATTCGAATCAACACCACCGCTCAAGGAAAGACCGATAGGGGTATCAGCAACCATCTGCCGCTTTACCGCTTGAGGATATACGGTTGTCAATTCCTCAATCCATTCCGCTTCAGTTTTCTTATGATTGATCTCCGGCGGAGTATTCCAATAGCACGTTGTCTTTACTCCGCTATGGTCAACAATCATGTAGCACGATGGCGGAAGCTTCTTGATGTTTTTGAACAGCGTCCACGGCGAGGGTGTGTGTCTGAATGTAAGGCACATGTGCAGCGCATCGAGATCAATCGTGCGCGGGACTTTTCGATCGCACAAAATCGCTTTCAGCTCGGACGCAAAGTGAATCACATGACCATTCTGATAATAATAGAGCGGCTTCACGCCAAAATGATCACGCGCCAGGTACAACTGTTGCTTTCTTTCATCCCATATGCCGAAGGCAAAAATCCCATTAAACTTATTCGTGCAGTCTCTTCCCCACTCTTCATACGCGTGTATGATAACTTCAGTATCGCTTGAAGTGCGAAATTTGTGCCCGCGTTTTCTTAACTGCTCGCGCAGCTCGCGATAATTGTAAATCTCTCCGTTGAATGTGATCCATACAGTTCCATCTTCGTTGGACATCGGTTGATCGCCTGTGCTCAAGTCAATGATGGAGAGACGGCGATGACCAAAGCCAAGCAAGCGATCTTTTGAGAAGTAGCAGCCATGACCGTCGGGTCCGCGATGAGCGATACTCGCGGTCATCTTCTCCAACAGCTCTTTATCAACCGGTTGCCGCGAATTGTACGAAAATGTTCCTGCAATGCCGCACATTAGAGTTTACCTTCCCGCTTTAGTGCGGCAGCCGTTTCGTCAACAAGCTCATCGAGCGTGAAGACATCAATCAAACCTTTCTCGCGTTGCTCAGCACAATATTGAAGCAATGGGAAAAGAAGTCCGTTCATTTGGTCGGCAGGAAGCGAAGGATGAAACCAAATATGCGCACCAAGTTTTGTTTCTGCCGCTTTGTCCACAAATTTCTTCAGGCGTGCAAGTCTCTCTTTGAAATCCCAGCCTTCCCCTTCAAGATCAATTGGCGTTGAATCAAAAATGTCCCACATACCGTCGGGCCGGCGAATCGGCAAACTGACTTCCGCAAGCTTTACGGGAAACGAACGGACGTTTTTGAGTCCTTTCTTTGCGAGTGCTTCGAAGTTGCCAACATCGTTACCGGGAAACACCCACGTCTTCGGTGTGATGCCCCATGGTTTCATCACTTCAAGACACGCGTCGATCTTTGCTTCCGCAACTTCATTGGGACAATATGGACCAAATCCTCCGTGCGAAAAACTGTGGCAGCCGATTTCGTGCTGCACCTTTGCAGAAAGAATTTGCTGAATGAGATCTGGTGCATACCAAGCAGGATCTCTCTTGTAGTCTGTACATGGATCAAACTGATACCAATCGCCCGAACTAAACTGCCAATACTCACTTTCGAAATGCGGCATGCGAATCATCTTCGAATGTGCGAGTCCGTTGCCATCGCGTATACATTTTTCCAGGAACAGATGACCAACAGTTGCCCACGTTGAGGGGATTCCATACTCGTCCATCTTCGCAAGAATGAGCGGTACTTGTGCGCGCTCGTGGAGACCAATCCTGACTGCGTCACTTTTGCTCATGCCTTTCGCATACACCCATCCCCAGGCAAGCTCGAAGTCAATCGAGAAGGATACCGCCCCGCGCTTCAGTCCGTGCGCTGGATGAACAGCCGGATCGTGATACACGTACGGCCTCTTCGAAAGCTTGAACACCATCGCGGACATGAACACTTTAGCTTTCTGTGGCAACAGCTTATAGATGGGTCCCCACGATGTCTTGAGAAGCGATCGCAGTGACGGATCTTTCTTCTGCCGTGAACCATTGTTTGGGAAAGCGGCATACTTTTGCTCCTGATCGTTAGCTCCTTCATTGCGTTTGGTGAACGCATTGTGTGCGCCTGCCTGACCCGCCTTCATGTTACGCTGTTCCCCCTCTAACGGTCGAGTAAGACTTCCTCATCCTGTTTCCATTGTTCGTTTCTGAATGAACCTTCTCTGTTGTGGAATTGTAAATGCGTTCAAGATTACGTGTTCTCGTTCGAACGTCAAGGTCGTTCAGCGCACGTTGTGCTGCTGCTTGTCCCAATCTCTTTCTCATCTCTTCATTCTCATTCAGCTGAATGAGAGATGTTGTAATGCCTGCAACATCCTTTTCTTCCAACAGAATTCCGTGAACACCATTTGTGATTGCTTCAGGTATTCCTGCATGGTGCGTTGATATTACCGGAAGCCCCGATGCCATTGCTTCGACAATCGTTCCCGGAATTCCTTCCTTATCGTAATCCGGTTGTGTTGTGCTGAAGTGAACAAACACGTCAGCATCGCGATAGCACTGCAAAAACTTGGGGTCGAGATGAGGAATGTAGCCGGTCAGCTCAACTCTGTCGTGAAGCTTGTGTTGTTGAATGATTCGTTCCAATTCTTTCTGCAATGGTCCTTTTCCTACAAGCATTACCTTTGCATCAATGTCCGGTCTTGCCTTCCACAGCTCAGCTAACGAACGCAGCAAATGATGCTGCCCTTTCTTTGGCTCAAGCGTTCCCACGCAAAGAATGTTGAACGGCTTCTTGCGCTTGTACGTTCGCTCATCGAACCGAAATCGTTGTGCATTGATGCCATGATAATGCACGATGATTTTTTCTTCCGGTATTCCAAACGTGATTGCGTCTCGCTTCATATCTTCCGTCATCGCAAGGAAGCAATCCATTACATTGAAGATCCGCTTGATATACCGGCGACCGAATCCGCCAAGCTTGTTGGGAAACGACGAGATGTCGTAGCCGTACAACGAAACGACCGCCGGAAGCTTCAGCCTCCTGTAAAGCGGAAGAAAAAACGCCGCATCAACCGCATAATGAAAATGCCACAGAGCCGGGCTATGGTTCTTCACCCAACTTGCCGCCGCTTCAACATCATTTCGCATCATTCTCTTCAGCGTCGAATACGCAAGCTTCTCGACTTTCCTTCTCAGCCCTTTCGATCGTTCGTTGATGATGTACAAATCATCAATGTCAAATTCACGATTCGGACTTCGATGATGCGCAATCACGATCGAGCGATGGTCTTGCAGCATCGTTACCTGATTGCCAACGAACGTCTCTGTTCGTGCGAGATATCCTCGTATTGCATGCGCAACGACCGGCTTGCTCATCAGCTCAAAGACCGAGCATTGTTCTATACACGTTCACTGTCGCGGCGGCGACTGCATCCGATGAATAGACCGAAACAGCTTTCTCACGACCATTACGAGACAACTGCCTTCGTAATTCACTGTCATCAAACACACGCACTATCTGTTCAGCCAATTGGCTCACGTTTCCGCAATCGAACAATAACCCGTCAACTTCATCTTTCACCATAACGGGTACACCGCCTACGCGCGATGCAATCACCGGCAGTCCGCTCGCCATTGATTCGGCAATGACCATCGGCGTATTCTCTTGCACCGAAGCGAGCACAAGCACCGTTGACTTCCTCATAAGTGACGCAACTTCTTCTTGCGTGCGTGCGCCAAGAAACTCGATTCCACCAAGCTTTGCCCCTGCAACATACCGCTTCATCTCTTTCTCGTACTGAACATCTTCAGGCTGACCAAGTATAGAGAGCGTGGCATCCGAGAACTTCTTCTTCAGTATCTCGAATGCTTTAATAACATCCAACGGACGCTTGAGACGAGTGAGAGCGCCAACGAACAGAATGCGATGAGTGTTCACCCCGGCTTGAGGCAACTCGAAAAAAATCTTCCTCACCGGATTGGTGATGTGATATTTCTTTACGTGGACCGGCAAGAACCGGTCGACGTAAGGCGAAATCGTAATGACCTCATCGAAATGCTGTCGCACCCACCGCTCAAGAATCGCGTCCATCTGGTGACTCCAGTATTCCGGTCCCTCCCATACACGCGATTCAACAGATTTAATGCCATGGATGGTAAACACTTTTTTTGCGGGATGTGTGGTAATTGCACCCAATGCAAGGGCCATATTATCTTGACAGTGGATGAGGTCGGCTCGTAGATTCTTCAATTCGGCACGGACGTTGAGTACATTCGGGATAATGTGCGGACGTGCATACCACGCTGATGGAATCGCAATAAAGTGATACGTCATCCCGTTCCGTTGCTCAATCTCATGCTGCGCAATATCGCGCGCGAGCGCGAAGATGTGGAAATCAAACTCATCAACATACTTCTGCAAGCCTTCAAGCAACCCTGCAGTTGCAGTCTCCACGCCGCCAGTAAACGTCCTTCCGTCGTATGGATAATTGGTAAGAATGGCTACTTTCGGTTTCTGCCCGGATTTCTGTTTCGTAAAAAGTCTCTGATTCATTCCGCTTAGAATATCCACGCGTTGATTGAGCTGAATTGCTTCAAGACTCGTCGTCATCTCGATTCAGCGAATTGCTTGCGCTTCTCATACAAATAACTCATTGTCCGGTAGAGCCGGGGGCGGAATGCTTTGTAAAACCGTCCGTGCTCAACAAGTTCTCCGTTGAACTTCTGTTTGAACTTTGCCGGACCATAATGTTCGCCTTTGATGCCGGCACCGCCAAAATCAAAGACCTTGAATCCGTTCGTCGCTCCATATTCGATCAAGTCCCACGCCAGCACTTCATTTGGGTAGCAATTGCTGAATCCTCTATCCGAAGCTGCGTACCAATCGAACACGATCCCGTTGTGAAGCAATCCCCAGCGAGTCCCGACAATGGTGTCGTCAACAATGGCAACGGTTACTCTCAACATTCCCTTCGGCGCCAACAGACGATACGCGTCCTGAAACACACTTTTATCAAAAAGGGGTATGCGCTTCTTTGTGTAGAGAGAGAAAATCATATTATACGATTCATCGAGTTCCGTCTCTGCAACGGTTCTCACCACCACCCCTTTCGACTTTGCCTTTTGGATGTTCCCTCTCGCATATTTGTCAATCGATTTCCAGATCTGTTCGACATCGCGCTCCACGTTGATAAGATAGTTCTGGTATGGGAGATAACTCCAGCCATGTTTCTCAAAGACAATCCTGTATGCATCCGGGGGTTCCGAGTTTCGCCATTCAACAAACAGCGATTCGTCTTTGAAACGCTTCGCAATTTCGGGCAACATGAAGTCGTAGAATGTCTTTCTCTCCGCAGACTCGTTCAATATCGGAGAAGCAAAAATCGTGTGCCTGCTTTGCACTATCGAAGGCAAAAATTGATTTGCCTTCATCTTGAATGCATTGAAATATCCGTCATGTGTGCTCTCGTTCGATACAAGCACACCAACCGCCTCTATGTTCTTTGCACGATCAAAGATTTCAAAAAACTCATGCGTATGGAATATGTAATCGTTCGCATGAGACCCAAGCGCATGACAAACATCTGCTGTTGGGTTTCTCAGTATCTCAAGCTTCGACATCTCTCCCTTCTCCTTAATAACTGATGGTACGCAACGCCGGCTTGCTCTTTTTCATTCTATCCTGTTCATCCCGTTCATCCTGTCAAATGAGTTCGACAGGATAAACAGGATTGACAAGATATGAAACAAATTCGCGCACATCCGTGCCTTTTCCGCGTCATCCGCGGTGAATGTTTTTGGTTGCCTGCCCGCTCGACGAGTCGAGTCTTCGACCGCTTCGCTTTGGCAAGCGGGCGGCTGCGCCGCGCTGTGAACCTTCGTGTCTTAGTGCCTTTGTGTCTATTAGGTCGAAAGAGAGCATACAATTCATAAATGCGTAACGTGAGTTAATACATCCCCCAAAACCATGAATGGTTAATGAGAAGTACAGGTTTATTTGAGATCGTCATTCGTTTCAATTGTCAATTCATTCCGGACTCGAAAAGATCAATTGCGCCGTGCGAAGCCAACCGGCGAATTGCTGCCAACCCCGCACGCTCGTCCTTGCCATGTATGTTTTTCAGAACCGCACCTACATTGTTGTCCCAATCCAAATGCTTCAGTGCCTCAAACTCATTTTCATTTACCGGCAAAGTGCGATCGCCCCAGAATACAACCTCCGCTGTTTCCTCCCACTGACGCGACACTTGACGATGCACGTAATCCACGCGGCGACCCAGCAAGGGCACAAAGTTTCTTAGCGCGTCATCGGACGCGTTCAGCGCTGCTAATGTACGCTTGCGAACCGCTTCGGTGTGGAGATCTTCGCCCAACGGATCGCAATTGAACGCATTGAGCTTGAGGTATAAGTTCGTTGTGTTTGCCGGATTCTCACGCAGATGCCAGATTGCATTGCCACGAAAGATCATGACGTCGCCGGGCTTGTCTTCGATGATGATCTTGGTTGCATTCTTCAAAAGCTTTTCGGGAGTGTTATCTTCAGTGAAACTCGCTCTCAGTCGGGCTGATGTGTTGTAGGCATTTACCGACACTTCATCCTTGGGATAGAGAACAAGCCTCGAACCCGGCGGTACAGTGACGGAAAGCCCGACCGAAATTTGTGAGGCATAACGATCCTTGTGCGCCAACGGATTTGGGTTGGCATTCGGCTCGTATGCTTTGATGTGACGTTCTGAAAGCGTCAGCTTCTTCGGTTCAAGACCGCAGACCGTGCCGATCGCATTCATGAACTCACCATAGTAATCATCACTATCAGGGAACTGATACAGACTCTGCTGCTTGTTTCCAATTGCCCACTCCTTCAGGCGGTTCGCATCTAAATAATGATCAACTTGCTGCGCAAGCACCTTGAAGAATTCTCTGGTCAGTCCATTTCGAACGTGGACGTATCCACGTTCTACGAACTGTGCTGCATAATCCGAGGGAACGAAGTTAAACATTTTGCCCATGGCGTCACCCAATTAGTTGTTTGTGTTTTATTGTATGAGAGAAACTCATTCCAAATGTGTACTTTCCGGCATCACCATTTCATCCCCACGGACACTCCACCTTCAACTCGCTTGCAAGCTTGGTCAAAGGCTTCACTGATTCATCGGGCAACGGAATGCCATTGCGCTCATACTCTGCGGCATACTCACCACGAATCTCACCTGGATATCTGATGTGTCCCCCCTCTGGCGCTGCTGCCTTCACCCAATCAAGCAGTGTATCTACACGATCGAGAAACTTGTGCACCGGTTGCAACTGCGCTATGTCCATCACGAGAAAAAAATGTCCCGTGTTGACCGGCTTGTCCCATGTGTTGTACATCGAACCGACCTCTTTGCTCATTGCTGCGCCTGCAAGAATGCCACAAAAGAGTTCCACCATCAGCGCAAGACCAAATCCTTTTGCTCCCGCAGCAGGCAGCAAGGTTCCTTCTGCTAGGTCTTTCGGGTTTGTTGTCGGTTTGCCGTTCTTATCGAGCGCAACCCCTTCGGGTAATTTCATTCCGGTCTCATCAATCGAACGGGCAATCGATCCTGCAATTGCGCTCGTTGATAAATCAATAAGAATAGGAACTCCAGATGACGTTGGGCACCCGAATGCCAATGGATTTGTCCCGAACACCGGTCGCACACCGCCGAATGGAGCGACCTTCGGAACAGCATTTGTGCACGACATGCCGATGCAATCAGCTTCAGTAGCCATCGAGCAAAAGTATGATGCCGCGCCGTAGAGATTGCTTTGTCGCACCGTCACGACGCCAACGCCTTGAGACTTCGCAAGCTCAACCGCTCTTTGCATCGCCGCTCGACCTGCGACATGACCGAATGCATTCCCCGCATCAAGCATTGCTGCTGCGGACGAAGCACGACTCCACTTCAATTGAGCAGGCGAGTTGATAAGCCCGCTTTGCACTCGCTTTATGAATATAGGTAATCGGCTTACTCCCTGGAGATGACGGGCGCGAAGGTCAGACCAAACCAATGCTTCTCCGACAATCTTCGCATCCTCGTCACCCACTTGGGCAGCTTTCAACAAGTTGATTGAAAAATGCTCCAGTTCTTTTTTTCTGATTACAACTGCATGTTGCGTTTCTGGATCTATAGTTGTCATTTCACGTACAATGTCATGTTTGGGTGTATCCTTCATCGACCTCATCCTTGCCGACCCGAAGGGTTCTTCCAAAGGAATCCATTCGAGAAAATACGTTGGCTATGAAAGAGCCTAAGCTCCGTCTCGATTCCATTGACAGGTCGTGAGCACAATAAGGTTAGGACGGGGCACTCGTCCCGACATCTTAACGGCTTCGTTACACTGACGCTTTTGCGAGATATTCTTCACGAGTTGCTACGGTTGGTGAAGCTTTAGGTCTCGATGCTTGTCCGAAGGACCCCTTCGGAGAATCTTCTTAAACTGTCTCACCCAATACGAATAGAAGAGAGACACCCAAGGCATTGGATCCCACCATTTGAAATATAAGAAGCATTGCGGACGTGCAAGGCTTCGAAGCCATTCACTCCACGTAAGTTCACCGTTGTTGTGCAACTGACGAAACGCGAGAATGTCTTCCCATGTTTTTACAAGACTGACACCTCTTCGATACGAATCAAGTTTTGGTAGTTGCCGCTTCGTCAATTTATTATAGACAAGTGCCGCTAAGTCCAGACCGCATTGCGTGAGTAGCTCGTTCGGTTCAGTAAACCTGTGGTTGCATTCGATGAGTTTCAACTTCCCGTCTCGAGGGTCGCGTTTGAATTCCACGCACGCTAAACCACGAAGACCGATCCCCTGAAAGAACTTTAGCCCCAATTCTGCAACTTCCGGATTCCAATCCGTGATATGGAATGTTCCTGTCCCAAAGCCATTTGGATATTGACGCGGCTTGCGTTTTGTAAAGTGAAATAACGGCTGACCGTTTTCGTCGAGGTACGAGTAGTAGCTGCAATACCCTCTATCGCCGCCGGGGATCAACTCCGTTACAATCATCTCCTGCTTGAACGGCTCCACTTTTTCAAACACGCGCAGCAGCTCGGCAGCTCCGTTCGCAACGAAGAGCTTCTCCTTAAAATATTTCTTGAACTCATGCGACGCTCGGGGCTTCAACCCGCACGGATAGTGTATCGCATCCATGATTCGCCGAACGTCGTTACTCGTATTCACAATCCACACTTCGGGCGCGGGAACGTTCGCTTTCTTCGCAAGCGCGTGGGTTTTTGCTTTGTCGAGCATTGCCTCAACAACTTCATCGTTCGCTTCGTACATCAAGAAATCATTTGCGAGCTCTGCGCGATGCTGCACGACAAACTCCAAACCGTCATCACCGCACGGAATAATTGCTGCGCCTCGAAACCTCTTGCCGTCGCTTCCGGTCAGCCACTCAAACCATCTCTCCTGAATATCGCCATTGCCCGATAGGGGAACCCACTGACAGAAGCGGGAGAAGCGAACGCTATGTTCCGGATTACCAAGCGCAAGCACGAGTATGCCCTGCCACCGGAGATTGCGCGCGACGGAAAGTGCATTTGCGCCTCCGCCAAGAAGAATTGCAGGGGGTAAGGACGGCTGTAATTTTGGCTTCAACATCGCTTCGTGATATTCACCTGCGTTCCTTTGTTATTCCATTCTCCATGCCGAGAAGGCATCGCAAGATCGGCACCGCGACAGGAGTAGTTTCCTGAAGATTGCCGACATTGTAGTGATGATGCAATCCGGGCGAGGAATTTACTTCAATGATCGCCCCGCCACTATCTTTCAACGACACGCCTGGATCTTTGGTTATGACGTCGATGCCCGCCAGCCGTATTCCCAACACCGCAGTTGCTCGAGCAACTTCTTGCGTAAGTGCATCGCTGATGAGATTTCGTACCGACACATTATCCTTGGCGGAATTATCATTCACCGTTGTCTTCACAGTGACTTCGGTGCCCGCCCTGGGAACGGAGTTCAGCGACATGCCGGCATTTCTGAGGGTAACACGGCAATCGGAATCCATCTGTATGCGTGTGAGCGAGGCGCTTCCTACCAACTGGTTGCGTCGCTTGTTTTCCGCATCGATCAGTTGCGCGATAGTTGAACGACCATTTCCAACGACGCAAGGCGGACGTCGTCGAGTGGCATCGAGCAGCTTGCCGTCGAGATACAGTAACCGGTACTCAATCCCCTGCACCTGCCGTTCAATCATCAATTCACGGCCGAACAAGGAGGCATTGATTGCGGCACGAACAAGCTCGCGCCGGCTTTGCACATTCGTTGTAACCCCATTCCCCGCTGCATCACCCATCGCGGGCTTCACAACGCATGGCGCGCTTTGCAAGTCAAGAAATTCTATCGCGGCATCAACCTCATCGAGGGTGAACTCGAGAAAGGGCGCAACCGGAATCCCGTGCGCGGATAACTGTTTGTGAACGAACGGCTTCACACGAACAAGCTTCACGATGAGCGGGTCGTCTATCTTGACGATATTTTCAAAGATGCGCGTCGAACGATCGCCACGCCGAATCTCACAGAACCCGTTCGGGAGTTTCACAAATTCAGCCGAGACGTTCGCAGCAGCCGACTGCCACGTAGTGTAATAGAACTCCACCCGTCCTTGACCGTCAAGCCGAACCGAGGGGGTGCGCAACCTGCTCAGCCCTCTGCGAAGATGATACACGATGCGCAGAAGTTCATAATACATTTTTTTGTGTCGAGGCAGACCCATTGGGGAATTGTCCCTGTCAGTTTGCTACTAAAAGAGGTTCGGCAGTTGTACATCCGGCTTCCGTCAGAAGTTTGTCAACCCACTCGTTGGAAAATTCTCCGCGCTTCACGGCGGCAAGATACTCTGCCTCACCCTGCTTTCGTGCGCGCAGCCGACTCAATATATCAGATGCTTCTTCTTGGGGAACAATAACGACACCGTTCATATCGCCGATGACGATGTCGCCGGGATGAACGACGATCCCACCACACTGGATCGGATAGTTTACCTCCCCGGGCCCACGATGCAACGGTCCGATAGGAGTTGTGCCGCGTGCAAAGACGGGGATGTTTGTTTCAAGTATGCCTTCGATGTCGCGGATCAATCCATCAACAACAACGCCTGCGATGCCGCGATGACGCGCCTTCGTGGTAACCAGGTCTCCGAGCACCGCATTCATCGGCGACGCGCCTGCGTCAACAACCATGATGTCTCCCGGCTTTGCGATGTCGAGCGCTTTGTGTACCATCAAATTGTCGCCAGGAAAAACTTTTACCGTACACGCAGGACCAAGGATCCTTAGTTGCGGCGATGTTTGATTTCTGATTTCAGGAACCATCGTGTAGAGGCGGTTCATCATGTCGGAAATATCGGGCGTTGGAAAATCACGAAAGCCCTCGATGATTTCTTGTGAAGGACGAGTATCGTTCATGCGAATCCGGAACCCCGGACCGGGATTCATTTCTGCAGTTTTAGGTTTCTTTACGACCATGTTTTTCTCCTTGTGAAGTTGTTGGGAATGAAGCGAGAGTGCGCTTCAAACTTGTTCGGATACAACGTGACGATCTTGTACCGTTTCTAACGCTAACCGATATGTACGAAGGGTTTCGGCTGCGACGCGTTCAGGGACCCATTTCTGCATTGCCATAGTATAGCCCGTCATTCCCATTTGTCTGCGCAGCGCCGGATCGTTCAACAATTTCACTAACCGGTCTGCGAGAGCGTCTTCATCTTCCGACTCGACTAAGAAACCATTCTCGCCATCGTGTACCATCTCGGCAATTCCACCAACTCGCGAAGAGACGACAGGTTTCCCCAGCGCCATTGCTTCTGCAATGGCTACAGGAAGATTCTCATAAATAGAAAACAGAACGGAGACAGACGCTTTCCTGATCAACTCAGGCAGCTCAAGCCCTTTCATGTTGCCGTGAAAGATGATGTCCTTCTTGACGGCAGGATCAATGTTCTTCAATACTTTTTCGTAATACGCTTTGTCCGGAGTCGGACCGGCAATATCAAGCACGGCGTTTGGCACGTGTTGCTTCACTTTCGCGAATGCCCGCACAAGTCCGACAACATTCTTTCGCACAATGATAAGACCGTTGAAGATGATGCGTTGCGCGTCAGGAAACGTCGGTGCGGCGCCGAAAAATTCCTGACGGACTGCGTTCGGTATCCCGACCACATTCGACGTACGAAAGCGAAAGCTATACTGCTTGTCGAATTCAGAAATTGAGATGACCACGCCTGCATTTTGAATCGCACGGTTCGTCATTTTCGTAGTCAACCAGACGCGCAAGGGACCGATGATTTTATGGTCGCGTTCGCGCAGCTCCACTTCAAAGGTTCCTGCACCGTGAATGGTGATGACGCTTGGATAGCCGAGCCGCACACTAATATCGCCGTGTTCGCCGGTTCCTTGTCCGTGCACAACATCCGGTCTGAATTCCTTTGCAATTCTTTTCGCCTTCAGAAAATCGAAGATGGATTCTGTCGGGAGCGTCAGCCGACGTTGACCTGCAACATGATGTATCGTGAGTTTGTCGTTCATGTTCGTGACAAGGTCTTCGTCAATCTCAGACTTGAAACTGAGGACGAGAATCTTCGCGATGTCGGGCAGCCGCGACAACGCGGTCGCCAGAATTTCCACTGCCGACTGCACCCCTCCAACAACTACTCCTTTATACGGGAACTCCGAAACCATCAGAACGCGGAGTTGCTTACCGCAAAAGGGCTTCCCACCTTGGGATGCGTCCCATTGAGACGTACGCACAGTGTCTTCCGTAAGGCTCATACCGATTCGTTGCCCAAAATCAAATTTTGGCGATAGACATTCCGGATGAATCCGAGATTGATGAAGAACCATGAGTACGAAACTGAGTAAAAACGGAAATCAATCAGAAACGCATTGATGGCGAACGAGATGATGCCCCCGACATTGACTGCCACTATCAGCCGGTCCTCCGGCGAAAGATCCGACATCCGCAAGTGTTTGAACGAAAGATTGTAGTAGATGAACAAGAGCAGGGGCAGCGTGCCGAGCACACCAAGTTCGGCCAGCAGCGTCAACAGCGTAACGTGCGACGTATCCTTGACGATGTATACACCAAGCGCATCGAACAAAAAGCGATCGGAAAAATCATCGAACGTTCCCGCGCCCCAGCCGATAATTGGTTTGTCGAGAAACATGTTGACGCTCGCCTGCGCCATGACGACTCTGAAATTTACATTCTCTTCACCCGTTAACCGCTGTTGAATGTCGGGAGAAGCGAGTGTGAGAGTAACAACCAACGCTACTGCCGCCGCAACAAATCCGGCGAGGCGCATGACTTTGGCAGGACCATCGTCGCTCGTCCGGTACAAGATGTACACGAACGTCAGGAACGCACCAAGCCACACCGAGCGGGTGAACGTGAGAATAGTGAGAACAGCACACACTGCCCCGCTTATCCACACAACGAAACGAGGAAGCAATCCAAGCTTGTAGGCTTGGAAGATGAAGAGAAAAATAAGCGGCACGAAGACGCCGAGACTAATCGGGCTGCCGAACGGCGCTGCGATTCGTCCTCTCCCGACATCCGCGAAGCGCAACACTTTCGTGTAGAAGCTGAGTCCTGTTTGATACTCATACAAACCCATGATGATGAGAACAACGACGTGAAAGATAAAAGCAAACGCCATCGCTCTGATCAGTCGGGCATCGATGTCGAGGTTCTTAACAATCGTGTACAAGAAGAACGGAACGAGATAGGCGAGATAAATTCCTCGCACGTCTTCATAACGTCCTTTCGTTGCATAGAACGACGAGAGAAGCGCGTACGCTACAAACGCCAGAAGGAGGAGATCTTCTTTTCCAAACCTCAGCTTCTTCCCGCGGAAGATCAGCACGGCAACACTGACGATTGCAATGAAGGGGACATAGAAATTGTGCGAGACGTTGCTTGCGATGCCAGTGTCGCTTTCTGCTCCATACTGGGCGAAGTATGGTGCGAAGAGAGCCCATCCAACAAACAAGTATCGAATATCAATCCACGCGAGAATCACAAACGCGCCGACGAAAACGGATGCAACGATATTGGGATTTACTTGCGCGGCAGTAACAAAGTAGAAACCTACACCGGCAAGAGCAATCACAGCGATGGCGATATTTGTACGAAGTGGTGTCATTGTATGTTCATTCGCCCATCACGTTTCTTGGCAACACAACAGCAAGCATTTCTTTCACTTCTTCTTTGGTGACAAGCTTCGTGGCAATCAACAGCACGAAGAATGCGGCAAACAATCCTACCTTGATCGTTGTGTTGAGAATCGAAACCGCTCCGAAGTAATGCGCGCCGGCAAGTCCAACGCTCATCGCGCAGAGCGTGATGAGATACGCCCGCGCCGGAAATGGCGAGCGGGTGAAACGCCATGTCAACCATACGCTCAGCACAAACATGGTGACTTGAAGCGACATGAACGCAATCGCAATCCCCATCAAACCATATTTGGGGACGAGCGTGCTGTACAAGACTATTGCTGATGCAGCACCGATTGCATACGCCGCCATTGTGTGCGGCGTTTTCAGATGGGCGGTAACAAGTGCAAAGTTGATTTGAATGAATGGAGTCGAAATCAAATAGCCGGCCGAAAGCATGATGAGCAGGAAATACGCGCCGTCGCTGAATTCTTTTCCGAACACACTCAATAATTCTCTTGTGAAAAGGATGATGACCAACGCAACGAGTCCGCTGCTCATCGCGTTGAGCCGTGAAAATCTACCGTACACTTCATCCGTAGGCAGCTTTTTGCTCACTAAATTGCAGAACGAGGGATAGAACGATTTATCAAACACGGAGGGCACCCAACTGACAAACGCCGCAAACACTGAAGCTGCACGGAAATATCCAAGCTCTCGCAGCCCCAACTCGCGCAGAATAAATACAGGCGCCGCGTTCGAAATCATAAAATTGAAGAGCGTACCGAAGTGCAGCGCAAGCGTGAACCGCCAGAATCCTTGAGGCAGAAACCAACTGTGTGCAATGCTGCGGATACCGGTGTATTCTTTCTTGAGATAAAAAACACCGATGCCGAACGCGACAATGTTCGAGAGAACCACAGCGACAAAGATGTAGATGTTCGGTCCGCTGCCCGATGTTGCGCTGAGAATTCCCATCAACACCATCAGACCGATGTTGATAAAGTAGAACCATGACACTGCGTTCTGTGAAACTGCGAGCACAGCTCCTTCAAGTTCTGCCTGGAGGATCGCCCACACGAGCGCTTGCGCGAGAAGAATCGGAACGAGTATCGTCATGTACATGCCGATAGGAACATTCAGCTCTGAACGAAACACAAGCTGCACGACGGATGGAAAGAACAAACAGATTGCGAGGAAGAAGGCTCCCGCCGCGTACACGATGAGTGTGTAGGTAAAAACGTATTTCGACTTCCGTTCGGCAGCAAGATTTGGCAAGTAATTGACGAGAACGTTCGACCCGCCGAACACAAAGAATGTTTGAATCATGCTGACGATCAGCATGAGCACACTGTAGAAGCCGAGCGTCTCCGCGCCCATGCGTCCGAGAATGACGTTGGTGCAGAAGCCGGCGACGAGCGCGGACGCGGAGAGATACAGCATCCACTTCGCACCGGAGAAGGTGCGCTTGAGTATTTCCTCGCGCTGTTCGTGCGATGATGTTGTTGATTCGGAGATCATGTGGCCCGCGTTACAGTGTAGAAAGGCATAGTTCGTCCATGAATTCCCCTGAAGTGATGCGGGCCGCGGTGAGTGAAACAACTACAGGGCACGACAATCGATTCATGAACAATGAAGCACAATTCAAGATAAACGTTCACCTTCAATTTTGCAATGCCTCTTTCTAGGCATCCAAAGTTTTTGTTTCAGTCACCGGCATCTCTCGTTCACCAACAATGAGTGACGAGTGAGCGGATGTTCCAACAACACTCAGAGATGAGAAGTGATTATCAGACATCAGTGATATAATCCTTTCAGACATTGCTGCTTTGAGAAGTCCTTTTCTCCTCGTTGCTTCACCCAAGCGTACATCCACAATCATGATAAATCGCTCGTCAAGAAACTCCAATGTTATGAAACCCAAAAACATCGCAGCCGCTGCCTTGGGTTCACGACATGTTCGAGTATGAGCGAGATCGTAACTTTGGGGGGATGGCAGCGGGGAATTCCTACACTGCCGACAAGAGGTGAGACCTCACATGCAAGTGATGGGGAGAGTCACTTACTGGTATAATTCAAAACTTGCGCAACCGCCGCTGTAACAATTGCCGCCGTTGTAACAACACCGACAATGTCACGAACAGTCAACCATGACGTATGATCAATAAAAATCGTATCGCCCGGCTGCAACAACAACTTTGCTTCCTCCAGCCGATCGAGCCGTTTCAGATTTATGCGAATCTCTTTTGCTGTAATAACACCGTCACGCCGAACGATGCGCGAGATTCGAACATCTTCCATATCGGCATCTTGTGTCGGTCCGCCTGCGAATGACAACAATTGCACAAGGTCTATAGTGTTCGGAACCTCATAGCGGCCGGGGTGTTGTACGAAGCCCCAAATGTTTACTTGCATCGTGAATTCGCCCGGCTTCGTTACGTTATAGTATGCAGCGGCTTGGGCATTCGGCATTGCAATCGAAATTCCGCCGTTGCTTGTTTGCGCATGAACATCTGAGCTTGCGACAACAATAATAATTGCAATAGCCCAACTGAGTACCAGCATGTTAATCTTCATCGAAAGACTTTCTCCTCTGTATTAAAGCGTTAAACACTCTCTTCTGATGTTGCGGTTCCCTTGCGTTTCTTTACATCGGCGTAGCCATAGTATCCATAGCCGGAACGAGCATAGGAAATACCGTAGGCTTGCTGTTGGTCGAACCGGTTCAATACATGTTTCGGTATTTTCCCGCCAACACTTTCGATAATCTCAACGGATCGTTCCAGCTCTTCCATACGCGTTGACCCTGCAGAGACGACGATCAAAACGAAATCAACAAACGTAGAGACAATGCTTGCATCAGCAACTGTAAGGATTGGTGGAGAATCAATAATGATGACATCGTACTCAAGCTCTGCTTGCTGCACAAGGTCACGCATCTTGTCGGAAGCGATCAACTCAGCCGGATTTGACGAAAGCGAGCCTGAGCTGAGCACATGAAGATTCCTCAACTTTGATATCTGCACAACGCCGTCATACCCAACCTTGTCTTGCAAGAGATCAGATAAGCCGGGTTGTTGAAAGAGATCGAGCATAGCATGCACTGCCGGGCGGCGGAGATTCGCATCCAGCAACAACACCATTTTGCCGTTCTGCGCAAACGCCACGGCAAGGTTAGCGGCTGTCGTCGATTTTCCTTCCCCTCGATTCGGACTCGAGACGAGAATGGTTTGCGGTCGTCGCTCGGCTGTAGGCTCGAACTGAATTGCCGTCCGTAGTTTCTTATACGCTTCAGCAACAGGCGAAAATGAATCAGCGAGCGTCAGCAAGTGTGGATCCATCGGCCTCCCGTAGCGGGAAAGGACCGGGGTTCCCTTAAGACGTTTGATCTCAGGATCCATCGTCATGACAACGGCAGAAGGCGTATAGCCTTTCGATTTCAAATCTTCCGGTGTATGGATGCGAACATCGCGATACTCCCGTGCAATCACGATAACGATGCCAAGGAAAAGTCCAAGCGCAAGTCCGACGGCAAGGTTCAACAGCATGTTGGGGCTCGACGGATCGATAGGAACAATCGCCTGATCGATAATGTCAATGTAACCGATCTGCGATTGCTCGGAGATCGTCGCCTCGTTAAGCTTATCGTTCAACACCACAAAAAGCTTCTCTGAGCTCAGTTTACCGCGTTCAAGACGCGCATACTGGATGCTTTTTCCAGGAATGCGCGCAAACTGCGTTTCATATTCTGCAATGACGCGATTGAGCGCTTCCTTCTTTGCCCGCAACGACTGAATTTCAATCTGCGCCTCAAGCAGCTTCTGCTTTACCTGCCGGAGATACGATGATGGATTGAGACTCGCCTGATCGGGAGCCGAGCTTGACGGCACAAGCGCTGCAATATACTCCTTCGTTCGCGTCTTGAGTTTCTCTTCCAACGATTTGATTTGATCGTCAACTTCCTTCAGCTTGTCGCTGAACACCTCTTTCCCTGCTAGCGCCGGATTTTTTGACACCGCAACATCTCGTTGCACCTCCAGCGTTGCAAGCTGTTCCTGAAGATTGCGGATATACGGATCGGTCGCTGTGCCAATTGAGCGTGCAAGCATTTGCTCCTGCAGCGGAATTTCCTGTTGGTAGGATGCAACCGTTCGCTCCAATGATTGAAGCGAAATATCCGCTGCATCCCGCGTCGCCTCGAGCTGCGAAAGCTGGTCGATCATCTTCCTCGATTCAGCATCGAGCGAAACGATTCCTTTTTTCTCCATGTATGCTTGAAGTGCGCCTTCGAGCCGCTCAAGATTCGCACGTTGGTCGGACACTTGTGTTTGCAAAAACTCTCGCAGCGCTCTCGACTTCTGGCGGCTTTTGTACACGTTGCGGTTATAATATTCTGATGTGAAAAGATTTGCCAGAAGTGCTGCTTCGAGAGGATTTTTACTCTTCGCGATAATCTTTATAACATCCGATTCGCGCACGGTGACAAAATCAACTGCCTGCCCAAGCCGTTTTACTACTTGTTCGACAGTCGCAACAGTTCTTTTCGATTTATCATCTTTTGACGGCTGAATAATATCAATCTTCACGCGTGCAGAAGAATCTACGTACATCTGCGAGATCAATCTCCTGGCAACGGACTCAGCAAGCGACTGCGAGCGGAGAATCTCAAGCTCGTTCTGGCGTATGTTGGTAACGATTGCGCTTCCGATGTATGGAATAAACAACCCTCCCGATTCAGGGGTTTGTGTTTGAATCAAAACGGCTGTACTTGCCTGATAGACGGGATCCCTCAGCTTCGTAAACAACAATGCAGCAGCAAGCACGAGCGCAATTGTGGTAAGAATGATCCACTTTCCCCGAAGAAGAACCGCAGGGTAGTCGCGAATGAGAGGCGGCGGTCGAAGACTCGACTCGGCGAGCGGAGTGAAGCGTCGTGCGCTATGTTCGTTGTCTGTTCTCATGTACGTCGGTTGATTGCGATGGCAGCAGCTTGTCTTTAACGCCACATCATGTTGCGAAAAAAATCAAGACAAGGAAGTTGTGAGTGTCACAGGGGCAAGCATGAAGAAAGGTGAGCACAAGGTCACAGCAGAAAATGTGCGCACAAATACAGAACGATGAACAGAGATGTTGGCACTGCGAAACACTGATACTTCTTCACGCGCAGACATGGATGTGCTTTGCATGGCTATTTTAGAAGAATCATTTTTCGGAATGCAAAGAAGTCGTCGATACTGCTTCCATTCACGGGCCGGGCGCGCAAACGTGAAATGTAGACGCCGCTTGCAACCTGGCTGCCGTCAAATTGTGCGGAGTATGGAAAGGCTGACTCCAGCATCACTCCGCTAACAAGCGTCGAGACTTTTTTGCCAAGTAAGTCGAATATCGAAAGCTCGATTTGACCCGGCAGTGAAATTGAAAACGGAATTGTCGTCGACCCGTTAAACGGGTTCGGATAATTCTGAGCCAAGGCGAAGTGCGTCGGTTGTTCGTTTGGTGGTTGATTGCTGCTCAAAGGTTGAAACCAGAGTGTTCCATTGTACGGGTCGCTGCTGGTTGTTGCATCAATAGCAATGGAATCAAGCAAGCTGTTGTACCCCGTATTTTGCTCCCACGTATTCTGATTAGCAAAACGAATTGAATATGCGGGACGGAAATGTAGAGAAGGTTCAGGGTCAGGCAGATTCAACAAGACGGAATAGGCACCGGCAGGCATGGCTACGGGAATGCCAACCGTCGCGTTCACTTCAACGGTGTCGCCAGCCTGCCAGAAGCGAGGATCGACCGGAAGCCGGGCAACGTACACCTTACCGTCACGGTTGTTTCTCACCATCAGCTCAACATCTCGCGGATTAAATGGCGAAGCCCATCCTGAATTCGTGAGCCTCATTCTGAAGTTGAATTTCCCTGAACGCTTCACAGCAATAGTGAATTCAGAATTCAATAACGCGAAGCGGTAGCCAAGTTTCCGTTTCATCTCATCCATGCAGCCCCCAGTGATGAATCCGCTAATTACCTCTTCGTCGTATCCATCGTTCAGAAATGACCAGCGCAGTCGTCCCATCTCGCGCACTGCATTCGGGCAGAGTGCAAACACACTCGCCTGACACGTTTCCCCACCCATCGGAACAAAACGATTGTCGAGGCGGAGATATGCTTTCGCTAACGCCGTGTCAATGCGATTATCGCGCCAGTATGTTCCCATATCGTTAGCATCTGCAAGAAAGCAATCGTTGTGGTGACCAACGCGAGCGATCGGAATTCCTGTGAACGCTTGCGCCGGAGCGATTGCTGCAGTCGAATCGAACGGTAAAGAGAAAATCTGTTGCTTGTAGCGCGGCGCTCGTACTTGTACCATTCTTTCACTTGGCAACGCTTCCAACACTTTGTTCAGAATCGTCCGCATGTTTTGCGGCGAGTCGTTTCCGTTCGTAGAAGAATGCCATTCACCCCACGCACCGATAAACCCCGCCTGCATCACCGCGATAACATCTTTGTTGGCTCGAAGAATTGGTTTGAGCTGATCGATATGACGGAGAATAATGCTCAGCAGCGCATCAGGCTCGCCGATGTTTGCCGAGTACGTGAAGCGAGGAATGCACTTTAGTCCAGCGTTTCGGATCGCCGTAAAATCACTATGAATGTTCCGCAAAATGCTGTCCGGCAGATCCGCGGTCCGCCACTGCTTCAAACCGAAATAGCGAAAGACGAGCGCATGGGATTGCCGGATGGTGCGAAGCCGTTCAAGGTCAAGCTTTTGGTACGGAGTGATTTGCCCTCGCACCATCCCTGTTTCTTCAGCTTGATAAAATCCCCGCTCGGGGTTCTGGAAGATTTCGCCAGTCGGCGTGTAGACGACTGTTTTTGTTTGGGTGAACGCGAATGGGAACAAGACAGGAAATAGAAAACAACAACAAATCCGGGAGGAAAAGAAAGTTCGCTTCAATGGACTTCTCCCATTAGTGAGCATACCACATTGCGGCAAAGAATATAACTTTCAAAGGTCGCGATCAGTACGATGCCGGTGGATTTACAAATCATATCCAAGAACAAAATAGAAAAGCAATGGACCTTGCTGGAATGGATTTTCGGGAAGGTTGCGGTTAAGGAAAAAACTCTTCCCGGCGCCGAACGCTGCTTGTCCAAGCGGCGTATCAAGCGCAACCTCTGCCCCGATACCATGACGGAACGAGCTGAACTTTATTTGTTCGGGAATAGCCGAGATGGTCGCGAGGTCGTAACGGAAGCGGAGGTATGTATCCCATACAAGTCGCTGTGGCATCTTATATCTAAACTCAAAACTCAGCGCAAGGATCTGTCGACCGCGCCGGTCATCTTCGCGTGTACCGAACATTGATTCACGACCGCCGAGACGGAACTGCTGACCGAGCGGCATCGTGATGTCCGCGAAGCCGAAGGTCAGCCGTGGACGAAATGTGCTACGCTCGCCCCACGATGAGTAGCTCTCCCACATGAAGCGCAACGCGTTGTAGCCGACATCGCTCAGGAAATTCTTCGACGCAAATTCGTACGAGAGCTTCAGGTTCACTCCTGAAGTCGGAAATGGATACATATTGCGACTGTCGATCACTGTTCCAAGCTTTATGAGGGAAAGAGTATAGCGCTCTTCTAAACTCTCCATATTCTCGACGCTCTTGATCCGGGAGTCCTGCAGCGACCATTCAACGGTTGCACTCCCCAAACGCTCTAACTGGCTGCCGACGACCAATCTTCCACCTAAACGAATGTCAGAATATTCACCAAGGCGATTGCGGTTCCAACGATTCTCCCGTGTTTCGTTTGGGTCATCGCTATACACGTAACTATTGTAAATGTTTATGAAGCCGCTCAGATTAAATGTGAAGAAAGGGCTGAATAATCTGTTCGATTTGAATTCAAGATTTGCAAATCCATTTCGCCCGCCGCCCGAAACCGTGAGTCCAAGTTCAGTGCCGATACCCTGAAAATTTTCATCACGAATATCAATCGTGCCTTGCACCTTCCGCTCGTTGTCCACTCTCATCCCAAAGCGTATGAGTTGTGATGGAAGCTCGGAAAGACGAATCGTGAGCATCGGTTTTTGTTGTACGTACGAGACTTCAAGAAACACATACTCAAAAATCTTCGTACTGTTGATATTGGTAATCCCTCGTTTCGCCTTCTCGATTTCAAACACGTCGCCTTCTTGTAAGGCAAACTCTCGCAGCACGAACGAATCTTTGGTGCGCACACCCCCTTGCACATCAATTTTCTCAATCTCGCCTTCGTTGATTTCGACCCGCAGTGTCCCGCTTGCTTCATCAAATTCCGAACGAACAACCCGCGCAAGCGAGTATCCTTTCTTCCTGTATAAGCGCAACAGATTCTCAACCGCTTCTTCGCAGCGACGGCGGTTCAACACTTTGTCGAATAACGGACGACATTCAGCAACGAGTCTTTCCGACGCAATCAGCTTGTTCCCCACAAACTCAACTTGTTTCAAAACAGGATACGGAACAAGATTATACACAACCCGAAGTGGACGCGTATCGGGAAACACATCCACCGTTACATCCCTGAGATTTCCTGTTGCATACAGCGCACGAAGTTGTTGTTGGATTTGCCGGGAAGAAAGTCTTCCCGTGAGCGATTCGTTCTTGATTCTCAGAAGCAACGAGTCCGGTGCTCCGTCTCCGACGAACTCAACAAGAACATCTTCAAATATTCGATCAACACCGTTGAGTGATATGCTATCCATCGTGTTCATGGAACGCTCGTATACGCTCTTGATGGAATCAATTTCTTGTTCAGCCGAGAGATACCCTTGAGCAATAATCAAATCAAGCCCTTTGAAGTCGGACGACAAATGCCGACCGATCGCAGGCGTGATTGTGACATCCGCCCTCTTCAATTGTTCTTGATTCGACAATTGCATCATGATACCCATAATCTGGTCGGCAGTTTGCCACGGGGCTTTCAGCTCGTCGGCGTTGCGTAGTCCGCTCGTGGAATTTACAGCAATAACAACGTCGCAGCCTAACTCTTTCGCAACATCAACAGGAATGTTGGTAACAAGGCCGCCATCAATCAATTGCATAGAGTCTCTTTCAATCGGGCTGAAAAGGAGCGGTACGGTAGAGCTTGCACGCAATGCTTCTGCAAGCGAGCCGTGGTCGAGGATTATTCTTCTCCCTGAAACCAAATCCGTGGTCGCTGCACGGAAGGGAATCTTCAATTCATCAAACGATGGATTGGGATGGTACAACGCTTGCAATGTTTCTTCACTCAAGAAATTTGTCAACCGCTGGCCGCTTGAAACGGCATGGGGAAGAACCGGCTGCAAGCCCTGAAAGCGCACCACAAGAAGACTCCAATCCTCGGCAAGTTTTTGGTCGATGGCAAGATCAGTCCGGTTCGCTTCATCCGAGAAAGAAAGGAGTTCATCCCAATTGGTCTTGAGTGCGAGGCTCTCAATTTCGGCTGACGAATAGCCGGATGCATACAACCCACCAATGATTGCACCCATGCTCGTTGCGGAAATGAGGTCGACGGGGATCTTGTATTTCTCCAGCGCCTTGAGCACACCGATTTGTGCAGCACCACGAGCGCCGCCCCCGCTTAACACTAACCCAACGCGGGGACGCTTCTGCACTTTGAATGGGTACAGTTTGTTCTGATGGTTCGAGAGAGAGTCATCAAACAGCGGGCGGAATGTTATCTTAGATTGGGAGTGAAGCTGAAAAGGGGCGAGACAAAGAAGAAGAAAGGCAATCTGAAGAAATCTGAAACACCGGATCAAGTGTGTGCACCATTTGAGGAAATACATTCATCAACAAAGTAGATGTTTTGCAAAGGAAAATCAAGAAATCCGCAATCCCTGAGTTCCCATAGAGAGCCTCACGCCTGCGTGCCGCAACGCTGCACTTCGGCGTGCAGGCACGCAAAGACGCAAAGCCGCAAAGAAAAAAAGAGTTAAGTCCGAAAACTCTTTTCCTCAACTCGGTGATACTTTACAGTTGGTTTTCTCTTATTACACTCAGCGACTTTGCGTCTTTGCGTGACATTCTAAATCGGATTTGAGGCAAGCAGCCCTGAGCAGTGGTGAGCGATAGTGAGCGAAGACGAACTACGAACCACGAAGGGTTTGCATTTCACACTGCTTTTGATGTAATTTTTTTGTGCATACTCAATGCTGAACGAAGTGAAGCATCTCGCCACTGAATTAGGGGTGAGATTCTTCACTTCGCTCCGCTCCGTTCAGAATTGAAAGAACTAATGACGTTCCTGAACCCATTTCTCCTGTTCGGCCTCATCGCCGCTGCAATTCCCATCATCATCCATCTTCTCAATCTCCGCAAGCTCAAGACCATTGAGTTCAGTACGCTGCAATTTTTGAAAGAACTGCAAAAAACGAAAATGCGACGCGTAAAGATTCGCCAGTGGCTGCTGCTTGCGTTGCGAACATTGCTGGTCATCGCCGTCGTCATGGCATTCTCGCGTCCGGCGTTGAGAGGGTCACTTGCAGGCTTCGGTCTTGGCGGTTCCACGCACGCAAAGACGACGATGGTCATTCTGCTCGATGATTCGCCGAGTATGAATGTGCGGAACGAGCGGGGCGCATTCTTTGTCCAAGCAAAAGAAGCTGCTTCACATATCGTTGACCTGATGAAAGATGGTGATGAAGCATATCTTATTCAACTTTCCGAGGTACGACATTCAACGTCATTCACGCCCGCACATGCGACGCAACCGGTCAAAAAGATGTTGGAGCAACTGAATCCGTCTCAAGAGTCGGCTTCGTTTAGAGACGCCTTTGGAGTAGCAGCAAAGATTCTTGGTGAGTCGAAGAACTTCAATCAAGAAGTGTATCTTATTACCGATGCACAGGCAACACAATTCGCTCAGGCAAAAGCCTCGCTTGATACAACCGATTTGTTTGACGACAAAGTGAAACTTTTTCTTACAGATGTGCGAAGCGGAACTACTAACACAATTGAAAACGCTGGAATCGCGTCCGCAGAGATTACATCGAAAATCATTACACAAAATAAGCCGCTCACGCTTCAAGCGTCCATTCGCAACGCGAGTGCCTCTGGGCTTCGCAACTCCGTGTTGAGTGTCTATCTCGATGGCTCACGAGTGCTGCAACATTCGCTCGACATAGCGTCCAACAGCTCAACAACGCCGACGCTTTCAGTTATTCCCAAACGGCGAGGGATTCTCAAAGGCTATCTCCAACTGGAAGACGACGCATTCGAGCTGGACAACAAACGATACTTTGCTCTCAATGTTCCGAACAGCATCAAGGTCTTATGTGTCGGTGCGTCGCAAAATGATACGCGGCTTCCTGCGCTTGCGCTTACACTCGATAAGGACTCAAGCGCCGCCGGATTGTTCTCCGTCGAACAGATCACCGAGGCACAACTTTCTTCGTACGACTTGAATAAGTACGACGTGCTGATTCTTTCTAACGTGAAGGATTTTTCCAGCGGCGAAGGGGATCGTCTTGCGCAATTCGTCAGTGCTGGTGGCGGAGTGATGATGTTTGCGGGGAGAGAGATGGACATCAACAGTTACAATGATGTGTTGTTTGCCAAGATGGGAATTCCGAAAGCGCAGACACAGAAAGTGTCCAACAATGTTGGCTCGAATCCCTCTCAATCTCCATCGAGCTTCCTCTCTTTCGGCAACGTTGAGTTCGAGCATCCGTTGTTCGCCGGCTTGTTCGAGCAACAATCTGCAAAGAAGACTCAACCGAACATCGAGTCGCCGAAAGTTTACACCGCTATCATTCCACAAGTTGGCGTAAAGGGTCACTCCATTATTTCACTTTCAGACGGGACAGGTTTTTTAACGGAGTATCAGTACGGCGCAGGAAGAATTCTTCTTTGTTCTGTCGAGGCAGGATTGACGTGGTCTGATTTTCCGTTGAAAGGTCTGTTCGTCCCACTCCTCTATCGTTCAGGTCTGTATCTCTCTCAAACGCAATCACTACCATCGTTCACTGTTGGCGATGAGATGAACGTGAATGTGCGATTGAAGAACCGCAGCGAGAAAGATGCTTATGTCCTTCGCTCACCTTCAGGAATTGATGAACGAATAGTTCCGCAGTTCTCCTCCAACACGGGAATGGCAACATTTGTCTCGACTAATTCTGCCGAAGCAGGAATCTATGAACTCAGAAAAACCTCCGGCGGTAAAGATGTTGAGTTGATTCAAGCAATTCCTGTCAATATTGCTGCCGAGGAAACTGACCTTCAGCACGTGACCGACGATGAAGCAAACAGATTTTTTGCGCACATTGGGCTAAAACCTGAACAAGTAAAGCGGCTTTCTGCTTCTGATAAGATTGACATCGCAATTCTTGAGTCACGATTTGGAGTTGAGTTGTGGAAATATTTTGTCGGGTTGGCGTTATTGCTCGCGTTTGCAGAGATGGCAATCGGGCGTGAATCGAAGGAGCAGTAGATTGAAAATGATAGAAATAGCAAAGAGTAAAGAACGAGCCATTCTTGTCGGTGTAGCGTCGCGAGCCGTTGCGGACACGTTGCGTGAGAGCGAGCTTTCTGCCAACTTCGGTTTGGCAACAGACCGGAGCGCACGAGCACACGCATTGCGCCAACGTGTTGATGAGTATCTCGAGGAGCTTGCGTTGCTTGCCGATTCCGCCGGCGCTGAAGTAGTGAGCACAATGGTTCAAGAGCGGCAGAACATTGACGCAGCGTATTTCATCGGCAGCGGCAAGGCGCAGGAGCTTGCTGAGCTTGCTGACAAAGAAAAAATTAATCTCGTCATTTTTGATGATGACCTTTCGGCTGTTCAAGTCCGCAATCTTGAACGCATCATCAAATGCAAGATAGTTGACAGAAGCGGCATCATACTCGACATCTTCGCATCACGTGCAAGAACAAGCGAAGCGAAAACACAAGTTGAGCTTGCACAGCTTCAATACATGCTTCCGCGTTTGACCCGGCAGTGGACGCACTTGTCAAAACAATTCGGCGGCATCGGCACAAAAGGTCCCGGCGAAACGCAGATTGAAACAGACCGCCGCGCCATCCGCACGCGTATCAGCCATTTGCGTGAGAAGATCAAACACATCGCAAAAGAGCGGGCAGAGCAACGGAAAGGGAGAGATAAGTTTCCCCGCGTGGCGCTTGTTGGTTATACGAACGCAGGGAAGTCAACACTGCTCAATTACTTTTCAAGCGCAGATGTGTTGGTTGAAGACAAACTCTTTGCAACACTCGATTCGACTGTTCGCTCGGTAAGTCTCTCTCCTGCTCACAAGATTTTGCTTTCTGATACAGTCGGCTTCATCCGCAAACTGCCGCATCATCTCGTCGCGTCATTCAAGAGCACACTCGAAGAAGTTATCGAAGCGGACATCCTCCTTCATGTCGTGGACATAAGCCATGCTTTGTTTGAAGAACAGATTGAAGTTGTGAACGACACGCTCGAAGAACTTCACGCCCACGAAAAACCAACGATTTTCGTTTTCAACAAGATTGATAAGGTCGAAGACCGCAGCATTGTTTCATTCCTGAGCAAACGATACCCGAATGCCGTCTTCATCTCCGCTTCACGCGGCATTAACGTCGGCGCACTTCATGCAAAGATTATGGAGTTGCTGGACGCCAACATCGCCGAACAAACGATGACGTTCAGCCAGTCGGATTATCAGATTATTTCACAGATTCATGAGATGGCGGAGATTTTGGAAAAAAAGTATGAGGGGAACGACATTACGATTCGGTTCAGGATGAACAATATTCATGCGGATCGGTTGAAGAAGGTGGTGGCAAAGAAGTCAGTCAACGCTTGACATACCCAATGGCCATTTCTTATCTTAGGTCAGACATCAATTGCTCTCTTCTGTTCTTTCTCTCTCACTCTTCCAACTCCGAAACGAATTCAACAACATTTGACCCTGGAGGAAACCATGAAACCTCTCATGATAGTGGTGCTCTCGTTCTTTGTAGTCTTATTTCCGACAGAACTTGCCGCGCAAGGCGAAGCCGCTGTACCGTTTCTGCTCATCAGCTCATCGCCCGATGGCAACGGCTGGGGCGGCATGGGAACCGCGGTTGCGTTCGACAATCCCATGGCAACAATTGCGAACCCCGCGCAACTCGGTTTGTTCGGCATGAGGAATTTCTTCTCTGCTTCGACATACACTGAGAAGACTGATTGGCTGAAACTATTTAACGTGCCAAATCTGAATTATAATGTGTATGGGCTGAGCCTCGGCGTCAATCTTGCCGAGCAATTTGAATTTCCGCTCCCCGTCAGCATCGGCGCAGGCTATTCGCACATACGTCTCAACCTCGGCGATTTCATCAGGACGAATTCTAGCGGACAAGAGATTGGACGCTTCAGTGCGTTTGAAACCTCCGAGCAATTCTCCGTTGGTGTTGGGCTTGATGTGCATGCAAAGTTGAGCATTGGCTGGAATTTCAAGAAGATTGTTTCATCTCTCTCTCCCATCGGGACGGCAATGGAAATAGGTGCGGGGCGAGCGGAACCATCGGCAACTGATTTCGGATTGATGGCGCAGTTTCCTGTTTTCGACATCGCCGCAGCATTGAGTGATTCGCGCGTAACCATTACCTCGATCGTCGAACCACTTCTCGACTTCACATTCGGCTATGCGAGAAGCAACATGGGAGATAAGGTGAAGTACATCGAGGCTGCACAAACCGATCCACTTCCAAGAAACGCAACCATCGGACTCAGTGTTGAGCTTGGGTTCGTTACAAAAGTGAATGAGCGTAAGTGGAAGATACTGACCTTCACACTTGCTCGTGAGGCTGCAGACCTACTCATAGTGCGCAAGCCCGGCGGAACAATTGAATACCAATCGGGCTTGGGTGATATTGCGTTTTTCAAGCATGTGGTTCGTGGTGAACTGAGTGATGATGACAGGGCTAATTTGCACAAAGGCTGGCAGTTCAACTTTGGGGAGATAGTCTATCTACGCGGAGGCTCGTTCTCCGAATCTCCAAACTTCGGCAATCGCAACTATTCAACCAGCGGATTCGGTCTGCATCTCAATGGAATCTTCAAGTTGATTGATGCCGTCAGCGCATCGCCGATTGAGAGCGACGTGCTTGCATTCATCCGGGACCACATCGACATACAATACGACCATGCCGGGTATTCCGACCACGAGATTCTCGGCGGGACGAAGTTTAACGCGTTGAATTTGGTAATACGTTAGCAAGAGGATTGATTTGCCAAACAGTTGTTCGTACATTTGAACAAGCAATGAGGAGAAGCGAAATGGAAATCTATGAACTTGTGAACGAAATGAAACTCTTGGAGCGCCGCATGACGCTCTACGAGGAAAAGTACGGCGTCCTCAGTCATGATTTCTATGAAGCGCTGATGACAGGGAAACTCTCTTCTTACGACGATTATGACGAAACACGAATAGACTTTAGCCGTTGGAAGGGAATATATGAAACATGGCGGCGAAGGAAGGAAGCGTACGACGAGAAGATTCAGCAGCATGAACTGACTGAACTGTTTCGTTTTCAGCCTACGTACTGATGGAGAGCAATCCTCTCAGAACGCTTCACGCGTACAGTAACTTCGTGCAGGAAGCGGTGACTCGCGTATCCGTCCACCACTCAACGGTTTCCGTTTGGTCAGACAGCAAATACACTGGAATCGTCGAAGGGGAAATTTTCTTCAGCAACGACTTTCGCTTGAGGATGAGAGAGGAAATTGATTTCGACGCAGGTTTGATCATCTCGTAGGGCTATGAAGTGTACAGAGGTGATGAACTACTCTACCGGTATGATGATATTCCGCATCCCAACGAACCGACGTTAGCTTCCTCCTTTCCGCACCACAAACACATTCCTCCAAACATGAGGCGGAACAGAATCCCCGCCCCCGAGTTAAGTTTCACAAAACCGAATCTTCCATTTATCCTCGAAGAAATCGGGCGTCATTTTTGAATGTGGATTCTATTACAATGCTCACGACCGCCATCGAAGCAGCCAAAGAAGCGGGCAAGCTCTTGAAGTAGAGCATCGCGGATGATTATTTGTGAAAGTGTGAATTGCTAATGTAATCCTCCCTCTCTATATTACTTCAAGGTTGTTTAGCACCATCATCACTTCCCATAACGCGGTCAACGACTCGACGAATTCTATGCACGTTGACTCGTCGAGCGGAACCACAACCCAAAAAGATAAAGAGTGCACCACAGATTGGCACAGATTTTCACCGATTCTTTTTATGTTAAACTCGAGTGAACGTCTTCTTACCCTAAAATCAATCTGTGGGAATCTGTGTGAATCTGTCTACGACCCGTAGGGTGGTTCAAAAATCTTTGTTTTTTTGCAAGCATTTCACCTGTTAGGTACAAATGAAATCCCATCAGTCCGACAGAAAGCTGATCGAGGCAAT
>Ga0082335_1001782_pt1 | contig 43396 bp, 39 predicted proteins | sample Subgrocontami58m_FD_72375 | JGI IMG/M metagenome (GOLD analysis project Ga0082335, IMG submission 72375) | Subsurface groundwater microbial communities from S. Glens Falls, New York, USA - GMW37 contaminated, 5.8 m (SPADES assembly) (version 2) ...
TCTTTCCGGCGTTCATGGGCGGGCCCTCCCCGGAAAAGGGTCCGGGAAATCGCGGCCAACTTCAAATCGACACCACGCAAAAACGCCTGAAAGCCATTTCTTTTCAGATGCCTACCGAAGGTTCGTTCGCCATCAACCGGACAGTAGTGACTCTTGATGCGTTCGAACAATAGGTCGGCTTTGGTGAGGGACCCCGATGCACGTTCGTCGTGAAGACGCAACAGGGCTGCTCCCGCCTGATCCGCGCCTACCTCAGCAGCCTTCCACATTGACGCATAGTCGCCTTGGGTAAGTGCGTGCGACGGACCCACTAGCGCGAAGTAGAGGCGATAGTGATCGGGGCTGGCGAGACGCTTTCTCCGAATGGCCTCGTCACGGCGTTGGTCCCTGACAAGCTCAAATATTTTGAACCTCTTCCCGTCTTGGGAATGGTCCGGCTCGACACCTGGGAGCTGCTCTGCAAAATGGTACCGATAAGTAAAATCATTGAAGTGACCGTCCAGCACCGTCGCAAGCAAAGCGTCAAGTTCCCGCGCCTTTTCCGCGTCCTCGACGAGCGCCGTCCCTAACGAAATCACGGCAGCGGTAGAACAGTATTTCTCAATCCAGCGGTAGAGTGCCGGATTTCCATCCTTAATAAGTAGAAGCCATACAAGATCGGCGAGATCGGCCTTCGCCTCGCGTAGCGGCGGCCAGAAGAACCGAATCGCATCCAGCGCGCGCACGACCGACCTTGGCGTCCGCAGCTGTCGGCCACCCTCGTAGTCGATGACGAGCTTTAGTCTTGAAAGTTCGTCTTCATCCTTCGCCGAAGCTATCAAGTGTAATTCGTCGGTGAACCATTGGCGTAGCTGCAACTGTTCTGGACTAGGAACCATAACGGTCAGCTGAACGATCTTTTCCAGGTACGACTTGCCGTTGTTTATGCCAACTGCCTTCTCAATGCTGTGTGCCAGGATATCGCTGTCATAGCAGAGCAAATAGATTACGTTGGGAAGGTCAACGACCGAGCGCACGAGCCGCAAGATCTCAATGACCTCGCCTGGCTCAAGTCGATCCACGTCGTCTATGGTGATGACGAACCGATGCCCGAGGTCGCGGAGGGATTTAGCCAGCCTGTCCTTCAGCTCCGAGAGCTGAGGTGAGGCTGGCTTCTTGCCGACTGCATCCCCTGCCGCCTTTGCCCCTTTCCCGAACCATTTGAGCGGGCCAATCCCTGAGGCCTCGCCGACAAACTCAATCGCAGTGCCCGCTCTGCTCAACCCATTCATGAAGCTCCGGAGCGCTTCCCCGGCCTCCTTGACCTTGGCAACAGATATCCGAGTCGCATCACCCGCGTTCAGGGCGACTTGATCAAGCTGCCCGGAGAGCTCGCCGAACAGACTCGTGATCAGCACATCTCGATTGCCAATCAGCCAAGGCCGGAAATTGATAACGGTCGGCTCCCGGTCCTTGGGGAGCTTTCCAAGTTCATCTCCAATTAGACGCAACAGGCTCGACTTTCCTGAACCCCAAACCCCCTCGACCCCAATAACCAAACCATCTTCGGATGCGCGATCCACGAGCGAAGTCGCGATCCATTTCGCAACCTCACGAAATCCAAGTTTATCCTCGTCACCGGGGCCGAGCGCTCGGTCTCCCTTGACCGAATAATTCTGATTCCCTGCCATTCTCTCATTATACCCGATGGGCGACGCATCTCAAAATAATGTATGCTTCTCCGAGAGCCACATGAAGAGTGAGCGGCCGAAAAGGGGCACAAAACCACCGTTGCGGGCACGAATGTTCTATATTCGTTCTTCACCCAAAGTGAACGTTCAAACCGACCCATCGCCCTCTCCCGACATCGACGTAACTTACACTTCCTTCCGAGCATGCCGGCCAGTATGTCCAGATTATAAATACACATTATAGGTGAAACGAAGATGCGCCGTGTATGCGTGGTTTTCACCGCCGCCAATACACGGTGGGTCTTGCCCTCATCGCCCAAGTACCCGCATCATCCCGATCCCCAATGTATGCAACCGATCATGCCATGGACGACGGAAAGCGTGCCCGCGCCCCGTCATCATTTGGGGCAAACGCCAGGCAATGCGCCGATCCAGCCGCCCAACCAGGGGGCGGCAGGCCGGTCAGCCGCGCGCCGTCGCCAGGGCGTCGCCGCGGTCCACGTCTCGCAGCCGCCACCTGCCGCCATTTTGGGCACAAGAGGCCTATGCCCACAATACAGGCAAAGATTAACCGCGCCTATCCGGAACAAAACCCCCGGCTTCCCACACGTAATCGTAACAGAAAACCCTGATATCCGCGCCTATCCGAAACAAATCCGACGATCGCCGCACTTAAACCAACATCTTAAGACAGACCGGTTTCATCCATCCTTTCAACAGCCTGCACCCCGATCCGAAACCAATATCGAAGGAGACGAGAAACCGGCCCCAGACCCAAACGACAATATCAAATTTGACGTTAACTACGAATTAACGCCCCAAAAGACTCGAAACCAGGACTCCGCCAAAATAGAATACAAACTTCAGACATCACTTTAACTCCGACCTCGCTTTTCCCTTGCCAAAACCGACCCCTCTCGATAGAACATAGAAGGAACACGAACCGGACAGATGCCGCTCAACCGCCACCCGATCCTGCCCTTGCTACCCCTCCTCGCCCTGGCACTGTCCGTGGCTGGTTCCCCCATCCCGCGGCCCGGGCCCGGCGTCCCAATCAGGCGCAAACGACCCGCCCCGTCCATCCGCCAAACCCGAACGCCAGTCTCAACCAGCCCATCCGCCCCACGCCGAACCCGCATGGCCCGGCGCGGACGCGAACCTCCAGCCTACCCTTTGATGCGCTTCATCGCATCGCGGAACGCGCCGTAGACCATCTCCGTATCGCTGGAATACGCCAGCAATAGCGCGCCGGCGGCCTTCCACTGCTGCATCTGCTCGAAACTGTTCACCAGCATGGCCGTCGTCTTGCCATGCTTCTTCGCCGCCGCCATCACCAGATCCCGTTTCTCGTCCAGAACCCGCGCCATATCCGGCGTCCCGAACACGCCCAGATCCTGTGACAGATCCGCCGGCCCGATCGTCAACGCGTCGATCCCGTCCATCGCCGCGATCTCATCCAGGTCATCGAAGGCGCGGCCGGTCTCGAACATGACCGTCACGAACACCTGCCGGTTGGCATGCGCGCGCCTGTCGGCCGCGGTGCCGGAAGGATTGAAATCGGACGCGGCGCTCAGGGCGCCGTTGCCGCGCAATCCGCGCGGGGCGTAGCGGGATGCGGCCACGATCTCTCGTGCGTGGGCGGCGTTTTCCACCTGCGGGCAGTGCAGGTTCCACACGCCGCTATCCAGAAGCCGCGTGATCCACTCGCGGTTTGCCTTGGGCGGGCGCACAGCGATGGGGAAGTCGATGGCACGGGCCAATACGGCCATGTCGGCGACCACATCCATTGTCAACGACGTGTGCTCCATGTCCACGCGAGCAAAGTCCAGGCCCGCGGATTTCATCAAGGGCAGGATGGATGGATTGCGGAACAGGGTCAGCCAGGTGCCGATCTGCGGTTCGCCCCGCTCGACAGCCGCCCGCATGGTATTGATGTGCATGGGTTTCCTCCGATATCGCGATCAACGAAAGGGCAGTTTGGCACAAGCGGCGCGGTCCCGTTATACCTGGACCCAACAAGCGGGAGGCGACAATGCAGGCGGATTACGTGATCGTGGGGGCCGGATCGGCCGGGTGTGTGCTCGCCAACCGGCTGACCGAGGACCCGAATACCAAGGTCATCCTGATCGAGGCGGGGGGAAAGGACTGGAATCCGCTGATCCATATCCCTGCCGGCTACATGAAGCTGCTGGAGCACAAGACCCTGACCTGGGGCTACAAGGCGGACAAGGACTCGGGCCTGAACGGGCGAGAAATCAACTATCCGCGCGGGCGGGTGCTGGGCGGGTCAAGCTCCATCAACGGCATGATCTACATCCGCTCCCAACCCGAGGACTACGACCACTGGTCCCAGCTCGGCAATCGCGGCTGGTCGTCGACGGATGTGTTCCCCTATTTCCGCAAGGCGGAGCACTGGGAGGGCAAGGAAGACCATGTGCACAGCAAGGAGGGGCCGCTGTTCACCTCCCGCACCCGCGATCAGCCGGAATTGTGCCAGGCGGCGATCGAGGCGGGCAAGCAGATGGGCTGGGAATATCGCGACGATGTGAACGACCTGCCGCACGGGCTGGGCAACCATATCGGCTGGGTGCAGCAGACCAGGGGTGGCAGGTTCCGGGCCAGCACGGCTCGCACCTATTTGCGTCCGGCGATGCGGCGGCCGAATCTGCAAGTGATCACAGGGGCTTTGGTCCATCGCGTGGTGCTTAACGGCAACCGGGCGACGGGGGTGGAGTTCTCCCGGGGTGGGAACACGGAACGGGCCGATGCCGGGGCGGAGGTCATCCTGTCGGCCGGCGCCATCGGCTCCCCGCATATTCTGCAATTGTCCGGGATTGGCGATCCGGACCATTTGGGACGGGTCGGGATCGCCGTGAATCACGGGTTGCGTGGGGTGGGGAAGCATTTCCAGGACCATTTCCTGGTGCGCGTGTCGGCCGACGTGCAGGGGATCGCCACGATGAACGAGCGGTCCCGGGGCCTCGGCCTGATGGGGGAGATCGCGAAATACGTGATGACCGGGCGGGGGATGTTGACCTATGCGGCGTCGCTGGTCGCGGCCTCGGTGAAGGTGCTGCCGGAGTCGGATACGCCGGATGTGCAGGCATTGTTCGCCTCGGCCAGCTATGCGCCGGGGGCGACGCGGCAACTGGACACCAAACCGGGCATGACGACGGGGGTCTGGCAAATGCGTCCCCTGAGCCGAGGCCATGTGGAGGCGCGGACCCCGAATCCGCGGGATCAGCCCACCATCAACCCCCGCTATCTGGACGATGAGCGCGATCGGCGGGCGGTGATTGGCGGGATCAGGCTGGCGCGCCAATGGTTTGCGGCGCCCGCCCTGGCTCGGTATTTTGTCGCCGAGACCGTGCCCGGGGCCAAGGCCCAGACGGATGACGAGATCCTGGACTATGCCCGCCAGACCGGGGGGACGGTGTTCCATGCTACGTGCTCGTGCCGGATGGGACCGGATGCGATGTCGGTGGTGGATGATCGGTTGCGTGTGCACGGGATGCAGGGGTTGCGGGTGATCGATGCCTCGGTGATGCCGGCGGTGACGTCGACGAACACGAACGCCCCCACGATCATGATCGCCGAGAAGGGGGCCGTGATGCTGCGGGAGGATGCGCGTGTGGCCGCCGGCTAGAGCGGGAGCAGGCTGAACGGGCCCGTAGCAGGCCATGAATCGCACGCTGAAACAAAGTGTTGGAGCGCGTTCCCAGGTCAGGGTGAACGCGCTCTGACCCGGTGGACCAGCGTAGGATTGATGGTGTCAGGGTCGCTCGATCATGCATCAGAGCGATTTCACTTTGACTGAAAACGGGAAACCGGCCTGGCACTTTGTCTTATGGCGTGTTCACGCTGTGCCGTTCCGCTCAGCGTGATCGCGCCCTAGAACTTGAACGCGACCGACCGGGAGCTGAACTGAAACAAGCCATTCCTCTGATTCGCAAACTCCTGGGACCGCATGATATGGGCGGCGGTCACCCGCATCCCCCAGGCCATCAGCACGACCCCGCCCTGCAGTTCCCCGACGAAGGGGGTGCGGGTGACGTTGCGGCCGGCCCCGAACGGGGTGCCGTCCAGTGTCTCGTCCCAGGCCACGGCCTGCCCGTTGCCGCCGAGGAAGATATACCAGGCAAACGGCCGGGTCGCATTGTAGGCGTCAGCGCCCGTCGTTCCCGGACGAACCAGAGGAACGCCGAAATCCGAGTAGAGCCCCTCCCCGAATCGGATTTGCGCGCCAACCTGGCCATAAATTCGGAATGTACCGGCTCCCGCTGTGACAGAGGGCAGAACATCGGCCTCCATCCCGCCGATCGATCCCGCCTTCACGCGCTATATCCGCTCGCCCGTCAGTTGCACGACCGGCAGGGAGGGGATCTGGGCGCCCCAACCCCGGGCGATGGGCTGGCCGATCAGAAAATGTGTCGTGTTCTGAGCCTGCCGACCGAATGCGGGTGGGCCGATGACGCCCAGACCGGCTGAGAGCACGGTGCGGGTATCCTTGGTATCCTGGATCAGGGACAGCGTGCCCATCAGGATCGCCGCATAGGGACGGTCGGTTCGCACGGGATCGGTGATACCAGTGTTTCCCGGCGTAAACAGGTGTTGCGAGAGCTCGATCGAGACGCGCTGTTGCCCGGCCCCCAGAAGAAAGTGGCCGAAATCGGCCATGAAGGCCGGCAGGTGGTCCGTCGGCGATGTGTACCCGATCCGGACGCCATTCGTGTAATAGCGGTCGGAATTCGGCACGAGCATGTCATTTTCCAACTGCATCGTGAGGACCGAGGATGCATCTGGCGCGACGGCACCAAGCGCCAGTCCCGGCGCTCCGGCGGCAATCAGCGCCGCGAGGCACCGGGAAACCCGTGCTGTCATAACCAGGAGCCTACAAGTTGGGGGACCGCGAACCGATATGAGACGAACCGGGCCCAGGCCTGTCCAAGCTTGAGCATCCGGTGATCAATCTGTAGCCTGCATCATATAGGATGGGTGGCCGAGCGGTTTAAGGCAGCGGTCTTGAAAACCGCCGAACGTGTGAGCGTTCCGTGGGTTCGAATCCCACCCCATCCGCCAGTAATTTCTCTAGTCAATTGAAATAACAAAATAATCTGGCTTCACCCTATATCATCCCCTGTTCCACCCCCTCGATATGTTTGCCGAGGCGAGCAAATGCCGCCCAGGCATCCCGCCTCCGCCTTTCGGCCCGCGTGAGGCCGAACTTTTGGCAGTGCCGGGCTTCAGTCCGGTTGGTGTCACGGTATCTGATAGGCTTACCAGTCTGGTCACCTACGACCGAGATGGGTGGATGGTCAGGTTTGGATGGATCGCGGCAGCTTGTGCATTGGCATGGTGCGCGCCAGAGGCCCAGCAACCCATTCCTGGCCCCGGCCCCATGATAGTCGAGGAACACGGCGCCTTGGTGACAAAGTGGAAGGCGGATTTGCCAAAGCTACAGGCCGAGGTGAATAGGACAAGGGGACCCGGCCGCAGTGGAACGGAAACGGTGGACAAGACCATTGCGATACAAGCGACGCGCGCCCAATGTTCATACGAAGTGGCCTCCAACCCGATGAGCCTGCAATTGGGGTGGCTGTATCAGGTTGCCACGGAGGCCGATTTATTCGGCCTCTGCATCCAGACAAAGACACTCGACAAAGGATTGTGACCGGTATGACGAAGAAGTCCGGTTAGGGGCGGTCAGGCCGCAACGGTTAGCCCCAGTCGGGATCCTTGCGGGCTGTGTCGGCATCATGCGCGGCCGGCTCGCGCTGCGTGATCCTGTCCGGCCGCCCGCAACGGGGTGGGGTTGTGGCTGCACCTGTCGCCCCTATCCCTTACACTTTGGGCAATATGGCGGGCACCGAGATGTGACCAGAGGTCGCGTCGCTCCCGCAACCCAGGCAGAAGCCGAAACCGGCTGTCACGGCTAACCTGAGGACCACCGAACCGAGCCTTCAACCTACACGCCGCGCATGGTCCGACCCCCCCATGCTCGGCATTCAGGAATCCGACATGAGCGACCAACTTGCTTATCTCTCCGGCTTTGGCAACGAACATGCAACCGAGGCTGTCGCTGCCGCCCTCCCGATCGGACAGAATTCGCCGCAACGCCACCCGTTGGGCCTATATGCCGAACAACTGTCCGGTACCCCGTTCACCGTGCCCAGACGAGAGGCTCGACGGGTCTGGATGTATCGGATCCGGCCTTCCGCGATGCATCCCGCCTATCGCCGGATCGATGTGGGACATCTCGGCGGCACCCTTGCCGCGCCAACCCCAAATCGCCTGCGCTGGGACGCGTTGGGAATGCCGGATGCCCCCACCGACTTCGTGGCCGGGATGGTGACATTGCTTGCCAATGCCGATACCGCGAACGGGACCGGTGTCTCGGTGCATGTCTATCGGGCCAACCGCGACATGCGGCGGGTCTTCTGGAACGCCGACGGGGAATTCCTGCTCGTGCCGCAGCAGGGGGCCTTACTCCTGACCACCGAGCTCGGTCGTCTGTCCGTCACGCCGGGGGAGATCGCTGTCATCCCGCGCGGTATCCGCTTCCGCGTCGCTCTGCCGGACGGCGCTGCGCGCGGCTATGTCTGCGAAAACCATGGGCCGGTCCTGCGCTTGCCCGATCTCGGCCCGATCGGCGCCAACGGTCTGGCCAATCCGCGGGACTTCCTGACGCCGACCGCCTGGTTCGAGGATGCGGACCAACCGACAGAACTGGTGCAGAAATTCATGGGCGGCCTGTGGTCGACGACCCTCGATCACTCGCCGCTGGATGTCGTTGGCTGGCACGGTAACCTGGCACCGTACAAGTATGACCTGTCTCGTTTCATGGCGATCGGCACGGTCAGTTTCGACCATCCCGATCCGTCAATCTTCACGGTGCTGACTTCACCCAGCGACGCGCCCGGGGTGGCCAACCTTGACTTCGTGATTTTCCCGACACGCTGGATGGTTGCCGACCATACGTTCCGCCCGCCCTGGTTTCATCGCAACATCATGAACGAATGCATGGGCCTGGTGCACGGAGCCTATGACGCGAAGGAGGGCGGCTTCGTGCCCGGGGGCCTGTCCCTGCACGGCATGCTCAGCGCGCACGGGCCGGATGCGCCCAGCACGGAGCGGGCCATGGCGGCCGACCTGGTGCCGGCGAAGATCGACAACACGCTCGCTTTCATGTTCGAAACCCGCCAACTGCTTTGTCCCACGCGTTACGCGCTGGCGATCCCGGAATTGCAGTCGGGTTACGACGCGGTGTGGGATGGTTTGCGCAAGAATTTTTCTGCTTCTGGCACAGGACACGGCGCATGATCGACGAAACGCACAATCCGGCTCGGACCAGCTGGGTCGCCTCGGCGAATGGCCATTCGGACTTTCCCATCCAGAACCTGCCGATCGGGATTTTCTCCCCGCTTGGTGGGGCAAAGCGTGGCGGGATCGCAATCGGCGACCGGATTCTGGATCTCGGCGCCGTGCTGGAAGCCGGGCTGCTAACCGGGGAGGCGCGGGATGCGGCGGAAGCGGCGAGCGGGCGGGAGCTGAATCCGTTCATGCGCCAAGGGCCGGTTGCATGGACCTCGCTGCGGCGGGCGGTGTCGGATCTGCTGGATGCCGCCGGGACCGGCCCCGCGCGAGGGATGGCCGAGCGGTTGCTGCACGATGCGGCCCTGTGCACGATGCATCTTCCGGCAAGGATCGGGGATTTTACCGATTTCTTCGCCGGCATTCACCACGCGACCACGGCCGGCAAGATCAATCGGCCGGAAAATCCGCTGATGTCCAACTACAAATACGTGCCTGTGGCGTATCACAGTCGGGCCTCGTCGGTGCTTGTATCGGGGGAGGCGGTCCGGCGGCCCAACGGGCAACGGAAATTGCCTGAACAGGCCGAACCGGATTTCGGTCCCTGCCGGAACCTCGACTATGAGTTGGAGCTTGGCGTCTGGATCGGTCCGGGCAACGAGCTCGGTTCCCCGATCCCGATTGCCGAGGCCGGCTCTCAGATTGCTGGCTTCTGTCTGCTGAACGACTGGTCGGCGCGTGACATACAGACCTGGGAGTCGCAGCCTTTGGGGCCGTTTCTGGCCAAGAGCCTCTCGACCTCTGTTTCGCCATGGCTGGTCACCGCCGACGCCCTGGCACCATTTCGCACAGCGCAGCCGGCCCGTCCGGCCGGCGATCCCGCCCCGTTGCCGCATCTGTTTGATGGGCGCGATCAGGCCGAGGGCGCATTCGATATCGATTTCGAGGTTCTGTTACTGACGCAAGCCCTGCGACAGGCGGGAATCCCGGCGTATCGTCTGTCACGCTCGAACGCGCGGATGCTTTATTGGACCGTGGCACAAATGGTTGCGCACCATGCCTCCAACGGGTGCAACTTGCGGCCGGGCGATCTGTTCGGCAGCGGCACGGTTTCAGGGACCGAGCGAGGTTCCGAGGGATGCCTGCTGGAAATGACCCGAGGCGGACGGGAACCCGTCAGCCTGCCGAACGGAGAGACGCGGTGCTACCTTGAAGACGGCGATGAGGTCATCTTCCGCGGACGCTGCCGGCGCGATGGGTTTGTTTCGATCGGGTTTGGCACCTGCACCGGGGTCGTCAGTCCACCGATCGCGCTGTAGCAACCACTCGCGGCGCCCCGCGGCCCCGCCGCCCGGAACCGCATGGAGGTTGGCCGAACCCTGGGCGAGGGAGTGACGGGGATGGACGCATGCCGGTTGGGGCACTGTCGCACCGGCGTGCGGTCAGGGTTTGACGGTCCCGATCGTTTCAGCGCAAGCCCCCGGGCGATCAACGCTGTTGCGGAATGAACTTGGCGGTCAGGTAGACGCCATTGCTGAGACCCATCAGCGCCAGGATACCCGTCGGGATTGGAGGAATTACGCTTTCGTTGCCAATGGTCAGCAGCACGAATCCCGCGGCGATCAGGGTGAACAGCAACATCTGGACGCGCGTGACATCGATCTGATCCTGGCCATCCCAGATGATGAGATCGGCCAATTGCGGCTCATGCGCAACTGTCCTGCCGGGATTCGGGAACGCCAGCCAGGGGCTGACCGAGCCATTGTCGATGGCGGCGACGCGGATTTCGTATTCGGTGTCCGGCCGCAAGCCATCAATTGTGCGCTGGGCCGCGAACACTGGCCCGGTGACGGATCGACAGGCCGCGCTGGCAGCCGGCCGATACTGGAGCCAGTAGCCGGCGGGCGCGGGAACCGGCGCCGTCCAGTCGACCGTGATCGCGGTCTCGCGGCTGGCCCCGATGGTCGGGACGCTGGGTGGATTGGGAGGCTGTACCGCTACCCCCGGGGTCGTGACCGCAACAGGTGGAGAGACGGTGCCTCTGGCGCCTTGTGCATCCACTGCGGTCACCCGGAACTGGTATGATGTGCTTGCGCTGAGGCCGCCGACGGCAAGCATCGGACCGGTTGTTCCGCTGATCTGCGACCAAGTTGTTCCGGCATTCGTGCTCTGCTCGACGATATAGCCCACGGTTGGCAGGCCGGAGGTCGGCGGTCGCCATGTCAGGACGACGCTGGTGGTGTTCGCGCCGACCACCAATTCAGGCGTGGCCACCATCCCGGGTGTGGTGGTACCCCCGGCCGATGTCGGAGTGCTAACGGACGCGTTCGCGCCTGGCAAACTGGCACCCAGCACTGCGGCTCCGGCAATGCCGAGCAGTGCGAGGGCCTCGGTGGGGATGTCGAGAAGGGTGCCAGACAGTGCCATCACGTAGATCGTGCCGCCGGCGATCACGAAGGTCCAAAGGGTGATTTGCAGTTGCGACAGACTGGCGTAACCGTTCGCGTTGGCGATCATCCGCAACAGGCCGTTGCCTCGGATTCTGGTTTGTGACTTGGCCAGCCGCAGCACGACGACCCAGGCCAGCACGATGGCAGCGACAGCGATCAGGACGGCCAGGTAACGCAGGGTAATGCCGACCGGCATGCTGATGTCGAGTGTCTTCCATGCGGGACCGGAGCCATAGGCCAGGATCCGCAGGTTGGCGACGGGAACCAGCCCCCAGCCGTCATAACCGACCTGCGAGACCGAGGAGCAGGGGGCCAAGTGGTGGTCGCACCACCAGCTAGGGCGACTGTCGCTGTCAAGCACTGCTTTGGGGACAATTACGCCGAGGGTCATCTTGTCTTGCTCAGTTTTCAGCACTTGCAGGGGGACTGGCCACGTCCAGCCTTGGTCGGCTTTTCCGTTGTCCCAACGGAAGCAACCGACAATCTGCATGTTGCTGGCGGTAAGGCCGGTGGCTTCGATGGTGAAGCGCACCATGCCGCCGACCGGCTGCCACCTCGTCGCAGGGGCGGGCGTAATTTTGAGCTTCTGGTTTCCATCAGGCGGGGAGTTGGTTGATTTAGCCAGCGTGCAGTCGGGAATTGGCGTCGTGGAAGGCGACGGCACAGTGTTTGCCGGTGCTGATGCGGCCGTCGTTGGCACGGGTGCGGTCGTTGGTGGCGGCGCGGTGGTTGGTGCCGGTGCAATCGTTGGAGGTGCGATCGTTGCCGGTGTCGTCGGTGCCGGTGTTGTCGGTGCTGGTATGGTCGTCGTCTGTGCGGTGGTTGGTGCCGGCGCGGTGGTTGGCGGTGCGGTCGTTGCCGGTGCGGTCGTTGCCAGTGCGGTCGTCGGCGGTGCGGTCGTCGGCGGTGTCGTTGGTGCTGGTGTGGCGAGCGGCTGAGCCGCGGCGGAGGAAATCCAGACCGCCAAAATCCCCGCCCTGACGCCCGACGCGATCGGCTGGCCGAAGGATGCAGTCACCGTCAGCAGCAGAAGCGCCACCATGATTGTACCGGAATGGATGCTTCGCTTCCGCTGCGACTGCGTTGAGTGCATGGCATGTCGTCCCGGCTGCGCGTCCGACGCGGCCGGCGCAGCTTCGAACAGACTGACGATGTTGACAACCAAAATCGAGACCGTTGTAACGACCAGGCGCGATGTCCTGAATTGCGCGCATAGGGGGAGTCACGGGGGCTTGCCACCGCGGTGGTTGGTATCGTGCGTCGCGCGCCCTGTGTCCCGACGCCGCGTCCCACACAAGGAAGGATATCTTCCCATACAACCACGCGGTCTGCCGCACGGCGCCGTCGAGTTTGCAAAAACATCCAGTCCTGATGGAGCCCGCGTGTCACAGGTTTATCCGCGCAGGGCGCCTTCCCAGGCCATCCTGTGTCCCAACGCCGCGGGCGGTGCGGCGCATGAGGTGTGGTTGCTCGTCCATGCGTGGACGCCAACAAGCAATTGTCGCGAAGGTCACTACCTGTCATTTGGTGTTGCCCGCGCGGAGACACTGCGCGGCACGTATGATCCCGCGGACACTGAGGGTGCAAACAATGAGGGCAGGCAGCATCGTAGGCGGCGCCCGATAACAACAAGGCGCCTGCCAACACTGCTCCTGGTATACCGCTAGGCCGGATCCAGCGACGGTGTTAGCCTGGATCCCGGCGCTCTCAGACCCGCCTGGCACCCCAGAACAGCGGGAACCCATCCGGGATGCCATCGATGGTATTCTGCCACGCCACCGGCTGGAACCACTGCCCCAGCGGGATGTGCGGCACATCGATCCAGCATTGGCGCTGGATTTCGGCGGCCACCGTCTTCTGCGCCGCAAGGTCTGGCGCATCGACCCAGGCGGCGCGCAGTTCCTCAATCTTCGGACTGTTGGTCCAGCCGAACCAGGCTTTCTCCCCGGTCGTGCGCAGGAAATGCAGCAGTGGGGTTTGCATGTCCAGGCCGTTGGCGGTGGTGCAGAGCGCGCTCCAGCCGCCTTTGTCCATCGGTTGCTTGTTCTCCCGCCGCACGATCGCAGTGCCCCAGTCCATCGAGTGGATGTCGAGGTTGAACCCCACGGATTGCAGCATTTCGGTGGTCACGTCGGCCATGGCCTTGCGGTAATGCGGTTCATTGGGTGCCAGCAGAACGGTCTTCTCGTTGTTGTAACCGGCTTCTTTGATCATCGCGCGAACCTTGGCGATGTCCCGCTTGCTGGTCAGCAGCTCCATACCCACGTCGGACGCCATGTCGGTGTCGGGCGTGAAAATGCCGACGCCCTCCCGCCACATCACCCGATCCTCCCCGGCGATCGCTGTCATGTAATCGGACTGGGAAATGGCGCCGATCAACGCCCGCCTGATCGCGGCATTGTTGAACGGCGGTTGCAGGTTGTTCATTTTCAACATGCCGAGGGTGCCGTTGCGGTCCTTGATCTCGACCCGGATCTTTCCGGTGCGCTTCAGGACCGGTAGCAGATCGACCGTCGGCAGTTCCCACCAGTCCATTTCTCCAGAGCGCATGGCGCTGGCGGAGGTGCCGTCATCGGGGCTTGTATGCCACTCAATCCTTTCGAAATGCGCCACCTTGCCGCCGGCGGTCCAGCCGGTGCTGACCTCCGATCGCGGCACGTAACGGTCGTTCTTCGTATAAACGGCCCGCGCGCCGGAGATCCATTCGTCCGCCTTGAACTTGAACGGTCCACTGCCGACCATTTCGGTCACGGCCTTGAATGGGTCGGTCTTGGCCAGCCGCTCCGGCATGATGGCGCACATCGGGGTGGAGATCTTGCCGAGCGCGTAGGGGAGCAGGGCGAAGGGTTTTTTCAGGCGGAACTCGAAGGTCTTGTCGTCCAGAGCGTTCAGTTCGGCGGTGCGGGCCATCAGCAGGCTGCCGATCCCATCGCGCGCCCCCCAGCGGCGGACCGAGGCAACACAGTCCTTCGCCAGCACCTTCTCCCCATCATGCCACATCAAACCATCACGCAGGGTGAGCTTCCAGCGCAGGCCGTTGTCTTCGACGCTGTAGCTTTGCAGCATCTGCGGCTGCATCCTGTAGTTGCTGTCCATGCCGAACAGCGTGTCGAACACCATGTAGCCGTGGTTGCGCGCCGTGTAGACGGTGGTGACGATCGGATCGAGGATGGTCAAATCCGATTGCGGGATGAATTTCAGAGGCGCCGCGGCGGCGCCCTTGGCGATCGAGGGCATCGCCAGGGAAGCGGCGACGCCGGCTGTGAACATGCGGCGACGGATCATGGGTGGTTTCTCCTGCTTGCCTGGACGGGCCCAGTTTCGCAGCATCCGCGGAGGTGGGGAAGGGCGGTGTTTGCTCCGCCATCGGCGGGACGGGACGGTCGCGGGGTAAGGCCCGTATCCGGCGTGGATGATTGCGGAATACTAACCTCACAAGGTAATCCTCTGAGACATCGCAGCCACGTGCCTGGGTGTTGGTGCGGTATCCCCAGGCGGTTCCTGGCCGATCGGCGCGGTGGCAGTTCCCGCCCCTGGTGTTGTATGGCATGCCCGCCGATTGACCCTGCCTGCAAAATCCGACAAGGCTCCTGCGTCGATACTCACAATAAGCAACAAACCGGAGGTCAAATGTCAACACACAGGTCCTGGGCAACGCCGGTGTTCGCCGCGCTTGCCGCGTTGCTGCCGCTTGCCGCGCAGGCGCAGCAAGCGGTCAACTGGCCCACCAAGCCGGTGAAAATCATCGTCAACTACCAGCCCGGCGGCTCGACCGACAATGCGACCCGTCCGTTCCTGCAGCATCTTTCGACCGAGTTTGGGCAGCAATTCATCATCGACAACAAAGGCGGTGCGGCGGGGGCGATCGGTCTGGAAGCCTGTGCCAAGTCGGCGCCCGATGGATATACCTATGTCACGACACCGGTGTCTTCGGTGACCATCCTGCCGCAGGTGCGGGCCGTGGGCTACGATCCGTTCAAGGATCTAACGGCGGTATCGCAGTTCGCCGACTATTCCATCATCCTGACCGCCAATCCCTCGGTTGGCGCCAAGACCGTGCAGGACCTGGTGGCTATCTCAAAAGCGAAACCGGGCACCTTGAACCTGGGCGGCGTTGGGCTTGGGACCCTGACCCAGTTGGTGACCATCATGATCAACAAGGTCTCGGGCACCGATATGGTCTACGTCCCATATCGCGGCGCCGGGGAGGCTCTGCCCGATCTGCTGGCGGGCGTGGTGCAAACCTATCTGGACCCCAATGCATTGCCGCATGTCACGGCGGGCAAGCTCAATCTGCTGGCGGTGATCGACCGGGTGCGCCATCCGGATTTCCCGAACACGCCGCTGCTGAGCGAGATTTATCCGGAGTTGGATTTCGTCGGTTGGTTCGGGATGTTCGCCCCGGCCGGCACGCCGGAACCGATCGTGCGGAAAATGAGCGAGGCCATGAATAAGATCGCCCGGACGTCGGAAATGATCGCGCATCTGCAGAAATTCGCGATCCGGCCTTATCCGGGGACGCCGGAGCAACTGACGGCCACCATGCGGCGCGATTATGACCGGTATGGGGCGTTAATAAAGGAGTTCAAGATTTCGATGGATTGATGTTTCGTGGTGGGGGCATCCCTGTTGCGGTCGTGCAATCGGCCATGACGGGATGTCGCCACCAGGCCGGCGTCCCGCCTTTTCACATCTCTTGGGGGCGCTCGGCTTCAGGTGGCACGTCGGCGGTTGTTGCCTGAGCAGCGTCCTCCACCTATATCGGATGAGCTGGTTGGAGACTGGTTGAAATGGAAACCATCGGCTCCTTTGAGGCCAAGACCCATCTGTCGTCCCTGCTGGACCGCGTCGCGAAGGGGGAGCGGTTCACGATCACCAAACATGGCACGCCCGTGGCCGAGCTTGTGCCGGTCGCGGCCGATGATCGGGCACGCAGGCTCGACGCGATTGAGCGTCTCGAGACGTTCGGGAAAGGCCGCCGGCTGGACATGGACTGGCGCGAACTGCGCGACGCGGGGCGTCGGTATTGAGCGTCCGGCTGGTCTTGGACGTCTCTGTCGCTCTGACCTGGTGTTTCGAAGATGAGATGACACCGGAACGGATCGAGTTCCTGGAACGGCTGAAAGACGCGTCGATCATTGTCCCGCCTCTGTGGCATGTCGAGTTGGCCAACGCGCTGATCCAGGACCAACGGCGCGGTCGCATCGATCAGGCCGCGATCGGCGAGTTCGATGCATTGGTCCGTCAACTGGATATCCGGACCGACCGTGGGCGGGATCGGGATGGGCTGCTGGCGTTGATCGATCTGGTGCGTCTGCATGGCCTGACGGTGTATGACGCGGTTTACCTGGGACGCGCCCTGCGTCTCGCCATACCGCTCGCGGCCCACGACCTTGCGCCGCAGCGGGCCGCTCGGCTGGCCGGGGTGGAGGTGATCGGGGGCTGAGGTTGGTCGTGAGCGGGCGGGGCTGTTTCGGCCCGGTCGATTGCTGCGCCGATGCCCGCCGGACCTGTCCGCTATCCGGTTTGACTGGCGCCCGATTGGATGCAGGGACGAATGTGCGGTCTGCCGGTCAGTCATGGTGCGGCTTTACCGCGGGCACGCGGCAGCGAATAATTGAGGCTGGACGTTTCGGTCGGGACAAGGACGACAGCGACGATGGCGGATCTTGAGAACGTATCCGTGGCCCGGGAGCCACCAGACAGGCAGCGCGCCTGGGTCTTCTGGTCGACTCGGGAAAGTATTGAGAACAACGTGCCGTCCGTCACCGCCATTGTCGAAACTATAGTGGCGGTGCCGCTGTATTGGGCCGTGGCGATCTACTTCGAGACCTATGGGGTGTTGCTGTTCGCGTTGGCCGTGGCGCCGATGGTGCTGTTGCGATCGGACAAGTCGGTGGCACTTGGGCGCGATTGGTTCATGGCGTGGGAGAAGAAAAGCTGGGACGACAGCCGCCAATTAGGTGAACTATCCGTTGCGGAATACGGAGGCGTTTGGCTGGTTGGCGCAGGTTCGGCTGCCGTACTCTGTACTATCGCCTATTTTGTTACGAGATACTGCCTGATTGATGTCAACACTTCGGACGCCATCTGGCTTAGTGCTGCTATTGGCTGGGTCGTTATCACGGCAGCGGGAGCCGGAGCAGCGCTACTGGCGGTACTTCTGGCGGGTGCGGGAATGGCGACGGTGGCGGCTGCAGCCGGCGTAGCGATGGTGTTCGCGGGTCCGATAGTCATCGCAGGAGCAGGGTTAGTCGCAGGCCCTGCAGCGGCAACGGGAGCGGTAGTTGCAGTCGCGAGCGTAACCATCGTGGGAGTGGTCGCTGCTGCGCGCCCAAGGGCGCGTCCGATTGTGGTTGTGATTTTCCTTTTTCCAATTTGGATTGGCGTTGCCGTCGCCGTACTTGGGGTGAGCATCGCCATTCGTCTTGGAGCCACTGCCCGGTACTTCACTCTCGGTATAAGAGTCCTACCGAAAAATTTCCGTCGACTGACGCTCTGCATTTCTCCAATCGAAATTCCCGAATTGGTACCTGGACTTCGGGCAAGTGAGACGAAATTTACGCTATTTCTGCTGATCGCAGAGTGTAGAAATGCGATTCGATCAGATGATTTAGCGCGGAAGCTACTTGGGATAGCCCTCATGCCCCCCATGATAGCTCTCTGGTTCCTTCCAGCCTGGATCTATCGCATCACCCTCAAATCGACCGCTTGGTTCTGGTGGCCCTTGGCCTTCCTCGGCAGCGACCTCCGGCACGCACGCGAACCGATCCTCTATCATCGACGGATCAGGCACAGCCTTTGGGGCCGAGCCAGTATCTGGCTTGCGGTCTTCTCGATCCTGGTATTCGTCGGTGGCAACTTTCTCGCGCACTGGACGGACCTGCCGTCCAATCGGCTGCTCACCGGTCTGGGCTTTCTTGTCGTCCTGGGCTGGGACGCTCCGCCCTGGCAGCTCCTGGCGGTCGGCACCGCGCTTCTCAGCCTCGGCATCGTCTTCTGGTCCGACTACGTCAATATCGAGTACGAATATGGACTCACCCACCACGGCCTCAAAAACATGGCCAGTGCAATACGGCAATTCGGTTGGATCGAGCGTGTTGGCAATTTCCGTTTCGTGCTTGTCGTGGCTTACTGGCTGATCATCGCGGGGCACACGGTGCTGCTGTTGAACAGCCAGAAATGCTGGTTCGTTCTGCCGCCGAATGTGCATGCGCATGCGCTGTCGATCTATGGAGATCGCCTTCCGAGCGGTGTGTGCGAAAGGCGGTCTGATCGGGCGGACCGGTAGCGGGGCCGGGCGGGTCACGACGCACCCTCCACAAGAGCACTCGGCCCGGCCGGATGCGGCGAACCGCCGGAACGGCGGTGGCGCCAACCGCCACCGCCCGCCCAAACCCCTACAACAAATCAGCAACCGCCTTCTGGAACCGCGTCACCGCCGCGATATGATCCGCCGCACTCCGCCCGGCGATCCTCGTATGGTGCTTGCTGGTATAGGTCGTGTGCGCCGTCACATGCGTCACGCCTGCCTTCTTCCAGAACGTCACATCCCGCCGCCAGTCGTCTTGGTTTCCAGTCCCGACCGAGACCCAAACCTCGATCCCGACCGAAGCCGGATCGCGGCCTTCCGCCCGGATCATGCCGCGCAGTTTGTCGAACGCTGCCAGCGCCGTGTCATCCGCCGGGTAGGCCAGCGGCATGAACCCATCGCCATACTTGGCCGTCCGCTGGAACGTCTGTTCGGCGTGACCACCGAACCACACCGGCACCCGGCCGGAGGGCGGGCGAGGGTTGATTCCGGCGTCCTCCAACGTGTGATACTTGCCCTGAAACGTCACATGCGGCTGCGACCACAGCGCCTGCATGACCTGGACCTGTTCCTCCGATCGCCGGCCACGATTGCGAAAGTTCTCGTTCAGGCCGACGAACTCCACCTCGTTCCAGCCCACGCCGATGCCCAGGCGCAACCGTCCGGGCACCAGAGCATCCAGGGATGCCGCCTGCTTGGCGACCAGAGCGGCCTGGCGCTGCGCCAGGATCAGCACACCGGGCGCGAAGCCGATCTTCTGCGTACAGCCGGCCACGAAACTGAACAGCACGAACGGGTCGTGATAGGCGGTTTCCGTCGTCCCCACCCGCTTGCCGGGCGGCACCGTCGCCGGATTGCCGCCCAGCACGTGGTCGGGGGCTTGCAGATAGTCAAAGCCCAGGCCCTCGGCCGTCTGAGCATAGTCCCGCACCACCGCCGCCCCCGTGCCGATATCGCCACAGGGCAGAGAGGCTCCCAATTGCATCTTCATGCGATCAGTCCTTTTCCATAACGGCTTTGATCCGGTCGGGCGAGACCTGGATCGGCGGGATGCCGGCTCGTTCCTGTTGCAGCAGCGCACCGACGCGGGAATCGCGCTTGTCCCAGCCGCGGTTCATCGCCTCGGTCAGTTCCTGGTGCGCCAGGTTGGTCAGACGCATCGGCACGCTGACCTCACGCGCCAACTGGCACGCCAGAGAAACATCCTTGTGGAGCAGCCGCAAGGCGAAATCCGGCGGATCGTAGACGCCGGTCAGGAACTGTTTCTGCAACCGGTCGAACAGCCGCACCCGCCCGGCGGCGCCCTGGCGGATCGCCTCGAACAATTGCAGCGGCTCGACACCCGCCTTCACGCCCATGGTGAAGACTTCCGACAACACCACGTTGACGGCGGCGGAGGCCGAGTTGTGCACCAGCTTGGCAATCGTGCCAGCACCGATCGGGCCGATATAGCGGTTCTGGTCGCTGAATGCGTCCAGCACCGCCTTGTATTTATCATACACTGCCTTGTCGCCGCCGACCCACACCGCCAGCTTGCCGGAATTGGCGCCGGATGGCCCACCACTGACCGGCGCGTCCAGGAAATCGATCCCCTTTTCCGCGAAGATCGCGTTCAGGTCGCGCACCACGTCCACTGCGTTGGTGGACAGGTCCAGCCAGACCGAGCCCTTTTTGAAGCCCTCGATCAACCCGTTCTCTCCGGTGCCGACATGGCGCACATCCGCCGGCGTGGGCAGGGAGGTGAACACGATCTCGCATTGTTCCGCGACCGCTTTCGGGCTGTCCGCCCAGGTGGCGCCGGCGCTCAGGTGCTTCGATGCCGCCTGACGGGTCAGGTCGTGCACCACCAGCTCGAACCCGCCCTTCTGGATGTTGGACGCCATCCCGGAGCCCATCATCCCGAGACCGATAAAGCCGACTTTCATGTCCGTTCCTCCGTTTAGATAGCGCAGTGTGCGGCGGGACGGTCAGCTTCTCAAGTCGGGCCCGGGGGAGGTCAAATCACGCCAGCCGGTGTTCCTCCACCACGAACTGCGCCACACCGGGATCGTCCCAGGCCGCCAGGGCACCTTCCAGATCCACGATGCTGTCAAACCGAGCCTGCGCCACCGCCGCAACCGCTACCGCCAAATGTCCCACCGTCGATGCCGGCGCTCGCCCTTGCTCCCGGACCCGATACCGGGTCAGGCCACGAAGTCGAGGCAACCGGGCTGCCCGTGCGATGGTGCCGTCGATCGTATCCGCGTCGGTGCCTTCCGGAAACAGCAACAGCAGGCTGATCCGCCCGCGTTCCTCGGCCGGGGGGACAACCTGCTCCACGTCCGTGATCACCCGCGACACCGCCCCGATGAACAGGCGCGAGTCGACATTGCACGCCGCCATCTCCGGCGATCCATGCGCCTTCGCACGGTCCTCATCGTTGGCGAAATACAGGATGGGAAACCCGTCGATCCGCATGCGACGCGCCAGATCGTTCATCACGGGCGACTCGATCACGTGGCACTGCACGTAGCGATGCAGTCCGGCAAAGGCGCAAACCAGCGGGCCATGGATATCCAGCCAGTGGCGCCGGAACCGGGCCAGGTCCACCTGCTCCTGCCGCCGCATCAGGCTGATTGCTGCGATCATGACGTTGTCCTCCCGTTGAGGGCATGCTTCCTGGTCTGGTGCGGGTCCGTTCAGACCGTCCTGCCCTATCCCTTGTCCGGCCGCACGATCAGCACGGTGCCGTCCACGCCGTCCACACGCAAGCGATCGCCCGGTTCGGGGGGCGCCACATTGGCGGGCACGCGCGCCGACCAATCGCTGTCGCCGACCCGGACCCGCCCGGTGCGGCCGGCGAACGAGATCGAAGTCGCCTGCCGTCCCACCAGGCCGGCGCTTTGCGTGTTCAACCGGCGTGGCGGCCGGCGCAGATGCAGCCCGGCATACACGGACAAGGCGGCCAACAGGGCGAAGGTCACGACGTCCCACGCAAACCCGATATCGATGGTCAGCGCGATCAGCCCAGTCCCCAGCGCGGCCAGGCCGATCCACATCAGGAACACCCCGGGCACGATCAGTTCAAGACCGAGCATGAGGAGGCCGGCGACGACCCAGATGAGCCAGGGGGTCATGAGGATGGTGTCGATGATCCCCATGGGCCCGCGGCAGGTGAGGGAACGGGGTTTGTGCCTCCGGAACCTTGGGGACGCGGCATGGCGGGGCGTGGGTTTGGCGGTAGCGGACCGCCGCCTTCGGGACCCCGCAGCAACTCCATTGCCTGGGTGATGCCGCCGGCGATCGCAGCGGATTCCATCGGCACCACCACCAGACGCGTGTTCGGTGCGGAGGCAATTGCCTCGAACGCCTTCACATAGCTGTTGGCGATGAAGTAGCGCAGACCCTCATTGCCATAATGGGTAGCGGCTTCCGAGACCATCTGGGTCGCCTCCGCCTCGGCGCGGGCCAGGGCGACGCGGGCCTCTGCATCCCGCACAGCAGCCTGTTGGCGGCCCTCGGCGGACAGGATCAGGGCCTGTTTCTCGCCCTCGGCCCGCTTGATCGCGGCTTCCCGCTCGCCTTCCGCGCGGGCGACGGTGGCGCGTCGTTCGCGTTCGGCGGTCATTTGCAGGTTCATCGCCAGGATCAGGTTTTCCGGCGGCTCGATCTTGCGGATTTCCACCCGGCTGACCTTCACGCCCCAGGGCAGGGTCGCCCCGTCCAGGATGTTCAGCAAGGAGGAGTTGATGCGCTCGCGGGAAGAAAGCGTCTGGTCCAGTTCCATTTCGCCGATCACCGACCGGATATTGGTCATCGCGAGAGTGGTCAGCGCGACAGTCAACTGCTCCACCTGGTAGGCGGCCTTTTCGGGTTCCATGACCCGGAAATAAATAATCCCGTCAACTGCGACGGTGGCGTTGTCGCGGGTGATAACGCTCTGTTCCGGGATTTCGACAACCTGTTCCTGGACGTTCAACTTGCGGCCGATGCGGTCGATATAGGGCAGGACGAATTGCAGGCCGGGTTCCAGCAGGCGCGTGTAGGCGCCGAAGCGCTCCACGGTCCAGATCTGGCCCTGCGGCACGGTCTTGATACCGGCGAACAGGGTGACGACGACCAGGATCAGGACGATGACCCAGACGATAATGACGGTGCTGATCATATGTTCCTCACATAGGGGGCGACGTTTCGCGCAGGGCCACCCCGGGTAGTCGTCTTTGTCACCCTGCCCACCTTCGCAGCTTGACCCGGTGGGTGAAACAGGCCGAGTGGTCGCATGGGCGTTCGATGGTCATGCGGCGTTCGGTGGTCACACGGCGTTTGGTAGTCACGCAGGCGGCCTTCAATACAGCACGACGCCGCGCTCCATTCGTCATGGTCGGGCTCGACCGGAGCATCCCCGGCGGCACGCACGTTTGGAAGACTGTGCCCATCTGAAACCGACATGGGGCATGGGGATGGTCGGGTCGAGCCCGACCATGACGGGTGAACGGCCGACGCTCCGACCCGACTATAACGGGTGAACGGCCGATACCCCGACCCGACCATGGCGGCTGAACGGCCGGTGGCCCGACCCGTCCACGACGAATGAACGGCCGGTGGCCCAAAATGAGACGGTCCGTGGTCACGCACCGTTCCATTGCAGGATATACAGCCCGGCGTCGTAATCCGTTAGGTAAATCAGCCCGTCCTCGGCGACGAACAGGTCAGCGCTGTGCCGCATCTTCGCTCGCCCCCGCATCGGCTCCATCCATTTTGTCGGCTGCGGCGGTACGAAATAGCCGATCTCCGATGGTCGGAATGGGTCGGCGATGTCGAACACCCGCACCCCGGCACTCTGCCAGGTGGCGAAGATGGTGGTCGATGAGCGGAACGACCCCGGCCGGTTCTCATGCAGGTTGTGCGGTCCGAACTGACCGCCGAGCTTCACGTAATCCTGGTCGGATGGCGTCGGGAGAGTGGCGATAGAGACCGGATTGGATTTTTCGCGGATATCGAAGACCCAGGTGTGCTTCATCTGCTCCTGGTCGATGTTCAGCACGGCCTCATCGGCCACCACCAGCAGGTTCCGATCATGCAGCGGCAACGCACTGTGGGTGCCGCCGCCGAAGGGCGGGGACCAGTTGCGATGGGCGATCAGCTTGGGGGTGCTCTTGTCCTTGACGTCCAGGATGGTCAGTCCGCCGTCACGCCAGGACCCGTAGGCGATGTCGTCCTCCACCACCGCGTGGTGCAGGGCGGTGCGGCCCTTCCATGTCGGGGTCTCCCCGCCGGCGGCGTGCATGCCGGGAATCCACCAGCGTCCCACCTCGACCGGCTTGGTCGGGTCGGCCATGTCGATGCAGATGAAAATATGGTCCAGATATCCGTCCAGCAGCGCCGACGCATAGGCAAAGCGTCCGCCGGTCCACCAGATACGGTGCAGGCCCAGCCCCTCGACCTCCATGAACCCGATCGGGCGCGGGTTGGCCGGGTCGGAAATGTCATACACGCGCATCCCCGCCGAGAAATCGACCCCCCGCGTGCCATATCGCGCCGAGGAGACCTGGTTCGATCCGCCATAATACTCCTTGGCGGACAGCAGCGCCTTCAGGTCGAGTTCCTCGATGCACAGCAGCAGATCCTCGGCCGTCTGCAGGTGCATGCACCACGAGTTCGGGTGGATCGGCATGAAATTCACCGGCTTCGGATCGCGCGGGTTGCGCACATCCGTCACCATCACGCCGCGGCTGATCCGCGTTCCAACATAGGCATGGCCCCGCGCCACCATCACCTGAACGCCGTCCCCGCGTCCGCCCTGGTCGGAATGGCCAACCAACTCGATGTTGCGCGCGCCGTCGTGGCTTGCCATGGCTTGCGTCCTTGCGGCTTCAACCGTCACACTACACAGGATGGACCGGAGGATCGAGCCATGCCGACTTATGTCATGCTTGCAAACTGGACTGACCAGGGGCTGAAGGCGATCGCTGACGGACCGACGCGCCTCGATCAGGCTCGGACGATGTTGGAGGAGATGGGCGGTCAGTTCCGCTCGCTCTACATGACCATGGGGCAGTTCGACCTGGTCGGCATCTACGACGTCTCCGACGACGCCGTCGCCGCCCGTTTTACCCTTATGCTCGGCCGTCTCGGCAATGTCCGCACAACGTCGATGAAGGCGTTCCCCGAGGAGGCCTACAAGCAAATCGTCAACTCGCTTCGATAGAAGGACACACCATGATTTCAGGCGCCCGCACCCCGCTGACCGTCGATCTGGGCGGCTACCGCGTCGCCATTTCCGCCGGAGCCAACGGGATCGGCAAGGTGATGGCGGACAGTTTTGCCGCCTGCGGCGCCACTGTCTTCGTCAGCGACGTCGATCCCGCCGCGCTCGCGTCTTGCGGCCACGCGGGTATACGCGCGGATGCGGGCATTCCGGCGGAGTGTGAGGCTTTTGTCGATGCCGCCGTCAAGCATCTCGGTGGGTTGGATGTGCTGGTGAACAACGCCGGCATCGCAGGGCCGACCGCACCGGTGGAAGCCGTGACGCCCGAGGAGCTGGACGCTACTCTACGCATCGATCTGGCCGCGATGTTCCACTGCTCCCGGCGCGCCATCCCGGCCTTGCGAGCGGCCGGTGGCGGTTCGGTGATCAACCTGAGTTCGGCCGCCGGGCGTTTCGGGTTTGCGCTGCGCGCGCCCTACGCCGCTGCCAAATGGGGGGTCGTCGGTTTCACCAAATCGCTCTCGATCGAGCTTGGCACCGATGGCATCCGGGTCAACGCGATCCTGCCAGGCCCGGTGGATGGTCCGCGCATCCGCGCCGTGATCAAGGCCAAGGCCCAGGCGGCCAATATCTCCGAGAATGAGATGACCGAGCGCACGGTCGGCACAACCAGCCTGAAATGCTTCGTCACCCAGCAGGACATCGCCAACATGGCCCTGTATCTGGCAAGCCCGTTCGGCACCACGATCAGCGGCCAGGCGATCAGCGTGGACGCTGACATGCAGAACACGATGTAGCGCCTGGAAGGATACATGTGCCGGTCGGAGATGTGCGAATGCTGTTGGGGACCCGCCCCAACTACCAATCCATTTGCGTCAGGACGTTCCGAAGGGGCCAACTGGATATCTGCAGGACACCGTCCAACGGGCGGTCCATCTCCAGTATCAGGAAGATCGAAGCGCCAATAGCCATCCCACACACGACGAACGCGACAATCACCAGGGCGTTTCGCGGTGCGTTCAGACCGAAGCTGACAAATATGACGGTGATCCAGGATACCAAAATTACAAGGACCGTGGGGGATACAGTCGCACCCTGCTCGCCGATGAGTAACCACCGCTGACGCAGGAGTTCGATGTTGATGGTCAGCGCCTGATCACGCAGCCATTTCTGGCCGTCATCCACGGGGGTCAATGCCCGGACTGCCTCACGCACCTGTTCCATAAGCCGCCAGGACGGCTCATCCGACAGGTGCGGCGGTCCGCCGCCGGTCGGCCAAATGTCGTGCAGCAAGGTTTCCGTGTATTGACGGAGCAACCCCTGGGGGACCGATGCATCGGCTCCGTAATCGCGAAGGGTCTCATTCAGCAGGGCCAGTTCCGCGGCGTAGCCGCGGACGGCCTGGTCGGACGTATCGTAAGACCCTTTCGCGGTTGCGATCAGGAGACCGAGGACCAGCGAGGACAGCACCGAAAGCATGCCGATGCCGAGACGAACGGCGTCCTGCGATTCCTTGGTGAGAAGCGCCGGGCGAACAAGGCGATGCATGAAGAGGCCCGCGAGACTCCCTGAAAAAACACAAGCGGCCACTAGAATGCTGACAATGATGGAGTTCATGGATGGAGCCGTCCTTCGGATGTGCGAACCGCAAGCGGGCGCTTTGGTTGCAATGCCGCCGGCCGACCCAGCCGTTCTGATTATGGCCGAATGATGCATTCTCCTCGTCTGGCTTGGCCTTGACCCGGGTTTCATCGCGCCGTTTTCGACAGTGGGTGTGCGATTTTGATGTTCGAAGCGGGGTGTCATTGGGATGGCGCGGAGATCCTGGGGCAAGGGAACCGGTTGGATGTTTACTTTTTGTTCTATGACGGACGCGGTATCGGTGGCAAGCCAATAGTGGATTTTGGCGGTAAGATGCGGGATTTTGGGGTCGAAGCCCTCGATTTGCCTTCGGGTTTGCGGTGTTTTGCCTGGATTTTGGGCGTTGGTTAACAAGAATCCCGAATGGTTAATTCAGCGCGAAACTGGCTGTTGGCGATTTTCGTCAAAGCTCACATCCGAGTTTCGGATCGGGTTGTTAGTCTCTGAAATCACACAATATATCGGACTTCTTAAGATTCTACTTTAAGTATGAACTTTCAGTAATCCGTTCCGATCCGGCGCGGATAAGGGGGGTTTTCGTTACGGAGCAATGCGGGACTCGGGGGGTATTGTTCCGGTTCCATGCGGTTAATCCAGTCGTTCATGATTGCCTGCGAATTGGGCAGATGGCTGCTTTCGAGATAGGTCGGAGACGGGTGGGCCTGGGTGAGACGGTTCCGGGCCAGAATGAAAACCGCTGCGGCCGACCCGACGGGCTCGCTCACGGGCTTTGATACGGGCAAACCCATCAATCGTGGTAATCAATGTCGAGAGTCCCCACATCCGGTGCATCGTTGACGCATCCTTGATCAGGAAGGACACACGGCGATCCGCCCTGACCTGCCTACGAGGCGCCGTACCTGGCTAACCTGGAAGACCGCGGGGGCCTCCATACTCGGCGTCCTCGTCGTGGCGACCCTGGCCGTATGGACGTTCCGTCTGGACCTGTTGCAGCAGGCCACCACGCGCTTGTTCGATCGATGGGGTTGGGGACCCGCGAGCCTGGTCGTCTGGTCTATCGACCTTGCCGGTCTTCACGTTCATGACATCAGCCTTTTCGGCGGCGCGATCCGCGTCAAGGATCTGGCCCTTTCCTACAATGCGTTCCAGTTGATATCCGGAAACATCAACCAGGCGACGATTACCGGGGCGCGGGTGACGATCGGGATGACGGATGACGGACTGACCGTTGCAGGCGCCCCGTTCAGCGTCTCAAGTTCCGCGGATAGCTCGTCTCCCATGGGTGGCTTCCGGATCGATGCGGTCAGGATCGTCGATGCGCGCGTCGCGATCGAAAGCCCAACCGGCCCGCTGGAAGCCACATTCTCGACCGACCTCGCATTCTCCGGCGCGGATACCAGTAGTACCGCGCTTGCCATGGACTTCGCGGTCCCGCTCGCTGGCGCCACCCGCACCTTGCATATCGTCGCGCCGACGCTCGCGCTGTCGCCGGCGGATGGCGGGCTGCGGCTGCGGTTTGACCAGGCAGCCATGGAGGTACGGGATTTTCCCTGGAACGTGGATGACCTGAGTGGTGAGATATTCTGGCGATCCGGCCGGCTGACGGCCAGGCTCACATCCAGCCGGATGACCAGCACCGAGACCCCCGCCCTCATCGTTCCAGTTCAGGTGACCGGGGATTCGACGATGGACGGATCGCGGATCGACTTCGCCGTGCATGCGATTGCGCAGTCCCCCTCCGGTGACAGCAGCGTTCAGGTGGACCTGACTGGTCATCATGACCGGAATGCCAGCATGGGGCGATCGACCGTCACGGTCGGGCCGATCGTCTTCAAAACCGGTGGCGTGCAGCCACGAGACATCTTTCCAGCCCTGGCAGGCACATTGCCCGCCCTGTCCGGTTCGGCGGCGCTGTCTGGGTCCCTGGCCTGGCGCGAGGACACCGTCTCGCCCAATCTTGTCCTGCGGTTGGCAAACGCGACCTACGAGCCGGAAGGCGTCCGGCTCAGCCAGATCAGTGGCGATATCGCCATCTCTGGACTCTGGCCCCCGGTGACGCGGCCGAACCAGGTGCTCACCGGGTTGGTCGAGGCCGGAGGGCTGCCGCCGATGAAGACAACGCTGGCCTTTCAACTTTTGCCGAAGCCGGCATTGAGCATCGAAGCCATCCGGATGGATGTTGCCGGCGGACAAATCTCCACATCGCCATTCATCGTCGACCCGGTTCGACCTGCCCTCGACACCGTGATCGCGTTCAGCCAGGTGGACCTGGCAGAGTTCTTCAAGCTCGTCGGTGTCGGTGGCCTTGATGGTTCGGGTCGCCTTGATGGAACCATCCCCGTGAAGGTGACGCCTGGAGCCACCGTGATTCGCGATGGGCACCTCGCGGCGAGCGGGTCGGGCGTGATCCGCCTGGACAGCGGTGCTCTACCGAAACAGCTCACCGACGCGGGGGAATCGATGACCCTGGTGCTGCAGGCACTGGCTGATTTTCACTATGACAGTCTCATCATCGACCTTGCCGGGGAGGCTGCCGGCGACGGAACCATCATGCTTAAACTCCGAGGCAATAACCCCGGCCTCCTTGATGGACGGCCCTTCCATATCAATATCAGCTTACAGAGCAATTTCGATCGGTTGATCGATATCGCGCTGAGAAGCATGGAAGCTGCGCAAACGTTGTTGCGTCGGACCGTAGGGAGTATGCGACGGTGAATGCCCGGATATTCTCCATGGGTCTGGTCGTGTCCATGGTGGTCGGCCTCGCGACCTCCTGCGCGCCTACCGTTCAGGTGAAGCTCCCGCAGGAGCCGATCACCATCAATCTCAACATCAAGCTCGACGCCGATGTGCGCCTCCGCGTCGAAGAGCAGGCAAAACGCGATGTCGTATCAAAGCCGATTTTCTGAGCCGGCGGAGGCATCATTGGCAATCTTCGCGTCCCGTCGGCGCTTCGCGCGTATGGTGGCGGCGGGCGTCGCGCTGCTCGCCCTGACACCGTTCTCAGGCGCGTGGGGGCAATCACGGCTTCTCGATGCGCCACGCATGGCCGGAACGGTCGGAGAGCGCTTCGATGGATTCGCTGTCGTACGTGGTGCGGCCTCGGCGGAGATCGCCCAGCTTGTGTCGCAGGTCAACGCCGAACGCCGAACCGTTTATGCCCAACGTGCGGCGACCGATAAGGTTTCCATAGACGCGGTTGGCAAAATTTACGCCTTGGAAATAATGAAGTCCGCGCCACCGAAGACCTGGTTCTTATCCGAGGCGGGCCAGTGGGTCCAAAAATAGCTGCCGCCACAGATTATTAGGGCAATCAGGCCGCACCGAGCGCTGATTGCGGTAGCAGTGCCCCATTTACCCGGAATGGCCCGGGAGGGCACGCACACGTTTTGAACGATACTGCACGCCAAGCTTTTCAGGGCAGTACTGCGGAGGGACGACACGGTCAGGGACAGGCGTGCTCGTCTCCTTGGTTCAGTCGTCAGGCAACAGCGCCCGCTCGCCGTACCTTCACCCAGATTGGGCGGTTTACGTTCGTTCTCATCGAGTGGCGATGCAGGTTGCGACGTAGTCGTCCCCTTGGATGTTTCCAAGGCAGCGAATCGCCGACGTGGTTGATCTCGAGACCGGTAATACAATCAGGCAGCGTGGATTGCGATCAGAGCCGAGGCCACGGAGCTTCACGTTCTGGGCGTGCGTAGATTGGCGCAAATGTTTGCATTTCCGGCCCTGTGCGGCGTCTTGCTTGTTCTGGCCGAATTTTGGCCAGAGTTCTCCAAATCCAACGGGCAAACCGGGCGACGCGGCCCGACTGCTGATTTGCACGCGGGCCGTACCGATAGGCGTAGAACCAATCCGTGTCGATTTCGAATGGACTCCAGCCTGGTTCGATTGGAGTGTTCTGCCATCTACATTTCCGCTCTTCTTGTGCTGGCGATGACAACGCCGCGTTGGGGCATGCGTTCACCGCATGAGGTAGCCGCGGCTGGGTCCGATGACAGGACATGTGATCCTCCGTACATTGACCACCTGGACTCTAAGTGACGGATCGTCCTAAAATCTTTGGCACAAGCCTGATTTATCCTTAAGGGCGAGGTTATCGTGTCGACCACTGATCAGACATTGATTGCACTCGGAAGGTACAGGCTCGATGTGGCCGGCCGCCAGCTAACCCGCGACGGAACCATCCTTCCTGTTGGAGGGCGTGCCCTGGAGGTATTAGCTGCCCTCGTGGCGGCGCGTGGGGACATCATTTCCAAGGATGCATTGCTAGCCCAGGTGTGGCCAGGCCTGACGGTCGAGGAAAACAACCTGCAGGTTCAGATCTCTGCACTACGCAAAGTGCTGGGAGACGGCTGGATCGTGACAGTTTCCGGGCGTGGTTACCGGCTGACCGTGCCAAGCGGGGACGAAGAGGCCACATTGGCCGACGCTCATACCCGCGATAAACCCTCTATCGCTGTTCTGCCGTTTGCCAATATGAGCGACGACGCCGAGCAGGATTATTTTGCTGAAGGGATGGCGGACGAAATTATCACCGCCCTGTCTCGCGTTCAGTCCTTTGTGGTGATAGCGCGGAATTCGAGCTTCACCTACAGGGGACGAAATGTCGACGTAACGCGTATCGGCCGTGATCTGAGTGTACGTTACGTGCTTGACGGCAGCGTGCGGAAAGGCGGTCGCCGGGTTCGTATCATAGGCCAACTGGTCGATACCCAGACGGGTGCCACGGTTTGGGCCGACAAATTTGATGGTGAGTTGGAGGATGTGTTCGATTTGCAGGACCGCGTTGCAGCAAGTGTCGTAGGCGCCATCGTCCCCCGAATTCATGCGCTTGAGTTCGGTAGAGCACAGCGGAAGCGGCCGACTGATCTGCGCGCCTACGATCTGCTGCTTCGAGCGAGTGCTTATCTGCCGGTAACCAGCGAAGATGGATTTGAAACCGCGCAGCAGTTGCTGCAGACGGCGATCAAAATGGACCCGACCTATGCGAGGGCGCTGGCCCAATTGGCGTTGTCCCGGTGGGGCGGCGTCTCCCAGGGGTTCAAGCAGCAAAATGAAAAAGAGGCCGCTGAAACCGTCAGATTAGCGCGGCTCGCGCTCGCACATGGTAGCGACGATCCAGATGTACTGGCGATGGTGAGCACTGTAATCGCATTGTCGGCTGGCGATCTTTACGGCGGTATAGATCTGGCGGAGAAGGCACTCACTCTCAATCCGAATTCCAATCGGGCACTTGTCGCGCTCGCCATCTTTTATGCATTCGCCGGGGACGATGAGCGCTCTTTTTCCTATGTGGAGCGTGCGGAGAGGGTAAATCCTTTTGAGGGGGTTATATTCAGGATTTTCGCCACAGTCATTGCCCATTTTTCTGCTGGACGCTACGCCGCCGCGTTGTGCGCGACCGATCGGATGCTCCGCGAGAATCCTCAACATGCACCTGCCTTGCGATACCGCGCTGCGTGTCTGGGTTTGCTCGGTCGAACCGCTGACGCGCGACAAGCTGTGCACAAGTTACAGACGGTTCAAACCGAATTGACGGTTACACGAGCGAGGGCTCATCTGGAGATCGAGATGAATAGTCCTTTTAAGGCTCCAGGTGTCATCGACGCATTCTGCGAGGGTTTGAAACGGGCCGGTGTGCCAGGGTGACCATGGCCTTTCTCTATGGCAGCTTTTGATGCCAGGAACGGTTTCTCGCTGTTGGAGTTGATGGTAGTGAATCGGTTGCACTGGCGGATTTTGGGCCGGTCGCTCCCACCACTCGGCATTCCTGCGCTGGCCTAACGCGACGATCATCGTCCGCCCGCGCCACCGCCGGATCGTCAGTCGCACCCGAATTGTCACGCGGGCGGCGAGGACACAGCCTTCGACAAAATCGCCGCCGCTCGCAACGTACGGGCGGCGGCGCGACTTTGTCAGGCTGGGTAGGTTCGACCTGCAAGCCGGCACGGGGGGCAGGACCCCTGAGCGCCATCCTTGTCGGGTCTCCCCTGCCGCACCCGTTCCAGGATGTTATGCAGCCCGAACGACGCTGAGCACGGCGCCCTTGCCCCGCACCTCCGCCTCCTCGAACTCGGCGGCGGCAATCGCCCGGTCGAGCGCGGCACGTAGCTCCTTCGCGGTCTCCAAGGTCAGCTCAATCCCGGCCCGTGCTTCGGCGCCGAGATCGGCGTTGAGGAAGTCGAGCGTGATGACGTCGCCGAGCGGCGCATGGCGCGCGTGGTCATAGGCAACCACCGTCTGTGAGAGCGGGAACCATGCGTCCCCGCGCTTCGCCATGCCCTCCGCGCGTGCGATCTCGATAATCGAGGTGCACATGTCCGAACCTCCTACTTCGCTAGATACTTCCCGAAGAAGGCCCATATCTTGTTCCAGCCGTCCATCGCCTGCTCGGGCCGGTAAAGCGGGCGGTGCCAGTAGGTGAATCCATGGCCGGCACCGTCATAGCGGTGGAACTCGTATGTCTTGCCCTGTTTCTTGAGTTCGGCCTCATGCAGGTTGACCTGCTCGGGGCTCGGCGCGCGGTCGTCGTTGCCGAACAGGCCGAGCAGCGGGCAGCTCAGGCCCTTGGTCATGTCGATCGGTGCAACGGGCTTCTTCGCGTTGAGCTCCTCCTTGCTCATCACCACGCCGCCACCCCATTGCTCGACGACGGCATCGATGTCCGTCTTCTGGCAGGCATAGATGAAGGCGTGCCGGCCACCGGAACAGGAGCCGATCAGACCGACCTTGCCGTTATGATTGGGCTGCGCGCGCATCCACTTCACGGCGGCTTCGGTATCGCCGGCCATCTGGGCGTCGGAAATGCCGCCGTCGGCGCGCACCTTGGCGGCGACATCATCCGGGTTGCCGTCGCTGCCGCCGCCCTCGCGTTCATACAGGTTGGCGCATATCGCGAGATAGCCATGGTGCGCGAAGCGGCGCGTGCTCTCGATATAGAACTCGCTCCAGCCCGGGAGATGGTGGATCAGCACGACGCCCGGAAAGGGGCCTGGCCCCTCTGGCTTGGCCACGTAAGCGGTAATCGGGGTTCCCCCGTGACCTTTGATGGTCACGTTTTCGCAATTCATGCCTCGGTAGAATGACATCGATCTTCCTCCATGAGCGTGGGTCGTGGGCCGCCATCGGGCCATTGGAGCGCCGCGCCATCAACGACAAGCAGGGTGAACCCGCGTTGCCGCCGAGGGCTTCGCACCGGCAGTATTCGACGATCGCATGCTGGGCGCAACAAGAGGCAGGCATCTGAACGCGGACGCCCACACGAAGTTGGAACGGCTCGTGCGCGGGCTGCGTGTGCAGTGCCGGCTGGAGACGGCCGATCGCGCCGCCCTTGCCGCCCTGCCGCACCGCTTACGTCAGACCGCTCTGTCCCTTTGTTTGATCGCATGATTCACGCGCTGTTACGGTCCGCTCAGCGTGATCGTGCGCTATCCCACTTTGCGGAATTTGTGCAGCGATCGCAGATTGTCCGGCATGGGCTTGTCCTTGAACAGTTGCGGCCACTGGGTCCAGGACACCTCGCCCACATAGATGTCGCCGCGTGAATCCACGCACAATCCGTGCGGCGCCATGAATTCGGTTGGGCCAAGACCCGGGCCGAAGCCGCCGAGGCGGGCAATCCGCTTGCCGGTGTTGTCGACAATGGTAACGCGAGGCCCCATGTTGGGCATGTCACGGTTGACCGGTTGAACGGTGCCGAGTTCGCCAATGTAGCAGACCGGGCACTTGCCGGGCGGCATATACAGGCCGCAGGGACGATGCAGGTTGTTCCACTGCGCCTCATACTTGCCGTTACCGTCGAAGACCTGCACGCGGTGGTTCTCCCGGTCGGCGACATAGACCCAGCCATCGGCGTCGCAGGTGATGTTGTGGGCGATGTTGAACTCCCCCGGATCGGTGCCCGGTCCGCCCCAGGACAGCAGCAGCTTGCCGTTCGGCGCGTATTTGTGCACCCGTGAATTGCCGTAGCCGTCGGAGACATAGATGTCCCCCTGCGGCGACATCGCCGTGTGGGTGCAGCGATGGAAGGGTTCGCCGCTCATATACGGGGCGGGCTTGCCGGACACGCCCAGGGTCAGCAGCACTTTCCCTTCCAGGGTGCATTGGCGCACCGTGTGGTCGCCGTCGTCGGTCAACCAGATGGTGTCGTCCGGCGCCATGAACACGCCATGCGCGCGGGGATACACGCCCTCGCCCCAGGAGCGCAGGAAGTTGCCGTCGCGATCGAACACGATCATCGGATGTTCGCCGCGATTGAAGACATACAGGTTGTCGTGGCGATCGACACCGACGCCACCGATTTCCTTGAAAGTCCAGCCGGGCGGCAATTTTGCCCAGTCCAGGACGGGTTCATACGTGTATTCGCCGCTGCCTACCGTGGCCATGGTCGATTCCCCTGTCTGTGTTGGAGCGCGCTTACTCGCACCGGAAACGGAGAACGCGCCTGGAGCGGTTTCACCATGACTGGAAACGGCAAGCCGCTCTAGCTCTTTGTCTTACCGCGCGATCACGCTGTTACGTTACGCTCAGCGTGATCACGCTCCAACGCATTATTTCAACGTATTATCAATGGGCTGCACCGTGTCCGCTCAGCCCGATCATGCTCTGACGAGAGCTTAGGCGGGAATGCGGGAACGAGGCCAGTGGGGTCGGTAAGCGGGGTCGGTAAGTGGGGCGGGCCCGGGGGCCGGTAGTGGGCGGCCAGGGATCGGGCCAGTGGGGCGGGCAGGGGGCTCGTGCCGCGACAAACCGGTCGCCGCGGTCGCCTGCCGGATGGCCGCAACATCGGCCCGATCACCCATCTTTCCCGCATCATCCGATCGCGCGGTCCGATGGCCACGACCCCGGCCCGCAACCCAACGACGGTTGGGGCGGCCGGGTGTCGTCAGCACGGCGCCATCGGCACCGCCATCTCGCATCCCACCCTGTGGGCGTCAGGTCAGAGGAAGCCCTCCAGCTCATCCTTCGCCCAGGCGATCGTCTGGTCGATGGTCTTCCCGGTCAGAACCCGGGCGACCATGCCTGGAATGACCGCGCGGTTCCACATCTGCACCGCGATCTCCGGCGGTGCCGAGGAGCCGGTGATATAGTATTCTCCGCCATGCCACGGCCGCAGGGGATAGTTGTAGACCGTGCCCACGGGCGGCTCCACCTCGGACCAGATCTTGAAGTCCGACATCGATTCGAAGGGCGGTATGTCGTAGCCAACCGCCGCCACGTTCATGAACTCCAAATTTTCCCGCTGCATCAGGTGGTGCAACAACTCCTTCGCTGCCCCCTGGTTCTGCGCGAACTTCCAGATGCCCCAGAAATACGGCCGATGCGGGATCAGTCTCCCCTTGGGGCCCTTCGGATTGGGGAACGTCCAACTGTCCGCCGCGATGGCGGGCGCGTCGCGTTTCGCCACCGCCCAGGTCGAGGGTGGGTTCCAGATGAGCGCGCTGTTGTTCGAGATGTAGGCGCGATTGTTGGATGCATTGTCGTAGCTGGCAATGCTCGGTGGCAGGAACGGCAGCAGTTTCTTCGCGTATTCCAGAACTGTCCGGACATTGTCGTTGTCGACGATGATCTTGCCTTTCGCGTCGACCAGATCGGCGCCGTACGCACCGAACGTCGCGCCCCAGGTCTGGATCGAGTCGGTGGTGCTGCCACAGCCCAAGGCGAACGGCTTGCCAGCCTTGAAGCATGCCTCGGCTGCCCGCAATTGCTCGTCGTAGGTCCAGGCGTCGGCGTGACCCGGCTTCGTCTCGTGCGCGGGATACCACTCTCGCACGTCGATCCCGGCATATTCCTTCAGCATGCTGATCCGCCCGCAAATGCTCAGCGGTGCGCTGCCCAGACTGGTCGGGACGGCCATCCATTTTCCGTCGATCTTGCCGAGATAGGCGTTGGCCTTGCTGACCGGGCCGTATTGCTTGATCAGGGAGGACACGACGTCGTCCACCGGCACCAGCTTGTCGCTCCACTGGTGGACCGTCCATTGCTCGAACGCGAAAATGTCGTGGCCACGCCCGGCCTGCGCCTCGGCTGCCATCGTGATGTTGATTTTCTCCCCGGTCGAGGAAAGGAAATCGACCCTGACGTCGACCTTGTTCTTCTCGGCCCAGGCGTCAACGATCTGCATCACCGCCTTGTTGCCGGCGGGAACCCAGTGATCCCACATGGCAACCGTCAGTTTCCCCGCGGCGCCGGCGCTGCGGATGTGCACCAGCGGCAAAGCTGCTGTTGTCGCCCCCAATTTCATGGCCTGGCGGCGTGTTATACGACCCGTCTTTTTCATTCCGTTGGCTCCCTCGGTAACCGCGATTTCGATCGCGGCTGTCCCATTCCTGTGACTCTTCGCAAGATCATCCCGCTTGTTGGCGATGCTCGGCCCGTGCCGGGCTCGCATGCTGACATGAGTATCGGAACAAACCCTTGCCAGCGCCAGACAAATCACCGAGAGCGGTGCCCGCTGGACATTCCGAGGGTGGTTGGTCGCGGTGGGGTCAAATACAGTCCGGATCGTTACCGCGCGGCGTCCGAGATCGACCGGCGCGAAACAAAGGGTCCGGGCCCGATGCTTCCAGAGCATTAGGTCTTCGACGCCACCTGACGATCCGCTCGGGACAGACGGGGGTGATCATGACCCAAGGCGTGCGCGACCGCGCCATCCCGCCCGAACCAGCGCTGGCGGAATTTCGCTGGCTGTTGCCGTCCGGTCCTATGATCGAGGGGCCGAATGCAGCGCCTATCATTCAGGAAGGCCCGCCCGAGGTGGTCGTGCCGTTGATCCAGGCGTTTGTCGTGAAAGGTGTGACCTGGGGAGGAGGGCGCGGGGCTCCGTCATTGCCCCATTCCAGGCCACGGCCGCGCCGGCGCAACGCTGATGCCCGAATCCCAGGAAACAGCCGGGGTTCCGGGACCGCGCATGTTGGTGTAGACGCCCCCGACCGTGGTACTTCAGATCATATTGCCCAAAGCCGGCGGGCGTCCGACAGGAATGTCCAGGCAGCCCAGAAAGTGCCGCCGAGAAGGTCCGGACCGGCCTGCTCGGATGTGGAACCTCTGGGTATGCCCAGACGCGGTCGAACCAGAATGGACTGGATTACGACGGGCCGTCCCATCATTGTCTAACCCGCCCACGGCCCGATCGGCCCGGATAGGATTGCCGAGATACGCATGACCGCCCCCTTCACCGCCGCCGCCCTGGAACCGGACGCGACCTTGCCCTTGATCCTGGCCCTGCCCAAGGGTCGGATCCTGTCCGAGTGCGGGCCGCTGCTGGCCCGTGCCGGCATCGTCCCGGCGCCCGACTATGCCGATGAGGACAGCCGCCGCCTGCGTTTCCCGACCGAGGATCCCAGTCTGGACGTCGTGCGGGTGCGTCCCTTCGACGTCGCCACCTTCGTTGCGTTCGGCGCCGCGCAGATCGGTATCTGCGGCGCCGACGTGCTGATGGAGTTCGATTACCCGGAGGTCTACGCGCCGCTCGATCTCGGCATCGGCCGCTGCCGCATCGCCGTCGCTGAACCGGCCGCCACCGCCGGCAGCGACGACCCGTCCCGCTGGTCGCGCGTGCGGGTCGCGACGAAATACCCGAATATCGCCCGTCGGCACTATGCCAGCCGTGGCGTGCATGCCGATGTGGTGCATCTGAACGGCGCTATGGAACTGGCCCCCGGCCTGGGCTTGTCGCGGCTGATCGTCGACCTGGTGCAGACCGGCTCGACCTTGCGCGCCAACGGCCTGGTCGAGACCGAGACGATCGCGCATGTGACCAGCCGGCTGATCGTCAACCGCACCGCGTTGAAGACCCAGCCAGAAGCCGTCGGCGCCTGGATCGCCCGGTTTCGCGCGGCGTTGGAGCAGCCCCAGGGCCAATCCCAGGGTCGGCCCCAGGGTCAGCCCCAAGGTCAGCCCCGTGGCGGCGCATGATCCGCCTCTCCACCACCGACACTGATTTTGAGTCCCGGTTCCAGGCGCTGCTGTCCCAGGCGCGGGAGACCACCGAAACCGTCGACCGCGCGGTGGCGGCGATCATTGCCGATGTGCGCACGCGTGGCGATGCGGCGCTGGTGGACTACACGGCCCGGTTCGACCGCTTGCGTCTGACCGCCACGGCCCTGGCGGTCACCCCGGCGGAGATCGAGGCCGCGGTCGCCGCCGTCTCGCCCGAACTGATCGAAGCCGTCGATCTGGCGGCCCGCCGCATTGAGGCGTTCCACCGCGCCCAATTGCCCACCGATCTGCGCATGACCGATGCCGATGGGTTGACCCTCGGTATGCGCTGGAACGCGCTGGACGCGGTCGGGATTTACGTGCCCGGCGGCAAGGCGGCCTACCCCTCCACCGTGCTGATGAATGCCATCCCGGCGCGTGCCGCTGGGGTTGGCCGCATCGCCATGTGTGTCCCCTGTCCTGATGGCATCCTCAATCCGCTGGTGCTGGCCGCTGCCAGACGAGCCGGGGTGACCGAGATCTATCGCGTTGGCGGGGCCCAGGCGGTCGCCGCGTTGGCCTATGGCACCGCGACTATTGCCCCGGTCGACAGGATCGTCGGACCCGGCAACGCCTATGTCGCCGAGGCCAAGCGCCAGGTATTCGGCCGCGTCGGCATCGATGCTATCGCCGGCCCGTCCGAGGTCGTGGTGCTGGCCGATGCCAGCAACGATCCGCGGCTGGTGGCGGTCGACCTGCTCGCCCAGGCCGAACACGACGAATCCGCGCAATCAATCCTGATCACCGACAGCGCCGGGTTTGCCGAGGCGGTGGCTGGGGCGGTCGTCGCCGAACTGCCCACGCTTCCGCGTTCGGCCATCGCCGGCGCGAGTTGGGACGGGCACGGCGCCATCATCCTGGTGCGCGACTGGGACCAGGCGGTCGATCTGGTCAACCGTCTGGCGCCCGAGCACCTGCAACTGATGCTGCCCGACCCGCACTCGGTGTTCGCCCGCATCCGTCATGCCGGTGCGGTGTTCCTCGGCCGGTTCTGCCCCGAAGCCGTGGGCGATTATATCGCCGGCCCCAATCATGTGCTGCCCACCGGACGCACCGCGCGTTTCGCCTCCGGCCTGTCGGTGTTCGATTTCCTCAAGCGCACGACGTGGGTGTCCGCCGACCGGACCGGCCTGGACCGGATCGGCCCCGCCGCCGTGGCACTGGCCGAGGCCGAAGGGTTGCAAGCCCATGCCCGCAGCATCGCCCTGCGCCTAGGTCAGTGCTGAGGCGTTCGCCGCTACGCCAAGGGAAGCCGCGCTCCGGAACACCGCGCCCCGGAAGCCCGCGCCAAGGATGCCAGTCCCAGCAGTCCGGTCAGCAGCAGCGCGGCACTGGCCGGTTCAGGGGCGTCGAAATCCGGCGTGAAGCCCGGATTGTCCCCGGCGATAATCCCGAGGTTGATACCGAAGCTCTTGATCGTGGCATAGGACCCGTCAGGGCCAACGTTCGCGCTATCTTCGATCATGACCGTGACGGCGGCGACGCCGCCGGGGAGCATTTCAGTCTGCTGGAAATCATTCGCGCCGTTGTCCCCATAGGAGCCTATGCCGGCATAGCTGGAGTAGGTTCCGCCTGGAGAAAATGTGATCGTGATCGTGCTGCTGGCCCAGCCTGGGATGCCCGCGTACAGCCACGTGCCATGAGCCGCCCATGCTCGGTCAATCAGATAGCCGGCGTGAGCCACCAGCATGACCCCCAACGAGACGCTGCCACTGCTATTCCCGGTCCAGTGGCCACCGGCCATCTCAAACCGCATGCTGTACCAGTCGGTGTTGGTGGCGTCCGCGACGTCATTCAGGACATACGCGTCGAAGTACGGCATATTGTAGACCTGATAGGCCGAAAGCGGAATGGCCCGGGCGGCGGGAGCCACTGCGATCGTGGCGAGCAAGGACAGGACGGCAAGGCGCATCATGCGGATTTCCTTCGTGACCGCTACCGGACTCGCGCTCGGCGGCCCGCGACTGGCGGACAGAAAGAGTGCCATGTCACACGTTTGGGTCTTTGACTCAGGTCAAAGCGCCGCGGTTTCAGTCCGCCGGGCCGTCGCCGGGTGGGGGCTCGCGCGGCAGGCCAGCCCTTACCGCGCTTGACCTTCCCCCCCTCGGACATCATGTTCCCCCCGATTACACCCCATACCCAAGAGGTCTGATGTCCAAAGAAGACATGATTGAATTTAGCGGCACTGTGGTGGAGCTTCTGCCCAATGCCATGTTCCGCGTGAAGCTGGACAATGAGCACTCGATTCTTGCGCATACCAGCGGCAAGATGCGCAAGAACCGCATCCGGGTCCTGGCTGGCGACCGGGTCAACGTGGAAATGACGCCCTACGACCTCAGCAAGGGTCGCATCACCTTCCGGTTCAAATAGACGACTGAGACCGGGGTGAATCCGTTCCCGCTGGTCCTGGCCTCGGCCAGCCCCCGGCGGCTGACCCTGCTGGAACAGATCGGCGTGACGCCCGACAGCGTCATCGCTTCCGAAATCGATGAAACCCCGTTGCGCGATGAATCGCCGCGCCTTTACGCGATTCGCATGGCACGCGCGAAAAGCGATGCCATCGATGTGGCCGGTGCCTTCGTGCTCGCCGCCGACACCGTCGTTGCCGCCGGGCGCCGCATCCTGCCGAAAGCAGACTCCGAATCCGAGGCCCGCCAGTGCCTGACCCTGCTGTCCGGCCGCCGCCATCGCGTGATGACGGCCGTCGCCGTGCGTGCGCCCGACGGACGCGGTGCCGAACGCCTCTCCGAAAGCATCGTGACCTTTGCGCGCCTGTCGGATGACGAGATCAACGCCTATCTTGCGACCGGGGAATGGAGCGGCAAGGCCGGCGGCTATGCGATCCAGGGCAAGGCGGCGTGCTTCATTCGTGCGCTGTCCGGCAGCCACTCCAACGTGGTGGGACTGCCGCTGTTCGAAACCGCGCGCCTGCTGCGTGGGTTCGGCTGGTCGTTGCCGTGACGACCGAAATCCGGGCCTCGGCCAGCCCGGGCGAGGTCCGTGTCGCGCTCCTGCATGATGGCACTCTGACCGATTACGCGATCTGGCGACCCGGTGCCCCCGATGGCGTTGGCGACATCCATCGCGGCCACGTCCTGAAATCTGTCCACGCGATGGCCGGCGCCTTTGTCGCCATCGACGGCGCCGAGGGTTTCCTGCCCGACAGCGAAGGCGCCAAGGGGCTGACCGAGGGCACGCCGGTGATCGTGCGCGTGACGCGGGCGGCACAGGGCGGCAAGGGGCCTCGGTTGTCCGCCCGCATTGGCGCGGAACCGCCTGACATCGATGTGTCTGGTGGTGTGGCCCTGCTGCGCCGCGGGCCGGATCCGATCACGCGGTTCGTGACCGCCTGGCCCGACGCCACTCTCACCACGGACAGTCAGGTGCTCGCCGCCCGGCTTCGCGGTCTGTCGGTCCGGATCGACGTGGTGGCGGACGCATTCGACGACGCGTTGGCGACCGAGGTCGACGCCCTGTCTGAAATGATGGTGGAATTGCCCGGTGGCGCGCGCATTGCCATTTACCCGACGCCGGCTCTGGTCGCGATTGACGTCGATAGCGGTGGAACCGTCGCCGGTGGGCGCGATCGGCTGGGGCACCATCGGGCGCTTAACCAGGCCGTTATCCCGGCCCTTGCGCGGCAAATCCGGCTCCGCAACCTATCCGGCGCGATTGTCGTCGATCTCGCCGGGATGCCGGTGCGTCGCCGCGCCGCGCTGGCTCCGGCCCTGACCGCCGCCCTCGCTGAGGACCCTTTGCGGCCACGTTTTCTGGGCTTTACCGGGTTGGGCCTGGCGGAGATCCTGCGCAGCAGGGTGCATCCGCCGCTGCATGAGGTCCTGAGCGGGCCCCACGCGACCGGGCTGGCGGCGTTGCGGGCCATCGCCGCGAATCTGGGGACGGACCCGCGGCGTATGCCGGCACTGCGGGCCGCACCGTCCATTGTCACGGCCCTGCGCCGCGACAAGGTGGCGTTGGACGATCTTGCGACGCGGGCCGGGCAGGCGCTGGTGTTGCGCGCCGATCCGGACATGAGAGAGGGGAACTGGCGCATGGAATCCCGGGATGGCTAGCCGGCCGAGGGTGGCGCGGTGCCCGATTTGCGGTCGAGCGGCGACGGCGGTGAACAGGCCGTTCTGTTCGGTGCGGTGCGCGGATATCGATTTGGGCCGGTGGCTGACCGAGCAGTATCGCATTCCCGGCCCGCCCGAGGAGGCGGACGAGGCGGACACGGACGACGGCGAACCATAGAGGCCACGCCTGGCGTTTGGAGATCGTGGCGTGCCGCGGCGCTCGTTGACCGGTCGATTGTGCGCGGCCCTTACCGCCGCACCAGTTTCTCGATTTCGACAGCGAACAGGATGATGCTCGCCAACGCGATGCAGACCAGCAGTTCCGGCCATGTCAGCGGCTCGGTGTGGAACACGCGGTTCAGCGACGGTACATAGATCACCGCCAATTGCAGCGCGAAGGTGCTGGCCACGGCCATCAGCATCGGCGGGTTGGATAACAGGCCCTGGCGGAACAGCGAATCGTGCTCCGACCGGATGGCGAGCACGTGGGCCATCTGAGACAGCGTAAGCACGGTGAAGACCATGGTCTGCCAGTGACCGTAGTCATAGCCGATCGCCACCGCCTGGGTCCCCAAGGTGATCCCCGCCATCAACAGACCGACCCAGACTGCATGCGCCCCCAGGCCATGCGCCAGGATGCTTTCTCCAGGTGGGCGTGGCTTGCGTCGCATCACCCCACGCTCCGCCGGTTCGGCGGCCAGCGCCAGGCCGGGCAGGCCGTCGGTGACCAGGTTGATCCACAGGATATGGATCGGCAACAGCGGCACCGGCAGGCCGAAGAAGGGGGCCCGGAAAGTGGTCCCGAACTC
>Ga0082335_1001783_pt1 | contig 43349 bp, 73 predicted proteins | sample Subgrocontami58m_FD_72375 | JGI IMG/M metagenome (GOLD analysis project Ga0082335, IMG submission 72375) | Subsurface groundwater microbial communities from S. Glens Falls, New York, USA - GMW37 contaminated, 5.8 m (SPADES assembly) (version 2) ...
GTATATACTCTATTGGGGTACCGCTGTGAGCGGTGCACCCATGAATGGGTTCCCAGGGAGTCCACGAAGGAAGAACCCCGTGTTTGCCCGAAGTGCAAGAGTCCCTATTGGAACAGACCACGCAAGGAGTCCACGAATGAGCGATAACGACGAGCAGGATGACATCGCATTTTCCCTTGCTGTTTTCCAGCCGGATAGTGCCAATCCGGTCCAAGTCAGGATCGACCGAGAAGGCCAAACGTTATGGGCTACGGTTAGTGCCGCGGCAAAGGCATTCGATTGTACGGAGCAAAACGTTAACCAGCACATACAAAACATCTACAAAGAAGAAGTCTTAGACAGAGCGGCAACTAGTAAGAAATGCTTGATAGTTGCTAACGAAGGCTCTCGGACTGTCCGTCGGCAAATTGACCATTACAACCTTGAAATGATTCTGGCGGTTGGATTCCGCGTCAGCTCTGCTAGGGCGATAACATTTCAAAGATGGGCGTTCTCTACGCTCACTGAGTTCCTGATGCACGGCTTTGTGGTGGATGAAAAACGCCTTGCTCAAGACCCCGAAGCTGTTCAGCGGCTCGCGGCAGCTATTCGTAGGACTCGATTGTCTGAACAATCGGCGTATCAGAAGGTGAGAGATGTTTTCAAGATGGCCGCGAGCGACTATGATAGCGACTCGCCTGCCGCCCGGACGTTCTTTGCAATGTCTCAAGACAAATGCCACTACGCTGTCACTGGAAAGACAGCGGCGGAGATAATCATTGAGCGTGCTGATGCCACGCAACCGAACATGGGCTTGGTAACCTTTGATGGGAACCGACCCACGCTTCAAGATGCCCGCATTGCGAAGAACTACCTCACTGAACAAGAGCTTCACTTCCTTGAAAACATTAGTGAGCAATGGATGCTTTTCTGCGAATCTCAGGCCATGCGAGGCAGGCGGATGACGATGGAAGAACTCTCATTCCGGCTTAACACAATGCTCACAGCCAACGAGTATCCAGTTCTTTACGAATACAAAGAATATCTTCGCGGCAAAGCCGATGACCACGCCAAGAAGCAATTAGATTCCTATCGCGCGCTTCCGCCCGCGCTTGGAAGAACTTAGGAGGCTTTGATATGGCTGACGATCCAATCAAGGATGATGCTTATGGCTGAACAGAATCCATCCCGCCCAGCGTGCCTCATAGCCGTATTCGCTAGAGATAATCGGTTCACCCAGACTGGCCTCGACCTTTTTGGTATATTCTCCGAGGTCGCGTTTGAGGGCGAACCTCCCGCCAGTGGCGTTTTCCGCCGCTCCATGCGGCTCTACGTTTACATGAGCAATCTCAGCATTGGAGAACACACCATCACGGTTGGACAGGCTGGGCCGCGGGTTCAACCGCTCTTTGGCAGCAAGTTCATAGTCAAAGTAGAAGATAACGGGTACTTCCTGGCTGTCCTTGAAGATAACTGGCCTGTCGCATTTAAGCCGCTCCGTCCCTCCGACAAATCGCTGGTGAACGTCTACCCTATTAATGTCGATAATCGGCGCATCGGTGAAGTCCACTTGCGCGCGATACTTATCCCTGAATCTTGACTTTTTGTGCAAGTCAGTCATTTTTTGTGCAACTCCCTCTTAATGTGCAAAGCCGGTCTAGTAAGATTAGCTTGACTTTCATCGGGTCACTCCTGACATTTTGTCATAACGCCCCCTTCGCGTGTTGAACGCACAGCCTCCCGATGTGCGGCCTCAACCTCACCTGCATCGGCTTGATCCACCGCAGCACGTCCTCTTCCGTCATGGCGTTCCGGCTGCACTGCGCGCCCGTCGCTGTCCGGCCCGTGCAGGACGGCAATTCCCTGCTGTCGCTCGTGTGCGCCTTCTGTTCGTATGGCTTCGTGCGCGCCGTGAAGTCCGCTTTCGTCCGCTTCTCTTCCGGCGTCACCGTGACCACCGGCTTGACATACGCCGAACACTCGTGGCTTTCGGAGAGTTCGCGGATGGTCGGCGTGTCGCCCATGAAGTGGTACAGCCGGACGACACTCGCGCATCCGTCGCAGTAGTATTCCGAACCCTTTATCGTGAAGCTCACGCCAGTCTCCGTATCTTCTCGATCTTCCGCAGCTTCCGCGCCTGGTAGTCCGTGAGGCCACGCTCCGCCAGCTTCGCTCGGTACGTCGCCCCGTGCCGCCGAGTCCACTCTTTGACCTTCTCAGGATGCGCCCTACGGTACTTGGACAGACTCATAGCGGCTCCAACTCGACAGCGGCAAAATGGTTCTGAAGGCGTTGACTCCCGCTTTCCCAGGCAACCTGATATGGGTGCCCCTCAAACAAGCCGTCAATCGCTTGGATAACACCTTGTTCAGCGAGGACTTTGTGCGGTACAAAAAAGCTGCCGTCCGAGCCTACTGGCATCCTGCCGGGACATTCCTCATTCACGCGGATTCTCACCAACGCGCCCACCACGAGCTTGCCATTCAGGGAGTCGGGAACCCAGGGTTCCGACGGTTCTTGTTCGGGCTGGATTCGGAGCGGCGTCATGTCCGCGCCCTCCTGTCTGGCACCAGCACAACCAGGACATTTTCGTCAACGTCGATGTCCTCAACGCGAAGGCCGGAATCGGATAACGCCTTTTCCAATAAGTCGTCTCTCCGCGAGAGCGCCCGCAGATACGACTCTACCGTTCGGCGTAACCTGTCCCCAGCCTCTTCGATGGTGGGACCAGAGGCGGCTAACCCTAACTCATTGCAGGCGACGGTGAGACTATCTTCCTCGTCAATCCGCGTGGGCGTGAATCTGATGAGCCTCATGTCCGCGCCCCTCCTGGTTGCTCAGCACCCCCCACGGCCTCCGCTGTATCGTATCGCTTGCACTTCGGACACGCCTTCGGTGGGCGCCCTAAATTGCTCCACCAAAGATACCCACACTTTGGGTTAGTACAGTGGTATTGAATCATTGCATCGCCTTTCTGAGCTATGCACGGCTATGCCGTACTAGGCATTGCTTGACCCTGCTTCGCTACACGCTTGAAGCAGCCCAATCAATCACCTTGAAGCGCCCGAACTTAGGACGCCATGACCCAAACCCCACGAACAAGCCGGCCGCGTCAATCGCTTGACGAATCTCCGTGTCCGGTATCCGGTCAAGGCTTATCATCAGCGAGAAGCCTATCTTCCAGCCCGCCAGTATCGCAGGGCGGCGTATCGGCACCATCGCCCCTGTCCTGGGAGGGACGCGCCCCCAGACGGTGTGAATATAGTCCGGCTTGTCACGGTGAAGCAACAATTCTCCCTCGATGAACATGATGGCCTGGAGCAAGCGTGACAGGCTCGCTTTGCCATCCTTGAGTCCAGCCCTAGTCGCTCCCTCAAAGACCGCTTTCTCGAAAGCGCCATGTGGCAGGAATAGACCGTTCGGGCCTTCGTGCAGTTTCTCCATCGCGAGTGCATCGAGTTCCTCAACGCTCATTTTGGAAGGCGCTTTCCCTTTCGCCTTCAGCACCGGCCCAGGACTGTTATAGAGAAGGTCGGCCAGACCCTCTAGCGTGCCTTTGATACGATACATAAATCCTCGCTTTGCTATACTTTACCCCGCTCAGCTTTACATGGCATCGCAAAACTCAGCACGGTAACAAAATCCCCTCGCTTTGCTTTACTCGTCTACACTCGGCTCGGCTAGACATGGCCGTGCCTGACTAAGCCGCGCCCCGCTAGGCTGAGCTAATAGACCCATTGCTTTGCTAAACTCGGCACTGCCCGACTTTGCTCCGCCAGGCAGGGCTATGCTGTGGGCAACTCTTTCTTGACCATCGGGAAGCTCGGCACCGCCTGGGCGATGTACGCCGAGAATGTGGCGATATCCCCGTCAGAAAGCTGTTTGGCGATGCTGGTATGGAACCGCTCCTGGGCCTGCGCGGTGTTCTGCACCGTGACCGCCGTGCGGATGATGGACAGGGCCATCTTTGCTTTCTCCATGTCGGCCTTCGTCATCGGCGCTTCGCTGGACATATAGGTTTCCAGCACCTGCACACTCCGGGGCACCATCCCCCGAATGTCCTCAGTCAATGTGGTAACTCCCGTTTCTGCCATGATCTTCTCTCCTTTGAAATAATCCTTGCTCTGCTAGACATCGCCTGAACTTGCCTCGCTAAACTGGGCTATGGCAATCCTCCTTGAAATACATAACCTTGCTCTACTCGGCTTCGCTTGGCCTTCCCCAGCAGCGCCATGCCTAACTCTGCCTAAGCACATGCATCTTATTATACAGATTCTGTATTGTCAAGGGGTTCGTGACATTTTGTCGGAAGCCCTGTTCGCCCACGGCGCAAACTTGCTCACATCACGCGTTCCGGCCTGACCGCCGTAGGCCCCGGCCTCTCGCCGCTCCTTGTCCCTGGTGAGCCACAGATGCACGTACCGGTAAACGTCCTTCGCTTTGTCCACCGCCGTGTGGTTGAGCGCCCTGGATGCCTCAGTCCGTATCTGTTCGGCGGTCATGGGGTAGAAGTCGTCAAACAGCTTCGCCCAGTCCGCATCCGTCAGCGTCCGCTCCTTGACGAGCTGCCCCTTGATCTCTTTCAGGCAACCGGCGCACACCACCAGCGAACAGTCCTTGACCGTGAGCGTTTTGGCGATCTTGTGACCGCAGAAAAAGCAACCTTCAGCGCGCGGGATCATTGAACGTCTCCTTTCTCTTCTCTCTTAGACATACGCTTCTTACCCCCCTCTGCCACGGAGCACACCACTCCACACTTTGCACCTTCGAGGCAGTCATTCGTCCCGTTGCTTGGGTAGGAGGCCAATGACTCCGCGCCCCCTAGAGGTAGCTTCCCCTTGCGACCCCGCCATTGCGCCGTCGCCCGCTCGTTTCCTGGCACTCGTTGTCGAGCTGTGCCTGCCCAGACTCGCCCACTTGAACTACTAAGAAATCCTTAGTAGTTGCGGGATGTAAGCGTGGCCTGCTACTGGCTCCGGCTGTTGTGTGGCACTAAAAAACCCTCCGCTTTGCCAGGGAGGGTTGCTCGTGTATACTGGATATACACACAGCAGGTCCCACACTACCTGGCTGGTCAGAAAGACCGTGAGTCATCAGCTTGCGGTCTTTCGCTTTATTCGGTTGTGGTGCCCTGTCGCTGCCGGACTAGGCTACACCCTTTCAGGTTTCCCTAGACCGGGGCGGACCAGGGCACACCGTCAGTCTACCCCTCGGCGGGCGGGTTTGCAAGTCCTGCGTACCGCCTTATCTGCCCGGCCTTGCCCGCCGCCGACATGCACGTCCGGCACCGGCCCGCTGCATAATGGCCGTCACCGGCGGGCACCGTGTTCTCCTGAGTCGCATCATGCCCGCAGCCGAACACCCCCGTGGGCTGGACGCCCACCGTCTCCGGCGAGCGTCCGCAGGCTAGGCATGATAGCTCTCCGTACTCCCGTATGAGTGTGCCGCCACAGTGCGAGCATCTTTTCATGGCTCACCCCCGTATGGTTGCCAGGTTTTCGAGCAACAAGACCTCGAAGGCCCGCGCCGTCCACGTCGGGTTATCCGCAATGAACTCCTCCGGCGATTGCCCGCCCGTCCACTCCAGATACTTCGGGATGCTCACCTTTGACCACCTCAGCACCGTCCGTATTCGCCGTGCGGTCAAGGGCACGTCATAGCCTGACATGGTGTGTTTCGGAAACCGCGGCAGCACGCCGTCAACCCGCGTTGATTCCGAGAGATTCTGGGGCGGGCCAGAACGCGTCATGTCGTCCATCCCGCGTGCCTGAGATTCGGTATGTTTTGCCATTGCGCCTCTCCTACCGCTGTACAGGCTATCACCCCGCTGAAATCGGGGTCTGTCGTGTGCCTACGGACTCTACTCCTTCACTCGGTGCGGAACCGCTGCGCCGCACTCAACGCAGACTAGTCCAACAGGGCCGCTTGTGGCTCGCTAGGAGCCGCGTCTGACGTGTTTCCGCCGCCGTCCGTAGTTTGGGTCGGGTCTGCCGCCATCGCCCGTTTCTCGGCTTCGGCACGCAGCCAGAGGATGAGCCGTGCCCGTTCTTCGTCCTTGAGCTTGCTAGAAGTCACGCCGTCCCCGAACATCGCCTGAAGCGTCGCCTTCATAGCGTCCGGCGTTAGCCCCAGCTCCTCGACTTCCTGCCGCACGATGTTGTTCAGCACCGTCGTCCGACCACACCAGATCGTCTTGCCCGCGTCGTCCTTATCGGATGTCACGTGCGACCACGGCCAGGTGGGGTTTTTGTTGGCCCGCCAGTCCATGCCGTGCACGGGGCAAGGGTTCAAAATACTGGCTAGTCTGGCCTGTTCCGAGTCATACTGCCGCTTTGCCTCGGCAACGGGGTTCTCGCTTGCCACAGGCGGGTTTGCGGGCATTGTGGTGGATTCTGTGGGGTCGTATGCAGCCCGTTCATCGGGACTCCGCTCCATATCCGCAATGATTTGCCGCAAATCCGTGATCTCACCCGTCTCGGTGTCCACCATGCGGTATTCCGCGTCCTGAATGTCGCCCAGGCTTTCGAGGTCTTTGCCCTGCAACCAGGCAGACTCCAATTCCTCGCCGGCCAGTTCGACGTGATACCCGCTGAGGGTGCCCTGGTAAACCTTCACGAAGGCATGGCGGAAGGCACGGTGTTCGGCCATCCGCTGCGGGTGCGTGGTCTCCACGGCGTTGTTGCGGAACGGCTTCTCAGGGTTGGCCTTTGCCGTGCCGATGCTCTTGGTGACGACCAACTGTCCGGCGATAGGCTTGGCGGTCCGAATGGTCACTTCTGCCACGATGTCCCGCGGGTGAATGTACCCCTGGTCCTGCCGTTCTTTCTCGGTGAGGAAACGAGTCGTGCTGTCCACGAAGGTTGGTTCCGCTGCGGCGATCTTGTAGAGGCCGGGCGCGCCGACCCACAGCTTCCCTTCGTAGACGGTGATTTCCCCAGGGATGCGGGGGTCAAGGCCCGTGGCCTGCATGATAGCCAGCATCGCATCCTTCAGTTCGCCCAAGCCCTTCGGCTTTGCCAGGTCGATGAAGCGCATCGCCTCTTCTTCGGTGAGCAGTTCCCGCCGCTCTCGTTGTACCAGTGCCCGTGATTGTCCTTGCATCATTGCCTCCAAAAGTTCTAGTAGTTGGACTGTCTTTAATCGCGGCTCTTGGCCCTCTGCCTCTGCCTGCCGTATTTCTTTCTTCAGTTGCCTTTCCAGGGTTTGCCGCTCGATGCTGTCCAGTTGCTCGCCTTGTTCAAACCGCTTCCGCAGGGACGGCGAGTAGCGCAACCGTGTCTCTGGATTATAAAGGTGGTCGGGGCACCGCAACTTGTATTCGCCGTCTTTCCACGCCACGGTAAGCTCGCGGTCACAGTGGCATAGGTGTGTTCGGCTGATGGCGACAAGCTCGTCGTAGACCGCGGCCATCTCATTCCCCTCTCAACGCTATTGACCACATTTGCGCCCACTGGAAATCAGTCTCCGTGAGCGTGACATTCCCGCCCGTTCTGACCACTCCCGGCTCCGCCATGATGTACGGCCTGACCTTCGGCAAAGGCTCGTACTCGCCCGCTCCGGCGCACATGCCGCATGTCACAGAACGCTTGATGTCGGTTGCAAACCAGTGGCCTACCCCTCCGCACAGCCAGCAGGGGTTCACGCCGTCACCTTCACCCCTATGTCGTGGCGTTCCGTGTGCTGCGCATCCCACCGCGTCCAGCACCCCACGATGTCCTTGCAGAGCGGGTAGTGGACGTGCCGCCCGTAGGAGTACGGGATGATCTGATTCGTGATCTCCCAGTAGGTCTCAGCCTCGGTGATCTCGTGGCCGCAGTGGTCGCAGGTCATGGCAGTACCCCCCTTCGCCGGAGTTCCTCTGTCAGAATGGTGAGCGCGGCGCTCACCAGGACGCCGTAACCGTCATAGGCCATGCTCTGGCCCAGATGCGCCCGTTGCGCGTTAGCCGCCTGCACATCGGCTATCTCCGCATTCACCACGGCGGTAAGTGCTGCCATCTCATGGTCGTTCATTGTGCTGGCTCCTTTCCGAGGATGGCTTGCCGAACGGCCTCAATGCTGTCACTATGCAGAGCCAATCGCCCAACCGTGCCCCTGAACCAATCCCTGGCTCGTACCCTCTCCCTCACCGCCAGCGCATCGCGGTAGTCCGCCGCCAGGGACACCAGGTCGGGCGTGAGGGCGGCGCTCCAGACCTCGTGTTGTTTGTCCCAAGGCTTACCACAATTACCGCAGAAGTGATGAGGATTCCTAGCTACTCCGTGCGGATGCTTCGAGCCGTCGGCACCAGCATCGTACTTCATCGTATGCTCCCCAATCGCCCCCACCAGCACCGCAATCTGCGCGTCCTTCGTGGCAAGCTGCCCCTCGGCTTCCTCGATGCGGTCAAGCAGGGCGAGCACTACGGTCTGCGACAGCTTCATTTTCCCCGTCGCCAGCGGGTACTCAGCCCTCTCCCGCAGGTCACTGAGGTTCATTCTTCACCTCGTCCCGCCAGATGTACAGCCGCCGCTCGCCGTCCACCGTGCGGACGCAGGCGTGGTAGTCGGTGCGCCCCTGCGCCTGGAACCTAAACTCGTAGTCACTGGAAAACCTGGGGCCGACAACCCTGTACCTCTTCTGCCCTGGTGCTAGTTCGAGTCTCGGTCTGCCAGGTGGCTTACGATCCCCGCCAGGTATTTCGTCCGTCTCAACCCAGTCACTCATGCTTCACCACCTTCGGTTTGTCCCAGGCCAGAGAGTAGACTTGCCCGTAATGGCCGCAGCGTATGCAGCTTTTTGGAAGCGCAACCCTACTAGCCCACGCGTATCCGCAGTATAGGCAACCCGCGGTATCACCGTCGCGCGGCAGGTCGTCAATTTCCTCGGGTAGTCGCAATTGTACATTTGTGGGGCGCCCACCCTTTTGGGAGTTGCATGAGACACACATTAGTTGTAAGTTGCCAGAGTGCGAAGCACCACCCAAGCGCAGCGGTATCATGTGATCTATACCCGCTTCAGCGGCGTCCATTTTTCGTCCGCACCGTTGACACTGTTGGCCATCCCGCTCCAAGAGATGATCCTTCATCCTTCCTCTCCATGTACTCATCGCGGCACAGAGACAGGTTTTTCGACCAGCCACTTTCCGCACCGAGGACACCGCTTCGGCTCAGGCACCAAAGGCGTCCATTCATACTCGCATTTTGGACACTTGACCATGTTCCCTCCTTCTGCTACAGTAAGAGTAATCGTAGTCGAGTAGTGTTGTCAACACCTAGTTTAGGAGGATTCGATGGAGCTATTTGTGAGGTGCCCAGACTGCAACGGTAGCGGAACGATCAGTCACCGCAACAAAAAGGGCTATTTGGTTGATAAGCGATGCCCAAAGCAAGTCCCGCTCACACCCGATAACTGTCCGGGGCATGAGTGGGTATTCCGGATGTTCACATCCATAACTCACAATCCGGCTATCTGCCGATACTGCGGCATCCAGATGGAGGTGACAAGATGACAATTTGCCCCAAGTGCAAGCAGCGAGGAACGGTCTCAATCCTGGTGCAGCACGCGCTCAGCATGACGCTCTGGCACTGCGTTCTGTGCGACTATACCGAGTGGAGGTGACGCCATGATAAACGAGGCACAGGCGGCGGCGATTCGGGAGCGGGTAGAACGGGCAACGCCGGAGCCGTGGGAACACAGGATGGCATCGTTTGACGAGGTGGGATTTGTGTCAGCACCGCCCGCCAGCACGGAAGACCCCTACAACATCGAAATACTTGGGGATGATGACACGCTTTACCCAACAAAGGCGGCTGATTGCGAGTTCATCGCCCACGCCCGCACCGACGTTCCTGCGCTCCTGGACAGCCTCGCGGAGTGCAAGCGGCTGTTGGGGTCGGTCTACCCGTATATCCAGCATCATTGGGAGATTCCTGCGGCCTTGTTCGAGGAAGTGAAGGCGGTGGTGAAGTAAAGCAAAGCACCGACGAAGCGGGGCCTTGCCAGAGGAGAAGATGGTGTCCTGTGGGACAGACCCATATTACCACAAACAGAGGCCCATGAAGGCGGTAGCTACTCCGCGATATCATGGGCCTCGACCGGACCGCCGAAGCGATACGGGCTTTCTCTTGGTGCCGGCTACCTATCCGGTGCGACCGGAACGCTCATTTTACTTCGGCAGTTTAGCAGCCGGCTTCACACGGTCGTCACCGTGCAACCAGACTCAGCTTACACCAAGCGTATTCTTCATGTCCACCACCGCCTGCTTGCCTTCTTCGGCCAGGGCGCGGATGGGCTTGGAGCGGGTCTTGCGCTGGATGGCGTCCAGTTTGGCCCAGAGCGTGTGCAGGGAATCAATGAGGGTCACGCTGGTTCCTTCGGCTGATACACGAACACTGGATGAAACTGGTCCTGGAAGCCGCAGTCGAAGGTGAAGGTATTGTCCCGTGCGATCTGGAACATCTTGTGACAGTGAACGCACGTCCGCTCCACATATCCGTCGGAGTGATACGTCACCCTATCCTCGTTCGTAAACCAATGAGGGGGAATCACCACGCGATGTCTTTCTCGGTCAGTTCCGGTTCAGGATGGCTCTCCAGCACCCGTATCACCTGGTCGATCTCCTGACACATGGCCTCTCTCTGTGGGGGCTTCAGGCCCTCAAAGTCCGGGCCTGCTTCCGCTAACCCCATGCCGTCACGCTTGACTACGCGGGGAAGCTCCAAAGCCCACCTGTCCGCTATGGCCTTGAACACACCCTCGATCTTCTCGTCAATGGGCTTGTCGGTGCGCCAGACGTAGCGCGGGTCAGGATACCAATGGTGTGCCTGCCCGTCCGCTAGTCCGTCCGCCCACCTTTGCAGAATGGCAAGGATAGAGGCCGTGAAGTCGTCCTCATTCGTGGGAACGTCATACGGCCCGGCCATTATAAGGCCCTTCGGATTTTCTCCCCCAAATCGCGTCTTTGAGTGGGGCAAAGCTCGTCAGGATTCAGTCTACGCAAGGGCTGCGTCGTTGGGGCCTTCGTAGGTATGGGTGTCTGTACCGGCATTCAGGGCCTCCGCTAAAACGGCTTCCATGTCCTGAGACAATAATAGACCTTCCTGGGGCATAAGCTCAAATACCTTCAGTAAGATAGCCTGCCCAATGGGGTTTGTGCCGAAGCGCATAGAGGGATCGGTCACTTTGGAGAGGTGCCATAGGTCGCCTTCGGAACACTCAATGTCGGCCTCTTGGAGGTCGGGAAAGGACTTGAACTTCACGATGGCGTTCTGCACCTGTCGGATGAACGTCTTTTCCATCGGCGGGTATGCAGGAAGCAAGGCGTACTGGTTCATGAGGATGCTCCAGCACTCATCGGAAGTTAAGCTGAGTATCATGGCGCTTCTGACATTTTGTCAATTCTACGCCGTGGTGGGCGGCCCCTGTGACGGGCCGGGCGTTGAACTGATGGCAGTGTTCGTAATGAACCTCAGGAAGATATTCGCCGCTGACTGCGCCATCACGAGCCATTTCACATTGTCCGCACCGATGATCTCGGTGATGTTCGGCATGGCCAGCAATGCGACAAACAGCGTAATGGCGTTCACCCAAAGCGTCTTGCTCTTCCAAAACGGAGTCGTTCCCATGAATCCTCCTACCTGTCCAGCAGGGGCCGAAGTAATGCCTCAACCTTATCGGACAGCCCCTGAAGATCGCTCTTTGTGGCATAGGTGACGCGCTCAGAGTTAATCTGCTCGCGCAGTTGGTTGGCCTTTTCGTCCTTGTACGTCTGAATCTCCCGCGCCAATCCCAGGGCATCGCGGTCAGCCTGCTCCTTGATGCGGAGCGCCTTTTCCTCTGCGTTCTTGACCTCAGTGTAGCGGCGGTCACGCTCCGCATCAAACTCTTTGGCAGCCTCACGCAGCGCCTCATTGTGAGCAACGTAGGCGGGCAGTGTCCAGCCCTGGCTTTCGTCAGCCATCGCTAGTGCTTCCCCACGTAGTTCACTACCAGCGTGCCGATGGTCGCCAGCAAGCTCCCCGCCATCAGCCACATGGCTTTCTGAAGCACTCCCATCTCACCCCTGAGCTTGAAGAAGTCATTGATGATGGGCAGCGTAGTCGCAATGTGGGTTGTCAGAGCCGCCTCAAGGTCTGCGTGCCGCTGGCGGTCCTGCTCGATGTAGTCGTGGAGCGTTTCCGTCAGGTTCCCCACCCGCTCTATGAGCATAGCCATTTCACGGTCGCTATACTGGTTCAACGGCCTGCTCCTTGATAGTGTCCCAACGGAAACGTATGTTATCGCAAACACGCCAGTCCGTTGACGGCCAGAACGCCAGCCCGCAGACCGGACAGCGGTAGCTCGTGACACCGGGGTGTAGCTCTATGATCGTCATCACAGCGACCACGCCACCCCAAGCGGCTCGCCCGCAGGCGTCGATGCGAGAGCGGGCAGCTTCGTGAAAGTCGTTCCGCTCCGTTGATATATTGTCACGAACGGCGTGGTAGCATCCACCACCACCAGAAACTCGCTGTTGGGCGACCACGCGCACCCTGCCGCATCGCTCGCAGGCAAGGTCGCGGGGTTAGCAAGTTTGGTGAACGTGCTGCCCACGCGCTGGTAGATAGTGATGTAGGGGGAGGACACGTGGGCGACAGCCAAAAACTCCCCGTTGGGCGACCACGCGACGGTCTTCCCTGTGCCTGTAGGTAAGGTCGCGGGGTCGGCAAGTTTTGTGAACACGTCTCCAGCTTGCGAGTAGATGGTGATGTAGGGCGAGGTAAGGTGAGATACCGCTAAGAACTGGCCGTCCGGCGACCAGGCTACACCCTGCCCTGAATTGGTGGGCAGCGTGGCGGGGTTAGCCACTTTTGTGAACACATCCCCGGACCTGCTGTAGATGGTGATGAACGGAGTTACCTGGTGTGAGATTGCCATGTGTCCGCCGCTGGGGGAGAAGGCCGCGCCGCTCCCTACGCCGGTCGGCAGAGTCGCGGGGTCAGCTATCTTGGTAAAGGTAGTCCCTGACACGCTGTAGATGATAAGGAACGGAGTCACGGACACCGCTACGGCTACGTGACCGCCGCTGGGAGACCAACCAATAGGCCCTCTCCCGCCCGGCTCGCCCGCGGGAAGGTTGACAGGATTAGCAAGTTTGGTGAATGTCGTGCCCGCCCGTTGATAGATGGTGATGTAGGGGGAGGTCGCATGAGCGATAATAAGGAACTTGCCCTCTGGCGAGAACCCTGCCCCCACTCCGGTGCCTGCGGGAAGCGTCGCGGGATTCGAGAGCACCGTGAACACCGTTTTAACCCGCTGATAGACCGTGCCGAACGGCGTTGTGTTGTGTGCGAATACCACAAACTCATCACTGAGGGCTGCCGGTGAAATGCCGCCGATGTACACCACGCCCAACTCAGGAGACCACGCGTGGTCTCGGTACACGTCCAGCGCGGCCCCGCTGTTCTGGTACACATACAATTCTACATAATCCCCTGCCTGCAAGCCGTAGATGGTGGAGAGCGTGAAGGCCACGCTGGTTGCCGATCCCTGGTTGGGCTGATTGCTAACAGCAAGGTCTACCAGCCCGTTCAGGCGTATGCGAACCTCTCTGTACCCCGTGGCGTTGGCAGCAAAGTCCACGTTGGCCGATATAACGTACACGCCGTCGAACCCTTCTGGTATCGTCACCCGTGACGTGTTGGTGGTGAGACTATGGAAGGTGTCGGTGTCGAACCGCTCCCCGTCAAACGTGATGGCAGTGTGAGCGGCGTTTGGGATGCTCTGCGTAGCGGTCTTGTAAACCCGTGTCCCGATGGCGGCGGCGGCGGCTTGTTCGGCGGCGTCCTGCTCCGTAAGAATAATCTGAGAGCTTTGTACCTTCGGCTCTCTTGGGAATTGACGCCACGGCAAGGTCATCGCGGCCTCGACGTTTTTTGTGTGAACACTTCGTCCAGCTCAAGCTCCGCTTCCCACAGCACTCCGTACGTGTTGTCGGTGCCGTTCCCCGTCTCCACGAACCGCAAGTCCATCGTGAGGAAGTCGGAACGGCTTGGGAAATCCCGCCCAGTGGCAGCATCGGAGTTCTCTGTGAACAGCACGAAGTCGGACTCGAACGTAGTATTATCGAAGTCCCCCGTTATCTTGTACTCAGGCTCCATGCTTGGGAGAGAGCTTGATGTTCCCAGCCTGGTAGTGGCGAGCTTCAGCCGCGCGGCCCTTTTCAGGTAGAACGGCAAGCCCATGTCAATCCCCAGGATTTCAAGCTGCGCCGTTCCTGTCGCTCGCACGATGGCTGACGACTTCTGGTGATACAGCGCATTGTCCTTCGTGTAGAGACACCGCCGCTGCTGAAGGTCGGCAGACTCAGAAGCCCCGGACGATAGGTAGAGATAGTCCGTGTCCTCGTCAAACCACATATACCTGAGCAGTGACGTGCAGGTGAGGATAACCCCGTGCCACGCGAACCGCCGCTGCCCGTCCACGGGGTCCTCAGCGTACCAGCCGACATAAAGTTCAGAGGCGGTGGTGAACTGATTCGACACACGGGATGTCCCGCCGCGAGCGTGCGTCACGTCCTTGAGCGTCGCCGTGTTCGCGGATCCAATCGCCAGCATAATCTTGTTGCCGACCCGCGTGATGGCGTTGGCCGGAAGGTGCGCCCTGGGGATGTCCTGGCCCTGCCATTTAGGAGCCATGAAGCGGTTCACTTCCCCGTGGTCATACTCCATCACCTCATCGCCGGAGAAGATGTAGTAAATCCTGCCCTCGATCTCGGTGTAGGATTCAAAGTTCTTCCTATCACCCTGCCCGCCCGCATCGGCCACGCCGTCAGGAAAGTCCTCGGTCAATTTCTCCGGCTCGCCGTTCCTGCCGATAGACCACAGTGCCCGCCGCATCCCGATAATCAGCTTCCCCGTATCGTCCTCGGTAATAGAGGTGGTGTAGCTGTTGGACGAATCGGTGTCACCTATGACGGTCTTGGTGGAACCCGTCGTGTCCCCGTTGGTCAAGTCCTCGGTGAAGTAGAGTTCGTTAGGGTTGGTGACATAGGCCACGCGTGAGAGGATGCGCCCGTTGCTCTGGACGGCGAAGTAGTTAGCCGAGTCCGAGTTACCCGCCGTCTTGGTAGAGGCGGTGAAGGTGTAGGCTTCCGCTCCCGTCTGTGTGCTGAATTGATAGGGGTTGGTGGAACCAAAGGCCACGGCCAGCACACTCTTGAAGCTCACCATGTCGGTGGCGACTCTCGATGCGATGGTGGCGCGGACTACCCAGGTGGTCTCCTGCCGGTATATCTTCGTGTCGGTGCCGTTGGTGGTCGCCAGCATCCAGACGTTGACGTGCTTGACCGCCTTGATAACACGGAAGCCTGCCGCTATCCCCGTGAGGTCAACCACCTCTCGCGGCCCTGGCATGAAAAAGCTCTCTGAGCAGTCACCGTTCACGCAGATGCCGTAAAACCCAGGGGCATACTTGCTCGCGCCGAAGCCGCGGCCGAAGCCGGGCATCTTCAGGAAGTACGGATGATCCCTGACTCTCATTGCGGATACTTGAACTGAACGCCGACCTGCGGCATGGCGAGCCTTTCAGTGTCCTTGAGCGCAGCCCGCGCCGCCGCCGCCATCTCCCTGTATTCCCCCCGCTCCGTAGCGTCCGCCGTGTTCCCTGGCTGTGAGGCATGCTCGTACAGAATGGCCTTGGCGTGGGCGATAAGCTTCTGCCATGCGGGGTCAGTAGTCTGAATTTCCATGACCGCAGCGGTGTCTGAGGCGATGGTGTCGTACGTGGTGTCTGCGGCCATCTCTGTGAGCACACCCATGCCCTGCACCAGAAGAAGCTCACCCGACAATGGGTACTTGTTCCCCTGTGCGGGTATCCTAATGGAGAGACTGTCGGCCTGCTGTTCCCAGTCCGTGAAGGGCAGCGTGTACGCAAGGTTATAAGCGTAGTAATCGTCCACTCTGGCCGTCACCGTAGGGGTTCCCGCCTTGTCCCACCGGATGCCCACCTGCGGGTATTGGGTGTACTTCAGGTCGGTGCCGAGAAGCTGGTACGAGATAACTTCCACGCCGTCCAGCCACACGCGGATGCGTGAGCCGACGTACAGGATTTCCACCAGGTAGTCCACGGCCTCCGTCACCGTCTGCGTAGAAGTAGCCAGAGAGGTTTCTGTTCCTGCGTCGTTCTTCCTGAGATCGACCTCTCCGTTGAGCAACCGGACCAGAAGGCATGCCGTGGTGTCCACCGTCCCCGCGTAGTCCTCCCTGATGCGGAAGGCGAGCGCAGGACACCGGTAATGGGATGCCGTGGTGTCGCTCCGAAGGGTTGCCCTGATATACCCATCCTTCAGGGCAACATCCCTTGTGAGGAAATCAGCGTCCGCGTCGGACTGTGCGTAGAGCCGTTCGGAGATAACCCCCCAGTTGCCCGCCGTCTCCACCCATCCGGTGCCGGGGTTTGTGGTGGAGTCAGCCCTGTCAAACAGGTCTTTCACCACACTGGAGCCAGTTCTGAGTATCTGCTGGACAGTCCGCATCCCTCTTGGCATGGCGTACCAGTCGTCAACGGAGTCTGGGAGGATATGCCCCTCCACCTGTCGGTAAACGGCTGTTCCTGCTTTATAGATGGCCTCGTTGCCGGCCTTGCTGAACAGATGCGGCGGGATAACATGAAGCTCGGCGGTGACGGCGGACGCCACCTGTGCGCCAAAGGCCTTAGAGACGGTGATGGTGCCGGAAGCAGGAGCAAAGGTGGTGATGGGACGCCACTCGCCCGCGTTCGTGCCGGAGTTAAGCAGGAGATAGCGGTTCTCTATGGAACTGACTGGTCTCCCGATAAGGCCGGAGAACACCGCCGTGGTGCCGCCCGCGTTGCCCGCGCTCGTTGCGGTTATGGGACAGTCATCACCGCACTGGAATGACAGCGCGTTGCGGAAGTTGCGCTTAGTGGCAGAGGCGATTGTGTACGGCAATTACACCACTCCATCAATCGCCGCTTTTGCCAAATTGTCAGCAGTTTTCTCCGCGTCCTGAATGGCCTGCCGCGCTGCACTCTCCGCCGCCTCTTGTGTGGCGATGGTGCTGTCCAGCGTCGCCTTTGCTGTGGTCACTGCGGTGCTGTTCGTGCGCTTATACGCCCGATAGATCGGCCCCACGGTGCTGCGAATATGGAGAGCCACAAGCTCTCTGTTGGTCACCGCGCCCACGGCGTAGTGCGCTTTAAGGGCCGCCACTACGTCAGCGGCGATGGTGTCCGGTATGGTGATGGTAATGTTTGCCATAGTTAGACTCCCATGCCCAATCGCTCGAAGGCGTACAGGTTCGCCACCTGAGCGGCGGTCAGTTCAACTTGTGTGAGGAACGGGCAGAACGGCCCGCCCGCCACCTTCGCTTGAAGCCGCAAAGCCCCACCGCGAGACCCGATGTATGGTAGGGGCGTCCCGTCCTCCATCGCCACGTAGGTTGCCTGGTTCGTGGCGGTTGAAGCCACCACAGCCCCGTTCACGTAGATAGCGACGCCGTTCATGGCCGTGGCCCCCGTGGTGCCCGCCGAGGTTATGATGACGTACTTCCACGCCAGTCCCGCAACCGCAGCATCAGTCGCCCGCGACACCCCTACCGGCACACTGGGGTCTCTCTGAAGCAGCGAGATAGCATTGTCGCCTGAGCCGCGCAGCACCGACCACTCGGTATCGTCCGCGCCGCCCGCCGCCGCTTTCCCCATGAGAATCTGATTGGTGCCATCGATGGTGAAGTACACCCACATGCCCACGGAGTACGCCGTGTCATCGTTGGCCGCCACTTGCGTCCAGTACGCGGCGTCTGGCGTGCTGATGTCGTTGTTGGTGCCGTCAAAGGTAAGGACGGGCGCAAGCCCCTGCCAGTTTGAAGGCTGCGTGAGGTCGAACGCTGTGGCCCATGCGCTCATGGCCGAACTGGGTGTCCACGTGGGAGAAAGCCCCGTGGCGGAGAACTTCATGCCCGTGCCGGTGGCCGCGGACGTTGCGCCCCAGTTAGAGGTGTCTCCGAAGTTTACGAGGGTTGCCGTCGCCCCCAACTGCGTCTGGCGGTTGGCGTAGTACGGCACCCACAACGCTGCCTTCGCCAGATAGAGGCCGTCTATGTCTCCCGTGAATGGGTTTGCCTGCTTATAGCCGAAGGTGCCCTTGCTGAGCGTCATGCTTCAACCCTCCGCGCAAGGGGTTTGACCAACAACTGCAACACAGGCATGGCTCCCGCTGCGATGTTCGGAGTGCCCGTGGTGGAACAGATACACCAAAGAGCCTTGTTTGGACTCACGTAGTAGCTCTCGCCCACCTTCTCACTGACCTTCGCGCTCCCAATGTCCACTATCGGCGTGTCAAACGTGATCGACGTGACCCACCGAAGCGAATGCGCCGCACTGATGGTAAAGGCGGCGTCGGAAGCCGGAACCGTCACTTCAGACGTGAATAGATGCGCCGTAAGCGCGAGCGTGTCGTCGTCGCGGTCAATGAGCCTTGCTTCGACTATCTCGCCCGCTTCCGGCACGGGAAGTTGGAACATCACGCCGATGGTATCGTTGGCGTCCAGCGCATCAGCCGCCGCAATACCAGGGATGTCCCTTTCAACCATGTAGAGTTCCGGCTGCATCCCACGGAGCAGCGCAATGATCTTTTTCAGCATGGCAATGTCCTCAAGAGGGGGGCACTGCCCCCCTCTCTACTCTGTCTACTGGTCTACGACTTCGATGATGAACTCAGCGAACAGTGTGCCAGCCGTGCTGGTCTGGATGCTCCAATTGAACCCAGGGGGAAGCCGCAACGCACCGTCGTACCAGCGGCCAAACGGCGCAATGCCAGGTACAGTGGTGATGAGTCCCGTGAGTCCTGCTCCCAGGAGGCTGATAGCCACAGGAGCAGCAGGCAGGGTCGCCACGGCCAGGATCGCCACGCCAGGCGGCATTGAGGCGTCGCCTGTCTTGGCGTTCCGCACGGTCGCGTTGGTGGTCTCGGTGACGGCCGCGGCAACCGCAGAACCGCCCTGCGCCAGCCACACCGCAGCAGCAGCAGTCCAGGCCACGAGGGTCTGTGCGCCCGCATACCACAGCTTGACCACCTTGCCGCTGCCCGCGCGGTTTGCGACGGTCAGTACGGGCGTGGTGGCGGAGAGGCCCGCCTGCGTGGTGACGGTGGTTTGGTTGGCCGAGATGTAGACATTGCCGCGCTCTACGGCCTCATCAAAGGCCGGGCCTGCGACTTTTACCAGGGTTGCTTCCATAGTTAGCTCCTTCCGTTAAGACCGTTGGCGGTCTCGTGTATGACTTCACCCGTGTTGTATTCGATGGCCGCGAGCTTGGCTGACACGTCGTCCAGCTTGCCGCTCACGCTGTTCAGCGCGGCCAGGATCGGGTCGACCGCTTCTTTCCAGTTGCGCCCGCCGTCCATGTAATACCGCTTTCCCGTGTCCAGTTCGCGCCCTTCCGTGCCAATGGTGACGGTATTCACCAGCGCGTTCCATGCGTCCGTGTCCCTGTCCGTTGAGAGCCAGTGTACTTCTGGCGTGTTTGGCACGATGGTGATCATCGTTTACTCCATTCCCTGACTACCTGCTTGCCGCACCATTGGCACACCTTTTCTTCCAGCAACCCCCCAAAGGGGATAGCCAAAGGCGTAATGCGCCAACGATGCAAACGAAACAAGCAGAGCAGTCTCATTACAGGTTGTTCGGCAGCAGGAACACGCTGACCGCAGTATCCACGACGGCGGTGAGGGTGCCGGTCGAAACGAGTCCGAGTGCATCACCAGGCAGAAGCACGATGTCCGCCGCGGTGGTGCTCGGCCCCAACCACACGGGAGTGTCCGCGGTTGACTTCAGGTTGAACGTGGTCGAGAGCACGTTGACCCCTGACGCCTTCGCGGTGCCGCTGGTCATCTTGACCACAGTGAGCGTCACGGCAGAGCCGTTAGTCCCTGCCACAGAATGCCGCTCCATCGCGCCGTACACCCGATAGTTGCGGTCAGCAATGAAGAAGGTGGCGAACTGAGCGGCGGTGACAATGGTATCGAGAGCGACCGTCGCACTCGCCACCACGTAAGGCAGTTCGGCGTTCAGGTACATGAGTTCCGTGGTCGCGCCCTTGACCACCCACCCGATAGGCTGCGTCTGGTCGCCAGTCGCTCCAACCACCGCGTCGGCAATTCTGCCCGCAGTGGCCGAGAGGAACAGCATGCCGCCAGTGGTCAGGTCCGTGGTGGTCTGTTGCACACACCGTTTAGCCGCGGGAATGATGTCCCCGCTCACGCCGTCCTGAAGCGCAAAAGCCATGCACGAGATGGGCTGTGCTGGGTCCGAATCAGACCGCACATACCCTGTTGCGTTGTTTCCGATGGGATCGCCCTTCGACACGGTGCCATTCAAGAGAACCATGAACGGCATGGAATGCTGAAGGACATCGCCCCTAGTTATGTCTGCCACGATTTGTTTCCTTTCTTAGCGTCCTGGCCCCGCCTAAGCAGGGTTCCCAGGAAGCACGTCACTAAGCAGTAATTGCTTTAGCGCGCTGGCGGCGCTCATAATCGGCTTGTGAGTGATACGTGCCAGGGCAATAGCGAGCGGTCTCTCTTGTAGTCACAAAATCTGTGCCACAAACCCAGAGAACCAGTCGTAGAAGTTCATAGGTCAGGCAGTAATTGCCGCGTCTGTGCAGCCGTCCAGCACACCAAGCCCGCGGGTGCCGGCCAGCCCAAGATTCAGGTAGCAGGTGATCCGCATCCACGGAGCATCCTTGCCTTTCTGCGGATTTGGTCCTTCCACATCGAACAGGGAACCGGCGATCAACAGGAACACGCCGCCCACCTGCCCATTTTCGGGAATACCGAAGTGGATGCCGACGAAAGAGCCGCTTGACCCACCCGTCTCTGCGGAGTAGGTGCCGCTTGCGATGGTCTCCTGCAACGCGCCCGTTTCTGCGGTCGCCATGTAGTCCGACCGTATCAGTTCAACGCCGCGGTAGAAGGACGCCATCGGAGACATCTTCAGGCCCTTGTCGCCAGGGACAGGCATGTAGATCAGCGGCGCGGCGTTCACGCCTTGCTGAAGCTGGTCTACCCGCTGTGCGAGTCGATACGGAGCCAGAATAATGTCCGCTTTGGGCCGCACCATGTCCATCATGCGGTTAAGCAGGGTGACGGTTGCGGCGGCTCCGGTGGAGCCTGATCCTGCGTTCTGCGTCTGATTGCTGGTGGCAAGGCTGTAAAGCCCTGACATCTCCGGCGCGGTGCCGGAACCGTACACGATCTTGTTCTCGATCTTGTTCTTCAAACCCTCTGTGGTTTGCTGCACCACAATGGCGTCAAGATCGTTCGCTCCGGCGCCTGAGTAGGACGCCCGAACCTGGTTGTCGGGGTAGTCCTTTTCGTCTCCGAAGGTGACCAGGGAGACGTTCACCTGAGTGAAGTCCAGGTCTTGCGTGGGAGTCCACGTGTCCGCAATGGCGTGGAACTGCCCGCCAGGGAGTGCGTTCTGCCTGTTATAGGCTATCTGCCTTGCCCCTGAGAGCGTCTTGACGGGAATCTTGTCGAGGATACCGCCCTCGCGCACCAGTTCTTTGACGACGCCAGCCGTCAAATCTTCAGTGCGTGTGAGCAGTTGCGCCTCTGCTAACGATGCAAAAGCCCCTACTTCGGCCATAATTTACTCCTTTGTGTTTACTGCCCGCGCCGCGCCGCCATCCCCCGCTTCATAAGCTCGAATGACGATAAATCCTGCTGCACTGGGCCGGATGCTCTGCCCCCAGGAATGGCTGGCGGCGGGTCATTGTCTTTCAGTTGCGCCGCCATTTCTTTGCGGATAGCGGCTCGGCTCTCGCGCTCAAACCGTCGCAGGCCGAGATCATCGCCCTTGCTGGCAACTCGCTCTTTCGGCAACATGCCCTTTTCCCGCAATATTCTCCACGCGGCGGCATCGTCTTTCTCGGTGATGTACCCTTGCTCCCTCGCGAAGTCCACAATACTGTCTGCGGTTTGCACAGAGAGATACGTGTCGAGCTGTTCGTCGTTCAGTCCGCGCTTTTGCAGGGCATCGTGTTCCGCCTTCAGCCGAGCGTTGTCCTCTTCCAGAGCGATCACCTTCAGGGCTTCGGCGCGCTGCCTGTCCATGCCGGAAAGGTCATCCTGCGACAACACTTCGCCCATTGCGAGACGCCGCACAAGAGACGTGGTTTGCTTGCCTTCCTCAAGGTAGGGCAAGAGTTCCTTCCGAAGCGCCGCGACTGCCTTGTCAGCCTGCGACTGTTCTTGGCGGTATACCCGTTGTGCAACGGCGTCCGCCAGTTCTTCGAGACTCAGATCACCGAATTGATCGCCCTGGGGTGAAGGCGGCGAGGCCGGTGCTCCATCCTGTTCGGCAATGTTCGCGTTCTCAGCCATAAAACCTCCAAATAGAAAGGCCCCGTCTCAACGATTGCTCGTTAAAAACGGGGCCGTGGTCGTGCGGTGTCCCTACACCATATTTGGTTATGACAAGCCTATGCCTTAATTCGTCTTCGTGTCAAGCCTGATCTGTTCCTTCTCCACAGTTTCGGCCACCATCGGCTTTCCGTCCTTTACGTGGACGACGAACTGCCCCGTTGCGCCCTGGGCATAGAACGCTTTCAGCATCTCGATAGCGGAAGCGGGCAACACTTCGGTGATGAGCGTCATCGTGCAGCCAGCGCGTTCATTAGTTTTGAGTCGCTGTAGCCCCACTTTACAAGAGCCTTTGCCACTTCTGGGTGAGCTTGGGCATATCTATGCTTGTGCCCCTCCATGTACTCGTTTATATTCCGCCGCATGATCTTGGCACGGCGATCATCCCCGGCATCCTTAAATCCCTGTTCCCTGTCGCGCATCTTCTGGATGTTCGGCATCGTCTCCGCCAGCGTCTCCTCCAGCTCCCAGTACGGGCGCAGCGTCTCCTGGTCGGCCTCGTACTCGGCCATCTTCTTGGCAACGATAGGGTCTTTCCATGCCGTCGCCCTAAACGAGTCTGGCCCCGTCCCTGTGATATAAGAACTATCCCTCCCCGCGGCCTTGAGCGCATCCTGGGCTGCCAGGAGAATCTTTGCCCGTTCCGCATCCCGCTTCTTGAAGTTAAGATCGCCCGTCACCACGTCCTTTTCAAGCGGGGCGTTGAGCCATTGCTGAGCAAAGGCATCATGCAGCTTCAGTTGCTTGTTCTGTGTGGAGTAGGCAATAACGTCCTCGGTCAAGAGTGCTCTGGCCGCTTGGTACCGTGCATTCTTGGCAGCCTGAATCTCTTCCCTCAGCTTCTCTCCCGACATACCGGCCTCGATATAATCCCGCAAGCCTGGTTCATACGGGCGGGTGGCAGTGGCCGGGGTGCCCAGTTCTATCTCTTTCCCCCGTCTTTCATACTGGTCAAAACGGTCTTGCACCACGTCCCGCATGTCGAGGTCGCGCGGTTTCATCTTCTCAATTTCCAGCTTGATCTCTGCGCTGTCGTTCACCTTCCGCTGGTCGGCGCGGTCAAGTTCCCTGTACTGCTTGCCGGGGAACATCCCGTCTGTGACCTTCTGCTGCTTGTCACCGAAGGTTTCGTACATACGCCCAGGCATACCCGCGATATTGGGCAACGCCAGTACACCCCCGCGGATACCGTCGTCTATGAAGCCTTCGATAATATCCTGCGGGGTCAGGGAAGCGAATAGGCTCTTGGCCGTGTTGAACACCGACAATGCCGTTTCTGTGTTCATGCCAGTGAACACCCGCTTTTCACCCACGATGTTCTGGCCCTCCATCCAGTTCCAGAACTCGCCAGGTATCGGATGCAGCTTCCCGCGCCCAAAATTGCCGAGGGCTTCCGTCCACGGCTGCGGCACGATGTTGCCAGAAGCGGTCTTGTGGTGTGGTTGATATGTGCTGAGGTCTTTCCAGCTATCTTGCCCAGGCCCTGGCGTCGGGAGTATCTGAGCGATAGTCTTAATCCAGCCGCCTAGCCCAAGTGTGGGGTCGTAATACTGCTGCGTGCCCTTGATCCGCACCTGTCCAAACCTGGAACTGCGCGGGTCGGCTTCTGTCTCCCACACCCCCGCCTTCTCCCCCATCCACTCTATCGCCATCACCGTGCCGACGTACTTCGCCAGAATCTCTCCGCCAATCTTACGCCCTTCAGGAGTGAACATGGAGCGTACCACAAACTCTGGCCCAGATAGCGCCCACTGAGGGGCGAAGAACGGCAGCCGAAGGAAGAACTTGTTGGTCTTGAGGAACTCTATGTTTGACTTGCCCGTGGCAGCGTTGTACAGCATGGCAAGGTCCCTGATGTCCTTCTCTGACTTGCCTGTCGCTGCTGCTGCGTCGGCCACGGTGTTGATGGGGTTTGCGCCCAGGTCGTAGCCCTTCGGCAACCAGCCCATGAACACATCGTCCGCACCACGATGCCGCAGGACGTTCCCCGGCACCACAAAGGATCGCTGGGAACCTTGATAGCCAGGGATGCGGCTCGCTATCCTCTTGCCGCCGCCGAAGAACTCATTGCCCTCCCATAGTTCGTCAAAGGCTAGCCCTGCCTCGTGCCACATGTTTGCTGTTTCCCGTGAGGCGAGCTGGGTTTGTATCTGTTCCGCATACTTATGGTCACGGGATGCCTTCAACGCCGCTTCCCCCGCTTCCTTCCACCTGCCAGGATGCTTGACGCCCAAGAGCGCTCCCTGTCGCATCATAAAGCCGTAGTCCCACATGGTTTTCAGGCCAATGGGCAAACCGTACAGATCAGCGGCCATGTCCCACCTGTCCAGCGGGAGAAGGTTCTTCGCGTCGTTCATGAACCGCTGATACTCGCGGTTCTGCTGGAATCCTGGCGGTAGTTTGGCGATGTTCTGCGACCGCTCCCAAAGTGACGCTGCAAGATCGGGGTCAAGTGCGAGGCCGTTCTTTAGGACGATCTGCTGTGACCTGTTCTGTGCGTCACGGGCAAGGTTTGCGGCCCGCTGCTTCGCTTCAGGGATGAGCTTTCCGGTCATTATCTCTTTGTAACGGGCCTCCCTCAGAAGCTCAACCTGAGTTTTCTTCAGGGACTCCAAGTGTGGGATGAGCGTGTCACGCGTAGAGGCAATGAAGGCTTTTGTGGCGTCCACCTGCGCCTTCCCAACGCCCATCGAAACAATCTCGTCGGCCTGGTCAAGCCACACCTTCACCTCGGTGTCATTCATGATCCAGCCCGTCTGTTGCGCCAGCCGCTTGATCTTTGTGAACGCTGCTGCCCACTCGTTGGCAACCTTCGGCATTCCTGGGGCACGTCCTTGATTACTGAGATAAGTGGCGGCGTTGTCAATCCGTGACAAATTGGCAGAAGCCTCTTTCCATGTGTCCGACCGCGCTTCCATCGTGGGGAGGTGTGTGTCCACAAGCTGCTGAATAAGGCCCCTTGCGGCTGCGTTCCGTTCCTCTGGCGGGAGTTTCCACACCGCCTCAACTTCGTCAAGCCACTGTTTCGCTTCAGGATGTTCCATTAGCCAGCCCGTGTCCTGCGCCAGCTTCTTCGTGCGGGCAAGCTGCGCCATGAGTTCGTCAGTGTTCTGTGGTGCTCCAGGCGCTCGCCCTGCGTTCTCCAAGTACCGCACGGCCTTATCAAGCCGGTTGAGGGCCGCTACGGGTGTCTTGGGCGGTGTCACGGCGCTTGCGGGGTCACTCTCGGCCTTTGCCGCCTTCGTTGCCCTGGCACGGAGAGACGCCGCTTCCTGGTTCCCCTGCTTGGTAAGTTCCTCAGCTTCAGCAATGAGCGCATCGCCCTGTTGTTTTGCCTGCGCTGCCGCCTTGCCCTGAACTGTCTGGGCGGCCTTATTGATATTCTTCTGCGCTCCCTTTGCCGCACGAGCATCAAGCTCTTTCCCAAGCTGATAAATCGCATCCTGAAAATTGCCTTCAGGGGACATCCTTTTCATGGCGGCATTGGCCTGCACGGTACGCCCAGGGTCAAGCCCACCGCGGACTTTGTGGAGATCAACAAGTTCCGCAAGCAACTTGAGGTCGCCGCGCTGTCCCAACTTGTGTTCGGCAAGAATGGCATCGGCTACGTCTACGTCACTCCAGCGCGGGGTATTTCTAAGACGCTCAATGGTTACTTCGGCTGGTTCTAGGGACGTAGGCGCACGCGAAGCCATGAGGTCTACAAGGTGCCGCTGTTCGGGATAATACTGAGGAATGGTGATGGTGTCACTTGGGAGCACACCATCCTCCACGAGACTGCGCGGTACGCTGTACTCAAACCCCTTGCCGTCAGCCGTGGGTGCTGGTTCTATCGGTCGGGCCGGAGCCGTACCCGCGGGAGGAGTACCATACCCCTCAACTACCTTGCCCGTCAGTTCACGGCTTCTGGCGTTCGGCGCAATGGCCTTTGCCGCTCTCGCCGCTGCCTCATCCTCAGCCTTTTGCACCGACGTGCGGCGGGAGTGCGGGGCGTTCCTGGGGCGCAACGTCTCTATCTCTTTCCAATGCTTATCAAGCGCACGTTGCAATTCGTCCGTAGTCATACCGAGTGTGTCGGCAGGTTCATCAAGCGCAAGGTGAATGGGTATCTTCCCTTTGTTGCGACCGCTTTTCTGGATGTCGGAGTCCAGCACCTGGCGTCCAGTGAACTTCTTGAACTGAGCGACGGTCAAGGCTTCCGGAAGTTCGCCGTGGTACTCAAATACAGCCCTCAGCTTGTTCACCAGGTCGTTCAGTGGGCTGGCGCGTAGGTTGCCCAGGTCTTGCAGAAGATTCTCCGTTGTCTCCCGTCCGCCCCGAAGCCCGCCTTCAGCGATCTGGTCTGCCATCCTCGCCGCGTCCTTCGCCGCTCCCAGTTTCTCGATGGCGTCCATGAGCACTTGTTTTCCGGTTTCGTCGGCATCGTCAATGTCTTGGAAGGCGTCTATAAGCGCATCAATACGGCGGTCAAGCATTGCCTCGGATTGCCCCAACGGAACATCCGTCGGAAGCTCTTGCTGGCCCAGTCCCCTCAGCCGCTCCGCTTCCTCGCGGGCGGCCTTCGCTGCGAGTTCTTCCGGTGTGACCTTTGGCGGCTTCTCCACGGGAGCGAAGTTCTCGAACAACCCGCCCTGCGTAGATTTCTCTCCGAACCCCATGCCGGACTGGACATTCCCCAGTTGTGCGGCTTCCTCTTCCGGCGTAAGACCGCTTGCAAACGGGTCGATCCTCGCCATGCCCGCCTCACCCGGAAGCTCTCTGGCGACGGTGCCCGCCTGACGTATCGCCTGCCCGCCCACGTCAATCACATCGTTGTACAGGAGGTTCGCTCCTGCCCGTATGAGGGGGTTTGTCGCTGCGGTCACCACCGGCGGAATCATGGACAGCGGCGGAATGGCATTGGTGACGGTCGCCAGCGGGTCATCAAGCGGTGTGGTCGCCGTGACCTTCGGGATGGCCTTCGTCAGCACATTGGCCGCGCCGGACACAAGCGGGATGTCCTCTTTCCCCAGAATATCAAGGGCGGACTCCCCAGGAAGCACCCCGCGCGGTCTCGGCTCACCCCAGGGATACGGTTCCGGCGCAAAGATGTTCCGCTCCTGCGCTCGCCTCACGGCTTCTTCCGCGCCCCGTGTGGACGGCGTGGTGCTGTACCGCGGCTCTAACGGCGGCATCGCGCCCGGCTGTGGCCCCTGCGCTTCGAGGTCTACGGTGTCCATCGACTGCTGTTCGGGGGTTAGTGGAGGGATGTATGGCGGCGGCTCATCGGGCGGGTCATAGCCCGTCACCGAGAACGGCAACGTCTCATCGACCAACTCGCCGAGCGTCTTTTGACGCAGCGGCGGAAGCTCAATCATTACCGCCTCACTCCTGGCATCCCGCGATACCTGCGGCCCGCCGAACTCGCTCCGCCGCTCGTCAACTGTTGGTCACGCCATGCGGCATCCTCAGCCCTTCCGCCCGTCCTGTTAATGGTCACGTCCAGCACTTGACGCTCTGACGGACTCATGCGAGATCGGGTCTGCGCGGAGAACGCTGGCATATTGCCCTGACTGCGGTACGTCGGGATGTCAAGCCCTTGTATCGGATTGCGGATTGCGGGAATCAACGGCGCGGTCTTACCGCCCTGCTTCAACGCAGGAACACCGCCATCGCTGCCGATAACCCCAGGCAATGTCGGGTCTGGCTTCCACCCAGCAGGACGCACAAGGCCGATGCTCTTCCTGTTCGTCCTGTCAGGAAAGTTGGTGGCGGATGCCACATCACCTCCTGCGGGTGCCGCCGGACTGCGGAGAACGCCCGCCGTATCATCGAATGACCATCCTTGTTTCTGTAGCGCAGGGAGCGTCATGTCGGGGTTCACGGTGATTCCGGACTCCTGCTGCGGTACGCTGGAAAGCCGCCTAGATGGTTCTGCACCAGGGGTTTGCCCGCGCATGACGCCGGTTGCCTCATCAAACACAAAACCCTGGTTTTGTAGTGCCCCAAAGGTCATGTTCGGGTTCACGATGCCGCCAGCATCCTGCGGTGACACGGGGGGCAATTCGGGTTGCTGCGCTTCGGGCGTGACCCCAGGCATCGTCCTGGCACCGCCGACACCGCCGATGGGCAGCACAGAACCAGGCGTCTGGTCGGTAACGGGGATGTCCGCAGGTGCGCCGCCCCTCACCCGTGCCTGTACGTCCTCTCCGAAGGTCGAGAGCCTATCCCCAGGGAACAACCGCAGGAACTCATCGACACCGCCAGGCGACTCCGCCCCTATCCGCAACAGTTCCTCATTCGGCAACTGTGCCAACGCTTCAAGCGGGAGCCGCGCCAGTTCCGTTGCGCTGAACGTCGCCAGTATCGTTGGGATGTCCATGTTCCGCCAGTTGGAGATGTCCCGCGTGGCCGCGGTGGTCGAACCCACGGGCACGGCGGGTGCTGTGCCTCCCGTCACGGCTGGCATCCCAGGACGGGCGGGCGGTGTCTCGCCCCGTGAATTGAAGGCGTAGTTGTAGTAATTCCCCGGCTGGTTGGCCTGCTCCGCTTCCCACTGTTCCCGCGTCAGCGTCGGCATCCCGTCAATATAGCCCCGCTGAATGTCTGCGGCCTGCTTATCAAGCCTGTCCTGGCGCTCTATGGCCTTGCGGTCGGCTTCATCCTTCTTCTTGTCCCGATCACGCAGATAGGTGTCGCGGACGTTCAGCCAGTATTGCTCGGCGTCAAAGTTCCGTTGTTCCCTGGCTTCAGCAGCCTTGCGCTCGGCGTCCTTTGCCTGAGCCTCGGACTGCCGCAGAGCCTCTTTCAGAGCGGCTTGCTCCTTCTCAAACGCCAGCTTCTCGTCCGCACGGGCGTTATCCGCCGCACGGTCAGCTATCGTGGAGGCTCCTACCGCCACCGTTACGCCTGATGGGCCAGCCGCACCGCGCGGCGGCGGCGGAAGCTCCTGAATGGTTTTATACCCACCCTCCCCGTAATTAGCATTCGGGTCCCAATCCTGGTAGATCACGCTTCCGTTGGGGAATGTGCGCCACCGCTGCGATCCGTCCTCGTTGTATTCCCACATATCATTCCCCCTGTGCGAGCCTGCGACGCCGCTCTGCTATCTTGTAGAACTGCCCAGGGAACGCGGCCTCGAACGCCTCGAACTCCACATCGAACTGGTCACTGTTTATGAGGTTATCATACGCCTCATTCATGAGATCGGTGTTTATCTCCGGTTCCTCATGAAGCTGTTCAAGAACCTTCCGAAGCCTTTCCTCGGTGATCTCCACTGCCCGCCGGTAAATCTTGCTCGGTATCATCGTCTTAGCGGCGGCAACTGCGGCATCTGGCCCATGTTCTCGGTAGGAGCCATGAGTCCGGCGCCGTTCATGTTCGGCGCTGTCTGCACCGGCTGTGCGGGCTGCATGCTTCCACCCGTCACCCGCTGCGCCGCCTCATTCGCTATCATCCCCACAATGCCTTCGCTCTGCATCGCAAGGTCTGCAAGTATCTGCGCCGCTTCTTCCTCTGGGTCGAGCACGTCGGGGTCTTCCTTCAGCAGCGTGGCCGTTGACCGCAGTCCCGCATCCTTCAGCGTCAATTGCTCCCGCCGCTGTTCGGCTTTCTCCTGCGACGTGGCGGGCGATGAGTCGAACACTATCCGCATCCCGTCCACGATGTCGTCAGGGTCGAGCGTGACCAGCCCCCTTGTTTTCGACAGCAACGTGATCGGTTCTTCAAGCTCGTGCTTGACCATGTAACAAATATCTTCCAGGCACCCCGCCCACATCTGGTCAAGGTTCCGCTTGGCTATCGCCAGCGACGCCTTCCCCTGGCTCAACCGCTGCGCCTGCCCGCTGGCCGGTTCCCCTGGCGTCGCTGAACCTTTCAGCACTTCCGGCCACGCATGCCCCTCAATCAGCCTGTCCGTGGCGTCCATCTGTTGAAATATGACATCCGGCACCTTGGGGAGTTCAAGAGCATGCTGCCGTTCTTCCGTCGTGTGCGCCCACACCTGCCCCATGCCGAACACGATCCGCCGTGCGGCCTCTATCGCCTGCGGGAGCGACTGCGCCTCTACGCCCATCGGCGGGATCCCGTACACCTGCCGCATGATGTCCAGCACGTTGAAGTCCATCATCTTCGAGATAATCGCCGGCCTGATGCCCCTGACTATCCCCTGTACCCGATGCTCCCACTCATTCCCAAAACTCTGCTGCCCAAATCCGCCCTCTGCCATCCGATACCACAATATCCCCGTGCGGTTCTTGGCAAAACCGTCGCTGTTGGCCCCCTCTTTCTTGGTCAACAACGGCTGGTTGTTCAGCCATAGCCCGTAGTGTTCCTTGCTGCAATACTCAAGGAATACCGCGCTCCTGCCCCTGGGATTGATGCCCGTCAAGTGCGGGTACTTCTGCAAATAAATGCCCGGCAACACCCTGCTTTCAATCATCACGTCTTCGGGCGGGTCGCGGTGAATGTCCCACGCAACCCGCCTCGGATGTACCGCATGAACGTCCCACGGCATCGCCCGCCCGATCACCTGCTGATACTCCGACACCCGCTTCGCCTCAGACGGCGACCACGCTCCTTCCGGCTTCCGGTACGGCGCGTCCTTACCGTACTTGTTCTTCATGGGATGCTTCGGGTATCGCTCGTAAATCAGCGGGTATGCCAGCACTCCGCGCCCTAGACCGAGCGCATGCTGCCCAACCGTCTGCGTCGGCGACTCCACGGAATAGGTCAGTATCTGCCACATGAGCGCATCAAGGGCCTCTTGCAAGTCCTTAATGTGCGTTTCGTTCTTCTTCTCTTTCCGATGCACTCCCGCGGGAAGCACTACCTTGATGCTCGGATGCTCCCCTATCACGTACTGCGACAGCCCCGTCGTGACCAGGTCAGCCGCCAGTGACAGCATCTTCAGGTTCGCTTCAGCCGGTATCCCGTTGAAATACTGGTACATCTTCCGGCTGCCCCATTGCGTTGCCGCCTGAAGAAAGTTCTCGTCGTGCTCCATCTCCGTCCACAACGGCCCTAGCACACTCTTGCGGAGCGCATGCTCGCCCCGCATGGCCGCAAAGCTCGGAGGGTTCATTTAGACGGTGCTCCGCCGAAGTGTTGCGGGGTTCTGCTTGCACCCCTTTTCGTGGTTGTACCACGCTATCCGCACCTTGTACGTCCCCTGGCAATACTGGCACACGAAATCCCCCTTCGGACTCCCGTCCACCTTGTGCAGCATCGTCAGCCCGTTCGGTGTCTCCAAACACACCCACGCTTCCCCGTCAATCACCCTCGTGACCTCTCGGCCCGCCGCAACCGCGCTCGCATGCGGCACCGCCAGCCCCGCGTTCATGGCGATGCCCTTCAGCTCGAATATCTTCTGCCGCATCCAACTGTTCGTCATGTTTGCCCACCGGAGCGGGTTGACGCACTCCTTGACCACCGGCTCATAGTCGTGCAACGAGTCCTGCGTCAGCATCACAAGCTCCGCAAACTCCATCTTTAACTCCGACACGATCACCTGCCGGAAATCAATGTTCGTTGACCCGCACTCCCCGCACGGCTTCCCGTACGCCCGCCACCGCTTGCACGGGATGCACATTCCGATCTCCATGTGAATTCCCGTGTACTCCTCCTGGCAGACATCGCACCGAAATCCGTCCACTACACCAATAGATCGCGTCGTCATAAATACTCCTACTTTGGCCTGAAAAACTTCTCCCACACCACCTGGTCCACCGGACACACGAACTGTACCGCTATCCCCCATAATCGCGAGTTCTCCGGCGACCGCTTCCACTTCGTCCGCACCGCCGTGAAGCCCTTCCCGCTCACCACATCACGCGCATACGGGTGATCCTCACATACCTGCTCCGCCAACCACTCGCTCGGCACCCTCACCGCCTGCGGGTCAGGGTTCCGCGCCGATGGCAGGAAGTCGGACATCCCAATCAGCTTTTGCGGACGCTCATACTCATCAAACATCCGCAGCACTTTAGGCATGATTGCTCCTCATCGCGGGGCCACCACTTTGTCAAGGCGGTAGCCATCATTATCTAGCCGTGCAATCACGTCTGTAGCATCTGGAATGCAGTACAATACGCCTACCATGATACGGTCTGGGGCTGTCTGTACCCGTACCCAGGCATCCGCGGCTCCCCCACAGATGCAACAGGCCAGGCCAGGCTCAGCCGCTTCAACGCGATATATCTTCCCTTCCCGCTCCCGCAGCACTTTAGGCATCTCTTAACCCATCACGAGTGCGTATTGATGCGGCCCGTCATGGCCAGGAGCTAGATAATAGGACGCAGAAAACCCATCGCTTGCAAAACAGAACTTCTTCTTAGCCCGCGCGCGCACCTTTGCGATCATGGCGTCCATGTGCTCCCAGCAGGTGTGTGTTATGAGAGGATAGCCATCTTTGCCCCTCACCGCTGTCACTAGCATGGTTCACCCTCCCGGAAGGTGCAACAGACTGCCGTTGCTCGCTATGTGCCACCTGTCGATCTCGGCGCTCAACAACTTGGTCTCCGCCTTGTCAAGCACGAACTGAAATACGATCTCGTTTCCCGCCGTCAGCACCACGATCATGAACTTCTCCCCGTGAGCCTGCCACGATAACCGAAAGCCTGGTACTGCTTGCTCCATTATCTCCCCCACCCATACGTTACCGGCCCAACATCAACAACCTGGCTCACCATCGCCTGCGCCCCAGGCTGCCGCGCCATCCTCACACACCCCGCCATCGCCATCACACAGTCATCATGCATGTTCTCCGCCGCCTCAGGCCGTCCTCGCTCATTGTACACGAAGCTCTGGCATTCCCGCCAAAATACCCCGTCATCACTCTGCAGGCTCCGGTTCGCTATCGCCTCCGCTAAATCATCAATCAGCCCGATCCGCGTGTTCTCGGTCACCGGAAACCCCAACCGCTGCGTCGGCCGCGTTCCGTTCATCCTCTGAGCCATCGTTTGGGAACCCTCTTCATGCCAGTACACCCGCGGATACTTCGTCTGCCCCACCACGTACAATACCGCTTCCCCGCGGTTCCTCTCCACTCCCCATAACGCCGTGTTGTACCACCGGCAGAGCTTCTCAGCCACCATCGCATGCTGCCCGGGCTCCAGCTCATTCTCCCTCAAGGTGCACACATGCTTCAGCGTCCTGGCCTCCAGTATGACCGTCACGGTGTAGTCCTGCCCCTTGCCTTCCGCTGAGTCCGTGTACGCCACATACGGCACCCCAGGACGGGGGCTTGCCCACACTCTGGCGCCCTTGCACCCGTCCGGCAATGCTATGCTCGCCTCAGGTCGGCACATAGCCAGTGACTCGTTCACCACGTCAAGGTCGAACCGCGCCGCCGCCAATGCCTCGAACCGCGCTAGATACTCCTGGGAGAACAGGTTCCCCGGAAGGTCACGCCGCGCACTCTCTATCTCTTCAGGACTGATGTGCGGGTTCTCACTCGTCGGCATCTGCCAGGACATCCAGTCCGTCTGGGCAACGTCCAGCCCTCGAGCATACAGCTCATGAAAGTAGTTGTATCCCCTTGGAGTGCTGAGGAAGTACGCATCTCCCCTGAAGTCTGACAGCGTCGGCCGTATCACCGCTTCCCATGCCTCTTGCAATGCCTTGACCGTCGCGGCCTCATCGATGATGACCCGTGCGTACCGCCGCCCACGGGCTGAGTCTGGACTGTCCAGGCTCCACATCTCCACAGAACCACCACCCACCAGCTCCAGCCTATGCTCCGCCTCAGAGACTCGCTCGGTCACTGCTACCAGCGTCCTGCGTACCTCGCGCCATGTGTCGCTCAGCATCTTGTAAGTCGGGCTGAACCACGCGGTGGGCCGGTGCTCCATGATGGCCGGTCCAACAAGGCGGTCGATCCCCAGGACGGTCTTGCCGAACCGACGCCCGCAGCACACCACGTTGAACCTCACAGACTCGGTGATGACCCGCTGCTGTGCGGCATGTGGCCGGGGAAGGGCGACAGTGAGGGTTGATGCGGCTTGTGTCATGTTACCTGCGAGCAATCCCCGCTTTTCCGTCGCTTAACTTGATACAGTTCATATCAACGTCGCCTCGTGGTGTAGCTCGCTCTCGGCTCTGAGAGCGTGCGTTCAGGGAGGGCGGCTGGTTCGTACTGGGCGGGCGCGTACAGTTCGCGACAGAAGGCGTCCCACTCCCGGTCAGTGCCCTTCCAGGCGATCATCGGTGACAGATGATACCGTGTCCCTACCTTGACGATAAAGCCTGCATCGCTCAGGTCAGCATATGCTCTAGACACACTAGGCCGCGGGATGTCCAATGCCTTGCTGACTTCAGCCGGTCCCGGAATAAGATTGTGCCAGGAACTAACTCCCTCCAAGTATGCCAGGATGCGGTAGCTCTGACCGCGCAATGAGGGGTTGCGCAGCATGAGGTCGACCTTTGCCTGCTGAAAGAGTTTCACCCAACCTCCAGGTGACCGCTTGCGAGGAACCAGTCTGATATCGAACATCTCGCCGGTGATGGTATCAATAACCGCATGGCGAGGAACACCCTTCACGTGTGCACCTGTGATACAAACTGTAACATCGGCGTTACCTTTTTACGAACGAATGCAATCTATAGATAGAGATACCCTACTTTTGTGGCTCTCCCAGCTCTCGCCGGTCTTCGTACACGATGCTCACCTGGCGAGCGTCAACGTTGACGGTGGTGCCCTTCACGCTCTCCGGGTGCTCCTCACGGTAGCGTTTGTCTGCCGCGATGCCTGCGAAGATGCTCAGGTCCCGGAAAGAAGCGTCGTCAGCCTTGCGGTCGATGATCTCTAGGGTCTTGCTCTCGCGCTTGCCCCACGCCTTTGCCCAATCGATCTTGCGAGGCGATGGCCGAGAGTCCTCAGGCACGAGCCCAGCAGCTTTTACATGTTCGGAAACCGTGGACTTTGCCAAACCGAGGCGGCGGGCAGTCTCATTGACGCGTCCGCCGGTGAGTTCGTAGACAGAAAGGAGTTCAGCGGCCTGGTCGGTAGTCATTTACAGACCTCCCATATGAGGACGGCCACCAGCCCGGCCATAGTGAGGTAGAGGACGTGCATTAGTCTCATGGCTCACATTATAAAGAGTGCGTCAATCCCCTGCAACTTGACATATGCAAATAGAACACCTGTAGTATTGACATGACGTTTGTACAGGTCTAGAGTACATGTAGACACCTGATGCCAAAGGTGCTGCGAGCATCGACAGTATGAGGGCAAACGGAAGGAGAAGAGAAGATGACACCAGAGGCAATCAGGCAGCAGCAGGCGCAAGGGACATACCTGGACTCGCAGATCGTCTGCGTAATTGTTGAGGAGCCGAACGGGATAGCTCCTCGCCACTACCACGTCCATATAGACAGCCAGAGTCAGGGGCGGTACGTGGATATCCACGAAGTCGTCAGTTACACGTGCCAACGCACGGACCTGGCGCGCTTCTAGTCTAGCGGGCCAGCCGGAGCCTATCCGGCGTGGGGTGAGAAGATGTGTTATACTAGAGGTGCTGAGGGAAGGAGTCGTTGAGGGTGTTTTCTTTTGCCCCCGATCTGGTTAAAACGGCGTTCCCTCAGCAAGAACACCCGCCAGAAAGGGGGCTTTCTCTTATGCCTAATCCCCGCATGACTCCTGAGGAGCGATTTCGCGCTAGTTGGGTATTGTTACCAAACGGCTGCCATGAATGGACGCGCTTGCTCGATAGATATGGCTACGGTCATTTCTGCGCAAACAACAAGCATTGGAAAGCACATCGATGGGCTTACCTACACCTGATTGGCCCCATCCCTGATGGGCTTCAAATCGACCATCTTTGCCGCAACAGAAAATGTGTGAATCCTGCACATATGGAATTAGTCGACCAGCGCACTAACCTTCTTCGTGGTATCAGCTTCAGCGCAGTTAATGCGGCAAAAACCCATTGCATACGCGGCCACGAGTTTACTGAGAGCAATACACGCATCTCCAAGCATCCCCCAGGCAGAATGTGCAAGGCTTGTCAGCGGGCCTATAAGAGGCCCAAAAGAATACGTTAGGACGGCTGCTCTCTGCCCATTAAGGCTTAGTGGGCAGCATGGAGCCGTTAGAGACGGACTAGTGAGAGGATGGGGAATCATGGCTTGGGAAACGTGCGAATGGTGCCAGAAGAATATCAACGGACGCTACGCGGCGGACCGGCACCGCAAGAGCGAGCATCCCGCGGATTATCGGGTGTGGCAGGCAGAGACACGGGCCAACAGTACACGGCTCAACATCGACCGTTACGAGGCTGACTTGGCCGAGCATCGGGTCTTCCGCGAGTACATCGAGACTCACGACATGCCGGACGTGGTGCGGAAGACCCTGGAATCGCAACGTGATCAGTGCTCCTGGATGACCCGTCACGGCATGAGCATCGAGGCAACGCTAGTACTCCTCATTAAGGGGCGGTACGAGGCGCTGGCCGAATACGAGGCCGAGCTTGCCGCCGCTCGTGACAATTTGGCAGAGGTGACAGCATGAACACACTCACCACCACCACCTGCTCAACTGCCTGCTGGACGGCGCAAGAGGACGTGTGTCGGTGCATGTGCGGCGGAAAAGCGCACGGCATCATGCGCCCTGGGACGGACGGCGTAGCGCAGCCTGAGCGCACCGCTCGCATTAAGGGCCACATGTACCGCCTGATTGCGGTAGGGACGTGGAATGAGTGCGCCGCGGCCTACAAGGAACGGCAGGCGCACATTCGGGAACAAGAGGGCAGGATAGTGTCAATCTACAGCCGCCCTCCGGACTTTGTGATACGGCGGGCCAACGAGTCTCAGGTCAACGGATGGCCGGAGCTTACGCAGGCCAAGAACTGGGACGGGGAACCAGGCACCGCGGGGCGCACAAAACAAGATCACACACTCTGGGAAAGGATCGGGTCATGACCCTATTAAGCGCAGAGATTAAGCAGCTTCGGGCCGACTTGGGCATGGGGTATGAGGAGTTCGGGCGGCTCATGGGCCAGTCCTACCAGACCGTTCGCAAGTGGGAACTGGGTAAAGCAAAGCCCGCTAACCCCGCCGCAATAATGGCCCTCATTCGGGAGATTCGGAAGGGGCGGGGGATATGACCGCCGCAGACCTCGCCGCCATTTGGTTCGGATTCTGGGCAGTGGTGCTGATGTGCGGCATCTGCGCCCATTTCTGCGACAAGATTTACAGGGGGAAGTCATGAAAGACATTCGGGAACACGTTAAGGGGCCAAGCCTTGGTGTGGCAATAGACCGCTGCGGTACCTGTGGCGGGTACTGGGACGCGGCCCACGAGACCATCGAGGCGCAGGCGCGGTACATCGACAGCCTGGAGGCTGAACTGAAGGAGCTGCGGGCATCGCATGGCGACAGACCGCTTATGTGTCAGGGCATCAGCATCAAGGACGGCGGTTGCGCTCATAAACCGCTGTATCGCGTAGAAATGGATGACGGTGCCTTACTCGCTCTCTGTGAACGCCACAAAGTGCAAGCGGCCCGGGCGCACATCATCCGCCGTTACGAGTCCTTGCGCTGGCCGTCGCACATCGCGGAGAGCGCTGATGCTGAAGCAAGCCGTTAAGCGCGGCCACAACGGGCGCCCTGGATGGAAGTTGTACTTTGAGTACGACCTTGACACCATCGAGGCACTGAAGAAGGCTATCCCTCACACCGACCGAGCCTGGGATGAGGAGCACAAATACTGGTGGGTTGCCATCGAGCATCAGGACACGCTATTAAGGTTGTTCCCACAACTGGAAGCGTACCTTCACCAGATGGAAATGCCGCTGTAGTCCTGACATTTTGTCACGAACCACCCACCTCTTAGCAATCGCTTGACCACTGGGCGCAGTGGCTAGTCGGAGAAGGAGTATCCCATGAAGCGGATCATCGATACAACGGACGCTGAGGGTTTGGAAGCCCTCTTGGGTGAGCGGGTGACGCTCTTTTGCCTGAATTACATCTACACGGGCAAGCTGGTGGGCGCCAACGACTCCTTTGTAAAGCTGGAGGAAGCCAGCATCGTCTACGAAACGGGAGCATTCACCGAGAAGAACTGGAAAGACGCTCAGCAGCTCCCTGGTGCATGGTACGTACAAACGGGGGCGATTGAGAGCTTCGGGGAATTGAAATGAAACGCTCTCTGAGACAAAAAGGGAGCTGGAGCCGGAGCGGGAGCTGGAGCCGGAGCTGGAGCCGGAGCGGGAGCGGGAGCCGGAGCGGGAGCCGGAGCGGGAGCTGGAACGGGAGCTGGAGCCGGAGCGGGAGCCGGAGCTGGAGCCAGAGCGAGAGCGGGAGCTGGAACGGGAGCGGGAGCTGGAGCGGGAGCCGGAGCGGGAGCCACGATAAAGCTGTGCGCCATCCACCAGCACAGGCTAGACCAGCTTCACCTTATCCGCCGTTACGAGTCCATCGCCTACCCCTCGGGGCACCTCGCGGAGAGCGCTGATTACACAGCCTCCCTCGCGGAGGACGATAGGAAGCTGGGTGAGTACGCCCGCTACCTCGTGAACGACCCGCGCTCCTGACAATCTGTCACAAATGGAGGACGACCGTATGACAATCGAGGGCGAGGTATTCGTAAAAACAATCGGGCCGCTCACGATCTACCAGAATACCGCGGGCAGCTTCTGGGTAGTACGAGACGAACGCGGCCGATGGCTGGGCGGATGGCAGCAATCCGGCTCACAGATTGGCAAGATACGGCGCGGGGGAGGCAGCTTTAACGGGCGCACGTACCGCACGTACAGGGGCTGGGAGACGGCTATCCGGCGATACGTCTAGTCCTGACAGTTTGTCATAACCATCCCGCTCTTACTATCGCTTGACCACTGGGCGCAGTGGGTAGTTGGAGACCGGAAGCGAGGACACTATGGATGCCATAACAGTAGCCGCTCTTAGTTGGTACCACGCTCGTAGGCGGCAAACTGAGGCGGCTGGGAAACTCCGTGAATATCGTGCAACATACGGCTCGTGTGACTTTCAGGAACAGGCATATTACGAGGGCGGTCATTACGCAGGAGGACGCGGCCCTTGCTACGCTACCGACGATGCCATAACCGAGTGGTGCGAGGCTTGCGCTGGTGGCCAACCTCTCTGGGAAGCACGCCAAGCCGCCTCAAGAGAACGAGGTAAAAAACTAAGAGTCCTCACGCGGCTACTCTCAAAGCACACCACCGACTCCTGACAAAATGTCACAAGCAGAGGCCCCCATAACGGGGGCTTTTCTGTCTCACCCATACCAACACTCACCTTCGCCCCGCAACAGGCTTATTTTTCCGCTAGGGACGGCTCTCCGGCGGTTCTAGGGCCTCTACGGTGATGCTCAGGGAGTCCGCGTCACCCCACATCTTCACGCACCGGCCAACCGCTATCTGGCTGTCGTCCTCATAGGCCACGTGGTTCAGGGCGTCGGCGGCGAGCTTCCAGATGTTGTCGGCGTCCGGGCGCTGTGTGTGGTAGCTCCCCGCTGGCGGGTTGCGCTTTGTCCGCTTGAAGGTTGCCAGCACAACCATCACCAGAGGCACCCCAGAAGGCCAAGAGCCGCCGCGCATCGCCTTCCAGTGTTCTCCTATCATCTTCTCGGCCTGAACGGTGCTGTCGGGCGTGTAGGTGCCTCTGGTCGTTACCCTGGCCCTGGCTTTCCCGCGCGGCCGCACCGCAATGACGATGGTGCTCATGGCTTCCTTGTATGCCACCAGTTGAAGGCTCTCCGCAGGCAGTACGACCGCACGATGCTGACTGCGGTGAAGATGAGGCCGATACCCAGGTTGTCACCTAAAGAGGCGTGGATACCGAACAACGGAAAGGTCACCATCTGCGCGGCAAAGGCAACCCAATAGCCAACGGCGACATTCACCAGGGACTCCACCATGCTCCATCGTTTCGTTTGGCCGATCCTCATGGTTTGCCTTCCTTCCCGCGGCAATCGAGGCAGACACGCCGCAGTTGCCCGCGCTTCAGCGTGTAGACCGCCGTGTTCCGAAACGTCAGGACGTGACCCTTCGGGCAACGGGTAGCGTTCATCGCGACCATCCCGCCATCTCCTGGTTGTACTGTGCGGCTCTCCGCTCGGCGTGTTCGCGGCAGAGCGCAGTGCCGGGGACTACCGCCCACCAAAGGTACGCTGGCCTCTCCACCGTCCACGCAGCGGGCGACGGGCAGTCCACGCAGGTCATTGCGGCTTCAGCCCCAGAACACAGTACCCCGCCTCGATGCCAGGGAAGTCAGTGAGACAATAAGTCACGGTGAAAGCGCGCTCTTTGTAGACTGGGGGATAGGAGTGTGGGTTCAGAAAGGTGTACCCCTGTGCCTTGCTAAACTCCCTCAGCACCACCGTGTCGCCTTTCTGGAAGTGTCGGTCATTCTTGCGCACTTCAAAGGGCTTGTCGTCCAGGACGGCGAAGAACTCCGGCCAGATTTTCAGGTAATGTGTGGTCATTCTTTCAACCCCTTCTCCCCTAGCGCGGCTTTGGCAGGGCGCAGGTCTACCGACTCTAGGATGCCCTGCTCAACGGCCCGCTCATCGTCGGCCAGGTACCACCTTAACGCCGCTTCCAACACGGCAATCCTGTTCAGCGCACTATCCCCACCCTGAATGAGGATGGGGGGTGCCAGCAGCATCTCTTCCAGCCGCCCTATCAAAGCCTCTAGTTGAGCGTTCAAGCCCGCAAGCTCCGCCTCGTGCCCACAGGGTATGGTGCCCACACCTATCTTGTATGGTTCTTGGCCTTCGCTCATTTAGTCACCTCCATTGCGGCCAGTACCTTGTCCAGAAGTTCAGGGAGGGAGTCGACCCAAACTTGATTGCCAGGAGCAAGCGTAGCAACCCAAAAACGCTCGCGTGAATCATGCCGCCAATCTAGTTGAGCGCACTAATATGGCAATGGCGTCGATGCTCATGGTAACGTCGCCTCCAGTGACTCTATCAACCCCAAAACATCGTTTTTGTGGACGTTTCCACTGCGGTGGATTGCCCAGGCGAGGTCACTCAATCCTGCCGCAGCCACCTCTGGTTGGTCCCGCAGTATGTAGTTAGCTAGGTGCGGGTCTGTATCGAGGTGCTCCCGTGCCTGCGCGATGGCTTCTTCGATGCTCATGGCGTCTCTCCTAACAGAAACTCAGGACATTCGTCACAGAGCCAGCAGCGGCCCCTCGTCTCGGAGTGGCGTCCCGCTGCATGATTGCAAATACATTTCAAGCCCCGCCTTTGCAGTCTGTGGGCGCGTTGGCGTTGCAGGCGGACAGAACGGCTACTCGATTTGGGAACAACCGCGAACGACAGCAGGATGCCATCAGACAGTTCTTGTACAGCGTACCTCACGGCTACCACTCTCCCCTCGCTACTACCACCACACAAAGGTCGTCCAGTTTGTAACCCATCCTCTGTACGACCCGCACCATCGCGCTGCCAAAGAGCAATTGCATCGCACCTCGCACCTCGTACCTCCCGCCAGTGGTGGTAATTCTACGCGCCAGACAAAATGCATCACTCTCCCCTCGCTACTACCGCGCCCGCGGCCCAGTGCCCGCATGACCACGGGCCAAAACTCTGGTTGTCGCTCCAAATGCTCAGCGCTAGGATGCCATTCACCGTGGGATCGGTCACTTGCTCCCATCCGTAGCCGAGCCTGTTCAGCCGCCGCTCATGAATGCGGTTCGGCTGCCACAGCCCCCAATCATCCGTTTCACTAACAGCGTTCGGGTTCCAGTCCTTGTTTTCGCAGTTGTCGATGAGTGCAAGGCTCTGCGCTCCCCACAAAACCGTTGAGCCGGGGACGCAGAACAGTCCGGTTGATGGCATCATAAAGCAGGCTTCGATGATCTCGCCCAGCACCGAGTGAGCTAATGGCGATACGTCCACGCCTTGTAAAGCTCGATGACTACTAGCGCCGCTAACATCCCGACAGTTACTCCCTTGAATAGTACATCGTCCATCATTCTCTCCCTTCAGTGGTATAGGTTGACTCGCACCGGCGTCGTACCGGCCTTTCTCGATGCCCACAGACGGCGTAGGCCACGGCTCCACCGACAGTATCGGGGCCTTGGCGCGCTCGGTGCCGTCTGCCTCCACGGTGTTCACCCAGAACAGGAGCGGGAGGAACAGCGGTAGGAGCAGAAGGTGGGTGAGGTATCTCATGACTGTGCGGTATCGGTGGCGAGTGCGGCTTGCACTACATGAATCAGGCACGCGCAACCATCCTCGTCACGCCAGCCAGGAAGTGTTTCAGGGTCAACGTATTTCTTCTTTGCCATCACTTGCCCTCCTTCCAGGGCTTTGCGTGCTTCTGCACATAGCTGCTTTAATTCGTTACGCTCGTCGTCGTCCATTTCGTCCCAACAGTTAGCAATGCCAGAGGCCACTTTTTCAAGGCCATCCAGCGCATCCCTCAGCCGTTGCTCCCGCCGTTCTGCTGCCTGTAGCGCGTCCTCCCAACGGTGATAGAGCGTAGGGCTTTCATCAGTGCCCCATGCCTGCATAGCCTTGAGGACGGCTATCTTCTGTTCCCGCTCTTCTTTCGAGAGAGGTTGCTCGGTCATCCCGTCACCTTCGGTTCTTTCTTGTCCAGCAAAATACCGTGCTTCAGTGCGTGACCCCACGCCTTCGACCACAAGAGAGTAGATAACTCACCGCAAGAGCACACATACTTGCGGAGCCGCCCGTCTTGGGCGATACGCAGGCCGTACCTCATCCCGTCACCTCCAACGGGCTTTGCACATAAACCCTCTCTAAGCGGTCACTTTTTGTGCAACTGCCATTTCTGCTTGGGACGGAACAATCCATTCCCCGTCTGCCTCAACTAACTTCACCATAGCTGCGATTTCAAGTCCCTTTTGTTCTCTGGCATCCATGACTGTGCCTCTCTGTATATACTCTATTGGGGTACCGCTGTGAGCGGTGCACCCATGAATGGGTTCCCAGGGAGTCCACGAAGGAAGAACCCCGTGTTTGCCCGAAGTGCAAGAGTCCCTATTGGAACAGACCAC
>Ga0082335_1001784_pt1 | contig 43341 bp, 24 predicted proteins | sample Subgrocontami58m_FD_72375 | JGI IMG/M metagenome (GOLD analysis project Ga0082335, IMG submission 72375) | Subsurface groundwater microbial communities from S. Glens Falls, New York, USA - GMW37 contaminated, 5.8 m (SPADES assembly) (version 2) ...
CGGCGCGGAAATGAAGGCGGTGGTTTCGCAGACCATCTTCACGTCGTTCCCCACGACGCATGGCGGGGGACGCGAGGTGCTGCGCGGCGACTACGACAGCAACGGCTGGCCGCAGACGCCGCGCAATCGCGTGCTGCGCGAGATGCGCAAGGCCTTCGCGTTCCACCTCGCCGGCGACCAGCACATCCCGGGCGTCGTGCATTACGGAGTGGATACGCACCGCGATGCGGGGGTGGCGTTTGCCGGACCGGCGATGAACTGCGGCTACACCCGCTGGTGGGAGCCCGACCGGGCGCCGTGGACCCAGCCGAAACAACCGGGGATCATCGGTGATTTCACGGACAGTTTCGGCAATCCCATGACCGTGCTCGCGGTGAAGAACGGCGCAGAGGTCGCGCGCAGTCCGGACGTAATCGAGATGCTCGAACAAAAGTCGTCCGGGCTGGGCCTGGTGCGCTTCGACAAGCGGCGACGGAAGATCGTCATCGAATGCTGGCCCTATCGGGCGGACGTGACCAAACCCGGCACGCAGTGGCCGGGCTGGCCGCTCGAAATCGACCTGCTCGACAACTACGGCCGCAAAGCGGCCGGCCACCTGCCGGCCCTCGCCATCTCCGGCGTGAAGCAGCCGCTGATCGAAGTCATGGAGCAGGCATCGGGCGAACTCGTGTATGCTTTGCGCGTGGCCGAGCCGAAGTTCACGCCGCATGTGTTCGCCGCCGGCAAGTACACCGTGCGCGTCTCCGATCCGGATACCGGCAAGTCCGCGGAGGTGAAGAACCTCGAGCCGGGCGAGGCGCAACCTCCGGTGGCGGTGCGCGTCTAGCGGTCACTACGCTTTGGATGGCGAAACCGTAGTCTGTGGGCCGGGTGCCCTCACCCGGCTCGAACCGCGCCACCGCAGCGGGGTGAGGGCACCCCGCCCACATAGCTGCACTTAAACTTCCATTCCGATCCAGCAGCACCATGCGCATCCTGACCATCGGTCGTTCAGTTCCGGTCTTCACGTTTGCCGCGACCCTTGCCGCGCTCGCGCTTTCTTCGCCGGCGAAGCTCCTCGCCCAATCCCTCGCACCGGCCGGAGCCGCGACCAAGGTCGACGTCGACACCGTCGAATTGACGCCCTTTGAAGTTCGCGCGGATCGCGACACCGGTTACGTCGGACTCGATGCCACTTCAGGCTCGCGCCTCAACACGGCGGTGAAGGACACGCCCGCATCGTTGTCGATCTTCACCGCCGAGTTTCTGCAGGACATCGGCGCAACGTCCGTGGAGGACATTTCGAAATACGCCATGAACACCGATGCTGACATTGGCTTCATCAGCGCGTTGCCGAACGGGAATAGCCTGATGAACCCCACCTCGGGCATCACCTCGCGCGGGCTGCCGACCGGCGGCGGTTCGGCGTCGGGGCGGACGGTGAACTTCTTCAGCTACAACTTTGAAATCGATACCTACAACATCGAGCGCGTGGAGTTTTCGCGCGGCCCGAATGCGATTCTCTTCGGCATCGGCCAGGCCGGCGGCAGCTTCAACACGCAATCGCGCACGGCCGATGTGCGGCGGACGATTTACACCGGCTCGCTGCGCACGGGTTCGTTTGACGCGTTCCGCGCGACGGTCGATGTCAATCAGCCGATCGTGAAGGACAAGCTGGCGCTGCGCATCGACGGTGTCATGGACCGCAAGGGCGGCTGGCGACCGTGGGAATACAGCAACAACCGGCGCGCCTATCTCGCGGGCCGTTACCGAATCACCGCGAAGACGACGCTCGACGTCGAATCGGAGTCTGCGCTCTACGATTTCCGTCGCCCGCGCCCGTACCTCGGGCCCGACCATATCACGGCCTGGCTCGCTGCCGGTCGGCCGCTGCTCGATGCGCCGATCACCAGCAGCACGCCGAGCGCGCAGGGCCTGCGCCGCGTGAGCAGCGCGAACTGGTGGAGCTACATCGAGGGCACGCCCGTCACGTCGCGGCAGAACTTCTTCAACCTCGGCCGCACGGCGAACCCTGCGAACGATTCGACCAAGACGCCGATGATTCAGGATTTCTCGCTCGTGCCGCGCCGGGCGGTCCTCGGCGGACCGGGGCCGGGCAACAGCGCCAAGTTTGGAAACACTTCGGCGTTTCTGCGCCACGAGTTCACACGCGACCTCCATGTCGAGCTCGCGGTCACGCGGCAGATTTACCACTCGGACCAGCGCGACCTCAACGGACCGGATATGATCATTTACTTCGATCCGAACCGGTTCCTCTGGAACCAGCCCACACCGGCTGGCGGCCTCCCAGGGCCCCGCTCGATCCCGAACCCGAACGCCGGCCGGCCCTACGTCGAGAACTACATGCAGTTCCGGCTGCAGGAGGATCGTCGCGACGGCGCGCGTCTGACCGCGGCGTATGGCATCGATCTCGGCAGGATTTTCGGAAAGCACCTGCTCGCGGGCATGGGGGATCGATGGGAGCAGAAGTCGTGGAGTTCCACCTTCGTCGAGCAATGGATCACAAGTCCAAACGCGCCCGCCGCGCCCGAGGACGCGTCGAACTATGTCTACCGCCGGAGTTATTTCGACTTGAACGGGCCCGTGGAAAACATCGGCCTGCGCGACTACCGTCTGACACCGCTGCCCGGCGTCGGCTTCGTTCAGAAAAACGCGCCCGCTTACAACCGTTACTACCTCGATGCGTGGATGGCGGCGACGCAGAGCAAATTTTTCAAAGATCGCCTCGTGTTCACCACCGGGTGGCGGCACGACTATCTCTACAGCAAGCTCAGCACGTCCGTCCGCAGCGCTGAACGCGTTGGCGGCTACACGCAGGGCTTCCAGCTGACGGGCCCGGCGGTCAGCAACCACGTCGAAGGCTCCACCGTCACGAAAGGGGTCGTGCTGCACGTGACCGACTGGGTTTCGCTGCTCGCCAATCGTTCGACCAACTTTGCGCTGCCGGCGCTCAACCAGAAGACCCTGCCGAACAACCCCGTCCCGCAGCCGCGCGGCAAGACCGAGGATTTTGGCGCGCAATTGAACCTGCTGCAGAACCGGCTGACAGCCCGCGTCGTTTACTACCAGACGACCGTGCAGGACAACAGCACGTCGGTCGGCACCGGCAACGTGCAGGACCACGTGAACAACATCTGGAACCGGCTCGCCACGCTTGGGCTCATCTCGGGCGCGCGGCGCGATCAGGAAATCGTCCAGGCGAACGCGTACAATTTCGACAACGCCTCGCAGGGCTGGGAAGCCGAGGTCGTTGCGAATCCGACGCCGAGCTGGCGGGTGATGGCGAATCTCGCCACCAACAAGACGGCGTGGACCAATGTCGGCACGGCGATGATCCAATACCTCGACGCACACCGCGCGGAATGGACCACGTCACGCGACGCGACCGTGCTCGATCAGTTGCTCCAGACCGACAATTTCGTCGGCCCGCGCTTCTCGCTCGTCGAGGGCACGCTGCTGCAGATCAGCCCGAAGTGGAGCGGCAACCTGCGGACCAACTACTCGTTCCGCGAGACGGCGCTGAAAGGCGTCTCCGCCGGCGCCGGCGCGCGCTGGCGCAACGGCACGGTGCTCGGGTACACGTCGACCGATCCGGCGACGCGGCAGCCGATTCGCTCCGGGTCGACGACGCTCATCGACGCGAACATCGGCTACCGCAATCGTGCGAAACTCTTCAACCGGACGATCAACTGGTCGCTGCAGGTGAACGCGAACAATCTGTTGAACAACGAGCGGCTGATCCCGCAGACCGCCGCGCCGAACGGTTCGATCCTGAATTACCGGTTCCAGACGCCGCGGGAGGTGTTCGTAACTTCGACGTTCAGTTTCTGAGGGCCGCTGTCGTTTCTCACTTCGTCCGACGGCCCGAGGGCGGGCGGTCCAGTGAAAACTCCGCCCTTCGCTTGGCCACCCCGGAGCAAGCTCCGGGGCATCAAGGCCAAGCGACCGCTGCACGGATCGGGCTCCGTTTTATCGCATGAAGGAACGTAGCAAGCTAAGGGGAATGGACCCGCTTGCGATTCAACGAAGCTCTTTCCCCAAGAGGTCGTCGAAAAGATCTCTCTGGGTGGGGCCGCTTCGCCGAAGCGGTCTGGGTTCCCGGCTCAATCGTGCGTGCCGCGCGCAGGCGTACCCGGCACCTCAGGCCGGCTCGGAGAGCCAGCCCCACCTTTTTCGGCGCCCTCGCGCCAGACAAGGTGATCCTCACAACTTCACCTTCGGCGGCGGCTGCTTTTCCCAGGCGTCCATCAGCGCGGTGAGCTTCGCCTGCACCGTGGCCACTTCCGGTCGGCCGTAGAGATTGGTCTGCTCGTCCGGATCCCGCACGACGTTGTAAAGTTCGGGCTGGCCGCTGCGACTGCGGGAGAGCGGCACGATCAGTTTCCAATCACCCTGGCGAACCATCTTGTCACTGAGCCACGAATACGCGGCTTCCGGCGCCGGACCCTGGCCGGTCAGGGCCGGCACCAGCGACTTGCCCTGGATGCCCGCGGGCACGCCGAACCCGGCGAGGTCGAGCAACGTCGGCATGATCGTCGCGTTGTCGACAATCGCGTCGCTCACGCGACCGCCGGCCACGCGGCCGGGCGCGCTCAGCAAAAGCGGCACGCGAGCGGAGCTCTCGTACATGACGCCTTTGAACATCCGGTTCCGCTCGCCAAGCATGTTGCCGTGGTCCGCGGTGAACACGACGATGGTGTTGTCGCGGATCCCGAGTTCGTCGAGCAGCGCGAGCACGCGGCCCATCTGCTTGTCCACGAGCGTGACGGCGCCGTAATAATGTGCGGTGACCTCGCGCAGAATCTCCGGATCGTTGATGAACAGCCGCGCGGGCGACCCGGGACCGTCGACCTTTTCGCGCTTCTTCTTCCTCGGAGCCGGACCCTCGGCGTCGGTCTCGCCGCTCGCGAAATCGTCCGGCAGCGCCATGCCCGCGCGGAAGGTCTTCGGCAACGTCACATCCTTCGGCGAATACATGCGGTCGTAAGGCGCGGGAATCACGAATTCGCTGTGCGGTTTCAGCATGCTGACGAAGAGGAACCACGGCTTGTCCTTGCCTTGCTGGGCGCGGATGAAGTCGATCGCACGCGTCGCCTCCCACGCCTCGGGAAATTTGTCCTCGGGCAGGACGGAGGTGCCGATCCGCAGCGGCGTCTTCTCGGGCTTGACGAGCGAACCCGGCACGGCGGCGGTGTTCGCGTTGCCCTTGATCATCTGGCCGCTCGCGCGGAGAAACGCCTGATAGGCCGAGCCGTCGCCGCCCGCGGTGATCTCCGCGAAGTCGAACCAGTCGGCGCCCGGCTGCAGGTGCAGTTTGCCGACCATGCCGGTCGTGTAGCCGCGCGCGTGCAACCACTGCGGCAGGACCACTTCGCCCTCGGCGAACGGAAACCCGTTGCGCTGCACGCCGTGGACCTGCGGGTAGCGGCCGGTGAACATCGTCCCGCGCGAGGGCGAACAGACCGGGCTTGCGGTGTAAGCTTGCGTGAAGCGCACGCCGCGGCGCGCAAGCGCGTCGAGGTTCGGCGTCTTGACGATCGGATGTCCCTCCACGCCGAGGCAGTCGTGCCGGTATTCGTCCGCGACGAGGAAGAGAATGTTCGGCCGGCGCGCGGGCGCGGCGGCGAGAGCGGCGGAGGTGAGCATCATCGCGCAGAATGCCATAGCGGCGGGGATACGCATGGGCCGACGCTAGGTGAAACGCCGGATGAATGGCACGCCCGAAGCGCGACTGCCCCTGTAGGGCGGGGTCTCCCGACCCCGCCGCGAAACGCCCTCCATCTCTGTATTGCAAACCGCGCGGCGCCGACGCGGAGTAAAGTCATGACCTTTCCCCTGCGTCTTCCCCGCGCACTCGACCTCGCTCGCATCATCCTCATCGCGGCACTCGCGTCCACCAGCCACGCCGCCGCCGCGGATCGTCCGGCCCCCGCGGCGAAGCCCAACATCCTTCTCATCATCGCCGACCAGTGGCGCGCCCAGGCCTTCGGGTTTGCGGGTGATCCGAACGTCAAGACGCCGCACCTGGACAAATTCGAGCGCGAGTGCGTGAACTTCACGCAGGCGGTCTCCGGCATGCCCGTGTGCACGCCGGCGCGCGCCTCGCTGCTGACCGGCCAGCGGCCGCTGACGCACGGGCTGTTTATCAACGACGTGCCGCTGCGTTCCGAGGCGGTGACGATCGCGGAGGTGCTCGGCGCCGAAGGCTACGACACGGGCTGCATCGGCAAGTGGCACGTTGATGGCCACGGCCGCTCGAACTTCATCCCCCGTGAGCGCCGGCAGGGCTTCACTTACTGGAAAGTGCTCGAATGCACCCACGCCTACAACAACTCGGCGTACTACGCGGATGGTCCCGAGAAACTGAAGTGGGACGGCTACGACGCCATCGCGCAGACCCGCGACGCGCAGCAGTACATCGAAAGCGAGGCGAAGAGCGGCAAGCCGTTCCTCCTCTGGCTGGCGTGGGGCCCTCCGCACAACCCCTACGAGACCGCGCCGCAGAGGTACAAGGACAGGTATGACGAGGCGAAACTGCAGCTGCGGCCGAACGTGCCGAAGGAAGTCGAGGCGCGCACGCGCAAGGATCTGGCCGGGTATTACGCGCACTGCACCGCGCTCGACGACTGCTTCGGTGAACTGATGGCCACGCTGCAGCGGGCCGGCATCGCCGACAACACGATCGTCGTCTTCACCGCCGATCACGGCGACATGCTCGGTTCGCACGCCCTCATCCGGAAACAGAAACCGTACGAGGAATCGGCGCGCGTGCCGATGCTGTTCCGGCTGCCGAATCAGCTCGGGATCAAGCCGCGCCGGGTCGAGGGCACGATCAACACCGAGGACGTCATGCCCACGTTGCTCCGGCTGGCCGGCTCGCAGCCGCCGCGCGAAGTCGAAGGGCTCGACTTCACCGGTTACCTGCGCGGCGGGGCGGATCCCTCGGGCGGCGCGGCGGTCGTGCAGTGCGCGGCGCCGTTCGGCGAATTCACCCGCGCCGTGGGCGGCCGCGAATACCGCGCGATTCGGACGAAGCGCTACACCTACGCCCGCGAGCTCAGCGGGCCGTGGCTGCTGTTCGACAACGAGCGCGACCCGTACCAGCTCGACAATCTCGTGGGCAAACCCGAGCACGCCGCGCTGCTGGCGAAGCTCGAAGCGGAATTGAAGAAAAAACTCGCCGCCGCCCACGACGAATTTCGGCCCGCCGCCGACTACATCGCGAAGTGGGGCTACAAGGTGAACGCGACCGGCACGATGCCGTACACGCAGTGAGGGGGTCAGGCCGGAAGGGCGCTAAGCTAAGTTCAGCGGCGGAAATCGCGGCTGTCGGGTGATGGCGCCAGCCGTAGCACGGTCAACCTGACCGCGCATTTCGAGCGAAATTTCCGGTCGGCGGAGGCGCGGTCAGACTTGTGCGCCTGCGGCGCATTGACCGCGCTACGTGAAAACATGACGAACAACATCGTTATCTTAACCCATGATTCGTGAGTGGCGGGCCGGCCTCCGCGACGGCCACCCCGGCACAATCACAGGCTGAACGTCGAACTCACGATGAACTGCCGCGCACCGGGCGTGCGGCGCGAGAAGATGATCTTGCGGCCCGTGCCGTCGTCCTCGGCCGTCCACGGCAGCATCGTGCGATCGTCGAAAACGTTCTGCACGCGGAGCTGGGCGGTCCAGCGGATCCGCCGGTTGAACACGCCGAGCGTGCGATTGTACTCGAGCCACGCATCGAGGTTGTCCGACGCCACGCTGTAGAACGGCCGCGTGAGATCGAGCATCGCGCCGCGCCGGGCGTAACCGATCACCGGCGCGTTCCGCCAGCGGTACGCCGAGCCGACGGCAAAGCCCTTCAGCCACGTGTCGCGGTCAAACTGATACCGGCCGACGATGTTCGCCTGCCACTCGAACACGCGAGTCTGCCGGATGCCGATCAACTGCGCGTCGTCGCTCGCCTGCGCCTGGATCCGCGCCACCAGATCCGCGACCGTGCGACCGTCCGGACTGACCACCGCGGTGCCGCCGCGGGCGAGCCATTCCGGATAATTCGCGGCGAGGTACTTGAACGTGAACCGCCCCTGCTCCTCGAGCAGACTGTGATTCTGGCTCGCGTTCGCCATCAGCCGGAAATTCTTCGTCGGGTTCGCGACGACCTGGAATTCCCAGCCTTCGGTTTTCTGCGCGCGCACGTCACCCCACGCCGGATCGACGCGGCGCCGCGGATCGACGGCGTCCCAAATCGCGTTGATCCAATTCGTCTTGTTCCCGCGGATCGTCGTGTCGTTGATGTTCTGCTGGCGCGTTTCGAAATAGGTAACCGACCCGATGATCTGTTCGCGCAGCGCCGAGAACTTCACGCCGGTGTCGAAGCCCTGGCCGCGCCGCGGTGGCAGCAGCTCATTCGCCAGCGTGCGGGTCGCCTGGTTCACCGCGACGTAGTTCGTCGACTGGTTGTAGAAAAACCCGATGTTCCGGTGCGCGTTGAACACAACGCCGACCAGGTACGGCCGGCCGATGCCGCGCAGGGCCGGCAGCGGTCGACCGCTCCACGGGCCGCTCGAGAACACGCCGCGCGCGTCCTCGGTGTATTCCGTCTGCGAGAGCACCGACTCGTCGCGCCGCAGCCCCGCCGTGAAGGCGAAGAGATCGTCGAGCACGTTCGCCTGGCCGGCGAGCACGAGCGACTCGGTCCGCGCGAAATTATTCCGCGGCGCGACCGTCGGCAGCCACGCGGAGCTGATGCCGTTCTCGTGAATCGGCGCCCAGTTGGAGACAAAGTAGTCGGTCGCCCCCGGCTTAAAATACCAGCGCCGGCGGATCGCGTTGCGCGCATCGCCGAGGTCCGCCACGGAGCCGGGTAGCGGCGTCGAGTTCACTTCGAGCAGCGTCTCCAGCCAGCTGTGGGTCGCCTCGTTGCTGTACAGCCCGGCCACGGTGAATTTCGCCAGCCCGCGGTTGAACAGCTTCACGTGCCGGAAATCCCGCTCGTAGCTCAGCGTCGCGCGCAGCTGATTCACGTCGTTGCCGCTTTTCTCCCATTTCGGTGCCTGCTCGTTGTAAGGCACGCCGACGTTCGGGTTCGGCTGGCCGTTCGGCAGCTGCGCGTTCGGGTCGACCTGAATCGAGAAACCGAATCCGTTGCCGTCGAAATTTTCGCGGTACCCGTGATCGTGCTTGCCGCCGACTTCGAGGTACAGTCCATCGGCCAGCTTATGCTGGTAGATCAGCGTGTAGTTCTCGTTGTCGAAATCGACGTGATCCGCATCGCCGGCCCAGTAGCGATCGAGCGGCAGCACGCGGTTCGGCGTGCCCGGCCCGTAGCTGAGCGACATCGTCGCAGTCGTGCGCGCACCGCGATTCAGCGGCCGCGCGCCGTAGCCCATCCGGCCCCAGTCCATCGCGCCGAGGCCGGCGATGGAGAGCGGATAGCCGTTCGAGCTCAGGAATTCGACGCCGTTCGTCGCGCGGGTGGTCTGCGCGGTCGGAATGATCGGCCGGCCCGCGCCGATCCAGGTGTTCACCCAGTCGAACGGCGCGTACGTGCGCGGAATCTTTTGCCGCAGGTGGGTGGACTCCACCTCGGCGAAGAGCGTACCGTTCCTGACCGGCTGATACGTGAGCGCCGCGTAGAGGGAGTCACGACGATTTTTCGACGGCTTGAGGTTGTTGCCCCGATCATCGTGCAACAGGTCGAGCCGCAGGGCCGCGCGATCGCGCGCGATCGGGACATTCGCGTCCAGCGCGCCGCGATAGCCGCCGAACGAGTCGGCGCGCAGATCCAGCCGGGCGAACCGCTGGTTCAGCGCCGCCTTGTTCGTCAGCACATCGAGTGCCCCGCCGGGATTGCCGATGCCGAAAAGGATCGAGTTCGGCCCGCGCGTGAAGGTGAGCCGCGACGAGTTGTACGCATCGGCCGGCGTGAACGACGTGAAGAAATTCGTCGAGAGCGAATCCGAGCGGTAGCCGCGCACCACGAACGGTGTGCCGGTACGGTTGCCGTTGCCGTTCGTGTCGTTCTCGTTCGTCGCGTACGCGGCGGTGCTCGGCATGAAATTGACGACGTCGTTGAAGTTCACCGCGCCGATGTCGTTCATGAACTCGCTCGTGACGATCGTCATGGCCGACGCGACATCCTTCGCCGGCATCCGCAATCGCGTGCCGGAGAGCGTCTCTGTCGCGGTGTAGCCCGTATCTTCGCTGGCGTTAATCACGAACGGCGACAATTCGATCGTCGGGCCGGCGGGAACGACGGGGGCGGTTTGGGCGACGAGCCACGGACCAGCGAGCGTGGCCAGCGCGGCGGCGGCGAGGGGACTGAATCCGGGAAGCAATGAACGATTGGTCACGACGACCCGAGCGATACACACCCCGGCGCGTTCGCGCCACCCCTCTTTCTAGAGGGGATTTTCAAGAAGTAATTTCAACGCAGCAGTCTTGGAAGTCCCCTCTAATTCCAATTCGCTTCCAAGTTGAGACGAATGAAGCGGGAGTGCAGGTGGGGCCGGCTCTCCGAGCCGGCCTGAGTTCCCGCGTGTATTTGCGAGTCAAACTCAGGCCGGTTCGGAGATCCGGCCCCACCCAAATAACGCTCATCTTGAATGCACACTGGAATAACAAGAGGAGTGCCCGCCAGGGCGGGGTGTGTAGGAGCCACGCAAAAGCCCGGCCCTCCAGCGACCAGAGGATTGTCTGGAGGGACGACCTCCGTGTCGTCCGTTTCGTCGCCCTCAAAACTCGAACGTCGAACTCAGCACGTACTGCCGCTCGCCCGGCGTGCGGCGCTGCTGGACGTAAACTGCGCCGTTGTTGTCGACGTCGGCCTGCCAGAGCTGGAGCGTGCGATCGTCGAACAGATTCTGCACGCGGAGCTGCGCGTTCCAGTGAATCTTCCGACCAGCCAGCGTGCAGGGCCGGCCGTATTCGAGCCAGGCATCGACGTTGGTCGACGACCGACCGCGAATCGGTCGGGAGGGATCCAGCGTGGCGTTGTTGATCCGGTAGAATCCGATCACCGGTGCGCTGCGCCAGCGGAACGTGGAGCCGACCGCGAAACCCTTCAGCGCGCCCTCGCGCGGCAGTTGGTAACGGCCGACGAAGTTCGTCTGCCATTCGTAGACTCTGGACTGCTTGATTCCGATGACCCGCCGGTCGTCGCTTTCCTCGGCCTGGATCCGCTGCACGAGGTCACCGACAGTCGCGCCATCGGCCAGGCTGCTCGTCAGCCGCGTGGCCGCCGCCGCCTGCCACGTCGGATAGTTTTCCGCCAGGTATTTGAACAGCGCGGCGCCGTGCGCCTCGAGCACGCTGATGTTGCGGCTCGCGTTCGCCATCAAGCGGAGGTTCTTCGTGGCATTTGCGACGAGCTGGAATTCGACGCCGTAGGTCTTCTGGTTCTTGAGATCCGTCCAACTCGTGTCGGGCCGGCGCGCCGGATTCACGACTTCCCAGATCGAATTCATCCACGCCGCCTTCCGGCCGCGCAGCGAGCTGTCGAGCAGGTTCGTTTGCTGCGTCTCGAAATAATCGAACGACCCGGAGATCTTCTGATCGAGCAGGTTGAACTTTACACCGGTGTCGAGCCCGCGCCCCGCCTGCGGCGAGATGAGGTCGCCGTAGATCGTCCGGTTCGACTGGTTGAACGCGCGGAAGTTGATCGCGCGGTTGTAGAAGAGGCCGAGGTGCGGGCTGACGTTGACCACCACGCCGTAGAGGTAGGGTCGGCCCACGGCCTCGAGCGCGGGGGCCGCGGTGCCAGAGTGCGCATCGCCCCACACGCCGCGCGCGTCCTTCACGTAGTTGACCTGCGTCACCAAAATCTCATCGCGGCGAATGCCGCCGGTGAGCGCGATCAGATCGTCGAGCAACAGCGCCTGGCCGGCGAACGAATACGAGACGGTCCGGGTGAAATTGTTGCGCGGCGTGCTCGAAACGCGTTCCCAGCCGCTCTGGATACCGTTGCCGCTTACCGGCGCGAAGTCTCCGGCAAAGTGGTTTTCCGCACCGGTGAAGTACCAGCGGCGACGGACGAAGTTGCGCGTGTCGCTCAGATCGCGCACCGCCGAGAGCGGCGTTTCGTTCGTTTCCGCGTACTGCTCGAGAAACTGGTGCACGGCCTCGTTGTTGTAGAGCCCGCCGAGTGAGACGCGCCCCAGCGGACGGTTGAAGACGCGGAGGTGGCTGAAGTCCTTCTCGTAGGTCAGCGTGGCGCGCAGCTGGTTGATGTCGGTCGCAATGTGCTGCTCGGTCGGCCGAATTTCGGTGTAGGGCCGACCGACGTTGGGATTGGGCGTGCCGTTCGGGAGCTGTGCGTTGGGGTCGACTTGAAGCGCGACAACGTTGCCGTCGGTCTCGCGATTGAAACGGTAGCCGTGGTCGTGGCGGCCGCCCAGCTCGAGGTGGAGCGTCGGCGCCAGCCGCTGCTGGAACATCACCGTGTAGTTTTCGTTATCGAGCGTCATCCGGTCGCCGTTGCCGACGAGGTTCGTATCCAGCGGCACGACGCGGTTCGGAGTGCCAAGGCCGTAGCTGAGCTTGCTCTCGCGCGCGCCGCGAATGCTCGGCCGCGCGCCAAACGCCATGCTCGCCCAGTCCATCACGCCGATGCCCGGGATCACGACGGGATAGCCGTTGCCGGATTGAAACTCCCAGCCGGGATTCGCCGCCGTGTTGCGCGCGACCGCCTTGATCGGCGCACCCGATGACGCCCACAGATTGTACCAGTCGTAGTACTCGTAAGGACGCGGGATCTGCGTGCGCTGGTGGTTCGACTCGGCGTTCAGGTGGAAGACGGAATTGCGCAACGGCTGCCACGTCAGCGTGCCGTAAGCCGAGTCGCGGCGGTTGTACGACGGCTTGATGTTGCTGCCGCGATCGTCGTGCAGCAGGTCGAGGCGCAACGCGAGCTTCCGCGGCCGCAGCACGAGATTGGCGTCGAGCGCCGTGCGGAAACTGTCGAACGAATCGACGCGAACCTCGGCCCGGTACGAATTCTTCGTGGGTTCGGCGCGGTTGCTGGTCACGTCGAGCGCGCCGCCGGGATTGCCGATGCCGAAGAGGATCGAGTTCGGCCCGCGCGTGAACGTCATCCGCGACGTGTTGTACGAATCGACCGGAAAGCCGGCGCTGAAGAAATTGGTCGAGAGCGAGTCGGAGCGGTAGCCGCGCACGTAGAAGGGGCTGCCGGTGCGCAGCCCGTTCGCCGTCGCGTCGCCCTCGTTGCTCCCGTACGAGAACGTGCTCGGCAGGAAATCCACCACGTCGAAGAAACTCGTCGCGCCGATATCGTGCAGAAAATCCGGCGTGATGATTGTCATCGCCGACGCGACGTTCTTCGTCTGCGTCCGCAGCCGCGTCCCGGAAAGCGTTTCCGCCGGCGCGTAGCCGGTGTCGTCCTCGGGACTCACGACAAACGGCGAGAGCTCGATCGTCTCGCTCTTTGCCGGATCGCTCGCGGCGGCGGTCGCGGGTGCCGGCACGGCCTGCGCGAGAACCGTCACGGGACACAGCGCCACAAAAAACGCCGGCAGGAGAGCCGGCCGAAACGAACGGATTGACCGAAACGCGCGGGTTTTCATCTGGTGTGACGGGCACGCGGGAACGTGTGAGGTCGGCACCACCAAGCCATGATCACCACGCCACCCCATGGAAAGTGGCAAATCAAAAACCGGAAACCGCTCCGAGTGATCGGTCAGCGTAGCGCCGGCATCCTGCCGGCAAGATGCCGGCGCTACGCTCTGGCCGCTGCGATCACCGACAACCGGCCGATGCGCCCGAAACGTTCTCGCGGCGGCTGGCCGCGCGAGGCATCAATGTGCGAGTGATGCGTCCAACTTCCACGAGGCGCGGTCTATCGGTGGGCGCGGTGCCCTCACCGTGCGGCCCGCGTTCGCCACCGGATTCCCGCGGGGTGAGGGCACGCCGCCTACAGGCAATCGCCTCGGTGGCAATGGCGGCGTGTTTCACCCTCGCCGGCTGCGTGACCCAGCCGCCGGCGCCGGGAGCACGGCATCCCACGCTGGAGCGGAAGATCGTCGTGGGCTACCAGGGCTGGTATCGCGCACCGGGTGACGGCGCGGAGATGGGCTGGTGGCATTATCGCGCGCCGCGGACGAACACGTTCGCGCCGGGCAACGTGGGCGTCGACTACTGGCCCGATGTGTCGGAGCTCACGCCGGCCGAGCGGTTCGCGACCCCGCTGCGGCACGCGGACGGTTCGACGGCGTACGTGTTCAGTTCGCACAACGCGGCGACGGTTGACCGGCACTTTCAGTGGATGCGGGCACACGGGATCGACGCGGCGTTTCTGCAGCGGTTCTCGTCGCCGATGGTGCCGGACACCGAGCGTGCGCGCCTGCACCGGCGCGCCGCCGACAACGTGCTGCGTTACGCGCTCGCCGCGGCCGAACACCACGGCCGCGGCTTGGTCGTGATGTACGACCTGTCCGGCCTGCCCGCCGGCGCGATGGATGCCGTGGAGCGCGACTGGCGGCATCTCGTGGACGAACTGAACGTCCGCCGCAGCCCGGCGTATCAGTTTCATGGAGGCAAGCCGCTGGTCGTGGTGTGGGGCGTCGGCTTCAACGACCGGCGGGCCTACACGCTTGAAGAATGCGCCAGCTTGATTCGGTTCCTGAAAGACGACCCGCGTTATGGCGGCAACACGGTGATGCTCGGAATTCCGTCCTGGTGGCGGGAACAGAAGAACGACGCCTCGCGCGACCCGCGACTGCACGAGATCCTGCGACTCGCGGATATCCTGTCGCCGTGGACGCCCGGCCGCTATCGCACGCTCGCGGCAATCCGGCAGCACGCGGAAAAGCTCTGGCTGCCCGACCGGGCGTGGTGCACCGAACGCGGGATCGGCTACATGCCGGTGGTGTTCCCGGGGTTCAGCTGGCAAAACCTGAAAGGCGTGAGCAACCAGATCGATCGCCTCGATGGCCGGTTCCTCTGGGAGCAGTACCGGCTGCTGGCGAATCATGGCTTCACGACGATTTACCAGGCGATGTTCGACGAGATGGACGAGGGCACGCAGATTTTCAAAGTGACCAGCGATCCACCCGTCGGGACCCACCTGCTTTCGTACGCGCCGCTGCCAAGCGATTATTACCTCCGGCTCGTCGGCCGGGCCGCCGGGTATTTCCACGCGGGCCGCACCCTGCCGGAGCGGATTCCGGATTTCCCCGGAGCACCGGAAATCAACGCGTATTTGCGGAGCAAGGACGACGAGATCTATCGAAACGGGGAGAGCGAGCCGGTGCTCGGCGCGGCGGCCGAGGTGCGATAACTGATCGACGCGACCACCGGCCGTCAGCGAACGCGATCAGGAGATCGCGTGCCGCTCGGCCCGACCGCATCGCCAAACACGACGTCATTATTGAAATGCACATACCTGGAGGGCCCGCCTCCGTGCGGGCCGCGGACGACACGGAGGTCGTCCCTCCAAGTGTGTCCAAATTACTAGAGACGCTTTGTATATCGTTCAGCTCACACCGGCGGGAACGTCGGCGGTGCTGGCATCGCGATCGTCGCCGGCGAACGGGCTGCGCGTCAGGGCCGCCGCGGCGGCCGCTTTGGGGGGAAACGTCTTCTTTACCCAGTCGTTCACCAGCGAGTTCGGCCGATAGGGCGAGCCGGCACGCTTCGCGACCACCCCGCGCAAGCCGAGTTGCGTCGCGGCCGCGAGTGCGTTGTCGGGATTCCCGTCGGCCAGCGGCGAAAGTACGATCGGCGTGCCCTGGACGATCGAGGCCAGCAGCAGTCGCCGGCACAGCAGCGAAAAGCCCCGCGTGTCCTTCCCTTCGTCGGCCAGCAGGTCATAGACGAGGAGCGCGAAACCGGCATGGCAGAAGTCGTCGGCGATTTCCGCCAGCCGCTGCAAAGCGGGCGGCGGGAAAGATTCGAGATAAAGAATTTCGCCGTCCAAAACCACGCTGCCCGCCCGGAGCTTGGCCACGGACGCGGCGATTTGCGGAAAACGGTTGGTGAGTTCACGGCCATCGCGGGAAACCAGGAGCACGCCGGCATCGCGTTTGACGGCGCGCACGCGTTCTCCGCCCCAGCAGAATTCGTAAATCCAATCCTCGCCGCGCGGCAAATCGGCGATCTCCTTCGGCAGCAGCGGCGGCGCCAGAGGGGGAATTCTCACGCGTCCATCGGAGTAGGGGTCGAACATTGACCTCAGTGGACATGACCCCGCCTGCGGGGTGGCACCAATTGGGTATAACACCGGAGGAACTCTGCCGGATCATGGTTCGCGCGAGCCGGAAAGTAGTAGCGCACCCCGGTCTTCATCAGCCCCGTCAACCGATTCGTGGCGCAAACCCTCGTATTTCGAGCACGCTCAGGTAGAGCGTGCCACGGCTTTGCCCCCGCATGCGTTGCCTTGCGCGCAAAAAAAACCGGCGGGCGCTGCGCCCGCCGGAACTACTCACCACACAAATTCCAAGCGCGCGTGGTTCAGAACACCGTGTGCGGGTACACGCTGCGCACGATCGTCGTCATCGTTTGCACCGAGGGGTACTTGATGAGGTAGCGGTGCGCCCCCAGCTCGATCGCGCGCTGCATCGTTTCCGGCTCGCTGCTGTTCGAAAGCACCACAATCGTCAGCGGGCCGAGGCCCGGTTGCTTCCGCGCCCACTCGAGGAAACCAAAACCACCGAGTCCGCGCATGTTCAGGTCGAGGAACAGCAGCCGCGGACAGCGAATCCGCGCGGCCGGCGTGCCGAACCGATGGCCGCCGAGATAGTTCACGATTTCGGAACCGTCGTCGAAAACCTTCACCGGATGGGGCGTGCCGGTCTTCCTGATCAGCCGCTGGACGAAGAACACGTCATCATCATCGTCGTCGGCCACCAGGATGGGCTGTAACTCATCGCCGGGCCGCACGCTGGTAGGCGGCGGCAAGGCCGGCGCGACCGCACCGCCGACCCCGCTGCGGACGTAAAGGGGTGAAACCAACGAATGATCGAGCGAAACAGCGGCGGCGCCGCGAACTTCGGGGGCAGGGATGGTTTCCATGAGCGAGACAGCGTTGACATTAAGCATGGCGGGATGGCTGACCGCCGCTGGGACAGGTGGTTCGACGCGAATGGGTCGGGTCTTGACCCACTGCGGGATGGGGTGGAGCTACGCGGTGGACGGCGGGCGCTTGAACTATCGCCCCGGCATGAGAAGAGTGCCGAGCCTCGTGCCTACACCGCATCCCGCCATCGGTTTCCGCGTTTCCCCCCGCCGGCCGCAGTCGGCCGGCGCACGGCTCCGCCGGCTGTCGCCACTTTTTCATTACACAGTCCTCCTGGCCTGGGCCGTGGCCCCACCGGCCGGCGCGGCGGTGCCGCCGCCCGAGACCTTCGCCTTCGCCGCGCTCGGTTGCCTGCCGTACTCGCGGACGCCGGCCGCGGCCGAAGGCTTCGGCCGCGTGATCGCCGAAATCAACCGGCAGGCGCCCGCCTTCACCGTTCACCTGGGCGACATCCTGGGCAGCGATGAGCGTTGCACGGACGAATTGCTCGCGCAGCGGCGCGCGGACTTCGATCGGTTCACGAGCGCGCTCGTCTACACCCCGGGCGACAACGAGTGGACGGATACGCACCATGCGAAGGCGGGGGGCTACGTGCCGACGGAGCGGCTCGCGCGCCTGCGCCGCGTGTTTTTTGCCGAGGAACGCAGCCTCGGGCAAAAACCGATTGCACTGGCCTCCCAGCGGCACGACGCGCGCTTCGCCGAATTCGTCGAAAACGCGCGATGGACCCGCGGCGGGGTGGTCTTCGCGACGGTCCACGTCGTCGGCAGCAAGAACAACCGGCAGGCCGCCGTCCCCGGCGCGATGGACGAGTGGCGGCGGCGCGACCTGGCGAACGAAGCCTGGCTGCACGCGACCTTTGCCGACGCCACGGCGACGAATGCGCCGGGCGTCGCGTTGTTCTTCCAAGCCGATCCTTTCGAGGCGGACAAGGACCGCGGCGGCTACGAGCCCGGCTTCGAACGATTTCTCGTGACACTGGAAAAGGAGGCGCGCGCCTACGGCCGGCCCGTGCTGCTCGTTCACGCCGACGAACATCGCTACCGGCTCGAGGTGGGGATGCGATTCAACCGCGATGCGCCGCCCATCCCAAATGTCACGCGGCTCGAGACCTTCGGCGCGATGAACATGCACGCCGTCATCGTCACGGTCGACCCCGGATCAGAACAGGTGTTTTTGCCCGCCGCACTGATCGTGCCGGGCAACGCGCTCCCGGTGCTGCCGCGGCCCAAGACGCTCGCGCGCCAGCGGTAAATGCCGGGTGCCACGCGACCTCCGGGCGCGTTCGCGTTTGAGTCGGGTTCGACGGCGGGCGGCGGTGGCCGACCGCCCGGGAGCCGCCGCCGCCGGCGCTCCCGACAAAACTCTTGTCAGCCGGCCGGGCGGGCGTTGGCCTTGACGGCTTTCCACCGAATTCTCCAACCGGTTACTCACCGCCTGCCTCTCCACGCCGCGCTCCACCCGCGCCAACCTCATGGACCGCACGATCAAAATCGCTCTCGCCGGGGCCGGCATGTTCGGCGGCGACGTTCATCTGCGCGCCTACGCCGACCTCCAGCGCTTCGGCATCGCCGGCCAGCTCGCGCGGGTCGGGTTGGACCACTGGACGCGGGATCTCGCGGCGGTGAAGTTCGAGCTGGTAGCGGTCGCGACGCGCTCGGAGGCGTCGGCCCGGCGTTCCGCCGCGGCGTTCAAACAATGGACCGGCCACGAGCCGCGGGCGTACTTCGGCGAGGCGCCGTGGCACGACATCCTGCGGGATTTTCCGAATCTGGACGTGATGGCGGTGGCGACCCCGGATCACCTGCACACGCAGCCGATTCTCGCGGCGCTCGCCCGGGGCGCGCACGTGCTGACCGAGAAGCCGATGTGCCTGTCGACGGCGGAGGCCGATCAAATCATCGCGGCGGCACGGGCGAAGAACCGGATCGTCGCGGTGGACATGCACAAGCGCTACGATCCCGATCACCTGCGGGTGCGCGACGACATCCGGAAGCGGATCGGGGAGCCGTTGTACGGCACCGCCTACCTCGAGGAACCGCTGGAAGTCTCGACGAGCACTTTCAAGTGGGTCGAGTCGAGCGACCCGTTCAGCTACGTGGGCCCGCACTGGACGGACCTGATTTACAGCTATTACCGGAGCAAGCCCGCCTCGCTCACCGCGGTCGGCCAGAAGAAGCGGCTGAAGCGCGACGGGATCAACGCCTACGATGCGGTGCAGGTGCGCGTGGATTTCGAGAACGGGATGAGCATCAATTTTCACAACAACTGGATCACGCCGCCCGAATTCGAGGGGCCGGTGAACCAGGGTCACGAAATCGTGGGGGCCGACGGCAAGGTGGAGAGCGACCAGCAGTACCGCGGCTTCCGCTGGTGGAACCGCGGCGGGGCCTCGCGCACGGCGAACAATCATTTCACGCGCGACGTGGCGCGCACGGACGGGACGTGCGCGTATGTCGGATACGGCGTCGACAGCCTGACCGTGGGCCTGGTGGCGGTGGCGCGCGTGAAGTTCCACGCGGAGACGCGCGACGCCCTGGCGGCCCTCTACCCGACGGCGGAAGACGCGCGGATCACGGTCGCGATCGTCGACGCCGCCGCGCGGGTGCGCGATCTCAACTTCAAGTACCTCAACGAGGGCAAGGGCGCGCCGGTCACGGCGCGGTTCGGCGCGGAGGGAATCACGATCGTCGACCCGACGCGCGCGGCCGAAGGCGCCGACCAGGTTTTTCAGCGGATCTATACCAAGCCGATATAAACCCAATTATTCGCGGCTGTTTTGGAGGGCCCGCCTCTGCGCGGGCCGCGGACGACACGGAGGTCGTCCCTCCATGTAACGTTATCGCGTAACCCTTAACCACCACTCCCATGGGCAAAGAATTCAGCATCACGCCGCGCGACGTCGCGCCGGTCGAAACCAAGTATCGGCGGATCGCCACCCAGCTGCCCCATCCCGATTCCGTCGCCACGCTGGAGAAGCTGCGCAAATTCGAGCCGCAGTCGATGCGCGGCCAGCCGCCGCTCGTCTGGGAGCGCGCCGAGGACATCTTCGTTTACGACAAACACGGCAACCGCTGGCTCGACTGGTCGTCGGGCGTGCTCGTCACGAACGCGGGCCACGGCGCTCCCGAAATCCGCCAGGCGATCGTCGACCAGGTGAACAGCGGCCTGCTGCACAGCTATGTGTTTCCGAACGAGGAGCGCGCCGCGCTGGTGGAGACGCTCGCCGGCGTCGCGCCCGAGGGCTTGCAGAAGGTTTTCCTCCTCACCACGGGATCGGAAGCGACCGAATGCGCGATCAAGCTGAGCCGCGCGCACGGCATCAAGGTGGGCGGCAAGAAAAAGATCGGCATCATCGGCTGGGAGCGCGGCTTTCACGGCCGGACGCTCGGTGCGCAGCAGGCCGGCGGCATGGCCGGCCAGAAGGGCTGGATCGTCAACGAGGACCCGGCGATCATCACCGCGCCCTTCCCCGATGGCTACTGGCAGGAAGACACGCGGTTCGAGACGTTCCTCGCGACGGTGAAGGCCCGCGGCCTGAACCCGGAGAACGTCGCCGGCGTCATCATGGAAACGTACCAGGGCGTCGGACCCGATTTCGCGCCGGTGGAATTCGTCCGGCAGCTCGCGCAGTGGTGCCAGCAGCACGCCATCGTGCTGACCTTCGACGAAGTGCAGGCCGGCTTCGGCCGCACCGGCAAGTTCTGGGCGTTCGAGCATTACGGCGTTACGCCGGACCTGATTTGCTGCGGCAAGGGGATCAGCAGTTCGCTGCCGCTCTCGGCGGTGATTGGTCGCGAGAGCATCATGGACCAGTTTGCGCCCGGATCGATGACGAGCACGCACACGGGCAATCCGGTGTGCTGCGCCGCCGCGCTCGCCAGCGTGAGGAAAATCCTGCGGGAGAAACTGACGGAAAACGCGGCGAAGCTCGAACCGGTGCTGCTCGAGGGCATCAGGAAGATTCAGGCGCGCCACGCCGATGTGATCGGGCATGTGACCGCGCGTGGGCTCGTGGGCGGCCTGCAGGCGATCAAGCGTGGCACGAAGGAGCCGGACCACGACTTGGCGCACAGCATCATCGAGCGCTGTTTCCACAAGGGCCTGCTGCTGTTCGCCCCGGTGGGCGCGTGGGGCCAGACGGTGAAAATATCGCCGCCGCTCACGACCCCCGTCGAGGCGCTGCGCGAGGCGCTCGAGGTATTGTCGCAAGCGACCGACGAGGCGGTCGCCGCGCAGTACGGTTCGGCGGCCGCCGGCAAGCGTGCGATGGCGACAGCGTAGGCGCAGCGCCTTTTTCGCCGCCGGCGGTGGAAGCCGCGGGAGCACGGGTGCACAACCAGCCCTGTGCCCACGCACAGCGCTACCTCGCGGCCATTGCTCGACGCAACTCTCTGCGTTCGCCCGGTTGACTCAGCGCATAGTCCCGCGCCAACGTCGTGGCCGAAGATAATAAGGAAGAAGAAAAAATCACGGGCCTATAGCTCAACGGTTAGAGCAGAGGACTCATAATCCTTTGGTTCTGGGTTCGAATCCCAGTGGGCCCACCACCCTTCGCTTGGCGATGCGACCTCCGCCGCCGCCTGTCCGGCATGGGGCCGTCGCCCATCATCGGCTCATCCTTCAATTCAATGTCGGGTTTCGAAGACACGGACCGCCGGCGTTCTTGTCACAACGGCGCCGGCCCAATCGAGAACGCTCCGTCGATCGCTTCCAGCGTGACCGCCACGTCCTGCGAGGTGTGCGCGGCGGAGAGCGACCATTGTTTGGTCGCCAGCGGGAAACAGAACACGCCGCGGCGGATCGCCTCCTGGCGGATGGCTTCGTCCAGGGCGAAATCGTGGTGCGATGCCAGGTCGTGCCAGTCGACCGGCAGGTGATCCATGAAGTAGAGGCAAAACGCGGAACCCTGTCGCGCGACGACTGCGTTGATCCCCCGCCGCTTGATGATGCCGTTCAACCCCGCCTCCATCTGCGCGCCGAGCGTTTCCACGTGGCGATACACTGCGCCGTGGCCGGCGAGCAGCCGTTCGATCGTCGCGATCGCGGCGGCGACCGGGACGGGGTGTCCGTTGTAGGTGCCCGCGGCGAGCACGCGCTTCGCCGGCTCCGGGTGCACGAACCACTCCAGATAATCGCGCCGGCCGCCGACGATCGCAATCGGGAAGCCGTTCGCCACCGCCTTGCCGTAGACCACGAGGTCGGGACGGACACCCGACACCTGCGCGTATCCGCCGAGCGCGTGACGGAAGCCCGTCTTCACCTCGTCAAAAATCAGCACGAAGCCCAACTCGTCCGCCAGCCGCCGCAATCCGGCGAGATAGCCCGGCTGCGGCGGCACGACTCCGATATTCTGCAGGACCGGCTCGGTGATCAACGCGGCCACCGGGTAGCGCTCACCGACATAGCGCACCGAATCGAGATCGTTGAAGTTGATCGGATGCACCAGTTGCCGGTGCGCCACGGGAATGCCGGCGCTGATCGGATGGAACGGGTATTCGCCCGGCGACCGCCGCGGGCCCAGTGCACGCAGCGGGGTCATGAGGTTGCAGGCGACGTCGTTGTGCCAGCCGTTGTAGCCGCCCTGCATGACGATCACGTGGTCGCGTCCCGTGACAGCACGGGCGAGCCGGATGGCCTGGGCCGTCGCCTCGCTGCCTGTATTCAGAATCTGGAGCGACTCGACCCACGGTATGTTCGTGCAGATCAGCTCCGCCAGCCGGCCTTCCAGCACCGTGCTGCCGGCGCCAAAGAGGCTCTCGCCGTTCGTCAGCACGCGCACGACCGCATCGCGCACGCCGGGATCGTTGTGCCCGAGGAAATGGGGCGAAAACGCGGCGTGGTAATCGATGTACCGGCGGCCCTCGGCATCGTGCAAATAGGCCCCCTCGCCGCGCACAAAGGTGATCGCGGGCTGGATGGCCCGGTTGATCGAGTTCACGCCGCCGGGAATGAACCGGCGGCTGTGGGCGAGAACGGCGGCCGATTTCGGAAAATCTTGTGACATGGGATCAACTTTTCCGCGCGCGGTGGATACCGTCGTGCCTGGCCACCGCCAGCCGCCTCCGGTGCGCGGCCAGGACGTTTGGGGGATCGAAGGCCTTGAACACGCAGCGATGCTGCGCCTTCGCCGGCCGTGCGTCGAGGAGCGGCTGCGGCGTTGGCCGGCACCCTCCCGGCCGGCGAACCGGCCGGGCGAACTCGCCGCGTCAGTAGAACTTGTAGTCGACGCGCAGCGTGAAGGAGCGGTCGCGCGGATCGGCCACGCGCGGCTCCCAGTCGCTCCCGGCACCGGTATTGGTGTCGTAGACGGCCGAGAACGGCGGGTGCGTGTTGAAGAGATTCTTCACGCCCGCGATCACCGTCGCGTTCTTGAACCCCCGATACGTGACGCTGAGGCCGAAGATGTTGTAGGCCTTGACCGTCGGGTTCCATTGCGGCGGCTTCACGGTGCCATTGGCCACGCCGGGCAGCACTGCATCCGTATAACTGTTACGGTAGAGCTGGTTGATTTGGCAGTTCCAGTTGCCTTTCCGATAGCTGACGAAGGCGGTGTGTTTCCAGCGGAGACCGAGATCGCTGAAACGCGTGAACCGGTTGATTTCGTTCGGGCCGAACGGCGCGCTGGCCAGGAGCTTCGATTTCTTCTCGAGCAGGTAGGCCAGGTCGAAGCCGGCGGAGATCTTGCCGTCGAATGGACCGTCGACATTGCCCTTGAGCCCATACTCGATGCCCTTGGTGGAGGTCTTGCCCGCGTTGATCCAGCGGGTGTCGATCGCGGTGAGTTCTCCGGCGCTGTTCCGAATGAAGCGGTCGCTGAACAGAGTGTAGTTCTGCGACAGCACCGTGCGGTCGAAGCTCTGGATCGTGCCCTCGCGCTGGACGGACCACCAGTCGACGTTGCCGCTCAGGTGGCGGTTGATCTGGAAGACAGCACCGGCGGAATACATTCTGGCCGTCTCCGGCTGCAGGTCCGGCTTGCCGCCCGTGTAAATCAAGGGGTGCACCGCCGGGTGGGTGTTGTCGACGATGTTGGAGGGACCGTTCTTCGGGTCGGCGAAGTCGTTGCCGACGTAGGCGGACTCGGTGCGCGGATTGAACTGCTGCGTGAACGTCGGCACGCGGAAACCCGTGCTGTAGGCGCTGCGGAAGAGCAGTTTTTCCGTCGGCGCCCAGCGCAGCGTAACCTTTGGATTCTTCGTCGTGCCGAAGCCGGTGTAGCGGTCGATGCGGCCGGCCGCGTTCAGATCGACATTCTTCACGACCGGAATCTGCAGCTCGGCGAATATGGCGTCGATATTGCGGGAGAGCGGCTTCGTGGCATTGCCGTTGTCGAAGGCCGCGCTCTGGATGAGCGAATCGGCGGTGTTGAGGTTTTTCCGTTCATCGCCCGAAAACCCGTAGGTCTCCTTGCGATGATCCACCCCGATCGCGCCCTGCAACATGCCGGCGGGCAGCCTGAACAAGGAGCCGGCCGCATTCGCATCGATCTCTTCCGTCTTATAGCGGCCGCCGTAAAGCGTCACACCGTCGGCCCGCGTCTTGTCAATCGCCGCCATGGCTTCGGGCGTCTGGGTGTAGGAGAAGGGGCTGACGACGCCGGTTCGAATCAGATTTTCGAAGGGGGTCGAGAAGACGTAGCCATGCCGCAGCGTCGAAAAGCCCCGGCTGCTCGCGCGGGAGACGCCGGCGCGGTATTCCCAATTCGACAGGAACGGAATCGGTCCCTCGATCCCCACCATCCCGCGCCAGGTGTCGGTCCGCGTGAAATACTCGCGATTCCCCAGCGGCGTGGCGCGCCAGCGAAACGCGAGCGGCGCGCCCCGGTTCGCCGCGAGGCCCGGGAAGGCCGCGACCAGCGCGTTGAAAACGCGGTTGTAATCTGCGCCGGTGCTCGGATAGGCGAGGTTGAATTCCGGCCTCGCCACGGTCGTACGGCCGTCAAGCGCCGTGATGGTGGCGGCCGTCGAGCTGGAAATCTGCTGCGGCGAGAAGCTCTTGATCGATTCCGAGCGGCCCAGCAGGAGCTCGCCGGTGATCCGGTGCTCGCCCAGCTTGTAGATGGCGCGCGTCACTGAATTTCGGTTCTGCACGGGCTGCTGCAACACGGCCGCGCGCCCGGTGTCCCAAGCCGCCGCGTATTTGGCGCTGGGCACCGACCAGAGCAGGTAATCGTAGGGGGCCATGTCCGTGCCGGCAAATCCCGGCCCGCCGGGAAGATTGAGCATGTTGATGCCGCCACTCATGGCTATGCCTGAGGACGGGTCGATCGGGCCGGCCCCGCGGCCTGCGGCGGTGAGATCATCGCGGCTGATCCCGGTATAAAGCGTGCTGAGCGGGAAGACCGTGGCGATGGGCGTGCCGCGCGTGTCAGGCGCGAGGCCCCGGTTGTTCTTGTAGGTGCCGTTCCAGGCGCGCTGGTCGCCCCGGAGGCGCTTGTGATCCGAGAACGACAGCGACTCCATGATATTAAAGTGCTGGCGGTTCAGGTCGCCGAAACCACCGACGATCGAGTAGCGGAAGATATTGCCGCCGCCCTCCTCGGTGACATCGGCCGCTGCTGTCGCGGCCAGGCCCTGATAGTTGTTTTTCAGGATGAAATTGATCACGCCGCCGACGGCATCCGTGCCGTAGGTCGCGGACGCGCCGTCCTTGAGCACCTCCACCCGCTGGATTGCCGCGAACGGAATCTGGTTGAGGTCGACGATGCCGCCATTCAACCCGTGGGCGGCGATCCGGCGGCCGTTGAGCAAAATCAATGTGGCGGTGGCGCCCTGCATGCGCAGATTGGCGGACGTCGCCCCGTTGTTGCCGCGCTGCTGGCCGGCGACGACGTCGGCGTTGCTCGCGAGATTGTCGAGCCCGTTGCCGTTGATGTTCAGGTCCATGATCATCTCCTCGATGCTGACGACCCCGCGCTGCTCCATCTCGAGCGGCGTGAGGGTCAGCACGGGCAGCGCGCCTTCGCTTTCGAGCCGCTTGATCAGCGAGCCCGTGACGACGAACTTCTCGAGCTTCGTGGCGTCGTCTTTCTTATCGTCCTTGTTGTCGTCTTTCGGAGTGGTGACGGATTGCGCCACCACGACAGGAGTCAAACAAACGGCAGCGAAAAGCAGCCCGCAGCCTGCTCGCCGGAAACGTGCGTTCATAGTTGTTGTGGGTAATGATCCGGCGCAGGGAGGCGCAGCGACCATGCCGGCAATCATTTCGCCCGGCCAAGATACGCAAGGAAAATGGCGCATGGGCGGCGCTCGCGACCGCGCGATGTAGGGCGGGGTCTCCCGACCCCGCCGGCGCGCCTTGGAACAAAGGCCGTAAAGGGTCCGGTCCCGTAGCGGCGAGCGCGTAGCGAGCCGACCCGCCAGCTCGACTCGCTGGCGCTCATCGCCACGTTCCGATGTCGCGGGCCGCAGCCTTCCGACCCGAAGCTACGCGCCCTTTTTCGGCAGGCTCTTCGCCATCTTGCCGGCTTTGCGGCGCACGTCCGCGTCCTCGGTCGAACGCACAATCTGGTCCAACACCCGGCGCAGATCCGCCGCGTCCTTCGTCGCAGCCAGCGCCGGCGCGATTTCCACGACCGCGAGCGCCGCTTCCGTCTTCACGGCGGAATCGTCGAGGTAAGGCTGCAGCATCCGCAGGCCTTCGATTCGCTTCAGGCTGCCAAGCCCGGAGACGATCATCAGCTTCTCATCGGTCGTGCGAACAAGCTGGTTGGCCTCGATGAACCACGCCAGCACGGCCAGCGACGTGGGATCCCGGCCGGCCGCGACATTCGCGGCCATGCGGATGCCGCCACGCAGTGCCAGCGTCCGGTTGGCGGGATCGCGTTTGGCGAGGTCGAGCAACAGCGGCGCCGGGCTCGCATCGGGCCACTCGGCGAGGCACCGCAACGCCGTATCGCGCACCTGCGCGTCGGAATCGCCCAGCGCCGATTTCACCGTATCGAAAGCCTGGGGACTGCTGCCCATCGCCTTCACGATCGCGCCGAGCGGTCGCAGCAACGAGCACTTCGCCTGCGGCGTCGTGGCAGCGCGCAGAGCTTTCACCACGGGATCGGCCCGCTGCGTGGCCGGTTCGATCTTCATCGCCACGCCAAACACCGCGAGGTCCGCCGGCACCTTCAACGCCTCGTCCCGGCAGCCAGTCGAAAGTCGGATCAGCTCTGGCAGGTCGCCGGGCCGGCCCACCAGCGCGAGCGCGCGGAAGGCCGCCTTGCTCACCTCGGGATCCGCACCCTCGGCGTACTTCATCAGCTGGCTCCGCGCGGTCTCGGCCCGGCGCACCCCGAGCACCGTGATCAGCCTTGCCCGGTTCGCCGGCGCCGCCGTCCCCAACGCGGCCAGAATCTTCGCATTGGTGTCCGCTCCGCCGATTTGACCAAGGCTCACCACGGCCGCGTCCACCTCGGCCGGATTCTGGCCGGCAGCGATCGCCTGCAGCAAGATCGGCAGGCTCGCCCCGTTCGCGTCCAGGCGAGGCACCGCCTGGATCGCCGCCAGCCGCACCTCCGCCGTGGCCGCCCGCGCGGCGTCGATCGCGACCGGCAGCGCCGCCTTGTCGGCGCGTTCCGCCAGCACGTGAAGCAGCAGGACCTGTTTCGCCACCGGCAGGCTCGGCAATTCGGCGGCGAGCGCAGCCGTCACGCTGCTCCCCGGCAACACGCGCGCCGCACCCCAGGCCGCCGCCAGCATCGCCTGGTCGTCGCCCGCGAGCTGCTGGACGAGCAACGCCACCCCGCCCGCACCGCGCACCGCGATCGCACCCCGCATGGCGGCCGTCCGGACGTAATCAGGGAAACCGCCAGCACAAAGCCGGTCGTAAATCGCCGCGGCCTCCTTGCCCGGCTGCGCTGCCCCCAGGCCCTCCGCGCAGGTCAGGCACGCATCCGCCAGCGTGATACGCCGGTTCGCGGGCGCCGATGCCAACGCCGCTTGCAGGCGCTGCGCGGCCTCTCCCGTGCCGATCCGCCCCAGCGCCGCGGCTGCCGCGGCTGCCACCTGGGTGTCGGCATGGGCCAGCAGTCCGGCCAGCGTCGCGGTCGCCCGTCCGTCGCGGCGGAATCCGACCGAATTGATTGCACCCACCAGCAGTTTTCCCTGCAGCTGGCCCAACGCGTCGCGCAACGCGGCCGCCGCTGCCGGATCGGGCATGGGCTCCAACGCCGCGCGCGCCAGGTGCGCGAGTTTCTCGTCGCTCAACATCGCGGCGAGTGCCGGCACGGCATCCTTCGTGCCGATGATCGCGAGCCGGCGGCAGGCGTTCGCCTTCTCTTCCGGTGGGACCGCGGGCGATTGGAGCCTTGCCACGAGCGTGCGGATCTCCTCCGAGCGCGACAACTCGGCAGCGACCGGCGCGCCCTGCCCGGACACTCCAAACGGCGCAAGCGCCAGCACGAACACCGCGGCGAACACCCACCCGCAACGAGGGATTGGAATCGAGACGGAGCGCGACCCCGGGCCGCGCGCGAATGGCCATGGCCCAAGGCAGGAGGGAGGCCGGTGCGCGGTTTGTGAGCCAAGGTTCGTTTGCATGGGGTGAGCCGACGGGGTGTCGCGCCCGGAAGCGCGAAGTGATGGCGCACGTTAGCAGAACCCGACCAGCCGCGCTCCGCAGAACTTGGTGTGGGATGAGCGCGGATTGACGCCACCCCCGGATCGCGGCAGCCCGATGTAGGGCGGGGTCTCCCGACCCCGCCGTGATTGCACGTCGCCGTGAAACGGCGGCGGGGTCAGCGACCCCGCCCTACAAAGTGAACTCGCCTGCGATGCAATCGCACCCTACTTCAGCCTGTACACGTGCACGCCCAACGGGCCGAAGTCGCCCGTCAGCGTCCCCTGCTCCACCTGCGCGGCGCTGGCTTCATACAGCACCTCGACTTTCCGGCCGGCAAGCGCCGGGCCGGTGAAGCGAACCTGCTGCGGGCGTTCGGACTTGTTGGCGGCAATCAGGTAAAGCGCGCCGCCGGATTCGCGCAGGGTGAACTCGACGGGTGCGTCGGCCGGTGCGAGTTTGATTTCAGCTTTCCCCGAGGGCGCGACGAGCACGGGTTCGAGCGAGCGCAGTTCGCGGACGAGCTGCTGCACGTAATCCCAATGGCTCTCCTCGAGCTTGTTCAAGAGTCCCGCGGGTTTGCCCTGCCAGTCGCGCTGACCGGAACCAGTGTAGAACCAGAGTCCCTTCACGCCGTTGATGATGCTGAGGTACGCCATGCAACGGTACTCGGCCGGCGTGGGATAGCGCGCATCCGGCCGTGGCTGTTGGTACGATTGAATCGCGATCCAAAGCGGTTTCCGTGAGAGCGTGGTGGTCAGCCACGACGGCGGCTGCAGCAACCCGCCGTTCGTTTCCCGGCCATCGAGACCGTTGCCATCCGGGCCGTGCAAGGGAATTGGATACCACCACCAGATGCCGACATCCATGCATTCGTCCGGAAAAAAATTCCGCCGGTCCTTCTGGAGCTTGGTGATGACGTCGCGCGTGTCGCCGAGTACGAACGGATGCCGCGGGTCGAGTTCGTGCACGAGCCGGTAAAGCTGCGCGAGGTTGGCGAGCGGCGCTTCGCCGCGGGCCACGCGCTCCTCGGATCCCCAGCACAACAGCCCCGGATGATGGCGGAAGGTCTCGATCCGCCGCCGCACCTGCGCCCACTGCGCCTTCTCAATCGCCTTGCGCGGCAGTTCGACCATCATCCGCACGCCGTTTTCCCACGAGCGATCGAGTAGTTCCTTCAAATGCGCGTCGTTGGGGTTGACCGCGTCGGCCGCCTCGCCGGTCGTCACGCCATAGTTGTGCGTGGCGCTGAAGCCGGCGCGACCCATCTCGTCGTACCGGCCGGCGCTGTACATCCCGATCGGGAAATGCGGCTGGCCGCCGATTCGGAGAAACCCGTCGGCGCCGAGCGCAACGTCCGCGTTGCCGTCGGCGCGCACGCGAACATCGGTCGTCGCCCTGGCGAGTTCGCGACCGGACGAATCCACGAGCAGCGCGACAATGTCGAACCGTCCGGCGGAGCTGACGGGAACCTTCAGCGTCACGCCAGCCAGCGATTCGGCTGACGCGTCGGCGGTAGCGCGTGTGAGTTCGCTTCCGGTCTTGTCGACCAGCGACGCAGTGAAGCGCAGTCCGCTGCGTTGCGCCGGGTTCACGAGGATCCGGGCATCGACCCGCGTTTCGCCGGTGCCGCGCCCGATCACGTGATAACATGGGACGGCGGGCAGGAGGACGAGCGGCGCAGACGTCCGGAACTTGCCCGTGATGCTGCGGAGCACCGTGCCGCCATCGACCAGCGCGAGCTGGTAATCGAACGTGCCGATGCCGCCGAGCGCAATCGGCACCTTGACCAATTCGCTCCCCGCCGGCTCCAGCGTCACGGCGACCTCGCTCGTTTTCTTCGCGACGGTCGCGCGGACGGTGCCGTGGAAGGGTGTGCCCTGGCGACTGAGCACGCGAACCACGATGGTTTGCGGTCCCGTCCATGGTTGTGCGCCCTCGACGAGCGCGAACGACAGCGGGTTCGTGATGACCGCGCGTACGTCGTCGTACCACAGCGTGCCCGGCGGCGCGCTGTAGCCGAGGTGCAACTCGGCGCGGACGGCATTCGCCAGTACGGTGGCCTTGCCGGACACGAGCGTCCATTCGCCGCTCGCCGGCGCGCACTGCACATAGGCGCGGTCGAAGACGCGGCCGCCCGCATCGCGGAACGCGAGGCCAAAGTTGCTGCGCGCCGCGGCCGGCGTGGCCTGGTCGTAGCGAGTCCAGCCCTCGAATTGAATCTCGTCGCCCGGCGACACGTCGAACGGCGCGCTGACGAGTGCGCACCGTGTCTCTTCCTTCGCGTGAAAACGCACGGCCGCGCCCCCGCGGTGCGCGATGCTGCGATCGAGCCGCACCTCGACCTCGCCGCGGCCTTGATACAGCCACCAGCCGTCGCCCGGCAACCCCTGGTCCGTCGTGGCGTCCTCGAACCCAGGGTTGCGAACCAGGTTTGGTTGCGCGCCGGCGGCGCTTCCCCACGCGATGAGAACCGAAACCAGAAGCAGGACGCGTTGGCGCATAGGCCGTCGATGCAACGCCGCGGCACCGGCAGCGGCAACGCGAATTCGCCGCCGTCAAAAACAGCGATGGAGTCTGCCGGTTGATAGTGATCGCAGCGGCCTAAACGTAGCGCCGGCATCTTGCCGGCAGGATGCCGGCGCTACGCTTGTCCGACCGCTTGGAGATTCGCCGCCAAGAACCGCGAACGGTTGCACAAGAAATGCGCGCTAATCGCGGTCGCCGCGGAGCGGTGCCTGGGACGAAGCTGTGATTACCACGATCGCCGTCTCCCCCGGGTCCTTTCGATGAACGCGCCGCTGCAGTCTTGCCGCCCCTGGATTTCCGCCGCGTTGCTCGCCTTGGCAATCGGAGGCCTTGCGCCCGCGGCCAACCCGCCGGCTTCGGCCGACGCGTTTTTTCCGTTCTGCATCGACTGGCATGACGCCAGGAAGCGGACGTTCGAGCAGCAGGCCGCGATGCTGAAGGAGCTGGGGTATCCGGGTGTCGGCCACATCTGGTTGGACAAAGTCGAGGAGCGGATCGCCTCGCTCGATGCGGCGGGGTTGCGGCTCTTCCAGATTACGATGACGGTCGATCTCGCGCCCGGCCAGCCGCCCTACGATGGGGAGCGGTTCAAGGCCGTGCTCGCGTTGATCCGCGGCCGCCACGTGCAGTTCTGCCTGCTGGTCAAAGGCGCGCCACCCTCGGACGCCGCCGCGGATCCGCGCGCCGTCGAGGTCTTTCGCGCCATGTCCGCACTCGCGCACGATTCGGGCGCGCAACTCCTGCTTTATCCGCACCAGAAGAACTGGATCGAGCGGATCGAGGACGCGGTGCGCGTCGCCGACCAGGTGGACCGCCCGAACGTCGGCGTGATGTTCAACCTGTGCCACTGGCTGCGCGTGGACAAGAGCCGCGATTACGAGCCGCTGCTCCGGCGCGCGCTGCCCCGGCTCTGGGCGGTTTCGATCAACGGCGCGGACGAGCGCGACGACCAGCCAAACTGGCAGCGGTACATCCAGCCGCTGGACCGCGGTTCATTCGATGTCGCAACGCTGCTGCGCACGCTCGACCGGCTCGGCTATCGCGGCCCGATTGGGCTGCAGTGCTTTGGGCTCGGCGGCGACGCGCGCGATCATCTCGCGCGCTCGATGGCGAAATGGCGCGAACTGCGAAACCCAACGACCGTCGCGCGGTAGCACCGCGTTCATCAGGAGGCGCCCATGAAAACATCCAGGAAGATCAACCGCCGCCAGTTTCTCGCCACTTCCGCCCGCGCCGGCGCGGTGATCGCCGCACCGCTGATCGTGCCCGCATCGGTGCTCGGTCGCGGCGGCGCCGTCGCCCCCAGCGAACGCATTGTGATGGGCGGGATCGGCATCGGCGGCCGCGGCGGCTACGATCTCGGCATTCTGCTCCAGGAACGCGACGTGCAGTTCGTCGCGGTGTGCGATGTGCGCAAGGCCAGGCGCGACGCCGTGAAGCAGCAGGTCAATCAAGCCTACGGCCACACCGACTGCGCGACGTTTCGCGATCTCCGCGAATTGCTCGCGCAACGCACCGACCTCGACGCCGTGCTGATCGCGACCGGTGACCGCTGGCACACGCCGGCCTCCAGCATGGCGCTGAAGGCGGGACTCGATGTGTTTTGCGAAAAGCCATCGTCCATGTCGGTCGCCGAGGGCCAGGATCTGGTCGCGACGGCCCGGCGTTATGGCCGGATTTTCCAGAGCGGGATGCAGCGGCTGAGCGAGGCGAACTTCGTCTTCGCCGATCAGCTCGCGCGCTCGGGCCGGCTCGGCCAGTTGCACACGGTCTACGCGCACCAGTTGAAATTTCAGATGCGGACCGACTGGCTGCCGGCCGAACCGGAGCCGGCGCCGGAGGAAGTCGACTGGAACATGTGGCTCGGTCCCGCGGCCTGGCGGCCCTACAACTCCGCCTACCTGCGCGGCTGCGGCGCGTGGCTCGACTACTACGATTTCGGCACGGGCTGGGCCGCGTGGGGCAGCCACACGACCTGTCAGTGCCAGTCGGCCGTCGGCGCGATGGACACCTCGCCGCTCGAGTACGAGTATCCGGGCCGTCAGGACGCCGACCGGATGACCTGCCGGTTCGCGAACGGCGTGAAGCTCGTTTTCAACGCGCAGGGCTGGCCGAAGCCCGGCGACGGCGGCATGTGGCGCGGCTCGTGCGGCGTGCGCTACGAGGGCTCCGAAGGCTGGGTGGCCGTCGCGGACGGGTACGTGCGGCCCGATGTCTCGTCGCCCGCGCTGCTGCAGGAATTCGACCAGATGGTGCGCGACTACCAGGCGCAGACCAGCCGGCCGCTGCACCACATCCGCGATTTCCTGCAGAACGTGCGCAGCCGCCGTCCGTGCATCGCGAACGAGACCGTGATGCATCGCACGATGAGCACGAATCACATCGCGAACATCTGCATGCTGCTGAAGCGAAATGTCCGCTGGGACCCCGTGAAGGAGGAGTTTCCCGGCGATGCGGAGGCGAACCGGTTGCGCTCGCGCGCGCGCCGCGAGCCATGGACGACGTGAACGCGTGAACGGCACGACGTTCAACTCGTGGCGGCGGGCGATCGTCGGCGGTGCGGCGGCCGCGTTGCTGGCCGCGAGTTGCCCGGTTTCGCGGGCGGCCACGGTTGACGTCGTTGCCTTGCCGGCGCCGCGCCAAACCGGCGGCATGCCCCTGATGGACGCGCTGCACGCGCGGCAATCGATCCGCGAGTTCAGCGACCGATCGCTGCCGCCCCAGATGCTGTCCGATTTGCTCTGGGCCGCGTTCGGCATCAACCGGCCCGCCATCGACCATCGCACCGCGCCGTCGACGATGAACATGCAGGAAATCGACGTGTACGTGGCGCGCGCCGACGGGCTTTTTCTCTATGCGCCCAAGTCGCACGAGCTGCGGCGGATGGCGGGCGACGACGTGCGTCCGCAGACCGGCGGGAAGCCGGAACTCCAGGCGGCCGCGGTCGTGTTGATCTTCGTCGCGGACCTCAGCCGGATGACGAAGGCCAAACCAGCGGATCGCGATTTTTATGCGGCGATCGACACCGGGTTCATCAGCCAGAACGTCTACCTGTTCGCCGCCTCTGCCGGGCTCGCGACAGTGGTGCACGAGCTGGATCGGGCGCCGCTGGTGCGGGCGATGAGCCTGCGGCCCGACCAGAGGATTACCATTGTCCAGTCGGTCGGATATCCGAAGCGGTGATCCCGGGAGTCAGGGTGCCACGACACCACTATCGATTGCAAATATCTAGAGGACCCACCTCCGCGAGCTACGGACGACGCGAAGGTCTTCCCTCCAAAGATGCCCAATGTGGGCGCCCGGACCCCACTTTGCAGGGGCATGAGCTCGAGCTTTCACCAGGCAATCGTCGCACGAAGCTGCAAGCGAGGCCTGCCGGAGCGCAGGCCCCACCTCCTGGTGAGCCACCACTCGCGCGAACCAGCTAGAGCGATTTCAGGAACTCCACCAAGTCGCTTTGCTCGGCCGTACTGAGGTCGAACCCGAGCACCGACTTGTAATGATTCACGACCGAGTCGAGATCGGGGTAGCGGCCGTCGTGATAGAATCCGCCTTTCGCGCGAACGAACAACCCCCGCAAAGGCGTGGTGCGGTACCCGTTCTCGGGCGAACGGCTCGCCTGGAATTCGTCGATGCCGATCTCGGATCCTTTGTGCAACGCCTGGCCCGGCTCGGAGTACAGCGGCGGCACGTGGCATGTGGCGCACTTGGCCTTGCCGTTGAAGATCGCCTGCCCACGCCCCGCAGCACCAGCGTTGAAAGTCGACGCCGGCGGGTTCGGCGCCATCAGCGAGAGTTGATACAATTGCAGCGCCGGGAGCTTCGACGTCACCAGGTCGGTGGCCGAGCGGACATTGAAGAGTCCGGCGCGCGCGGCGACGGGGAACTTTGTCGCATCGCGCAGCCGCGGATCCCAGAAGTTCCCTTGGCCGTGCATTTGGGTCACCGCGACGTAGGCGTTCCAGTACGGCACGCTACCCCAGCCGGTGTAGGTGTGCAGATGCTGGCCGGCGAGGCCGAATGCGGCGGGCAGCACCGTCGCAGCGGATTTGCCATCCGGCCGGAAGGCCTTGCCGTCCTTGTCGAGGATCGCGTCGTATTTGCCCGGTCCCCAGCTTCTCAATACGGCACGAACCGTGTTCTCGTCGAGTTGCAGCAAATCGGCGATGGGCTTCACCGTTGGCGCCAGCGCCACGATTTCGCCGACATTGAGATCGCGGTTCGGCCAGCCGTCGAGGCGGTGACCGATCCCGCTCGTGAAGGCGTTGTCCACCGTCGAGTGGCAAAGCGCGCAGGTGATGCCCATCGACTGAATCTGCCCGCCCTGTGTGAAAACCTTGATGCCGACGACCGCATCGGCCTTCAACAGGTCGATCGTCGCCTGCGGCTTGGTCAGGTCGACCTGGCCGGCGCGCAATGCCGTCACCACCGCCGGCGGCACCCGATCCATGTCCACTTTCAAGCCGAGTTCGAGCGCACGCTGCGCGCTCAGCCCTGGTCCGACGCCGCCGAGTTGCTCGCCGGCGATCGCCTGGTGCAACCGCAGTTGTCCGCCCCAGAAGACCTCGTCGCCAAAGGTATCGTCGCGGAAAATCTTCTGGCCTTCCGACAGCAGGTTATCGCTGTCGGTCTCCACCTTGTCCTTGGCATCGAGGTCGTAGACCTCGAGCAACGCGACGCCGCTCGTGTTGTTCGCGCCGGATACCTGAACGGTGTACGGACCGGGATTCAATGTCACGAAAAGCGCGCTGTCGCGGCTGTTTTCGTTCACCGCAAAGGCCCCCGAGCGCTGGCTCGCGCTGCGCAGCTCAGCGAGGTTGGCCGCCGTGCCCCAGCCGGCGTTCGTCGCGATGACTTGGGAACCTGAATACAGCGTGAGCGCCGGCTCTGCCAGCACGCCGGACACGCCGAACGCCGCGAGTCCAGGACCCACCGCCCGGATCAGCACTGTTTTGGGTGAACCGGCACCCACCACAAAGCCGTAGAGAAAAACGTTGAGGCCGGTGCCGACGTTGGCGCGACCGGAGAAGTTTACCATTCGGCCGAGCGCGCCGAGGTTGCCGTTGCCGGTGGCCTCCGCGCAACTCGCACGCTGGCCGACCAACGAGAGACACGCGACGAGCAGCCAGGCTGCCGGCGCCGCCGGGTTGCGTAACAGGAACGCCGGTACACTGCGCGTTTTCATGAATTCAAGGGGTTAGTGGTTTGGGAACGAACGCCGCTCCGTAAACGAAGCGGAAAATGAGGGCTCTCCGGTGGTTTTCCTCCGGGACCAACGACTGGGGCGGTGCGAGTGGGGATGCCGGTCGCCACGAGAGCGATCGCGCCGGCTAGCCTAGCACAGCCTGATGCCGCAAGCGCCGCGACCCGGCCAAATGCCCGCGACTATGTACTTGTTTGTCGGATACGGCCACGGGATCGCACTGGGCCGGTTTCGCCTTGCGGGTTCAGGCATCATGAACGTGCTCTCGCTCCAGCCGCTATCTTTTCCCCGTGGCGCCCCGCAGCACGATCCGCAGCACGCGTTCGGTCATCGGATTGCAGAACTTCGCCGGATAAGGAAACAGCTCAATCGCCGCGGCGGATTTCGAGAGGTGCTCCTTCACCCGCGCCCGCGCGCGGTGCAGGATGACTTTCGCCGACTCCTCGGAGATTCCGAGCGATTCCGCCGTCTCCGCCGTGCTGAGTTGCTGGACCTCCCGCAGCATGTAAACCGCGCGATACGTCTGTGGCAGATGGGTGATCGCGGTTTCAAGAAGCACTTTCATTTCGTTGATTTGGATTTCGTCGGGTGCGCGGGCTCCGGCCGGCGCATCGCCGGGCTCAACCGCGGAATCGAGTGGCTCGTCCAGCCGCGTCTTGTTGCGCCGGATCACCGTCAGGCACTCGTTGATCATGATCCGCGTGAGCCACGTGGAAAACGCCGCGGTCCGCTGAAACGCACTGAGGTGAAAGAAGGCCCGCACGTAGGCGTTCTGCATCGCATCCTCCGCCTCCACCTGGCTGCGGAGATAAGCCATGCCAATGCGATAGAGCCGCGGATTGTAGCGGCGGACGATTACCTCGAACATTTCACGATTGCCGCGAAGCACCTCGTCGATCGCCTCGAGATCGGTGACAATTGCGAAGGATGGAGCGAGCCCGGTGGCCGGCTCGTTGGAATCAGGGCGCACAGCGTGCATGTGTCCATTGGATGCAAACGCGGGCAGAAAGGTTACAGTGATTCACCGTAACGGATTGGTTACCCAACGCCGCACGTCACCAGGCTGGCATGTCGGGAGCAAAAGGGCAGACTGGCGGGCTCTGCTCCAGCGACTGCCCTGCCCGCGCAGCGCCGCAATTGCTGCGCCGGGTTGATCGGCCGGCCTCTTTTCCCGATGCACTTTTCCTCCAAATTACGGCCCAACCCCCGGCGTCTCAGTCTGGCGCTCGCTCTCCTCGTCCCTTGCGCGGCTACCGCGCAGGAAATCGCGCCAACCGGCGGGATCGACTGGCCGGTGCTCGGGCGCGTGGCGCCACGGAGTGCGCAGGAGATCGCCTCCTCGCCCTGGTCGATCGGCGGCGAAACGATCGACCGCGACTTCACCGTTTACGAGAATTACCAGAAATACCTCGGCCCGCTCGGCGCGAAAGGCATCCGCCTGCAGGCGGGCTGGGCGAAATGCGAGAAGCAGCCGGGCGTCTACGATTTCGCCTGGCTCGACCGGATCATCGACGACGCGCGCGCCCAGGGCCTCCAGCCGTGGCTCGAGCTTTCGTACGGCAATCTCATCTACGCCGGCGGCGGCGGCATCGGCCTGGCGGACGGCTTTCCGTCGTCGTCGGAAGCGCTGCAGGCCTGGGATCGCTGGGTCACCGCGACGGTGCGCCGGTACCGGGACCGCGTGCACGAGTGGGAAATCTGGAACGAGCCCGACATCAACCGAACGGGCGCGGCCAAATCCGATCGGTACGTCGAGCTCCACCTTCGGACGGCGACGATCATCCGCGCCCTGCAGCCGAAAAGCCGCATCTTCGCGCTGGGGCTCGCGGGCAGCGTCGACTACGCCGATCAGGTTCTCGCCGGACTCGCGGCGAAGGGAAAGCTCGACCTCGTCGACGCGATTACGATCCACGGGTATCCTAAAAACCCGGACGACACGTCCGCCATCGACCGACTCCGCGCGGTGATCGCCAAACACGGCCGCGCCATCGAAGTCCGCCAGGGCGAGACCGGCGCGCCCTCGCAACGGCAGGAAAACTTCGCGCTCTCGAAGCTGCCGTGGTCCGAAACGACGCAGGCCAAGTGGGACCTGCGGCGGTTGCTGGCACATCGGGCGAAGGACGTGCCGATGAATCTCTTCACGCTTTCGGACATGCATTACCGCAACCCGGACGGCACCAATCTCCGGATGAACTACAAGGGGCTGCTCGGCACGAACCCCGATCAGACCGTCTCGCACGTGAAGGCCGCTTATCGCGCGGCGCAGACCGTGTTTTCGATTTTCGACCGCCGCCTGACGCGTCTCGTCGATTTCCCGGTGACGAACAACGCCACGCGCCGGCTGGCGGCAAACGGCTACCGCCACGAGGCCGGCGCCCAGCTCGTCGCGCTTTGGTTCAACGACACGCCGCCGGTCGAGGCGAACGAAGTCACAGGCGTCGACATCACGCTGACAAAAGGGAAGTTCACCGAGCCGGTCCTGATCGATGTGCGGACGAGCATGGTTTACTCGCTGCCCAAGGCCAGTTGGTCGCAGGCCGCCGGGGGCGCCGTGTTTCGCGCCCTACCGTTGTACGACTCCCCGATGCTGCTCGCGGAGCGGGCGGCGATACCGCTCACCCGCGGGCGTTGAACGGCGCACCGGCGTTGACGCGGCCGCTGCGTCGCACTTCGCCGCCCATACCGCCAGGCCGAGACTCACCACCAGAAAACCGGCGCCCAGCGCGATCGTCTGCCCGGGACTGAGCGGCGGCGTAACGCCGTAGATCTGACCGAGAGATTCAAAGGCGAAGTACCGCCGCAATGAGCCGGCGAGCGTGAGCACCGCCCCGATCAGGGCGGCGGCCAGCGCCAGCGCCCGCAAATCCACGACGTCGGCGCCAGGAGCAGGTCGGTGCAGTTTCGGGTGCATGGTGGGCATGGGTTGAGCTAACCCTGGTGACGTTGCGCAATTGTGTCCGTCACCGACGGAATTGTTACGCCCTTGTAAACTGCATTGCACCCCGCCGCCGGACGACTCCTCCCCCTCGGGAGAGGCTGTGCCGTAATTTCGGATACCGGGCACGGCACGTTCGTGCGCCTGCGGCGGTTGCGAAAGCCCACGGAACTTCCCGACCGGCCCCATCCTCTCATTCCCCACGGGAATGATCGACTATCTCCTCGATCCAGCACGTAGAATGGCGGTCACGCGCGTGACGGGGCGCTTCACGTTCGCGGAGCTCGCGAACCACCTCCATCGGCTGGTGCGCGATCGTGAATTCCAGGCGGACTTCGACTCGATGATCGTGGCCATGGACGCAGCGGCGGTGCCGCGCCCCTCCGCGATCGGCACGCTGGCCCCGCTGGTCCGCGCGTGGAGCAGCCGCCGCAGGGGTTCGCGCTGGGCGCTCGTCCTGCCAACCCCGGAGGCGCGCGGCTTCGCCGAACGCGCACTGAAGGAGATACAGCTCAACGAGATTACCGCCCGCTGCTTTTGCGACGAGACGGAGGCGCTGGACTGGCTGGAGGGCGCCCGCGGCGTCGGCAAGGTGCGTTCGGCCGCGCGCTGATTTATCGTTTGAGGTCATCGGCCGGGTGCGCGAGGTTCGGCGGTATCGCGGCCAGTACCCCACGGTCGCGCGCCCCCTCGCCCATGCATCTCCCACGCATGTCCCTGTCCGCCGGTGCGGTCGTGCTCGCGTGCATGACCATCGCTGCCCGCGCGCAAGTCGCTCCGGCCACGCCCGCCGCCACCGCCGCCGACAGCGAGCCGGTGAAACTCTCGGTGTTCGAAGTCACCAGCGAAAAGGATATCGGCTACGCCGCGTCGACCGCCCTCTCCGGCACTCGGACCAACGAGAAGCTCGAGAACCTGCCGAACACCATCTCGGTGATGACACAGGAGTTCATGCAGGACCTCGCGCTGAACAATTATTTCGACGCGATCAACTTCGCGCCCAACGCCGAGAATACGTTCAACGACACCGGCACGATCGGTGCCGTCGTCGGCCAGCGCTCCGGCAACCAGGTCAACATCCGTGGGCTCGCGTCCGTACGCCAGCTCCGCGACGGGTTTCCCTGGTACCTCGTCGCCGACGTCTACAACACCGAGCGGATCGAGTTCGGCCGCGGCCCCGGCGGGCTCGCGTATGGCGACGTCGACGCCGGCGGCACGGTGAGCATTGCGACCAAGCGCGCGAACTTCCGCCGCACCGGCAGCGCGCAGGTGCGCTACGACCATTTCGGCACGCAGCGCTATTCGATCGATCTCAACCAGCCGATCGTGCCGTCGCGGCTGGCGGTCCGGTTCAACGCGATCAACTCCGAAATTCAGCAGTGGCGGCAACGCAACGGCCGCGACCTCGAGGCCTATGCCGGCGCGCTGCGGTTCGAGCCGTTCAAGCACCGGCGCACGCAAATCGACGCGATGTACGAGACCGGCCACAGCACCTACCATCTCGGCTCGCTCGGTCCGCTCGGCGCGGAAGTCGCGTACGTGCGCGGCACCGGCACCACCGCGCTCGACGCCGACCCGATGCGGCCCGGCACGCAGCTCAACGGCGTCGGCATGCGCCAGATTCGCGCGGCCAACAGCAGCGCCCACGCGTGGGTTGACCTCGGCGGCGTTATCTCGAACTGGCAGTCGACCACGACCAACGTCTACCGGGTCAGCGCGGTCATCCAGACCACCGCCGCGGTGTCGGCCACGGACCCGCAAAACCCGCTGCTCCTGCCGCTCATGCGCGTATCCGAGAGCATCGTACCGATGAAGGACGACTGGACCGGTCCGGATCAGAAGGCGGCGTCCCAGTATCACGCGTACACGATCGAGCTAAAACACGCGTTCTCCGACCGGTTCAACGTCCTCGTCGCGCACAACGGGCAGTTCGACGAAACCGTGCGGAAGCAGACCTACACGAACATCTCGGCGCTCAACGGCATCGATCGCAGCGTCGTCGTTGACGTGAACCCGGTGCTGCCGAACCCGAACGGCCCCGGCACGATTCCCAATCCGAACTTCGAGAAACTCTACATCGCGCACACGCCGCTGCTGAACCCCGACGGCCACAAGATCGTCAACTGGCGCGGCCAGGCAGTCTACGATCTCGCGCTGCCATGGAAAATAACCCAGCGGTTCGTCGCCGGCGCGAACTACCGGCACGAAAGCTATTTCCAGGACATGTTCACCTACTCGCTGACCGCGGAGGAAATCGCGCAGCACGGGTATCGCGGCACGGCGGCGACGTTTCCCAACAACGCCGTCGTCAACGTGCACTACCTCGAGCAGGGCGGCAGCGACGCCGCGCTCGGCTGGAATGTCCGGCCGGGGATCACCCAGCTTTTCCGCAACACCGCCGGCAACGGCGTCAACCGCCGGCTCGACCAGAGCCTCACCTCGGGCTCGGCCAACCTGCTCGGCGCGTACTTCGATGGCAAAGTCCGCACCAGCATCGGCGTGAGTCGCGAGCACTGGCTGCAGAGCGTGAGCGCGGCAACGCGGGCGGATGCGCTGGGCGAGCAGCGGTTCGTCGCGGCCGACGGCTCGCTGATTCCGAACCGCGGCACCGAGCGAATCGATGTGCCCGTGACACCGTTCGCCAACAACTGGAGCACGAACCAGACGTTCGGCGCGGTATGGCATGCGCTGCCGTGGGTTTCGTTCACCACGGGCTATTTCGAGTCGTCGCAGTTCAGCGATAACTACGGGCTCGATCTCTCCGGCAACGCGCTCCAGCCGCTCACCGGTGAAGGCATGGACTACAGCGTACGGCTGCACCTGCTCGGCGGCCGGGTCGAGGCGTCGGTCGTCTATTTCCAGACGACCCAGGAAAACATCCAGTCGAGCGTATCGGCGCTCGTGCGCGACGAGCTGAATCCGCTGCTCGCGCGGCCGTTCGTCAACCTGATCGATTACCGCGACCGCACCGCCACGGGCTGGGAGTATCAACTCACCACGAACCTCACGCGCAGTTGGACGCTGCTGGCGCACTACTCGCGCAACGACACGCGTTACACGCGGTTCTTCCCGTTGCTGGCGGCGCGGATCAGCGAGGCCCGCGCGACCGCGCAGGCACGCGGACTCGACTCGAACGACGCCGTCGCCGACAGCCGCGAGTACCTGGAGAACCAGGACAGCAACATCGGCACGAACAAGCGAATCACGGCGAGCCTCTCGACCCGGTACAGTTTCCTCGAAGGCCGGCTCAAGGGATTCGGCACCGGCGTATCGGCCGCATACGTGCGCGGCAAACCGTGGGCGGCCAAGGTGGTCGGCGGCGTCACCGTGTTTCCGGCGCAACTGACCGACTCGTACGTGCTCACTAATCCGTTTTTCAGTTACCGCCGGAAGTTCGGCCGCACCGCGTGGACGTTCCAGATGAACATCAACAACGTGTTCAACGTGCGTTCGAACCAGGGCAACAGCTACGGCTGGGCGCGTTACACGGAGCCGCGGCAGTTTGTGTACACGGCAACGGTGGGGTTCTGAGGGCGTAGGCGCGACCGCGGGGTCTGCGCATGAACACACCCCGGCGCTGCGCGCCGCCCCTCTTGCTAGCTAGAGGGGATCTTCCAGAACGAATCGCAAACTTGAATCCCCTCTAGAAAGAGGGGTGCCCACAGGGCGGGGTGTGTATCGTACGGTACGACGAACTCATGGCGACACCCCCGTCACGCCGCTTTCTTCACCACCCCGATTCCCGGCCGCTCCGGCAACGTAATCCGGCCGTCCACGATCTTCGCGCCGTCGAAAATGTCGTTCTTGATCAGCACCGCGCCGTCGAGATCGGCCCAGTCGACGAGCGGCGAGAGCTGCGCCGCCGCCGAGATCGCGCAGCTCGTTTCGGTCATGCAGCCGAGCATCACCTTCAGCCCGAGCCCGCGGGCGAGCAGGATCATCTTGTGCGCCTCACGCAGGCCGGTGCACTTCATCAGCTTGATGTTAACCCCGTGATACGCGTCGGCGCACCGCCGCACGTCGGCGAGCCGCTGGCAGTTCTCGTCGGCAATCAACGGCAGCAGGCTGGGGCTCCCGGGGCAGGGCGTGTCCGGGAGC
>Ga0082335_1001785_pt1 | contig 43322 bp, 45 predicted proteins | sample Subgrocontami58m_FD_72375 | JGI IMG/M metagenome (GOLD analysis project Ga0082335, IMG submission 72375) | Subsurface groundwater microbial communities from S. Glens Falls, New York, USA - GMW37 contaminated, 5.8 m (SPADES assembly) (version 2) ...
CGGGGGGAGAGGTGCTGAGCCGAGCACGCGAGTGGCTGGAAAAGCATCGCGAGACGTTCGAGGCCAGATTCGTGCTTGACCCGCTGCTCGCGTGGTCGACGGAACGGTTGGGCGATTCGCAAGGCGAGGTGCTGAGCCGAGCGCGCGAGTGGCTGGAAAAGCATCGCGAGGCGCCCGAGGCCGATTTCGTGTTGAACCCGCTGCTGGCGTGGACTGAGCAACGGCTGGGCAAGGAGACGCAAGGCAAGGTGCTCAACTGGGCGCGGCAGTGGCTCACCGAATATCGCGAGACGCCCGCTGCCCAGTTCATGTTGAACCCGCTGCTCGCGTGGTCGACGGAACGGTTGGGCGATGCGCAAGGCGAGGTGCTGAGCCGAACGCGGCAGTGGCTGGAAAAGCATCGCGAGACGCCCGAGGCCCAGTTCGTGTTGGCCCCGCTGCTGGCGTGGACTGAGCAGCGGCTGGGCAAGGAGACGCAAGGCAAGGTGCTCACATGGGCGCGGCAGTGGCTCACCGAATATCGCGAGACGCCCGACGCCGGATTCATGCTTGACCCGCTGCTCGCGTGGTCGGCGGAACGGTTGGGCGATGCGCAAGGCGAGGTGCTGAGCCGAGCGTGCGAGTGGCTGGAAAAGCACAGCGATACGCTCCAGGCTGACTATGTTCTCAGCCACATGCTACCGCAGCGGAAAGTCACTGCGGCACAGCGGCGAAAATGGACATCGCGTGCGCTGATCCTCGCACGCGAACGTGAGGTGATCGGCGAGGAAACTCATTTGCTCAAAGCACTGCTGCAAGCGGCCGCTCGTTACCCCGATGAAATGCCTTCCTCCGACATAGTGTGTTTTTCGGGGGAGTGGCTAGACCGTCATCCGACTCACCCTGAGAAGGGCTTCGTGTTCGCCCGGCTATTGCGGTTAGTGTGGCTCCCCGATGATGCATGGACGCGAGTGGCCACTGCTGCGTTAGACTTGCTTGGTTCCCGGCCGTCTGCGCATGACGACGATTACCTACTCAACGGGGTATTGAACAGGATCGAATTGCTGGAAACAATCCGAGTATCACAGTGGCTCGATTTCGCGTGCCGCTGGATTGAAATTTGCAGAAAAAGAACGGACGCGTTCTCGCTACTTAATTGGGTGTACGAAAAGAAGTATTCGACCAGTACCGTTTGCGCATCGTTTCGCGGACCGCTCGATGCCGCGTTTCGCGCGCGCTTTCCCTCAGAGCCGCCTTTCGATTGGGACAGTTAGTCAAGGATGTTGCCGTAACCTAACGGCCGCCTGCCTACACCCCGGCGCCTTCGATCAATGTGGTACGGTTGTGACCGCACTTCTAAAATTGCGGAGCGCAGGCCCACGGCTTGTCCCTGACCGCTGCACGTCAACCGCCCGCATCGCCTTTGATGCCGGCCGCCTTGATGAGCTTGCCGAACTTGGCGAGTTCGGACTTCAGTATTTCCTGAAACTGCGCGGGCGTGCCGCCGGTGATCATCGAGCCTTCCGCGCGTGCGGCTTCCTGGACCTCAGGCAACTGCAAGACCGCGTTGATTTCCTTGTTCAACCGGTCGACGATGGATTGCGGCGTGCGCGCGCCGGGTGAAGCGCGTCCGTTACCCACCAAACCCCGAACACTAGCACCCACTTAACACCTCGCACCCTTAACACGATGCGCTGGCGACCCCAAGACTTACCGGTGCCTGACACCAAGAAATATTACCCCGCCTGGCCCCGCTTTTTTGATAGCATGCCAGCATCAACGGATGGAGGATAGAACCATGGCGCTCGTCTGCCCGATGAACTTCGACAAAGATAAGCTCAGGTCCGAGGTGCGACTTACCTATACCCAAGTCGCCGAGGATCCGGCCGGAGACTACCATTTCCACCGAGGTGCCGAGTACGCCGCAAAACATCTCGGCTACGATCTCCCCGCACTGAAGGATCTGCCGCTAGCCGCCACTGAAGTGTTCTGCGGAATGGGAAACCCGTTCAGGATGGGTGCGATGGAAAACGGGGCGACGGTGATCGACATCGGCTCCGGAGGTGGTATGGATTGCCTGCTCGCCGCCAAGCAGGTCGGCCCGAACGGGACGGTTATCGGCATTGACATGACCGATGCCATGCTCGAGCGCTCGGGCGGCGCGGCGCGCGCTGCGGGACTTGCCAACGTACGCTTCGAAAAAGCGGACATGACCCGCTTGCCACTCGCGGACGACAGCGTGGATGTGGTGATTTCGAACGGCGTGATCAACCTGGCCCCCGACAAGGAAGCAGTGTTTGCAGAACTGTTCCGCGTCGTGAAGCCCGGTGGCCGGCTGCAGTTCGCTGACATCATCATGAAGAGCGATCTCTCGGAGGACGCGCGCAACAATATTGACCTCTGGACGGGATGAATTGCCGGCGCTCTGCAGGTTGCAGAGTATCTCCAAGTGATCGAGCAGGCGGGCTTCCGGGAAGCGAAGGTGGTCGAGAAGTTCGACCCGTTCCTCGGTACGAACAAGGAGAAGACCGCGCGCAAGTACGGCGTCGACGGCGTGAACTTCCTCGCCTACAAACGCTGATTACTGCTACCCGGGTTTCGTCGCGGTTAGCACCTTGGTGATCTCCGGACCCTTACGTGCGACGATAGTAGCAAACTCTTTTCTGGTATTTCCTGGAGCATCGAAGCCGTCGTGCCTCGAAAGCAGGATGTTCCACCCCTTGAACCGCTCCTCCAACTCATTTTGCCCAAAAAGGTAGTAGTGTCCTGGCTCGAACATGCCCAGGTAGGTTGTGCCAGCAGTAAGCACGTTGATGACGGCCCGCCCGTTCGCTGCGACATGGGCTTGGATGTCATCGAGCAGCGCGAGGGCGCGGGCTCGTTCGAAGAACATCAGCAACCCGATCGCTACAATCGTGTCGTACTCCCGCGTGATCTCGTAGGTTGAGACGTCTGCGAGCACCGCTTCGATCCTGAGGTTGTGAGCAGCCGCGGTGGTCCGGATCTGCTTGATCGCGGTCTCGCTCGCATCGACCGCGACTATCTCCGCGCCACCCCGCGCGGCTTCAATGCACAGGTTGCCCAGCCCGCAGCCGAGGTCGAGAACGCGGCCATGCACGAAAGGCAGGGCGGCCTTCTCGAACGGGTTCAGCGCGAAATCGCCGCCCGCAACCTGTTTCTGGAACTGGGTGTCGAAAAACGCAATGCTCTGATTCGAGTTCATCGCGAGCACGTCAACCGCCGGCATCGCCTTTGATGCCGGCTGCCTTGATGAGCTTGCCGAACTTGGCGAGTTCGGACTTCAGTATTTCCTGAAACTGCGCGGGCGTGCCGCCGGTGATCATCGAGCCTTCCGCGCGTGCGGCTTCCTGGACCTCAGGCAACTGCAAGACCGCGTTGATTTCCTTGTTCAACCGGTCGACGATGGATTGCGGCGTGCGCGCGGGGACGCCGAGCGCGGACCAGGTTGAATTCTCGTAGCCGGGCACGCCGGCTTCGGCGACCGTCGGCAGATCCGGGAGGATGGTCATGCGCTGTGCGCCGGTGGTGGCGAGCGCGCGCGCCTTGCCGGTTCTGATGTGCGGCATGGTCGGAAGCGCGCTGTTGAACAGCACCTGGATGTGGCCGCCGATGAGATCGATCAGCGCCGGCGCGGAGCCCTTATAAGGCACGTGCGTCATCCTGACTTTAGCCAGCACCGAAAAGAGTTCGCCGCACATATGGCCGAAGCCGCCTATGCCGGCCGACCCGAAGGTGAGCTCCGTGGGTCTTAGGCGGGCAAGCGCGATCAGTTCCTTCACGGACTTCACCGGCATGGAAGGGTGGACGATCATGACCCCCGGCGTGGTCGCGATGTGGACGAGCGGAGCGAAGTCGGTCAGCACGTCGTACGGCAGCCTTTTCAGGTGCGGGCCGACCGTCCAGGTTCCCACGGTTGCGATGATCATGGTGTAGCCGTCGGCCGGCGCCCGCGCGACGATCTCCATGCCGATCGCGCCGTTCGCGCCGCCGCGATTGTCGATGATCACCTGCTGGCCGAGCCGCGGCCCGAGCTTGTCGGCGATCATGCGCCCCTGGATATCGGACGTGCCGCCCGGCGGAAACGGCACGATGAAGCGGATGGCTTTCGACGGGTACTGCTGGGCGAACGCGGCGGGCGCGAATAGTGGGGCGGCAGCCAGCAGCGCCAACGCAATCGGGTTATTCATTGTCATTCCTCCACTCGTCACAATTCAAAATCACTTGGTTATTGCCCGGCACGCCGGCCGGCGGCATTACACCAGCAGCGGCTTATCGAGGTTCTTGCCCTGCTTGCGGTCAGCTTCCTGTTTGAGCACCTCGCCGAACTGGTGGTTGGCGAGCGACAGCGTCGGCCACCCCGCGTAATGCGCGACCTGGATGATCAATTCGCAGATTTCCTTCTTGGTGATGCCGACGTGCATCGCGCTGCGGTAATGCGAGTAGTTGCCGCGCGGGCGGCCCAGCGCGATATTTGCCGCCAGCGTGACCAGCTGCCGGTCGCGCAGGCTGAGGCCGGGCCGCGCCCATACGTCGCCAAACAGGTGGGCCACCGACATTTCGTACATCTCGGGATACATGGCTTTCTGATCTAGCATGAGCTTTTCCCGCCCCATCTTCTTCAGAACTGCGTAGCCGCGCTTGAAGCTCTTGTTGCGAACCTTGTTCATGTTGCTCCTTTGCTGGTGGTATTGCGGGTAGGTCAGGTTGCCGCAGGTTACCTGACATCGCTGTCTATTTCCATCACCGGTTCCCGCGCCGCCGCGGCGGCGCAAGCCAGAACGTGGCTGCAACCGCCAGTGCGAACACCACATAGGCGGTGGTGAACGCCCACTCGGGAAAGTTGTAGAACATGACGTGGTGTATCCAGCGCGCGATGAAGCCCGTATCGCTGCGCGCGCCGCGCAGCGCGTCCTCCCACACGGTCAGCGGGCACACCCCGCCGAGCAGTGCTTCAGCAGCCACCAGGCAAATCGCCGCGAGGTGCGCGCTGCGAAACCACCAGTTGCGCACCCAGCGCCATCCCGCGGCGGCGCCGATCCAGATGAGCGCGAGCCCGCCGATCACGAACAGCACGAACGCAAAGTGCGTGATCAGGATGAGGTCGGCGAGCCAGATCATGGCGAGGTCATGTTTGTCGGCGGCCTGGATCAAGCTTGAGCGCCGCGCTGATGCGTTCGCGCAAGGCGTCAGCCATCACCGGCTTGAGCAAAAACTCAATACCCAGCGCGCGCGCCTGTTCGGCGAGGTTGGGCGCAAGGCTGCCGGTGACGAGCAGCACCGGAATCTCGGGGTCGAGCGCTTGCCGGATGCGTTGCGCGACTTCAATGCCGTTCTCGCCGGCGCTGAGCCGATGATCGATGATCAGCAGATCAGGCATTTTGCCGGCCTCGTGCACGGCAGCGACCACGTCATCGCCCGTGGCCGAGCCGATGACGTCGGCGCCCCAACCTGACAAAAGAACTTTCACGCCCTCCACAATTGCGGCTTCATCGTCGATGACCACAATCAGTTTTCCACCAAGGTCGGCAGGAACCGGCAGCGCGGGGTTCGCGGCACTGCCGCGCTCCACCCGTGCTGCGCCGGGCGGCACATCGAATGCGAATAGCGAGCCTTTGCCGTATTCGGAAGTCAAAAGCACCGCGTAGCCGAGCAAACCGCACAGGCGCTGGACGATCGAAAGCCCGAGCCCCAAACCTTTTCTGCTGGCGCGTCCCGGGTTTGCAAGCTGAAAGAACTCTTCGAAGATCCGTTGCTGGTCTTCTGCACGGATGCCGATTCCGGTGTCGCGCACCTCGATACGCACCGCGCCATTGGCGGGCGCGGCAATCACCGTAACTTCGCCGGCGGGCGTATAGCGGATCGCGTTGCTGATCAGGTTACGTATGATCCGTTCCAGCAGCACGGGATCGCTGGTGACGACGTGCTTTCCGCCGACTACCTCCAGTCTCAGTCCCTTGGCCGCGGCCTCGGCGGCGAATTCGCTGTGCAAACGATCGAACACCTCGTCCAGCGCGAACTGGCTCAACACCGGCTTGATTGCGCCTGAGTCGATCTTGGAAATGTCGAGTAGTTCGTTAAACAACGCTTCGAGCGCCTGGACCGAGGCGTTAATGCTCGATATTACGCCCGTCACCTGCGGATCACGCACCTTCTGCGCAAGCGCTGCCGCGAACAGTCCCATCGCGTGCAGCGGCTGGCGCAGATCGTGGCTCGCCGCCGCGAAAAACTGCGTCTTCGAGCGGTTGGCCTGTTCGGCTACGACGCGCGCCTGCTCGAGATCGACGTTTTGCGCCGCAAGCCGTTCGGCGAGCGCGTGCTTCTCGAGCCGGTTGCGCAACGATTCGATCAGCATGCGGTTGTAGTTGTGTGCAAATGACGCAAACCCCGCCATGACCGCGGCCTCGATCAAGCCGAGCACGAGATGCGGCGCGGCGCCTTCGAATACGTTGCGCGCGATAAACGGCAGCAGCGCGGGGAACACGAACGCGTAAAACGACGGGATGTACGATCCGATCAGCGGTATCGCGCTCGCCGTGATGCCGAAGACAAGCACGGTCAGGACGGCCTGATAAACAGGATGGCCCGAAATAAAGAACAGCAGCGCTGTTGCACCCCACACCACACCGGTCGCACCGGCTCCGGCCACCCACATGACGCTCGCGCGCCTGAGGTTGCTCTGCACGAACCCATGCCTGCGGTATCGTGCGTACAACAGCGAGCGCGACACCTGGAGCGCGGTCATGCATGCCAGCCATCCGGCGATCAGCGAAAGTGGCCGCTCGCCGATGAAAACGCCGGCGAGTACCAGCGCTCCCGTCATGTTGCCGATAATGGAGATCGGCGACTGCCGGTGCAGCATCTCGATTTGCTCGGCATGGATCAGCGCGTCGAGCTTTGAATCGGGGGAAGGCGCCGCTGCTGGAGGTGCTGTTTGTGCCTGCACGATGGCGGAACCTGGCTGCGGAGAGCGTCGCCTGCGAGCGGTCTTGCTAGACCTGCGGCAGTTTCAAGCCCAGTTTCCCCACCGCGATGACGGCCTGGGTGCGGTTCGAGACGTGAAGCGCTTTGAGTATCGCGGTGACGTGTATCTTTACCGTGCCTTCGGCGAGATCGAGCGCGCGGCAAATAAGCTTGTTCGGCTGGCCTTGCACCAGTAGCGCCAGAACTTGCGCCTGGCGTGCGGTCAGCCCGATATCGCGCGGCGCCAGTGTCTCGCCGCTGCGCGGCAAGGTCTGCCCGGGCATGTCCAGATGCCGGTGCAATATGTCGGCCGGCAGGTACACGTGTCCCGACAGCACCCGCTTTAGCGCGTTGAGCAGCAACTGATTGGAGGAGGTCTTGGGAATGAAGCCCATCGCGCCCGCGTCGATTGCACGCATCACGGTATCGGCGTGATCGGATGCCGACAGCACTACGATAGGCACGCCCGGGTGCGTCTCGCGCAACTGCGCGAGGGCGTCGAAGCCGTCGACATCCGGCAGTGCGAGATCGAGCAGCACCAGATCCAGTTCAGGGTGGGCGTCCACGGCAGCAAACGCTGTCGCGCCATCCTCGGCTTCGAGCAGGTCGAACTTGTCGTCGAGCGCGGTCAGTACGTGACGCAACGCTTCGCGTATCAGCGGATGGTCGTCAACGATCAGGATTTTCAAGAAGCATCCCAGTAACTGGTGATTAGTAATTGGTGATTAGTGATTAGCAAAAGCAGATTTTCCCAGTCACCAGTCACGAATCACGAATCACGAGTCTCCAGTCACCGCCGCATCAAAGATGCGGTGCCAATTCGCGGCGCACGAATTCGTGGAAGTGCAGCATGCCGTCTTCCATCGGCGACTGATAGGGCCCGGTTTCATCGATGCCCTGCCGGTATAGTGCGCGGCGGCCTTCGGTCATGCGCTCGCAGATTTCGGCGTCCTCGCGCGCGGTTTCCGCGTAGGCCGCCTGTTCCGCGGCGACGAATTCGCGCTCGAACAGCGCGATGTCCTCGGGATAGTAGAACTCGATCACGTTGGTGCAGGCTTCGGCGCCCCGCGGTACGATGGTGCTGATTACCAGCACGTGCGGGTACCATTCGACCATGATGTTGGGATAATAAGTGAGCCAGATCGCGCCATGCGGCGGCTCGCGGCCCTCGTTGTAACGCAGCAGCACCTCTTGCCATTTCTGGTACACCGGTGTGCCCGGGCGCGTAAGCCCTTTTTTCACGCCACAGGTCTGGACGCTGTACCAGTCGCCGAACTCCCAGTGCAGGTCATCGACCGACACGAAATTGCCCAGCCCCGGGTGGAACGGCACGACGTGATAATCCTCGAGATAGACCTCGATGAACGTCTTCCAGTTGCACGCGTATTCATCAATCTGCACGTGGTCGAGCATGTAACCGGAGAAGTCGAGATCGCGTGTTACGCCGAGGCTGGCGAGGTCGCTCGCGACATCACGTTTGCCTTTGAACAGCAGGCCGTGCCAGTTCTGCAGCGGCGTGCGCGCGAGGTCGAGGCACGGATTGCGGGGAAAGTAGGGCGCGCCGAGCAGCTTGCCTTCGAGGCCGTAGGTCCAGCGGTGCACCGGGCAGACGATGCTGTTTTTGGTGTTGCCGCGGCCCTTGAGGATAATCGCCTGGCGGTGGCGGCAGACATTGCTGATGAGTTCGACGCCGTGCTCACCGCGCACCAGCGCATGGGAGTTGCCGTGCCACTCGAGCACGTAATAGTCGCCGCGGCTCGGCGTCATCAACGCGTGGCCGCTGTAACCCGGACCGCGCTCGAACAGCAGCTGCTGCTCGAGCGCATCAATCTGCGGATCGAAGTACCAGTGAACGGGAAGTTGCGGGGAGGTGTTGCTGAGCGCGCGCAGGCTGGCTAGGTCTGACATACGGCGGGGTCTTTAGACTGAGTGTGGAAACGATCTTCGTCGACGATTGAAAATCATTTGAAAACAGCCGCTTCCGGGAGGCGCTATTGTCCCTTTAATCCCCGCAAAAGGCAACGGATTATTTAGGCGCACTTCCAGGAATTCGTCATGCCGGACTTTATCTCGCATCCAGTTGCTTGGTTTTTTCTCCTCCCAAAGCGTTGATACTCGAAGACGGCAAGGGCGCCGGGACATGTTGTTGCGATTCTGGTCTCGATTGCGCAATTGCGCGATTTTCTCACACACCGTGCTATTGCTTGCCTTCCAGCCGCAGCAGCGCGTGCACGATTTCCAACACCATTTTCTTATGTGGCTCGTTCAGTAACTCGAATTTTCTCGTTACCCAACCGGGCTCTATTTTATAAGGCACGGCATCCTGCTTTGCCGTCATTTGCGTCCGGTCTTCCTTGCGCTCGGCCTCGCCGAACCTCAGCCATTGCGGGGGCACATCCAGCCACAGCGCCAAGGCGCGGATTTTTTCCTGCGAGGGGAGCGCCTTGCCGGCAAGCCACTTCCTGACCGCCTGGGTCGTCACCGGATCGCCATGATAGCGCAGGTTGAATTCCCGGGCGACGCGGGTCGGGCTGCCGGCATCCACGCGCGCCCTGCGCATGGCTTCTTTGAGCCGCTTGCTGAAACCCTGCTTTTCGTCCGCGAGAGTCATGCCTGGAAAAGTACCACCAAGCAGGGCGGCCAGCGGTGACTGTAGGTTGCTTAATAAAGTAACTGATAGTAGCATCCCGATACGACATTTGCATAGTCGGGCAAGCCAACTGACGGCCCAGTTACCCATTCTATGACCTGGCAAAAACATAGTCTCGTCAAAGTGATCGAGCAAATCCCGATCGGCGTGGCGGTCGCCCTGCCGGATGGAACGATCGAATATGCCAATCCCTGCCTGCGCCGGCTGTTCGGTTTAAACGCGGCGCAATTGTCGAAAATCGATTTGGCGCAGTTCAGGGTGGCCGGGGCCGTCCCCCCGCGCGAGGAGGTCAGGCAGTTGCTGCTTGCCGGGCTATCCTGGCAGGGAGAGACTCAGTTCCGAACGGAAAAGGGGGAGGCACGCTATGTTCTGGAGTCGGTCTATCCCCTGTACGACGAAACGGGAACAATGACCCACTTCATCCATGTCCTGCAGGATATCGTCGCGCTCAAATACACGGAAATGTTGAGCGGCCTGGCATTCTACGACAGTCTCACCGGGTTGCCGAACCGCAATCTGTTCAACGACAGATTGGCCCGGGCCATGGCCACGGCACAGCGCAGCCGCAGCGGCTTCGCGCTGTTGTACATCGATATCGATCACTTCAAGCGCGTCAACGACACGCTGGGTCATGACGCTGGAGATGAATTGCTGCGCCAGCTGGCGTCCCGCCTCAAGCAGAGCCTGCGTGAAAGCGATACCGTGGCGCGCCTGGGCGGCGATGAGTTCGTCGCCGTTCTCGAACATGTCGCCGATGCGCGTGTTGCGGTGGGGGCGGTCGAAAAACTGCTTGCGGAGTGCAGCGGCTGCTACGAACTGGGTGGAAGCGAGCGGGAGGTGACGCTGAGCGTCGGCATCAGTTTGTATCCGGCCGATGCGGACGATGCGGAATCGTTGCTGAAATGCGCCGACACGGCGATGTATCGCGCCAAAACCGCGGGCAGGAATGGCTACCACCTGCGCGAGCCGCACTGCGCGGATCAATACCGGCTCGCGTAGGGCACCCGGCGTTTGCCGCATGCCTCTCCGGTTGTTATTGCGACAGCCAGGCGAACCACACCGCCAGTGACAGCGATCCGAGGGTAAGCCCCGCCGCCAGCCGCGTGCCGTGCGGCTCGGCGAGCAAGGTAGAAGCCTTTTCCCGTAGCGGGGAACGGGAATGTAACAGACTGTTTTTCCTTATCGTGAATCAAGGCCGGCCTCGAGACCGGGAATCAGCCCGCTCGCCGCGAGGCGCTCAAAATCGGCGGGGCGGTCGACGTCCCACGCGGGCGGCAACTCGTGCCAACGCCAGGCGAGTAGCGCGAGCCGCTCGCGCGTTGCGGCCATCACCTGTTCGGTACCCCACGCGATGTCCGTGAACAGCCGCGCATCCCACCATTTGAGCCCGATCAGCACATAGCCGCCGTCCTCGGCCGGGATCAGCACCGCGTCGTGGCCGTCGGCGAGCGCGGCGGCGGCGCGCTGCAAATCGCCGGCAGTCAAAGCCGGACAGTCGGAACCGATGATGATGACGCGTGGGGCGGCGGCGAGCGCCGTTACCGCCGCATGCAGCATGCGCGCGCCGAGGTCGCCATCGCATTGGCTCACCGCGCCGATGGCGTGGTGTTCGGCGCAACGTGCAAGCAGCGGGTGGAGCGCCGAAGGCGCGCACCATAACTCGACCGGGCCAATCTCGGCGGCGAGCGCGGTCGAGATCGCGCGACCGGTCAGTACGCGTTGTAAAGCTGCCGCGCGCTCGGCCCCGAGCAATGGGATCAGACGCGTTTTGGCCACGCCAGGCTCGGGTGCGCGGGCGAACACTATGACGCGGGTGTCAGCGGGCAGATCGGTACCCGTCATATCGAAACGCCAGATCCGCAGGATCGGCGCCGAGAAAATAGGCCAGCCGCAGCCGCCACATCAGCAGCACGGTGCGCAGCGCGCCGCGCTCTTCCCAGCGCCGGCCGGAGGCGGTGATGCGCGCACGCAGGCACAGCGGTGCGCCGCCCGCTTTGAGGTTCCTGGAAAGCGCGATGTCCTCCATCAGCGGGATCGCGGGGAAACCGCCGGCTTCGGCAAACCGTCCGCGCGTGACGAACATGCCCTGATCGCCGGTGGCGATGCCGGTCAGGCGCGAACGCCAGTTCATCATGAATGCAATCAACCCGAGCAGTGGATGGGCGCCGTCGAGGTTCACATCGAAGCGCCCCCAACGCTTGCCGCCGGCTTGCAGTCCGTCAACGATCATGCGATCGCCGTTTGCAGGCAGCGTGCAGTCCGCGTGCAGGAACAGCAGCACCGCACCGCGCGCCGCGGCGGCGCCGGCATTCATCTGCGATGCGCGTCCGCGCGGGGCCGTCAATACCCGGTCGGCGAGCGCGGCGGCGAGCGCGGCGCTGCCATCGCTGCTGTCGCCGTCTACGACGATGACCTCGACGCCGCGCTGGCGCAGCGGCTGCAGGCGTTCGAGCGCAGCGACGATGCCGGCGGCCTCGTTCAGACACGGGATGACGATAGACAGCCTCATCCCCGCATCCACGCATGGTAGCGCTCGGCCCATCGCAACAGTCTCTCGGGCTGGTGCGCGCGCTTCCACACGCCGGCAGCGTATTTGTTGGCCTCAGTGAGCGTCGGGTAGATGTGGATGGTGCCGAGGATCTTGTTGAGGCCTAAACCGTGGCGCATGGCGGCGATGAATTCAGCGATCAGGTCGCCGGCGTGCTCGCCGACGATGGTGCAGCCCAGTATCTTGTCGCTGCCCGGCGCGGTCAGCACTTTGACCATCCCGTGTGCTTCCTCGTCGGCGATCGCGCGATCGAGGTCGTCGATGCCGTACGTCGTGACCTGATAGGCAATCCCCTTCTCCTTAGCCTCCTGCTCATTGAGCCCGACACGCGCAACCTCCGGCTCGGTGAACGTGCACCACGGCACCACCGAGTAATCGACGCGAAATTTCCTGAAGCGGCCGAATAGCGAATTGACCGCCGCATACCACGCCATATGTGCCGCCGTGTGAGTGAACTGATATGGCCCTGCGACGTCGCCGCAGGCGTAGATGTTGGGATACCTCGTCTGCAGGTGATCGTTGATCTCGACGGTGCGCGTTTTGGTGGTCGGGATGCCGAGTTCCTCGAGTCCATAGTCGCTGGTATTAGCGACTCGGCCAACCGCGCACAGCAGTTCGTCGAACGCGATGCGCGTTTCGCGGCCTGCGTTTTCGATCACCAGGAACTTCTCGCCGTTCTCGACCAGCACCTGCCTGGCCTTGTGGTTGACCAATACCTTGATGCCTTCGGCGGTAAAGCGTTCGGTCACCAGCCGCGAAACTTCGGGGTCTTCACGAATCATGATGCGCGCGAGCATCTCGACCTGCGTGACTTCGCTGCCGAAACGCGCGAAGCATTGCGCAAGCTCGCAGCCGATCGGCCCGCCGCCGAGCACCACCAGCCGCCGCGGCAGCTCGCGCAGCGACCATACGGTATCGGACGTCAGCGGATCGATTTCCCGCAGGCCCGGAATGGGTGGCATGAACGGCCGCGCGCCGGCGGCGATCACGATGTTCCGGGTCGTCAGCGTTTGCGTGCCATCCGCGGTTTTCACTTCGACCGACCACGGCGAGGTGATTTTCGCTTCGCCGGCGAGGCATTCGACACCGAGATTGCGATAGCGCTCAATCGAATCGTGCGGCTCAACCGTTGTCACCACGCGCTGCACCCGCTCCATCACTTCCGCGAAATCGAAGTCCACGCTGGCCGATTTCATGCCCAACTCCTTGCAGCGCCGCGCGTGCGACAGAAATTTCGCCGAGCGGATCAGCGCTTTCGACGGTACGCAACCGGTATTCAGGCAGTCTCCGCCCATCCTGTGCTTTTCTATGAGCGTGACTTTGGCTTTGACTGCCGCGGCGATGTAAGCGGTGACCAGGCCGGCCGATCCGCCTCCGATTACCACCAGGTTGCAATCGTAGCGTGCCGGCTTGCGCCACTTTGCATAGACCTTGCGTGCCTTGAGAGTGTCGAGCACTTTTTTCGCGATCAGTGGAAAGAATCCTAGCAGCGCTAACGCCACGACCAGGCCAACAGAAACGGTGAATTCGCCGAGCTTCGTGCCGGCGTAGACATAAACGACCGTACCGGCAAGCATGCCAATTTGGCTGACCCAATAGAAGGTCCATGTCTTGATGGGAGTCAGCCCCATGGCGAGATTGATGACGAAGAACGGAAAACCTATAACCAATCTCAATCCGAAAAGATAAAAGGCCCCTTCTCTTTCGACACCGGTATTGATCGGCCTGAGCTTGTCTCCATATTGTCCTTGTACCCAATCCCGCAGCACGAAACGCGAGGCGAGGAAAGCGAGCGTTGCGCCGAGCGAGGACGCGAATGACACGATCACCGTGCCCCACACCAGGCCGAAGATCGCGCCCGCAACGAGCGTCATGATCGCCGCGCCCGGGATGGAAAGGGCGGCTACCGTAACGTAAACCGCAAAAAATATTGCAGCGGTCCTGAGCGGATGCGCGATGTAGACATCATTGATCGCCGCTTGCTGCGACTTGAAGTAGTCGAGCGTGATGTAGTGCCCGAGATCGAACGCGAAGAACGCGGCTACCAGCACCGTGATCGTCGCCAGGATGAGAATGCGGGCTCTGGTCATGAACGGCTTCCCCGGATCGTTTGGAGGTTGCGGCTTCGCGGCTTTATCCGCGGCGTCAGCAGCACCCGCCGCCATCATAGAACCAGGTGGATGCCGATAGGTGGATATCGTTGCGGCCCAATGCGGCGAGCGCGGCGGCGGTTTTGTCGCACACGGCAAGCGGCTGGTTGCGGGTCAGGAAATGCCCCTTGTTGTCGTCGAAGTAATCGTCATCGCCGAAATAGATCGCTGCCTTCCCGGTAAAGACACAGGGCCCGTCTGCGGGCATGGGGTCCTTGATGGCGCAGATTTCCACGCTTTCGATGACGATCAACTGGTCGGTCGGATAATGGCGGGGCGAGAGCACGCGGTAGGGACGTTTGGCGCGCACCTCTATGGTACCGAACCCGACATCGGTCAGACGCTTGACGTAGCTGCCGAGCGGCAGTGCTCCGGTCAGGCAGAGCGCGCGCAGCCCCGCATCGTTCTTCAGATGCGCCGGCATAGGCGCCTCGCATACCGGATCGGAAAGGATCAATCTGCCGTGCGGCTTCAACACACGGTACATCTCCGACAGCGCGCGCTCCAGATCGCGGTCGTGAAAGATGTTGAACAGGCAGTTCTGTGCCGCTACGTCGACGCAGGCGTCGGCGATGGGAAGGTTGAGCGCGTCGCCCTTGCGCAGATCGACGAAGGCGGACTTGAACCATGGATTCTGCAGCTCAGCCTCATGCAGGTTGTCGCGGCATGCAGCGAGCATTTCATCGACGACGTCCAGACCGATCACGCCGCCTTTGCGGCGGGAAAAATAGGCGAACTGCAGCATCTCCATTCCGCCGCCGACGCCGACATAGAGTATGGCCGGGTTGTTGACGAGGTCCCGTGGGTTGACCGTACTGCCGCAGCCATAGTTCATGGCGAGCATCGGCTTCGGGATCGCCAGCTCGGGCAACTGCCAGACGGGCGTGGTAGTGCAGCAAAGACCTTGCTGCGGATTGAGCGCGGCTTGCCTGTAGACATCGCGCGTGGTAGACAGGTAGGAAGTATCCATGTTCGCTCCGGGTCAACTCAAAGGGAAAAAACCGAGCAAGGCATATATCAGCGCGCCGATGGCTGCGGCAACCGGCAGTGTCAGCAGCCAGGATGCCAGAATGCCGCCCATGACGCTTTTGTCTGCGGAGCCGTTCGCGAGGCCGATACCGCCGATCGCGCCCACGGCTACGTGGGTGGTCGAAACCGGCAGGCCAAAACGGCTCGCGAATATGACCAGCAATCCGGTGACCAGGTTTGCCGCGAGCGCCTGCCCGTCGTTCATGCGGGTGATTTTCCGGCTCATGATGATGGCGACTTTCCTCGCGTTGAGCAGTCCGCCGGCCGCCATGGCCGTCGCAATCGCCAGCATGCCAAGCTCGATGTGCAATGCCTCGACGACCAGCAGCAGGCCGACGATCTTCGGCGTGTCGTTGAGGCCCCTGGCGAAGCTGACGGTGCCGGCGCTGAGATAGTGCAGGCCGTCGACCAGCGATTGCCCGGAAATACCGAAGAGCCTGCCGTTGTATCTTTCGACACAATCGTGCTTCGTGCCGACGGAAATATCAACGCCCACCGCCGACGGAGTAAGCGCGCTGTATTGCTGCAGGTCTGCGTTGTACTGCAGTTGCCGAATCGGGATGAATTGTTGCGTACCTATGCAAACGCAGCTTTCCCGTTTAATGCCGAGGCGGTTGGCAAAGGCGCGCAGCCCTCGGTAAAACGGGATAGTCAGCAACACCGCGAGGACAGGGCTTACCAAAAGCGGGGCGAAAAAGCCCGAGCCCAAGTGAGAAAGATTCAACTGCGATCCGGCTGCGAGCAGCCCGGTGCCGGCCAGCGCGCCTATCAATGCATGGGTCGTGGAGATGGGAAACCCCATCAACGTGGCGAGCAAGACCGTCGCACCGGCGCCACCCGCGACGGAAAAAAGGAAGCCGGGAGAAGCCGCCACTGCAGCCGGCACCAGGCCCTTGCCGGAAAACGCCTGCACCAGCGCCTCGGCGAAGTAGACCGAGCAAAGCGCGCCTGCGAACGTCGTGATAGTAGCCAGCGCAATCGCGCCCTGGTAGCTGGCCGTATCGCTGCCATACAGGGTAGCGACACCCTTGAAGTTATCGTTGGCGCCGTTGGCGTAGGCGACAATCAGCGTGGCCAAGAAAAGTAGAGTCGTCGCAATCATGAGCTTCCCTGCAGCCTAAAGCATGATCAAGCGGCGAGCGCGCCGCCGCAGCTCGAACCCTGGCCTGCGGTACAGCCGTAGCAGTGGTCGGCAACCACGATCGGATTGGCGGTCAGATCGCGGCCGATCAACTCGCGCAGATGCATCTCCGCGCGGCCCTTGTAGGCGAGCGGCAGGCCGAGCATCTGATTGAAGTCACAGTCATAGACGTAGCCGCGCCAGTCGACGCTCAACAGGCTGCGGCACATCACGTTGTCGAGATTGGCGGGCTGGTAGGCGTTCTTCAGCAGGTCCATGTAGTGTTCGAACTGGCCTTTCGATATCAGCATGCTGCCAAAGCGTTGGATCGGCATGTTGGTGAGCACGTACAGTTCATTGAAGACGATGCCGTAGCGCGCGCCGAGGTGGGCGCGGTAATCGGTTTTGAGCTGGTCCTGGGCCGGCGGCAGCACCGGCCCTTGCGGGTTGTAGACCAGGCTTAACTCCAGTTCCGAGCCAGGCTGGCCGTAGCCCGTGCGATTTAACAATTGCAGTGCGCGGATGCTGACTTCGAACACGCCTTTGCCACGCTGGCGGTCGACGTTTTCTTCGAGATAGCACGGCAGCGAGGCCACCACCTCCACTCGCTGGTCGGCGAGGAAGCGGGCCAGATCTTCCTGGCCGGGTTGCTCGATGATCGTAAGGTTGCAGCGGTCCATGACATGCACACCGAGGTCGCGCGCCGCGCGCACCAGGTCGCGGAAATGCGGACTGAGTTCCGGCGCGCCGCCGGTGACGTCCAGCTTGCCGACGCGCGATGCTTGAACGAACGCGAGCACGTCGTTGATAGTTTCGCGCGACATCATCTCGGTGCGGGTCGGCCCGGCGTTGACGTGGCAGTGCACGCACGACTGGTTGCACTTGTAGCCGAGATTGACCTGCAAGGTATCGAGCCGCTTGCGCTTGATCGCGGGGAATTCAGATTGCCGCATCAGCGGCAGCGTGGCGTGCATCGAAAGTTCTCCAAAAGTGTTGGCCCAATTCAATCCGGGCGCGGCGCTGGTTTAATCTAGCATGCTCGGACGCCGGTGGCGGCACAACTCATTTCACTCCGAAAGTGCGGTCGAGTGAGACCGGCCCGGCCCCGCGGGTGGCGAGGTAAAGCAGCAGCCCGGCCCACGACAGGTGCGTGGGCCACGCGTCCGGATAGACGAATATCTGAATCACCGCCGTCATTCCGAGTAGCGCGATCGCGGAAAGCCGCGTGCAGAGGCCCAGCACGAGCAGCACCGGGAAAATGTGCTCGGCATAGGCCGCCAGGTGCGCCGCGATCTCGGGTGGAATCACCGGCACTTTGTATTCCTCACGAAAGAGCGCGTAGGCGCTTTCGTTCACGGTAAGCAAGCCGTCTACCTTGGTGCGGCCGGAGAGCAAGAAAATCGCCGCGATCGCCATGCGATCGACGAGCGCAAGCGTAGCGTGATTGACTATGCCCTCGATCCAATCGGCGGCGCAATTCCAGGCGCCGCGCAGTCCTGCGGCGGGCACGTCGGCAGCGGTTGCAGTGGCTTGATTCATGGGTGCTCCTGCTTGAACTGCGGCGGGAAGCTCATGCCGCTGAAGGTGCCAGCGGCGAGCAGCGTGGACATTAGTCGCGCGAAGTTGGCATTTCCTTGCACGTCGAGCGCTGCGTCCGCAGCCGCCGTAAGCGTGCGACCTGCCGCGCACGCGTCGAGAAAAGCGCAGCCTGCAGCGTCGAGCGCGATCCACACTACTGCGTCACGCGGGCGTACGAGCAGCGCGCCCTCTGGTTGCCAGTCGAGATTACTGTCGGGCGCGTCATCATTACGGTTGCGCGACCAGATGGAATAGATCGGCGCATCGGCAAACCACGCCCAGCGCGCCGCCGGATGCGGGTGCAGCACCGTGCCGGCAAGCGCTGCGGGCGCAAGCCCCACGATGGCGGCAGGGTCGAGCGCGTCTTGCGTCGGCGCGGCGTGCGCCTCGGTCCAGTAACGATCAAGCCGCGCGACGCCAGGCAGGTAGGGCAGTTGGGCGGCGGGTTCGAAGCGCGCCAGGAATTCTGCGAACGCCGCGCCGTAACGCAGCAGCGTCGGCTCAGTCGGCAGCGTCTCGCGCACATAGATGGCAGCGGCGGCGCGGAACCACTCCTCGCCGACGAGCCGCGCCACCGCGGGGTAGTTGGCCTGCAACGCGTCGATGCAGCCCTTCATGACGGTGTTGCGGTACACGGCAAAGGCTGGCTGCGCTGCCAGCGCGGCTACTTCAGGTGGAATCGTTGTCACGGGCTTGCCTGCGTGCGCAAGCAGCGCGTGCACGAAGGCGCCCTGGAAGCGCGCGAGGGCGCCGGGCACAAGATTGCTCATAATGTCAGAGGTCATCAGGCAGCGTGGGCGAGCGGGGTGCGCAGCGCAGCTTCGGCGTGCTGACGCTCGGCGAATAGCGTGGCAAAGTCGGGCAGCTTGTCGTCGCGCTCGATCAGCGTCGCGCGCGCGCCGATGCGCGCAATCAGCCGTGCGTAGAGTGCCCAGACTTCGGGGGCGACCGGCGCATCGTGCGTATCGACCAGCAGCGCCGCGCCCAGGTTCGGATCCGGCGTGTGGCCGGCGAGGTGAATTTCCATCACCGGCTCGCCCGGAAATGCGTCGAGATAGGCTTCCGGAGAGTAGCCCAGGTTGTTCGCGCTCACGTACACGTTGTTGACGTCGAGCAGCAGGCCGCAGCCGGTGCGGCGCGCGAGCTCGGCGAGGAATTCGATTTCGTCCCACGCATGGCCCGCGATATGCAGGTAGTGCGATGGGTTTTCGATGGCGATGCGCCGTTGCAGTGCATCTTGCGTGCGCGACACGTTGTCGGCGACGCGCGCGAGCGCTTCATCGGTACGCGGGAACGGCAACAGGTCGGGGTGGTAGGCGCCGCGCCAGGTCGACCAGGCGAGATGCTCGGAGATCAGCGCCGGTTCGATCCGGCGCGCGAGCTCAGTCAGCCTCGCAAGGTGCGCCGGGTCGGGTTCCGCGTCCGCCGCGAGCGACAAGGCGACTCCGTGCAGCGAGATCGCATGCCGTGCGCGGATCGCCTCCAGCCACGCGAGGCGCGGGCCGCCGGCGACCATGTAATTTTCGGGATGCACCTCGAACCACAGCCCGTCCGCCGGGCAGGCGAGCGCCGCATCAAAGTGCTGCGGCTTCAGGCCGAGCCCGGCGGTGAGGACTTCAGTCATAGGGTGCGAGGTGCGTACCGGTCTGGTCTTAGCTCTTCATCGACTTGAGCGAGCCCATGCCCTTCGGCGTCTTCATCGTGGTGCAGGTGCCTTTGGGGACGTTTTTCCAGGCATTGCCCTGATAATCCACCTTCGAGGTGCCGGCACAGGTGGTGCCGGGGCCGGCGGCGCAGTCGTTCTTGCCGGCCATTGCGACGCCGTAGCACTTCTCCATGTTGGCCATGCCATCGTCTTTTTTCATCGCGTCGGCGGCCTGCGCGGCTCCGGCGGCGAGTGCTGCAAGGGCGAATGCGGTGAGGGCAATGTTGCGGGTATTCATGGTGTCATTCCTTTAGGTGGTTTGAATTTGCCGCACGCCCGAACCCGGAATGGCCCGGAAAGCACGGACTGAGGGTAGTTCGCAACAAACTGGCCAATGGTTACAGGGTCATGCAAAATTCGTGCGGACCGGATATTTTTGCCCGGCTGTAACCGAACGCCTCAAAACGACGAATAAGGAGAGCAGGCCGCGTGAGCGCAAGCGAAGACCGCCTCAAGGATCTGCTGGTCCGGGCGCTTGCCGGCGACGCGCCGGCCTATCACGCGTTCCTGCAGGAGTTGAGCGCGCATTTGCGCGCTTTCCTCAGAGGACGGCTTTCCCGCTTGCCGGACGAAGTAGAGGATCTCGTGCAGGAAACGTTGTTGGCGGTCCACAACCAGCGCCATACCTACGATGCGGGTCAGCCGCTGACGGCATGGATCCACGCGATCGCGCGCTATAAGCTGGTGGATTTGCTGCGCCGGCGTGCGGGACGCGATGCGCTCAACGATCCGCTGGATGACGAGATCGAGGTGTTTGCCGCTTCGGACACCGCGGCCGACGATGCGCGGCGCGACCTCGCCAAGTTGCTGGAGCGGCTGCCGGACCGGCAGCGATTGCCTATAATCCATATGAAATTGCAGGGGTTGTCAGTCATCGAGGCGGCGCGGATGACCGGAATGTCGGAAGCGGCCATCAAGGTGGGCGTCCATCGCGGCCTTAAGGCGCTTGCGGCGATGATACGAGATGAACGATGAAAACCGACGAACTGATCACCATGCTCGCCAGCGGTGCAAATGCCGTCGAGCCGCATGCGCTGCGGCGCCGCTATGCGCTCGCGCTGGGGTGGGGCGCGTTCGGCACGACGCTGCTGATGACGATTTTGCTCGGCGTGCGGCCGGATCTGGCGGCCGCCGCACAGTTGCCGATGTTCTGGGTGAAGCTGGCATTTCCCGCTGCGCTGGCTGCCGGCGCGTTGCTTGCAACCGTCCGGCTGTCGCGTCCGGGCGTGCGGCTCGGCCGGGTGCCCGCGGCAATGGCCGCGCCGGTACTGGCGGTGTGGCTGCTCGCGGCCGTCGTGCTGCTTGGCGCAGCGCCAGCAGAACGACCGCAACTGGTCTACGGTGATACCTGGGTGTACTGTCCGATCATTATCGCGGCCCTGTCCGTGCCGCTGTTCGGCGCGTTGCTGTGGGCAATGAAGGGGCTTGCGCCGACGCGGCTCGTGCTGGCCGGCGCCTCCGCCGGGTTGCTCGCGGGGGCTGGCGGCGCGCTTATTTACGCTCTGCATTGCACCGAGATCACTGCGCCCTTTCTCGGCATTTGGTACGTGCTCGGCATGTCGATCCCGGCCGCGGTCGGCGCGGCGATTGGGCCGTGGGTGCTGCGCTGGTAAAAAGCAGGTCGCGATAAAACTGTGGTCGCGAGCGGTGGCCTAACAGCGGTCGCAGGGTAGTTTGGGTCCATCAGCGCCTTCGCCGGTACGCTGATGGCGCATCGCAATTACATAACATGCAAAATAGCCGGCAAATAATATTCCAGCCAGCAGCAAACCCCAGTTAGTCACCAGCCATTGCCACATATTCATTTTCTCCCGTAGCTAATACCATCAGTCGATATTGAACGTTGAGACCTTACACGAATTGTAGTCCAATCCGGCGTTCGCAATTGCGCGTTGGGCGACCCCCCTCTCCAATTTGGCGCTCGACAACGGAGGACCTGTGCGGTGGTTGCATTGTTTCATTATAGACCGTATAGTACACAATATGCCTATTCGGGAGTCTTGTGAATGGCCCGTCCCCGCGAATTCAATGTCGATACCGTGCTCGAGAGCGCGATGCAGGTGTTCTGGGCGAAGGGCTACGAATCGACCTCGCTCGACGACCTGTGCAAGGCGACGGGCCTCGGCCGTTCCAGCCTCTACGCTGCGTTCGGCGACAAGCGCGCGTTGCTGCTGAGTTCATTGGATCGCTACGAAGAGCGGGGCATCGCCCGCATAGTCGCGGCGCTTTCCCGGCCACCGAATATCCGCAAAGCGGTTGCGGCATTCCTCGACGATTTCATCGATGAGATCGTCGCCGGACCCGGCCGGCGCGGCTGCTTCCTCGGCAATTGCGCCGCCGAACTCTCGCGTCACGACCGTGAAGCGACGGCTCGGGTGCGCCGCAGCCTCGAACGTATTGAAGGCACGTTTCGCGACGCGCTTGTCCGTGCGCGGGTGCGCGGCGAGATCGACGCGACTTCCGACGTTGACGCGCTCGCGCGTTTCCTGGTCGCCGGCATCCAGGGCCTGCGGCTGGTCGGCAAGGCGAAGCCCGACCGCGCCGCGCTCGACGATATCGCGGCAGTCATGCTTAATTGCCTGGGTCGAAAATCTTGAGACGAGGAGTGCAGCATGGCAAGACTTTCCGATCTGCCTGAATGGGAACGTCACCACCATCTGGACAAGATCAGTGCTTTGCCCGACTACGGTGTCACACCGTACGCTTCAGGGCACCCACTGAATCAGCGACGTGTTGCGATCGTCACCACAGCGGGACTGCATGTGCGTGGCGACCGTGCATTCGAAATGGGCTCGGCGGACTACCGCGTCATCCCCGGAGATGCCCCCGCCGGCGACGTCGTGATGAGTCACATCTCAGTCAACTACGACCGCAGCGGTTTCCAGGAGGACATTAACGTCGTATTTCCGATTGACCGGCTGCGCGAACTTCAGGCGGAAGGGGCCATTGGTTCGATCTCCGATTTTCATTATTCCTTCATGGGGGCCTCACAGGGGCACACGCTCGAAGCAAAGGCGCGTGTACTTGCCGGGCTGATGAAGAAGGATGGCGTCGATGCTGTTTTGCTTACACCGGTCTGACCAAACTGTACGTGCGCCGTGGGCGCACTGGGCCATTTCATCGAGCGGGAGGGAATTCCGACAGCGCAGATCAGTTTGATTCGCGAGCAGACTGCCGCGATCAAGCCGCCGCGCGCTTTGTGGGTACCGTTCATGCTCGGCCGTCCGTTCGGCGCACCCAATGCGCCGGATTTCCAGCGTAAGGTACTGCGCGCACTGCTGGCATTGTTTGACCGGCCGTCCGGGCCGGTGCTGGAGGACTTTCCCGAGGACGCCCCGGTGGATGCAGTCGGTGAGACGACGTTTGCCTGTCCGGTCAGCTTTGCCCAACCGGACACCGACAGCGATGATTCAGTCCAGGCGATGCGACGCGAGATTGCGCAGCTTGCGCCCTGGTACGAACTCGCAAGGAAGCGTCGAGGCCGTACGACCGTGGGCGTTTCAGGATTGACCATGGAGCAGGCGGCTAACTTCGCGGCGAGTTTCACGGGCGATGCTCCGGCATCCGCCTACGATGCGAGCCTTTCCGCTGGCGTCGCGCTGAAGCGCGTCTGCGATGATCTCAAGGCCTATCACTACGAGGCGGTAGCCGCACAACCGGGCAACCTGTCGTCGCGAGAGATCGATCGCTGGTTCTGGTTCGAAACCATCACGGGCAAGGTATTCCTGGAGATCCAGCAGGCCTGTCTTCGCAGTGATGACAAGTCGCTGCAACCACTGGGGAAGCTCTCCCTCGTGCCAAGAGCGATAGCGCATGCGTTGGCGGAAAAAGCCAAACAGATATGACACAGCTGCGGCTTGGCGGTATTCGCGCATGCGTATTCGATGCGTACGGCACGCTATTCGACGTTAACAGTGCGGCCGCGCAGGCGAAAGACGCGTTGGGCGAACGCTGGCAGCCACTGGCGGGCACTTGGCGAGCCAAACAATTGCAGTACACGTGGCTGCGCGGCTTAATGGGACGTCATGCGGATTTCTGGCAGGTTACCGGAGACGCCCTGGATTTTGCCATGACGAGCCTCGGCATCGACGATTCAACTTTGCGCGAGCGCTTGATGGGGTTGTATCTGCGCCTCGCAGCTTACCCGGAAGTGAAGCCCATGCTGGCCCGCCTGAAAACCAGCGGGATGAAACTTGCGATCCTGTCGAACGGGTCGCCGAAAATGCTGTCCGCGGCGGTCGAAAATTCCGGTATCTCAGGACTGCTGGACGCGGTACTGTCGGTCGAGCAGGTTGGCGTATTCAAGCCTCACCCATCGGTCTATCAGTTGGCGGTCGACGAGCTGGGAGTTGCTGCAGGTCAGATTTGTTTTCTATCGTCCAACGCCTGGGACGCGCATGCGGCCAAGGCTTGCGGTTTCCACGTGGTGTGGTGTAATCGTTTCCATCAGGTAGCGGAACGCATACCGGAGCGCCCGGACGGGGAAATCGATACCCTGGCCGAATTGCCGGAAATATTGGGGATTCAACAAGACAGGAGTCAGAAATGAGCCTTGCCGCCAAACCCGAGTCGCGCCTGACGCCGTTACCCATCGATCACGTGCCCGAGCTCAAGGAATCGTTCCAGACGTACGTCAAGTCGCTGGGATTCGTGCCCAATAGCGCCCTCATCATGCAGAGGAAGCCAAAATTGGTGAAGGCGCTGGCGCAGCTTGCTGCAGCGGTGTGGGACCCGCAGAGCGAGGTGCCGCTCGGATTCAAGCGCCTGGTTGCGCACGTCGCCAGCAAAGCCCACGGTTGCCATTACTGAATGGCGCACACCGCCGGAGCGTCGCTCCGGCTCGGCATCGATGAGAAAAAACTTGAGGCCGTGTGGGAATACCGCACCAGTGCCCTGTTCGATGAAAAGGAACGCGTCGCGCTCGACTTTGCGATCGCGGCGGCCTCCCAGCCCAACGACGTCTCCGACGAACTGTTCGAGCAGATGAAACGGCATTGGACCGAGGGGCAGATCGTGGAGATCGCCGGCACGGTGGCAATGTTCGGTTTCATGAACCGCTGGAACGATACGATGGCTACCCCCCTCGAGGAGGAACCGATCGAAATCGGTGAAAAGCACCTCGCGGCGCACGGTTGGAACATAGGCAAGCATGGCGATTGAACGGACTGCGGCGGCCCTTACCGAAGGAGGAATATATGTACAAGCTATCAGCACTTCTCGCCATCGCGGCAGGGCTGGCCGTGCCGGCGGCGCACGCCGCACAGCCACCCTACCCGGAAAGACCGATCCGGCTCGTCGTCGGCAGCGCAGCGGGCGCGGGTGTCGATATCATCGCGCGGGCCATGGCGGAGCGCTTGTACGGGGCGCTGGGCCAGCGGATCGTCGTTGATAACCGGCCCGGCGTGGCCGGGATCCTCAGCGCCGAACTGGTATTGCGCTCGACGCCCGATGGCTACACGTTGATGATGTTGACCTCGCAGCTACTGGTCGCAACCGCGGTATATCCGGACGTCAAGTTCAATCTCGAAAAAGATTTCGCGTCGATCAGCCTGCTCGGCACGATACCGTTTGTGCTCGTGGTCAATCCTGAACTGCCTGCAAAGTCGATTCGTGAGCTGATCGAAATTGCGAAGAAGAGGCCGCTCCGGTATGGGTCGGCCGGCACTGGCGCATCCGAGCATCTCTCGGCGGTTCTGTTCACCACTTTGACGGGCACAGACATGCTGCATGTCCCCTACAAGGGCATCGCCCAGGCCCTCACTGATACGATCGGCAATGAGGTGCATCTCACCTATGCGATCCTCTCGCCCGTGCTGCCCATGATTCAGGCCGGGCGCGTAAGGGCGCTGGGCGTCACCAGCTCCAAGCGTAACGCGCTGCTTCCCGACGTGCCATCGATCTCGGAAGTGGTGCCCGGCTACCAGACACTCGGATGGGCCAGTGTGGTGGCCGCCGCCGGTACTCCGGGGGCGCTGCTCGCCAAGGTAAGTGCTGAAGTCGCCAAGGTGGTCAGGGAACCGCAATTCAGCGAACCACTCAAAGCGTTGGGATGGGATCTCGCCGGGAGCACGCGCGCGGAACTCGACGCCTTCCGGCGCGAGCAGACGAAGCGGACCGGCGAAATAGTCAAAGCTTCCGGCGCGAACGTCAGATAGAGACGTTCGCGTCGAGCAATCATTGACCGCAAGCCTCTGATTGCGCTATGTTCGCAGTTTTCCTCAGCAGCCGCGCCCGGGCATGCCCAAGCCAGCGAAATCCGACCAGAATCCGACGTTTGAGAGCGCGCTCGCCGAGCTCGAAACCATCGTGACGCGCATGGAAGGCGGGCAGCTCCCGCTCGAGCAGTCACTCGCCGCCTACAAACGCGGCGCCGAACTGCTCAAGTTCTGTCAGGCTCAGCTGGCGGACGCTCAGCAGCAGGTCAAGGTTCTCGAAGCCGGCGCGCTGAAGAATCTCGCCGGTGACGATGACGACGCCTGATTTTCAGCACTGGGCAAGCGCGCATCAGAGCCGCATCGAGGCACAGTTGCAGGCGGTGCTGCCCGGCGCCGAGCTCGCGCCGCGGCGTTTGCATCAGGCCATGCGCTACGCGGCGCTCGGCGGGGGCAAGCGCGTGCGGCCGCTGCTCGCGTTTGCCGCGGGCGAAATCAGCCGCGCCGACCCCGGCCGCGTTGCGGTTGCGGGCGCAGCGGTCGAATTGATCCATGCGTATTCGCTGGTGCATGACGATCTGCCGTGCATGGATGATGACGTGTTGCGGCGTGGCAAGCCAACCTGTCATGTGGAATTCGACGAAGCAACCGCACTGCTGGTGGGCGATGCGCTGCAAAGCCTCGCATTCCAGTTGCTTGCCGATTTTCGGCTCGCGGATGACACTACGGTGCAGCTCGAGATGGTCAAGCTGCTGGCGGCCGCGGCGGGCTCGCGCGGCATGGCGGGCGGACAGGCGATCGATCTCGACGCGGTCGGCGCTACGCTGTCGTTGCCGGAACTCGAGTTCATGCATATCCACAAAACCGGCGCGCTGATACGCGCCGCGACGTTGCTCGGGGCGCGCTGCGGCGCGGCGCTCGATCCCGCGGAACTCGCGCAACTCGACCGTTTTGCCAAATGCATCGGGCTCGCGTTCCAGGTGGTCGACGACGTGCTCGACACGGATGCGACGACCGCGACGCTGGGCAAGACCGCGGGCAAGGATGCGCAGCACAACAAGCCGACCTACGTCAGCGTGCTGGGCGTCGCGCAAGCCAGAAAGCTTGCGGAGGAGCTGCGGCGCGATGCGCTTGCCACGCTCGATGGATTTGGAGCGCGCGCGATGCGCCTGCGCCAGCTTGCTGATTTCATCGTGCTGCGGAAATTCTGATGTACGACTTGCTGACGACCATCAACGATCCGCACGCGCTGCGCCAGCTTGACCGCAAGCAGCTGCCGCAGCTCGCGCAGGAGCTGCGGCAGTTTCTGCTCGATTCGGTGAGCCAGACCGGCGGGCATCTGTCGTCCAATCTGGGCACCGTCGAACTTACCATCGCGTTGCACTACGTTTTCAACACGCCGCACGACCGGCTGGTATGGGATGTCGGACACCAGACCTATGCTCACAAGGTGCTCACCGGCAGGCGCGAGGGCATGCAGCGGCTGCGTATGTGGGAAGGCATAGCGGGTTTTCCGCGGCGCGAGGAAAGCGAGTACGACACGTTTGGCACCGCGCATTCGAGCACCTCGATCAGCGCCGCGCTCGGCATGGCGATCGCTTCCCGGCTCGCCGGTGTCAAGCGTCACACGGTGGCGATCATCGGCGACGGCGCGATGACGGCCGGCATGGCGTACGAGGCGCTCAACAATGCGGGGGCCGCCGACACCGATCTGCTGGTGATACTCAACGACAACGACATGTCGATTTCGCCGCCGGTCGGCGCGCTCAACAAGTACCTGGCGAAGCTGATGTCGGGGCGTTTTTATACTGCCGCGCGGCGCGCCGGCACCAAGGTGCTCGGGGACCTGGCGCGGCGCGCCGAGGAGCACGTGAAGGGCATGGTGACGCCCAGTACCTTGTTCGAGGAATTCGGCTTCAACTACATCGGGCCGATCGACGGCCACGATCTCGACGCCCTGATTCCGACGCTGAAAAACATCAGCGAGTTGAGCGGCCCGCAGTTCCTGCACGTCGTCACCAAGAAAGGGCAGGGCTACAAGCTGGCGGAAGCCGACCCGGTGCTGTATCACGGGGTGTCGAAATTCAAACCTGACGACGGCATCGTCAGCGGCAAGGGCGGCGGCAAGCCGACCTACACCCAGATCTTCGGCGACTGGCTGTGCGACATGGCGGGACAGGACCAGCGCCTGATCGGCATCACGCCGGCAATGCGCGAGGGCTCCGGGATGGTGCGCTTTTCCGAACTCTATCCCGAGCGTTATTTCGATGTCGGCATCGCCGAGCAGCACGCGCTGACGTTCGCGGCGGGGCTCGCGTGCGAAGGCATGAAGCCGGTGGTGGCGATTTACTCGACGTTCCTGCAGCGCGCCTACGACCAGTTGATCCACGATGCGACGATCCAGAACCTGCCGATCGTGCTCGCGATCGACCGCGCCGGCCTGGTCGGCGCCGACGGCGCGACGCATAACGGCAGTTTCGACTTGAGTTATCTGCGCTGCCTGCCGAACCTGACGGTGATGGCGCCGTCCGACGAGAACGAATGCCGGCAGATGCTGTACACCGCGTTCCAGCTCGATACGCCGGCCGCGGTCCGCTACCCGCGCGGCACCGGCCCCGGCGTCGCGATCGAGAAGGAAATGCGCGCGTTGCCGGTCGGCCGGGGCGAAATCCGGCGCAGCGGCAAGAAAATCGCGCTGCTGTCGAAAAAAATCGCGCTTCTCGCGTTCGGCAGCATGCTCAAGCCGGCGCTCGAGGTCGCGGAGGAACTGGACGCGACGGTCGCCAACATGCGTTTCGTCAAGCCGCTGGACGATGCGCTGGTGGCGGAGCTTGCGCGTAACCACGATCTGCTGGTGACGGTCGAAGAGAACGTGATCGAGGGCGGCGCCGGCAGCGCGGTGCTGGAGTCACTGCAGCAGCAGGGCTTGAAAGTGCAGGTGCTGCAACTCGGGCTGCCGGACCGCTACATCGACCACGGCGATCCGGCGCTGCAGCTCGCGAGTTGCGGTCTGAACCGGGACGGCATCCTCGCCAGCATCCGGGCGAAATTGAGCGGGTAGTATACTGAGACGTCATGAGACAACAGACGCCACCGACGATGCAGCAGGAGAACGAGATGGACGGGTACGAGAAGATCGACCAGTACAACCCGCGCACCGTGGCGCGCATCGCCGAGAAATACCGCTCTATCCTCGAGGATCTCGGCGAGGATCCCGCGCGTGAAGGACTCGCCAAAACCCCCGAGCGCGTCGCCAAGGCGCTGCAGTTCCTGACCCACGGCTACGATCTTGACCCGGCGGAGATCCTGCGCTCGGCGATGTTCAGGGAAGAATACCAGCAGATGGTGATCGTCAAGGACATCGAAATCTACTCGCTGTGCGAGCATCACCTGCTGCCGTTCTTCGGCAAGGCGCACGTCGCCTATATTCCGAACGGCCATATCGTCGGCCTGTCCAAGATTCCCCGCGTGGTCGATGCCTACGCGCGCCGGCTGCAGGTGCAGGAGCGGCTCACCGTCGATATCCGCAACTGCATCCAGGACACGCTGAAGCCGCTCGGGGTCGCGGTGGTGATCGAAGCGCAGCACCTGTGCATGGTGATGCGCGGCATCCAGAAGCAGCATTCGATCGCGACTACCTCGGCGTTCACCGGCGAGTTCGAGCAGGAAAGAACGCGCGCCGAGTTCATCCGGCTGGTTTCAAAGAACGGCGATTGACGCGGATGGCAAGCGCGCCATGAGCGGCACACAGCCCACCAGCGAATTCATCGTCGAGCAGCTGCTGCCAGACGTGCGCAAAGGCCGCATGCTGATCCTGGTCGACGACGAGGATCGCGAGAACGAGGGCGATCTGTTCGTCGCCGCCGAGCGCGCGAGCCCCGAAGCGATCAACTTCATGGCGGCGCACGCGCGCGGGCTGATCTCGCTCGCGCTGACCGAGAGCCGCATGCGCGAACTCGGGCTCGCGCTGATCACCGACGAGCAGGGCAATCAAAGCAAATTTGGCACGGCGTTCGCAACGCCGATCGATGCGCGTGTAGGCGTTGCTTCAGGGATGTCGGCGCATGACCGGGCGCGTACCATCGCGGTCGCGATTGCCGACGGTACGCGCCCCGGCGATCTGATCCGCCCCGGCCGGCTGCAGACGCTGCGCGCGGTGGACGGCGGCGTGCTGGCGCGGCGCGGCCATACCGAAGCCGCGGTCGATCTCGCGCGCATGGCGGGCCTGAAGCCCGCCGGCGTAATCTGCGAAATCATGAACGACGACGGCACGATGGCGCGCATGCCGGAACTCGAGCGCTTCGCGGCGCGACACGACATCCGCATTCTGAAAATTGCAACTTTGATCGAATATCGCCGCCACGAGCACGTGGTGCGGCGCAGGGCAACGACCACGCTGCCGACGCGCACGGCGGGGAGTTGGCGGCTGATGGTCTACAGCGACGATCTGGAAACCACGGTGTATGTGGCGCTGGTGAAAGGCGAGGTGAAACCTGATGCGCCGACGCTGGTGCGGCTGCATTCGCAGTGCCTTACGGGAGACGTGTTCGGCTCGGTGCGCTGCGACTGCGGCGAGCAGCTCGAAGCCGCAATGACCACGATCGAACACGCCGGCAGCGGCGTCGTGGTCTACATGTTCGACGAGGGGCGCGGCATCGGGCTGCTCAACAAGATCCGCGCCTACGCGTTGCAGGATGAGGGGCACGATACCGTCGAGGCCAACCACGCGCTCGGCTTTGCCGCCGACATGCGCGACTACAAGACCGGTGCGCACATTCTGTTCGACCTCGGCGTGCGCCAGGTGCGGCTGATGACCAACAATCCGGACAAGGTACAGGCGCTCGCGGATTACGGGCTTACCGTCGCCGAACGCGTGCCGCTCGAAGCAGCACCCCGCCAGGCCAACCGCGAGTATCTGCAGACCAAGCGCACCAAGTTCGGCCACCTGCTCTCGATGGTGGGGCAGGGGGAGAAGCAGGACTGAGTAGCGGGGACGCCTAAAACCGTTTCGTCAGCACCATCTTGTCGCCGTCGCGCTTCATTTCCATGCGGTTTAGGAAACTCATGCCGAGCAGCACGATCGGCAGGCTGTCGCCGACATGCACCATGCCATCGACGTTGTTCAACATGACGTCCCCCAGGCGCACTTCATTGATCTTGACGCGGTAAGTCGGCACCACGCCGTTGGCGGTCGAGCTGAACGCTTTTTGACCCGCGGTGTAATTGATGCCGAGCCGCTTGGCTTCGGTGCTGCCCATCGAGATCAGTGTTGCACCGGTGTCGACCAGTACGCGCACCGTAATGCCGTTGATCGCGGCGGTCGTGACGAAGTGTCCCTGACTGTTGGCGATCAGTGTCACGCTCTGCGCGCCGGTCGGGCGCGAACCGCTCGCAAGCCGCGCGTGCTGGCCCATGGTCAGCGTCTCGCGCTTGCCGCCCATTTCGATCAGCGCCGACTCGCCGGCGATGCTGATGAGCTTGACGCCTTCGGGCGAGGTTTCGCCCACCGCGAGCAGGCGCGGCTTGCCGCTGTCGATTACCAGCAAAGCCTTGGCGCCGATCACGCCGTTCAGATTGACGTCGGCCGCAACCGCGGCGCCGCCTAGCCATAGGAAAAGCAGCGCGGCTGCACAAAACTCGATAATCGTCTTGGACATGACTCTCTGAGCAATAAAACCGGCAGCCGTTTTCAGACATGCGCCTATCGAAATGACAGGATATTCTGCCACAGTTCGTCCGCGCCAGAGCATTGTTCGCGGCAAGCGGGTGGTCCCGGGGCGCGTTTCGGTGCTTGCAAAAAGCGCCGGGTTGTGTAAACTATTTCCGAAATATGAAATGTTATCTTCCAAAATACGAAATCCTCTCGGATAGCGGCGCGCCCGCGCGCGAGTCTCGGCTGCGCCACGGTGTTACCCCCGTATACGGAAAAACGTAAACGCGCGGTTTTGCCGAATATCCGGCCACCGGAGGACCCGTTGGAAACAAGCCGCGGGAAGACTCGCCTGCAAGCACTGCTTGCGCCGCGCTCGATTGCCGTGCTGGGCGCGTCGTCCGATTTGGAAAAGCTCAACGGACGCGTGCTCAGGTACCTGCGCGACAAGGGCTACGCCGGTCGTATTTTTCCAGTCAATCCGAAATACGCAACGATCGGCGACCTGCCCTGTTATGCGGACGTGGCCGCCCTGCCTGAAGCGGCAGACCTTGCCATCATCGCACTGCCGGCCCGCCAGGTTGCGGGCGCAATCCGCGAATGCGGGCGCGCCCACATTCCCGCCGCCATCGTGTTCAGCTCGGGGTTTTCCGAGACCGGCGACGCAGGCCGTGCGCTTGAAGATGAACTGGTGCGCGCCGCGCGCGAGACGGGCGTCAGGGTGCTCGGGCCGAACAACCTCGGTCTCGTCAATGCCTTCGAGCGCGTGCTGGCTACGTTTTCGCAATACGCCAATGGCGAAACACCGGCGGGCCCGATCGCTTTTGTCACCCAGTCGGGCGCGTTCGGCACCGCCATCGCGGCGCTCGCGCGCCGGCGCGGCCTGGGCCTGGGCTATTTCATCAATACCGGCAACGAAGCCGATATCTCCTTCGCCGAAGTGATGGCGGAAGTCATCGCCGATGAGCGCATTCGCGTCGGCGCCGGTTACGTCGAAGGTTTCAAGGACGGAACCGGCATGCTCGCGCTGGCTGCGGCGGCGCTCGCCTCGGGCAAGCCGTTGGTGCTGACCAAAGTCGGGCGCTCCGATGCCGGCGCCCGCGCGGCCGCATCGCACACCGGCTCGCTGGCGGGCGCGGATGCGGTATTCGACGGGATCGCGCGGCAATTCGGTCTGGTTCGCGCAAGGAACGAAGAACACATGCTCGACCTGGTGGAAGTGCTGGCGAACTGCGCGCTGCCGACGGGCAGAGGGGTCGGCATTATCACCCAGTCCGGCGGCGCCGGCGTGCTCATGGCCGATCGCGCCGAGGAGCTGGGCCTGAGCGTGCCGACTCTGGCCGAAGCGACGCAGAACAGGTTGCGGCCGGTGATCCCCGGTTTCGGCGCCACGGGCAATCCAGTGGATGTAACCGCGCAGTTCATCGCCGATCCGTCCATCCTGCGCGAGTCCGTGGCTGCGGTGCTCGAGGATCCGGGCGTGCAGGTGGCCGTCGTCTGGCTGCAGCTGATGGAGGCCTATGCGGATAGGCTGGTCGATATCTTCGGGCAGATCAAGGCGCAAGCGAAAAAGCCCTTCGTGGTTTGCTGGGTCGCTGCACCCGAAGCCGCGCTCGCAGCGCTGCGGGCGCGCGGCATCGCCGTGCTGCGCGGAGCCGAACCGGCGATCGATGCAGTTGCCGGACTGATCCGCTACGCCGAGGCGCGCCGCGGCTGGCTCGCAGATGCGGACGAGCGCGCAGCACTGAAACTGCCCGCGCTGGCGTTTCCTGCAGTGCGCGGGCCGGTGAGCAGCGCGGATGGCGCGCGCTTACTGGCGCAGACTGGCGTAACCCTGGTGCCTCATGCCGTCGCGCAATCGGCAGATGCAGCCGTCGCCGCGGCAAGCCGGCTCGGCTACCCGGTCGCGCTTAAGATCGAATCGCCGGACATTCTGCACAAGACGGAGGCCGGGGGCGTGCGGCTCGATCTCGCGGACGCGGCCGCCGTGCGCGCCGCGTTCGCCGCGCTCAACGCAAACGCACGATCCTGCCAACCCGGCGCCCGCATCGACGGCGTGCTGGTGCAGGCGATGTCGGCGGGCGAGGTCGAGTTCGTCATCGGCTTGCTGCGCGATCCGGTGTTCGGAACCGTGGTGATGGCCGGCCTCGGCGGCGTGCTGATCGAAGTTTTGAAGGATGTCGTTTGGCGCAAGGCGCCCGTGAGCCAAACCGAGGCGCTGCGCATGCTCGACGAACTCAAGGGCCGTGCCGTGCTCGACGGCGTGCGCGGCCAACCCCCGGTGCATCGTGCGAGGCTGGCGCAGCTGATTTCCGCAGTGTCGTGCTTCGGCGCCGCCGCGGGCGAGCGCTTGCGCGAACTCGACCTCAATCCGGTGCTGCTGTCGCACGAGGGTGCGGTCGCGGTCGACTGGCTGATGGTGCTCGGCGATTGAAACCTGCACGGTGGCCGCCAAACATCCATCATCCGCACCCAGGAGATAGCCCAGCGTGCCCGATCGCAACCTGACCTATCAAGATCTGCTGCAGATCGTCGAGCTGATCAAGTCGTGCTCCTCGTTCGGCGAGTTTCATCTGAAAGTGGGCGATATCGAATTGGACCTCAAGCGGGATGGCGCTGGGGTGCCGCAAGCCTTGCCGGTTGTGGGGACGGGCCACGCGGACAGCGCTTCCCGGAGCGCACCGCTGACTTATCCGCAGGGAGCCGTTCTGCTCCGGTCGCCCATGCTGGGATCGTTCTATCGCGCGCCGGAACCGGGTGCGCGGCCATTTGTCGAGGTCGGGCAACAGGTGACCCAGAGCATCAAGCGGCCGCCTGCGCAGCGGCAATCGGGAGGCGGCACGTTCGGTTTCATTGACGTCACGCTGCGCGACGCGCACCAGTGCCTGTGGTCGACACGGATGACAACGGCCATGATGACGCCGATCCTGTCCACCCTGGATGAGGTGGGGTACTCCTACATCAACATTCTGGGAGGCGCCGTTTTTGATGTTTGTGTGCGTTACCTGCAGGAAAATCCGTGGCGCCGCGTGCAAGTTCTTTGCGAGCGTCTGAAAACGCCGGTCGACGCGTTGACCCGGGGACAAAGCTTATACACCTTCGAGCTGTTTCCCGACGACATCGTCGAGCTGAATTCGCAAGTGCTCGCGCGCCTCGGCGTCAAGGTCCTCACCGTATACGATGCGCTGAACGACAACCGCAATATCGAGTCCTCGGTTCGCTCGGCGCACGCCGCCGGCATGAAGGCCAACGCGATGATGACGTACACGCTGAGCCCGGTGCACACGGACGAATACTACGCGGAGCGCACCCGCGAGCTCGTCGCGCTCAACGTTGACTTCATCTCGATCAAGGATCCGACCGGACTGCTCACCCCCGAGCGCGGGCGCACCTTGTTTCCCGTGGTGGTCACGGCGGCGCGTGGAATCCCTCTGCAGCTGCACTCACATGCCCAGTCGGGGCTCGCGCCCGAAGTTTATTCGGTTGCGATGCAGTCGGGCTTCGACTACGGACACACTGCGCTCGAACCGCTGGGAAATGGCGCGTCGCTTCCGGCGACCCAGGATATCGCGCGCCGCTCCCGCGCGCTCGGCCTTGCCTGCACGCTCGACGGGGGCGCAATGGCCGAGGCGTCCGGCTATTTCGACTGGCTTTGCGAGCGCGAGAACAAACCGCGCGGTAAAGTCGCGCCCTACGACCCGGCCCTGTACAAGCACCAGATTCCGGGCGGAATGATTTCCAACCTGCACTACCAGCTGCAGGTCATGAAACTCGAGCACCGGCTGCCCGAGATCATGGAGGAGGCGGAGCACGTGCGCCAGGATCTGGGCTATCCGATCGTCGTCAGCCCATTCGCGCAGTACATCATCACCCAGGCGCTGATGAACGTTGTGCAGGGCGAGCGCTATAAGACCATTCCGGACGAAGTGAAGAAATACGCGCGCGGCTACTACGGCAGGCTTGCCGCCGAGCCTTCCGGCGAGTTTCTCGAGCGGGCTAACATCAAGCCGAGTGAGCTGGTCACCGAGCGGCCGGCCGGGCACATCGAGGCATGGGTTCCGCGCCTGCGCGCCAGGCTGGGCGCCGCCGCAAGCGACGAGGACATTTTGCTTTCAGCGTTCTATGAAGACACGCTGCTGGCGCCGCTGAGGAAGCCCGAGCCGCAATATCAGTTCCGGACCACGCCGCTCAGTGAGCTCATTCGATATCTCGGCGAGCGACGAGACCTCGGGTGCGTGCGCGTCAGGTTCGCCGGCACCGAGATCACTCTGGCGGCGTAACGCGGAATCATGACAACCGGCAAGCAAAACGTGCGTCGGCGAAGCCGGACTGAGGCCGTCAGCGGCGCCGCGCCGCGCCTCGCGCGCACGCCTGCGCTTGCGCGCAACGCAGCAGGCGCAATGCCCAAGGCGCTGCACCTGCTCGAAGCGGTTGCTGCGCGCACCCGCCCGCTGTCGATCGCCGAGCTTGCCACCACGCTCGGGTTGTCGCTGCCCACGGCGCACCGCATCGTGACCGCCCTCGAAGGCCTGGGTTTCCTGTCGCGCGAGCCTGGCAAGCGCCGCATCATCGAAGGCAAGCGCCTGGTGAGCCTCGGCCTTACGGTGCTGCAGGTGGCGGTGGCATCCGGAATCCGGCATGCGATCCTCGAGTCGCTGGCAGCCCGGACCGGCGAATCCTGCAATCTCGGCGTAATCGCGGGCGGCAATTTGCTCTACCTCGACCGGGTCGAGACCCATTGGCCGCTGGGATTGAGGTTCGAGCCGGGCAGCCGGGTGCCGCTGCACTGCACCGCGATCGGCAAGCTGCTGTTGAGCCAAATGCCGGAAAAATCGCTCGCTGGATACCTTTCCAGCGGACAGCTCGCCCGCTACACGCCTACGACGATTACCGATACACGGCGGCTGAGGGAGGAGTTGAAGCGTATTCACAAGCAGGGTTACTCGACCGACAGCCAGGAGTTCATGTCGGGCGTGGTGTGCGTCGCCGTTCCGGTGCACGGTCCCAACGGGCAGGTGTGCGCCGGTATCGCAATCTCGGCGGCGGAAGCGAGACTCACGCTGAAGCGGGCGACGAATTACCTGCCGGAGTTGCGCGAAGCGGCGCGCCAGTTGTCGCGCAGCCTCGCCGGGGAATAGTCACGAAAGCAGACCATCATCGACCCCCCGACCTGCGACGCTTTTGACAGCATGGGTGGGCTGCTATAGGCTAGACAAAAACGATTCCATAAACAACTTACCAATGGAGAGGAGACCAAAATGTTGATGCGTCTGTTCAATTCCGTTGTGATTGGCGGGGTCCTGGCATTAACGGCCGGACTGGCGGCAACACCGGCTGCGGCCCAGGGCAAGGTATCCGTGCCGCTGCTGCTCTGTCCGGCAGGTTGCGGGCCGACGGAGGGCGACACAATTCTCATGGTTCAGATGATCAAGGAAGGCTCCCCGGTCACGTTGCTGCCGCAGGAAACTCCCGGCTATATGTACAACATCCGGGAGATGGGGCAGGATAGAAACTGGAAGCGCTTTGTCTTCAGCACGGAAGATGTGTTGATCCAGCTGGCCATGAAATGGGGCGGCACTCCGGAAATGAAGGAGTTTCTTCCCGAGCGCGTTCCGATCAGGTTCAAGCTGCTCTACGGCGAGACCTGGTGGGCGCAGGGCAAGTTCTTCGTGACCTTCGATCCCAGCATCAAGACGCCCGCCGATTTGAAAGGCAAGCGCGTCTCGCTGGGTTTGCGCAGCCAGAGCGATTGGGGTGTGTTTTCGCGTATGGTCCTGGAGGCCTACGGAGTTACGCCGGCGAACACGGACATCCGCCACCTCACGCCCGCCGCGCTCACGCAGCAGTTGATCGACGGCTCGACCGACGCGGCGGTCAGTGTGTTTGGCATGGAGCCCAACATGAAGGAGTGGCTGATCGGCGGTCCGCTGCGCCAGCTCGAGGCATCCGGCAAAGCGCTGCGCTACCTCGGAGTGAGCAAGGAGGTGATCGATCGCATCAACAAGAAATTCGGCACTACGTTCATCCACACGGTTATTCCCGCCGGGACGCTGCCCAAGCAGACCGAGCCCCTGCCAGTGGGTCTGGTGCGAGGCTACAAGGCCGCTCATCCGGATTTCTCCGACGAAGCTGCCTACCAGATCGTAATGGGCGTGGCCAAGATGGCGCCGAAGTTGCGCGACCTGCACATACTCTGGAAGATCTGGTCTCCCGAGCTGATGCTGGCCGGCCTGTCGGACGAGAACGTGCATCCGGGCGCCAAGAAGGCCTTCGTCGAACTGGGCTGGTGGGACAAGGCCAGGAATTACCCTGCCATGACGTATCCAAAATAATTTTCCTGGGGTCAGCGGCCCGGCGACAACCGGGCCGTGTCATTTCGGCGCCACTTCTGCAAAGCGGTCTCCCGGACCTTGAAGCCAAATCAAGTCACGCTGCACCGCTGGAAAAAAGCGGATCGTATCTTCGACAACCTCGCGCTTTTCGTTGGGGTGTTGATGATTATTTACCTAGCTACCGCGGTGTTTGGGCTGGTGTCGAGTTCAGTAAGGCACTATTCCACGTTTGTCCTGTTCGTGATGGTCATTTCCTGTTTCGCGTCGTTCAAGGTGTTTATCGGAGAACGCCTCGGCAAGAAATTCGGGGAGGAGGGATACGAGGAAGAAGGGGGCGCCGTTCTGATTTTCGGCGAGGAAGGATCCGCCGGGAAAGGTTCTGCCATTCCCGGGAAAGTTCCCTCGATGGTATGGATTAGGGGGGCGCTGGCGCTGATCGGATCGGTGCTGGCCATCGGAGGTGCTGCTTTTATCCGATTACATGCCGATCGTCTCGAGCGGACCAGCCCGTTTTTCGACAGCTTCGATATGGCCATGGGCGGGGTTTTTACGGTCGGGGTCCTGATCCTCACGCTGATTCACTGGGGCCCGACGCTGACCACCATAGTAGCGCTGGCGATCCTTTACTTTTTCTACGGTCATTACATTGACCACCCTCTGCTTTCGCATCCCGCGTATGAGCCTTCGTTTGTAATGAATTACATCGGGCTGGGCGTAACCCAGGGGTTTTTCTGGTTTGCCCAGACCGCGGCCGACGACATTTTTTTCCTGGTCATATACGCAACCACGTTGTTTGGATTGGGCATGATGCCCATGATAGTGGAAGCCGGGCGACTGGTGGGTGGACGCATCAAAGGAGGGGCTGCTGCTCCTGCAATAATCGGTAGCGGTGCGGTCGCCGCCGTGATGGGAACGGCGGTTTCGAACGTCGTGTTATGCGGGCGTTTTACGATTCCCCTGATGGTCCGGGGTGGCTACAGTCCGGCGATGGCGGGTGCCATCGAGGCAACGGCTTCCACGGCGGGCCAGATCATGCCCCCGGTTCTTGGTTTGGCCGCGTTTCTTATCGCCGGCTTCCTCGGCATTGCCTATATCGAAGTCGTCAAAGCCGCAGTTTTGCCCGGGGTTCTTTATATGACCGGCGTGGCGATCGGTGTAGCCGTCTACGCCATGCGGCACAACCTGCCCAAACTGAACGAGCCGGCGAACCTGAAAATCATCTGGCGGCTCATTCCGGCGTTTGTGATGTCTTTTCTCAGCGTAATTATCTTGCTCGTGAATTACTACTCGCCGTCCGTGGCGGGTCTGGCCGGTATCGTTGTCGCCCTGGTTCTTTCAGTATTCCAGGGCCCCTACCGTCCGAAGCTCAGGGAGATGAAAGTGGCGCTGGAAGAGGGGGTGCTGCTGGTATCCCTGCTGTCCCTGCTCTTGATCGCCATCGGGCCGTTGGGCCAGGCGTTTCAGACGACTAACCTTTCCGGCAAGCTCGGCGTCTGGCTCATCAGCGTGTTGCCTGACAGCCAGATTATTCTTCTCATCGGCGCGGCGGTTCTTTCCATCATTCTCGGCATCGGGTTGCCAACGCCGGTTGCGTATCTGATCGCCGCGCTGGCGGTGGTTCCCTTCATGATTCAGCTCGGCGTCGCCCCGTTGCAGGCCCACTACTTCGCATTTTATTTCGCCGTGTATGCAACGCTGTCTCCGCCGGTTGCCGAGTCTGCGCTCGCCGCGGCAAAAATATCGGGCGCAGGTTTCTGGGAAACCGGCATTCAGTCCATGAAGCTTGCGGCCACGACATTCATCATTCCGTTTGCCTTCGTGTTTAACCCGGTGCTGATGGCGTTCCCGAACATTTCCTGGGCCATGGTGGTGGCGGTCCTGGAGGTTCTCGTCATTCAATGGACAAGTTCGATCTATCTTTATGGCTACTTCAGGCGAAAACTCGCCGCATTCGAGCGCTATGGCTTCCTGGCCGCGGTGCTGCTGGGCTATACCTCGATGATGCGGCCGGAAGTCATTTACACGATACTCGCTTATGCATTGACCAGCGGGCTGATGGCCTGGGTGTGGCTCCATCCCTCCCCGAAACTGACGTCTGCGCTTGAAAAAAATGCGTAATACCAGAGCGTTTGCGACATGGACCTGACGCTGGCAGGGAAAACCGCCGTGATCACCGGTGCGGCGCGCGGGATAGGCGCGGCTATCGCGGAGACGCTTGCCGGCGAAGGCTGCGCCGTATACCTGGCCGATGTCCGGTTGCAGGAAGCCGCAGCGACTGCCCGCAGAATTGGCGCAATTGCGCGCCCGCTGGTCATGAACGTTACCGATGCCGCTGGGGTCGAGCAAGCGGTGCGAACAGTCCTCGGCGAGCGGGGCCGGATCGATATCCTGGTCAATAATGCGGGTATCCTCTCGAGCGGCCCCGTTGCGGACGCAACGATAGAGGAATGGGACGCGGTGTTCACGGTCAATCTGCGCGGGGCCTTCATCTGCACGAAAGCAGTGCTGCCGGCGATGATCAAGGCGCATTACGGCAAAATCATCAACATTGCCTCGATCGCGGCCATGCGCGGCGGCGGTGTGTTCGGGAATGTAATTTATGGCGCGAGCAAGGCCGGAATCGTTGCCATGACCCAGGGTCTGGCGCGGGAACTGGGACCGCATGGGATCAACGTCAACGCGATCGCACCGGCCCCGCTCGAAACCGGAATGACGCTTCCTTTGCTCACCGGAGATTCGCGCAAACAGTTGCTCGCGCGCGTGCCGCTGGGCCGGCTCGCGACGCTCACCGAGGTCGCCGCACTCGCCGCGTTCCTTGCTTCCGACGTCTCAGCCTCGATCAGCGGCGAGACGATCGCGGTGGATGGCGGCCTCCTGAAGGCCTGAGTGCGCAGCGCCGTGGCAAGCCGTCAACTCCGCCTGACCGGCGGTCCCGAACAGCGATGGTCGCCAGCGTTGCCATGATCGCGCGCGTCGAATCCCGTACCCGCTCAAGATGAAACCCGTCGCGATTTTCAGGCACGCTCCCACCGAAGGCCCCGGTTATTTTGCCACGGTTCTCGAACGCCACCATGTGCCGTGGCGCCTGATCAAGGCCGATGCCGGCGAGGCGGTGCCGGCGGACCCGCGGGCATTCAGTGGCCTGGTTTTCATGGGCGGACCGATGAGCGTCAACGACGCTCTGCCGTGGATCGCGCCGGTGCTGCAACTGATCCGCGCGAGCGTCGCTGCCGAAGTGCCGGTGCTGGGCCATTGCCTCGGCGGGCAACTGATGGCGGCCGCGCTCGGCGGCGCAGTCTCGCGCAATCCGGTCAAAGAAATTGGCTGGGGCGAGGTCTTGGTGGCAGACGCGCCGCAGGCGCAGCAATGGTTCGGCCATGCCGCGCAGTCGTTCGTCGCGTTCCATTGGCACGGTGAGACCTTTACCCTCCCGCCCGGGGCCGTTCGCGTGCTCGCTAACCGCCACTGCGAGAATCAGGCATTCGCGCTGGGCAAGCATCTCGGCATGCAATGCCACATCGAGATGACGGCAGAAATGATCGAAGCCTGGTGCAAGTCCGGTGCGCGTGAGATCGGCCGCAGCAGCAGTCCGGCGGTGCAGCCGGTCGACGCAATCAAGTCTGGAGTGGAGCCGCGCCTGCAGGCGTTACATCAAGTCGCGGACCGCGTTTACGCGCAGTGGATACGCGGCCTGGCTGGCTAGTCCCGGCTACTCGCGAAAATTCTTGAATTGCAGCGGCACGTCGGTGATCGATTTCTTCACCAGCGTGATGACTTCCTGCAGCGTGTCCTTCTTGGGGCCGGTTACCCGCACCGCGTCGCCCTGGATGCTGCCCTGCGCCTTCATCTTGCTGTCCTTGAGCAGCTTGACGATTTTCTTGGCAAGCTCCTGCTCGACGCCGACGCGCACCGTAACCGGCTGCTTGACCGTGTCGCCGGTGGTTTTTTCTATCGTCCCCGGTATCAGCGAGCGCACGTCGACGCCGCGTTTCGCGAGCTTCGCGGTCAACACGTCCTTGACCTGGCCGAGCTTGAAGTTGTCGTCGGCAAACACCGTCAGGATCTTGTCCTTGTCCTTATCCTGGATTTCGACGCGCGCATCCGAGCCCTTGAAATCGAAGCGGTTGGTGATTTCCTTGTTGCATTGGTCGACCGCATTCCTGACTTCGACCTGATTCACTTCGGAAACGATATCAAAAGATGGCATGGTTTTACCTCAAATCGTTAGCCGCAAAGGCGCCTTTGCGGCTTAGCCCTTGCGTTTCTTACGCAGATTCGCGGCAATGCGCATCCTGAGCGCATTGAGCCGGATGAAACCGGCGGCATCCCGCTGGTCGTACGCGCCGCGGTCGTCCTCGAAAGTTGCGATGGCCGTGTCGAACAGCGAATCGGTCCGTGAATCGCGGCCGACCACGGTCACGTTGCCCTTGTAGAGCTTGACGCGTACCCAGCCGTTGACGCCCGCCTGCGAGGCGTCGATCATCGTCTGCAGCAGCCGGCGCTCGGGGCTCCACCAGTAACCGTTGTAGATCAGCGCCGCATAACGCGGCATCAGGTCGTCCTTGAGATGCGCGACTTCGCGGTCGAGGGTGAGCGACTCGATTGCGCGGTGCGCTTTGAGCATGATCGTGCCGCCCGGCGTCTCGTAGCAGCCGCGCGATTTCATGCCGACGTAGCGGTTCTCGACCAGATCGAGCCGGCCGATGCCGTGCTTGCCGCCGACTTTGTTGAGCGCTTCCAAGATCTTCGCCGGCGTGAGCTTCCTGCCGTTGAGGGCGACGATATCGCCGTGCTTGTATTCGAGTTCGAGGGTTTCGGCACGATCCGGTGCAGCCTCGGGCGACACCGTCCAGCGCCACATCGACTCCTCGGGCTCGCGTGACGGATCTTCGAGACTGCGGCCCTCGAATGAGATATGCAGCAGGTTCGCGTCCATGCTGTACGGCGAGCCGCTTATTTTCTTCATCTCGACCGGGATGCCGTGCTTTTTCGCGTACTCGAGCAGCTTCTCGCGCGAAGTCAGGTCCCACTCGCGCCACGGCGCAATTACGCGGATGTTGGGCTCGAGCGCGTAATAGCCGAGTTCGAAGCGCACCTGGTCGTTGCCCTTGCCGGTGGCGCCATGGCTCACCGCATCGGCGCGGGTCTGCTTCGCGATCTCGATCTGGCGCTTGGCGATCAGCGGCCGCGCGATCGAAGTGCCGAGCAGGTATTCGCCTTCGTAGATTGCATTGGCGCGGAACATCGGGAACACGAAGTCGCGCACGAACTCCTCGCGCAGATCATCGATGAAGATTTCCTTCACGCCCATTTTTTTCGCTTTGGCGCGCGCGGGCGCAAGCTCCTCACCCTGGCCGATGTCGGCGGTGAAGGTGACGACTTCGCAGTGATAGGTGTCCTGCAGCCACTGCAGGATCACCGAGGTGTCGAGCCCGCCGGAGTAGGCGA
>Ga0082335_1001786_pt1 | contig 43322 bp, 41 predicted proteins | sample Subgrocontami58m_FD_72375 | JGI IMG/M metagenome (GOLD analysis project Ga0082335, IMG submission 72375) | Subsurface groundwater microbial communities from S. Glens Falls, New York, USA - GMW37 contaminated, 5.8 m (SPADES assembly) (version 2) ...
CTGCCTCTAACACCGCCTTCTCCAATGTGGCCAGACAATCATCCCGATGCTTATTCGCCACTGCCAGCAATGCCGTACCAAGGGCCTCTAATTGTGTTATCATTGGTTGTGGAAGAGATTCAGACAAGAGGATCTTACTTCTAGGCCGCTGGGGGATAGCCACTCCAGCGGCTACTATTTTCCCCTAGCTTATCACACCACCCCCCATCCCTTTTACAGAAACTTGGCGCACCCCCGCGCATCCTACCGTTTGGTGCCGTTCCTGGCTTTATGCTAGAATGAGCCTGGAATCGAAAAGGGGCGAAAAGAGCGCGTCTTGGCAGCTGAACCTTTGGGAATTACTCGGTGCGGCCCGGCCAGCTTTCGGTGGGGAGAGCGCACGTACGTTATGGGAATCGTCAACTTAACGCCAGACTCTTTCTCAGGGGACGGTCTTGCCGGCCGGTGGGAGGAGGCTCTGGTAAGAGCTGAGGGGCTGGAGGCACAGGGGGCCGATATCATCGACGTTGGGGGTGAATCCACCAGACCCGGAGCCCCCGGGGTCGGCGCCCAGGAAGAGTTGGAACGAATCATGCCCTTCTTGGAGAGGCTGACCGCCCGTGTTAGCGTGCCCGTAAGTATCGATACGTACAAGAGTGAGGTGGCAGAGGCGGCACTGAAGGCAGGCGCGTCGATGGTCAATGATGTATGGGGCCTTAAGAAGGACCCCCGGCTGGCGCCGCTGGCTGCTCAATATGGTGTCCCGCTGGTGATAACCCATAACCAGGAGGGGACTGCCTATCGTGACCTGGTCCAGGAGGTTATTCAAGACCTTCAGCATTCCGTGGACACGGCGGTGGAGGCGGGCGTATCGAGGGCAAACATAATCCTGGACCCAGGCCTGGGCTTTGGCAAGCGGGGAGGGCAAAATCTGGCAATTCTCCGCCGGCTGGAGGAGTTTCGGACGCTCGGGCATCCCTTGCTGGTGGGTACGTCGCGAAAATTCTCCGTGGCCAGGGCTATGAAGCTTTCCGATGGTGACCGCCTTGGTGAAACGGCGGCAACCGTGGCTCTGGCTATCGCCCACGGCGCCGACATTGTCAGGGTGCACGATGTAGGCGTCATGGCACGGGTGGCTCGAATGTCTGACCTTATTGTGAGATACGGATGGTAAGGGTTTTCCTCGGACTTGGCTCCAATTTGGCCCATCGGGAGGCGAACCTCAGAGAAGCACTGGTCCGTCTCAGTGCCGGCGTGGTGATAGAGGTGGTATCCTCCTACTATGAGACCGATCCTGTCGGCTACCTGGACCAGCCCTCTTTCATTAACATCGCCTGTTCCGGAACGACTGACCTTGCTCCCGGCGACCTTCTGGCTTTTGTTAAGTCCATCGAGGCGCAGATGGGGCGAGAGCCGACCTCCCGCAATGGCCCACGGCTGATCGATATTGATATCCTCTCTTACGGGGACCTGGTGCTGGAAACCGAAGAGCTAACCGTACCACATCCACGTATACACGAGCGTGCCTTCGTGCTGGTGCCCCTTTCCGAGATCGCGCCGGGCTGGATGCACCCGGTTCTGGGCAGAACAGCGTCAGAAATGGCGGCGGCAACCGACTCCAGCGGGGTCCGGCTACTGGCGAGGGCAGGAGGTTAGAATGTACGAAGTGACGGTTCGCCAGCATTTCGACGCCGCCCATTGCCTGCGCGGTTATGGCGGGCGATGCGAGCGTCTGCACGGGCACCGCTTCGAGGTCGCAGTTACCCTGGCGGGTGACCGCCTTAACGAGATCGGAATTCTCTATGACTTCACCGAACTGAAGGCTCAACTCCAGGAGCTTCTGGCGCGATTGGACCATTACTCTCTGAACGAGGTGCCTCCCTTCGATTCTCAAAATCCGTCATCAGAGAACATTGCCCGCTTCGTATTCCAGGAGTTGAAGGCACGGCTGGCCGGCGCCTCAGAGCTTCTGGCCCGCGTACAGGTCTGGGAGTCTCCCGAGGCCTGGGCAACCTATCAAGAGTAGAAGGACATTCTTCCCCGCGACATGACACCTCGCGTATCAGTCGTTATCCCCAACTGGAACGGTGAGAGCCTGCTGCCTACTTGTCTGGAGGCCTTGCGCGGCCAGACCTATAAAGACTTCCAGGTAGTGGTGATGGATAACGCCTCTACCGACAGCAGCCGGCGGCTCCTCCAGGAGGATTACCCTGAAGTGCGGGTAATCGAGCTGTCCCGAAATCTGTTCTTTGCCGGGGCGTGTAATGCCGGCATCCGCCTGACCGAAACTGAGCTTATTGCACTTCTTAACAACGACACTGAGGCCGAGCCCCGGTGGCTGGAGGAACTGATAACGGCTCTCGACGCCAATCCCCAGGCGGGCATGGCGACCTCCAAGCTACTTCTCTTCGACCGCCGTGATACGATCCAGAGTGCTGGTGACTTCTACCGGACCAGTGGGGTGCCGGGTAACCGGGGGGTGTGGGAAAAGGACAACGGCCGCTACTGTGAAGTGAGTGAAGTGTTCGGAGCTTGCGGTGGCGCTGCTATATACCGGCGCTCGATGTTGGACGACATCGGTCTGTTTGACGAAGATTTTCGCGGTTATTGTGAGGATGTGGACCTGAGCTTCCGGGCACAACTGGCAGGATACCGGTGTATCTTCGCGCCAGAGGCGCGGGTCTATCACCGGCTCAGTGCAACCGGTGGGGGACCGGTCGCGAGCTTTCTCTGCGGCCGTAACTTTGTCAACGTTGTAATCAAGGATATGCCCGGAGGTCTCCTTCGCCGGTACTGGCACCGAATCCTGGGGGCCCAGGTAGGATATGCACTGCATTCCCTTCGCCACTCCAGGGAGCCCGCCGCCCGAGCCCGCCTAAAGGGACAGGCATCATCCTTGCTGCATCTGCCTCTGATGCTTCGCAAGCGCCGGGCCATACAGTCCGCCCGCAGAGTGAGCGAAGAGTATCTTGATTCGATCTTTTCCACGGAGGCCACAGGTAGATAGCTGCTTCCTCTCCATAGTAATACCTGCCTTCAACGAGGAGCGTCGAATTATGTCTACGCTCCAGAGGGTCTCCTCATACATGGACAGGCAAAGCTACACCTCCGAGCTTCTGGTTGTGGATGACGGCAGTACCGATGGCACTCGCGAACTCGTGTGTAGGTTCTCTGTAGACCATCCGAAGGTCAGGCTGATACCGGCCGCTCACGGAGGCAAGGGGCATGCTGTGAGGACCGGCATGCTGGAGGCACGGGGGGAGTTTCGCTTTCAGTGCGATGCCGACCTCTCCATGCCGATCGAAGAGTTGGACCGATTCCTCCCGCCTCGACGCAACCATTACGACGTTGCCATCGGGTCCCGAGAGGGGGAGGGCGCCCAGCGTTACGGCGAGCCTCCCTATCGTCACGCCATGGGGCGTGTCTTCAACCTGCTGGTCCGTACCCTGGCTGTGCACGGTCTGGCCGATACCCAATGCGGGTTCAAGTGCTTCCGTGGTGAGGTGGCTGACACCATCTTCCGTCTTCAGAGGACCTGGGGCTTCGGCTCCGACGTGGAAATCCTGTTTATCGCCCAAAAGCGCGGACTAAACATAGTCGAAGTGCCGATCCCCTGGTACCACCAGGGAGAGAGCAAAGTGAGACCGGTCCAGGATACTGCGGCTATGCTGGGCGAAACCCTACTGGTACGCTGGAACTATCTACGTGGACTCTACGGCTGAGCGCGGCTCCCGCACCAGCAGACGTAGTCTGTACTTCCTGGCGCTTATTATAGGGGCCTACCTTGCACTGGGCAGCGCTTATGCCCTGAATACCCCTTTGTGGCAGGCTCCTGACGAGCCAGCCCATTTCAACTACGTGCAAGATCTGGCTTTGGGCAGGGGCATACCTGTGCTCCAGATGGGCGACTATGATTTTGAGTATATGGAGCGGATTAAAGCCGCTCGTTTCCCTCCCGAAATGCCGATTGACCCCATTCGCTACGAGTCGCACCAGCCTCCTCTGTACTACTCACTGGAGGCGCTCGTTTACCAGGGCGTAGGCGACCGCCCTATTGCTCAAAAGGTCTTTTCTCTCCGGTTCTTCTCTCTGCTGCTCGGGGCGCTCTTTTTGGCCACAGTCTACCGGGCCTCCCGGCAGGTGTTTCCGGAGCAGCCTACCCTGGCGTTGAGCGTCACGGCGCTGGTTGCATTCATCCCTCAACACCTCCACATCTCCGGCTCCATCGAAAACGACGTGCTGGGGGAGCTGCTTCTATCGGGGGTTCTCCTCTTGCTCTTGCTCCGGATGGCGCCTTCGAGACGGGCATCATTATGGCGTGTCTCCATACCACTGGGGGTGCTGGTCGGGTTGTCTTTGCTGGCGAAGAACACTTCTTACATCGCTGTGCCTTTGGTGCCCCTGGGACTGGCCCTCGGAGACATCTTGCGCGGCCGGCTCGAATGGCTCCGGCTTATCTACACGACAGCCGTAACCTATGTATTGGCCCTGGTCATATCGGGCTGGTGGTTCGTACGAAATGCCGCAACCTACGGTGGGCTGGACCTTTTCGGATTGGCCCGGCACGACCAGGTGGTCGTCGGGCAGCCGCGGGTAGGCGCCTTTGATTGGGAGGCTGCCGGGCGCTTCTTCACGGTGGCGTTCCAGAGCTTCTGGGCACAGTTCGGGTGGATGGGCGTTCCGTCGGATTCAAGGACCTACGCCTTCGCCGGGTTCTTGAGCATCCTGGCGATTGCCGGGCTGGCAGCCTTTGTGGTCCGTCAGGTCCGGCGCCCCTCCCTGACTGCCTATCAGGCGGCGTCTCTGGCCCTGCTGGCGGCGGCCTTTCTGCTAGTGTTTCTGGGGGTGATCACCTACAACCTGCAGTTCATCCAGCCACAGGGGCGCTACTTCTTCCCCGCCCTTCTCCCGATTGGCCTCTTTGCCCTGCTAGGCCTTCGACAGTTCATGGGCCGGCACCCTTCCGTGCCCATGGCTCTCCTGTCCATCTTCCTATTTGTCCTGGCGGTCTACAATCTCTGGCGGGTGGTGATACCGGGTTTTCGGTACTAGAAGCGGCTGCTCAGCCGATGGGCCAGCCGATCCCGCTGCCGATTAGGGCGAACGCCATGTACTTTATGCAGTTGCCGACTGCAGCCGCCAGCCAGAAGCGCCAGACCGGATAGGCCAGTGCTCCGGCCGCCAGTCCCAGGGCATCGAAGAGCGGATTGGGAATTGCAGCTACCAGGAGGACGGCCCAGAAGCCGAATCGACGCAACCAACGCTCGACCGAGACCCAGCGCCCACCCCTCTTCTTCTTCAAGACGGACAGACCCGCCCGCCCTGCAAAGTATCCGACCATCTCGCCGGCTCCGGCGCCCAGTCCCCCGATCACGCCCACGACTATTGGTTGCCAGACGGCCCCGGCTCCCAGGGAAAAGGCCAGTCCGGGTACGGGCAGCAAGACCGTAGCTGACGAGAGAAAGGCAAGCAGGAAGACGCCGGGATAGCCGAGCGCACCGAGGCTGCGAAGGTCTGCTCCGGAGCCCCAGGCATACAGTATGCCGATGGTGAGGAGAACCACTATAGCGATAGCCGCGCCCTTGCCTGCGGCCGCGAACCTGTGCACTTCAGTGTGCTGCGGACGCACTTCCTCCTGGCAGATCTGATCAGTCCTCATGTGCCCTCCCCTATCCCCATGTCTGCCGGTGCTGACTGGCTATGCGACGCCTTGATGAAGTAGAAGTGTTCGTTGGTATTAGGAGGGATTATACCACTGCAGTCAATAGTATGACACGTGAACGATGGTACTACTGCTCCGGCTCCCGAGATAACTGTCTGCTCCATTGCTTGAGCCTGCCTCTGCGTGGACGCTTTACCCGCCTTCCCAACCTTAAGTGTACCGATGACCAGGCGGCAGCGCAAGTTAGCTCATTGGCATAGGTTTCAGGGGCGTCGGTCAAAGTCTTGGGTAAGGAAATCCGGAGTGGGGCCGGCCGTTTGGCCAGGACAGATCGCGGAGGTCCAGTCGCAAGAACGCCTCCACTATATCAGGATCAAACTGTTTACCCGCGCAACGGGCAATCTCCTCCCGTGCGGCCTCGTATGAGCACCCCGGGCGGTAAGGCCGGTCCGAGGTCATGGCATCAAGGGCGTCTGCCACAGCGAAAATGCGTGCGCCCAGTGGGATGGCTTCCCCGCGGAGCCCGTCCGGATAACCCGAGCCATCGTAGTACTCGTGATGATGCCTCACTACCTGCAGCGCGGCGCCCAGGAAGCTGACATGCGCCAGCATGCGGTAGCCCTGGTCTGGATGAGTTCTCATTACATCCCATTCTGAACGAGAAAGAGGTCCCTGCTTTCTCAAGATTTGATCGGGCACCCCGATCTTCCCAACGTCGTGGAGCAGCGCGCCGTTAAGCAGGTCTGGCATGTCCATCTGCGGCAGGTCTAGCTGCCCGGCAATTGCGGCCGCATATTCGACGACCCTCCGGGAGTGCCCTTCTGTGTCCGAATCCCGGCTATCCAGCGCCACTGAGAGGGCCGTTACCGTGGCGTCATACGTGGCGCGTAGCTCCTGAAGGGTGGCCATTACCTCGTCATGGGCCCGCAGGAGCTTACGGTTGACTCGCTTGAGCTCCGCCACGTTTTGCTGCGTTCGGTCGATGTATTGCTTCATCACGTAGCGCAACATGACTGCTGGCACAAAGAAGACCAACAATCCGTACAGTCCAATGGCCTGATAGGAGACTGCGATGGCCAGCGCCAGCACGCCGTAAGCCAGGTAGTGCAAGAATAGCCATCGGAAGCGCTCATTCCAGATGCTCATTGGGGAAGTCCGCTCGCCAAGGCTCATCACGACTGAAAGCAGACCGACGTTCACCATGTAATAGGCTAGAGCAGCCAGCGTTGCCGGCCCGACCAGAAATACGGGCCTGTTATCAGGTAGCCAGTAAGAGAAGGCTCCATACACCGCTACCGCTGCGACCCCGGACAGGGTTGTGTCACCAATGTCGAAGAGGGTTCGGTAGAAAACGCCCCCGCGCAGGACTCTCGTAGCCAATCCCACGACCAATGCCAGCACTAACACACCTGGCATTCCCCAGAGAATCCCTCCGGCCAGAATCAAGACTGCGCTGATAGAGATCTTGCCTCTGTCGTAGATATCAATGGCCATGTACTGGGAAGCCACGGTCAGCACACCCAGAGCGCCGAGACCGACCCAGTCCACCTCGCTCAACCACAGGAGCGAGACCGCCCAGAGCGCCAGCATCGCGGCCACGACGCCCCCGACCATCAGAGCTACCGGCCCGGTCAGGTCGCTGCGCTTGCCGCTCGGCTCGCTATCAACCGTTTCCGGACCCTCATCAGGCTGTGCCGGGTCTGCCCCTGCCGCGGGTGTCCCCGGAGAAGCACCTGCCGGGACAATAAGGTGCTGCTGCACGGGAGTGTGCCTCGACCCGTTGCCGCTATCGGTGCCTGACTCTCCCTGGCCATATCCAGGGGCCTCACCGGGCTGGTCTCCAGGGACTGGTGTTGTTTCCGGACTTTCGCGGGCCTCCCATGCCCCAAGCGTCCGCTTGCTGGCCATGACCGGACCCAATGCCCTGCTTTCTGGGGAACAGGCCCAGGCGCGGTTACGACCCCGTAGTTTGGCGTAGTAGACGGCCAGGTCTGCCTGGTGCAGCAACTCATCGGTCTCGCCGCCGTCCGCAGGATAGGTGGCAACTCCCAAGCTGACGGTCACGCGGATTGGCTCAACACTGGTGGTCACCACGAAGCGGGCATCCTCTACCCGCTTTCTCAAACGTTCCGCGACCTCCGCCGCCTGATCAGGATCGGCTTCTGGAAGCACTATGGCAAACTCCTCGCCGCCAAAGCGGGACGCCAGGTCGAAATCGCGCAGCCCGTTCTTCAGGATGTTCGCAACACCCTTGAGCACCACGTCCCCGGCCAGGTGGCCGTACGTGTTGTTGATGTTGCGTAAGAGGTCTAAATCGGCCATTATGACTGAGAGGGGCCGTTCGAAACGCGCCGCCCGGTGCAGCTCTTCTTTTAGCACTTCCTGGAAACGCCTGGCATTGTACAGGCCGGTCTTGTCGTCAGTCCTGGCCTGCTCTTGGAGATTCGGCGTGTTCAGTGCTCTGAATATCAGGAACAACGGTGCAGCCGTCAGGCTAATCGCCCAGGGATTAGCCTGGTAGAGCATTGCCGCGATTATTCCTGTATAACATAGCGTCGCATCGGTGAGGAGATTCTCTTGCTCAAACAGACCGGTCGACCTGAGGCTGTGGCCGCGGGCCAGGTGCAGGACCATCGCAAGCAGGACATGATTCAGTAGCGTGAACAGCGTTGCGGCCAGCCCAGCCGCCAGGAGGACTTCTAGCGCCGGCCGTAGCTCAACCGCTTCCCCTCCCAGCCAGAGGAATACTGCCCTGGCGAGGACGGCATCCACGAGGAAGTTGCTGATGTTGAAGAGCTGGATATACCAGGGGTACCTGGCCTTGATCCACTCAGGGATAAAGGTCAGGATGACCAGCAGGGTGAGCATTGACGGAGGCAGAAGGAGGACCCCGGCGAAGACAAAGACGAGAGTGACGTAGTACGCCTGGTTCTTGGGGGTTACCACCGGAAAAAGCTGCGCAGAGGCTGCGAGAACGGCCAGGACGATGAAGATATGCCATTGTCCTGCTGCTTCCGGCAGCGAGGACGCTCCCCAAAAGGCGATTCCGCCTCCCATTGCCAGCACCAGCAAGATGTATGCCCTGGCATGCCTCGAAAGGCCCTTCAAACCCTCCATGCTACCATCTCCTGCTGCGCATGTAACCCAGAACTGGTCTGCCCGCTCATCGTCTGCGGGATCTGGCCCGCCCCGTCGCGGGAGGCCGGCGTAGTCGTGCTGATTAGCGTCACCACGTTACGGGACGCCAAGTCAAGTGAAAGCGATTGGTGATGGCTGTCACGACCCCTCTGAAGTAGCCGCTGCCGTAGGGGCGCACGGACGTGCGCCCCCCGGCAAATGGATCCAGAGAAGGTTGACGGGTCACTAGTCGGGTCTCGCGCTGTTCCACGTGGCCGAATTCCAGGTGGCGGAGTTCCAGGTGGCGGAGTTCCAGGTAGCGGAGTTCCAGGTAGCGGAGTTCCAGGTGGCGGAGTTCCAGGTGGCCGAATTCCAGGTAGCAGAATCGTAGGTCAGCGTACCGGCGGTCGCGGCGACGCCGAGGTTCAGCGGAACGCCCCGGTTGGCAGAGCCCGGATTCTCCTTGTTAACCACGGCCCTGGCGTCAACCTCGCCGGCGCCGTCACCCGCAGAATCAAGGGGACGCGCCGTTGTAATCAGGACATCTTTGAGCTGGTCAGGCGTCCATTTCGGGTGGGCCTGAAGGGCCAGTGCGGCGATCCCGGAAACGATTGGGGCTGCCATGGAGGTCCCCGAAAGGCGCAGGTAGCTGTAGTCCACGATGCGATCCGGAAATTGCCTGGCCAGGACTGCGCTCTTGGAAGCCAGGTTGGAGACGATCCGGCGTCCGGGGGCTACTACCTCCGGCTTGCTGAAGCCATTCTGTGTCTGGCCGTAGCTGGACCAGAATGGGACAGTGTGGTCTTCGATGTCTTCTTCCCCATCGGTGTCGACAGCTCCCACAGTAATGACCAGCGGGTCGTTAGCCGGGGGGTAGAGCATGCTGTCGGGTCCCAGGTTGCCCGCAGAGACCACAACTACGATGCCGGACAGCCAGGCCATCTCCACCGCTGCGTCCAGCGGGCTGGTGAGGTACGACTCGGCTACAGCCGAGACGAGAGAGAGATTGACAACTCGGATATTGTACGCCGCTCGGTTCAGGACGACCCACTGCAACGCGTTGATCACGTCACTGACGTAAGACATACCCTGGTCGTCGGATACTTTGACGTTTACGAGGTTGACTTGAGGAGCAATCCCGATGTACCTGCCCCGGGAGGCTGAGCCGTTGGCGGCAATGATGCCGGCGACGTGAGTGCCGTGGCCGTAACCATCGTTGCCTGACGTGGTATTGCTGTTGAACTTGACCCTGCCTACGACCCGGTTGTTGCCGGTGCTCGGGTCGATGAAATCGGCGGACCCGGAGTTAATGCCACTGTCAAGAACGGCGACGGTTACGCCGGCCCCAGTGATCTTCCGGTCACCGTTCCAGACTTCGGGGGCGTTGACGGCCTTTGGGTAGTCAGTAGCCAGCCGGCTGGCGTCTACGGTAGGCACCATCGGGGCGTCAATCGTTACCCATTTCGCGTCCGGATGCTTCGCCAGTTCTCGTATGGCTTTTGTCGGTAGCTCTGCCGCCACCCCTTGTATTGAAGGCAGTGATTTCTTGCCTTTGCCACCCTTGCGGTCGACTTCCGAGTCCAGCCTGTCAGGTTTACCGTTTCCCATGACTATGACTCTGAACATCCCGTCAGGATTTTCATCCATCATCCTCGCCAGAAGGGGATGGACCGGGTCCGGCCGGGGGTCCGCCGCCAACGTGGGGCCTGGCGTGAGGGAAACAAGGGGTAATATGAGTGACAGCAGCAGCACGATGGATGCAAGTCGTGGACCGATCTTAGATAGCTTCACTGTAATGCTCCTTTCTCTCTCCTGGATTGGCAATGGGGACCACCCTTGATAAAGATGCAACCGTGTGTATCGTGACGCGATGTGTGATAGGGAAGGCGCAATCTTGCCTTCTTGCGTGTGGCTACGGATGCTAATCCCCTTGGTCCGTGAACGAGGTGTTAGTAGAAGGATTGCAGCATTTTCATCAAGCATAGAGCCGAGGACTTACAGATGAATGAAAAATATATGACGTGATGTTCATGAGATACCTTCCGGGGCGCAGGCGCCCCGGCTTGAACATAACACGAGCGCCAGTCGCACCTTCGTCCTCCGTCAGCGGATGTGGGGACCACTAAAGAACAGGGCCGGAAGTTGAGCTTCCCCCATGATTCGGGGAGGGACGGGTAAGGTGTAGTGTAGGGGTACTTGCTCAGGATATGTTCCCCTATGTGTCAATGACTAACGCGAATCAGGTAAATCTACTCTGCACGCGCCCTCCAGCGGGCATCATACTGTATGGAAATGAATCTATATACACCGGAATGATTTGCAATCAGGATGGCAGGTTCTTCGCAGGACGATAATGGCCCTCCAGTCCCCAACATGATACCTGTTAGCGCACATGGCACGTAAGCCTATCAACCACGTAAGGAGGTGCTGCCTAAGCAAGTTGTAACGGACACTGACAGAAACTCGAAGACAGAAGCCAATAAGACAGGAGCCACAAACAACACGATCATGAGGAGGTAGTCGAGTGAAAGGACTTCGAATCATCGGAACCGGGGTCACGCTGGTCATGGTATTGGCGGCGGCTCTGGGCACCGGAAGCTTCAAGCCGGGCACAGCCTGGGCGGACCAGCCTCCCGGGAAACTGGCGTTCAATCTCAACATCATTGGGATGGGCAACTATGGGCACGGCGCCGTGAACCCCAAGGAATACAACGGCAACGGCGATGACAACGGCAGCCGGCACACCGTCTTCATCCCTCTCAAGACAACATGGTATACGGACCCCTGCAACACCGATGGCGGCCAGAATAACCCCGAGCCGACGTTGGTGCCGGACAAGGGCGTGAAGATGAGCATCGTTTCTGGCGATAGCTTCTCCGTTCTGGATGGCGATGCAACCGACGGCGCGGCGAAGCTTCAGATGCCTGCAGGCACGGCCCAGTATGACATCTATGCGGTTGCCAAAGGCAAGCCCGGCGGCTGCCTCGACCTCGAGGCTTACACTTACCTGGATGATGTGCTCATCTTCCTTGGAAGTGTTGACGTAGACCGTGGCAGGGCTAAGCCCGGCTCAGTGAATCTCAATAACCTGGTATACCTCGACGGGAATGGCATTGCCCTTTTCGCCGATCCCTACGAGGACTACTTCTGGCAGCTCTATAACAACGGTCTCCGGCTAATGAATATCCGTTTCTACGAGCGGTAGGCTGGGTAGGTTCTGGGGTAGATGGCCAGATGCCAGCCCCACGATCAAGGTCTGCTAGTTATCTACAACGTGCGCTAAGTAATTCGGGGCGGGGTTGGAACACCCCGCCCAACCCTTTTGGAATCGTCTCTTCAATGCCTCCGGTATCGCTCCGGCTATTAATGACAGGCGGCTAGTGTTCGTGGTGGCCGGAGCAGTTCCCATCGTGGCACTCCTCATGCTCGTGCACAGGGGCCATGTCTGCCTTGCGTTTCTTGCCGTTTCCGGCCAGGAGACGCATGCCGTTCAGGGTGACGAGCAGGGAGCTGCCGGTGTCTCCGGCCACGGCCAGCCAGAGTGTTAGCCAGCCGGGGAAGACCAGCGATATCACGACTAGTTTTACCAGCAGGGCAAAAGCGACGTTCTGAAAGATGGTCGAGCGCGTGCGCCGTCCGAGGGCGACCAGGTAGGGGAGGTTCTCGAGGTCGTCGGACATCAGGGCTATGTCGGCGGTCTCGAGTGCCACGTCGACTCCCGCCGCCCCCATGGCTATGCCGACGGACGAAGCTGTCATTGCCGGGGCGTCGTTGACGCCGTCGCCCACCATCGCTACATGACCGTAGCGGGCACGCAGCGACTTGACCTCCGCCACCTTATCCTGAGGCATGAGCTCGGCCCTGTAGTTTATTCCAAGGTTACCGGCGATTGCCTTCGCAGTAGAGTAATTATCTCCCGACAGCATGAGAATCTCTTCAATCCCCACGCGCCGTAACCCTTCCACAGCAGTCCGCGCCGAGTCTCGGACCATGTCCGCCATGGCCAGGGCGCCTACCATGCCCTCACTGGTGCCAACCAGGATGGCCGTTTTTCCTTCCCTTTGGAAGGCGTTCACTGCCTCGATTACATGCCGGGGGGTCTTCAGCCCCTGTTCCCGGAAGAGACGCACGCTGCCCATAATGAGCATGTGGCCGTCAACCCTGGCCTGTGCGCCCAGGCCGGGCATCGATTGGAAATCGTGGGCCTGGATGGGTACAATGCCATCGTGCCTGGCCTTACGCAGGATCGCCTGGGCCAGCGGATGCTCCGAGTGGGCCTCGACTCCAGCGGCGATGGCGAGGACCTCTTCCGCGGTCTGTCCGTTGAAGGGCAGCACGTCGGTTACCTCGAGCCTTCCCATTGTAAGGGTGCCGGTCTTGTCGAAGGCGATGGCTCGCAACGTGCCCGCTTCCTCCAGATGGGCGCCTCCCTTGATCAATACTCCCCGGCGGGCGGCGGCGCCTATGGCCGACACGATCGAGACAGGAGTCGAGATTACCAGAGCGCAGGGACAGGCGGTCAGGAGCAGCGCCAGTGCCCGGTATATCCACGGCCCGAACGGCTCCGAGAAAATCAAGGGCGGTACCACGGCGATCAGCGCTGCCAGGGTAATAACTGACGGCGTGTAGTAGCGTGAGAAGCGGTCCATCAGCCGTTGCGAGGGAGCCCGCTGGGCCTGGGCCTCCTCTACCAGGTGAATGACCTTAGAAAGTGTGGTGTCCTTGTAAGCGTGGGTTATCTGCACCTGCAAGGACCCCTTCTGGTTAATAGAGCCGGCGAAGACCGGACTGCCCGGCGCTTTCTCCACTGGCGCCGATTCACCGGTAATAGGGGCCTGGTTAACTGTTGAGGTCCCGGCGACAACCTCGCCGTCCAAGGGGATCCGCTCTCCCGGCTTCACCAGGATAGTGTCGCCTATCTTCACCTCTTCCACTGGCAAAGGGAAGGTGGAATCATTACGCAATACCGTCGCCTCTTTGGGCGTCAGCGACATCAGCGCCCGGATTGCCCCCCTGGTCCTCTCCAGGGTTAGGGACTCCAGGGTGTTGCCCAGCGAGAAGAGGAAGGCCACCACCGCAGCCTCCTCCCAGGCTCCGATAGCAACTGCGCCGGCGATCGCAACCGTCATGAGCACGTTCATGTCAAAGCTAAGGGTTCGTCTCAGTGAATAGAAGGCAGCCCGGAAGCTGGTGAAGCCTCCTACGATCAGCGCGACGGCGAAGAGGCCAATGTGGAATGGACTACCCTGGGGTAGAAACAGACCGGATATATATGCAACAGCTATGAATACACCCGATATCGCGGTGAGGATCGAGCGGGGCTGCCTTTCCCAGAAGTGGGCTTTCTCCTGTTCCCGGCGTCCGGCCTCCACCGTTCCATAACCCATGCCCTCGATCTGGCCCACTATGTCCTGAGGCTTGGTGCGGTCGGCCTCGTATTCGGCGGTCAGGGACGCAGTAGGGAAGTTAACCGAGACGTCTACCATGCCGGGAAGCTGGGCTACGGCCTTCTCCAGGGTAAGGCTGCAGTCGGCGCAGTCCATCCCGGTGATATCCAGGTTCATGTGCCCGAATCTCTTGTTGAGGGCAACGCCACTCTCGTGAGCCTGGACCCTTATAGCATCAATGGAAACCAGGGCCGGATCATAGATTACTTCCAGGTTCCTCCCGTCCTGTAGCAGGCGGGCCGACGAGACACCGTGCAGTGACGAAATTGACTCTTCGAGACGACGCAGGCACTGGCGGCAATCACCGTTGACTACCAGCACCGGGACGATCAGCTTCTTGTGTTCCTCGGTTAGCTTATTCATGGCGTAGGTGCTCCAGGCAGACGGCAAGAAGGTCACTGACATGACTGTCCGCAATGGAGTAGTAGACCATCTTGCCGTCCTTGCGGCTCCGCACCAGGCGGAGCGACCGCAATACTCTCAGGTGTTGTGACACCGCTGACTCGGATAAGCCCACCACAGTCGCGAGGTCGCAGACGCACAGTTCTTGCTGGAGTAGACTGTAGACCATCTTAGCGCGGTTGGAATCGGCCATGGCTCGGAAGGTCTCTGCGAGGTCGGCGTACATATCGTCCGGTAGGAGGGCCTTCCTGGCCTTTTCTACCTTAACTTCATCGACATATCGTACCTGGCAGCTATCTTCATTCACTTTAGCGCCTGCGCAGATGATGATTCGCTTAGGTTATTATACGGCGCAGGGATAGTGATTGCAATAGTTTTTATTTGCCGAATACCCGGTCGCAGTAGGCGTGCATGGCGGCCTTCATGAATTGCGCCAGGCCGGGCTTCACTTTGTCGTAGAAGGCCGTGAACCTTGGGTCGCTGACATAGAGATCGCCCAGTCCCCGGAATATCTCTGGCGTGACCGTATAGAAGCGGTCGTTGATCAGCCGGAAATGACGCTCAATCAACTTCTGGACTTCGGGGTCGCCTGGGTCCCTGTCCATGAGCGCAGCGATGCCCACAGTGTAGCTCTGCCCCTCCGACATGATCTCAGCCCATTCCGCCTTCGTGTATTTGGAGGAACGCCGGATGGACTCATCCACGTTCTCATTGCCCCATCTTGCCCGGGCTTCTTCAGTGTACTCCTTGATCTTGGATTCATCGAAGCCCCCAAACATCTTGTCCTTGTCCAATTCAGTGCCCCTTTCCATAGCATCAATTGACGTTTCAATTGATGCTATCAGTCGCTCGATCCGCCTTTGTTTCTCAAGCAGAAGCCGCTTCTGCGCAACTAGCGCCTCTCTCCGGTCGAAGCCAGGGTTGTCCATGATAGTCTTGATCTCTCCCAGCCCGAATCCAAGCTCCCGGAAGAAGAGTATCTGCTGCAGTCTCTCCAGGTCTGCCTCCGAATACAGCCGGTAGCCGGACGGGCTGACTGAGGCCGGCCTGAGGAGCCCAATCCGGTCGTAATGGTGCAGGGTGCGGACAGTTACGCCTGCCATATCCGCCACCGACTTGACTGTGTACGGCATTCCACTCCTCCCTGAATCCGTTATACACTATAACGCGACGTCAGGGTCAAGCACATAGGCAGGTAATTGGGGGCAAATTCATGCAAGACGGCGTGGTGATGAGTGGCGGAGCGTTGTTCTAGTCGGACTCGGTATGGGGTCGGGTGTGCTGCTCGAGACCCAGGCTAACCCGCTCCAGGAACACATCCGCGGGCTCATGGTCCAGGTCGACCTCGAGCCTGGCTGCAATGCGGCCGGCAATTCGGGTGGCCAGGTCTTGGGCAGCCCCCGGGGCCAGCTTGTCCCGGCGCAAGAGGTATTCCCGTACCAGGTGATAGTCTTCGGGTGACAGGCGGGCCAGGCCATCCATAGGGGGCTGGTCCGGTAGGATCGTCTCTTGCAGGCGTGCAGCGCCCCGGGGCGAGAGGCGGTCCGCAGTGACGTCGCGCCGTTCCTTGACGCAGATTGTCCCGGCTGCCAGGTCGCCCAGGCGCCGGGACTTGCGGTCGATTAACATTACAACGGCGCCGATGATATAATACGCAGGCAGGAAGTCGGCCAACCGGATTACATTGCGGATGAGGACGGCCGTCGCAGTGATCGGGGCGCCGTCATCACGAACGATCCTGATGCCGGTCCTGCGCTTGCCGGGGGTCTGCCCGCTCCAGGCGATTTCGAAGAACAGCGGATAGCCTAAGGCAATGGCGAATGAGAGCAGCATTCCAATCGCTGCCAGCCACGAAAGGCCATCTCCGTTGATATTGAAGGCCCATGCGATAATGAGCGACATCACCAAGAGGCCGATAAGGACGACAAGGGTTATCAGGGCGTCCAGCAGTGCGGCGACGAAGCGAGAGCCTACGCCGGCCAGCTCATAGCTGATAGGGACGTTTTCCGGGGTGACCAGCAGGTAATTCTCACGCATGGTCTTACTCGTCAGGTGACATAACTACAGGTTCGCTCAGGGTTCCAATTCTAACGCGCAATGAGGAGATGCGCAAGTGCTCGATCGTTTCGTGTCACAGCGCCAGGAAGAATGGGAGCGGCTCGAAAGGCTGGTAGCGCTTAGTAAGACCAGGCAGATCGGGGCGCTTTCCTCTGAAGAAATACTGGAGATGGGTTATCTCTACCGCCGCGCCTCAGCGGATCTCTCGGTCGCTCGCCGCGATTTCCCCAATGATCGTCTTGCCCTATATCTGAACCAGCTCGTGGCCAGGGCACATGCGGTAGTCTACCGTTCCGAGGCCGGCGAATGGCGCGGCGTAAAGGCCTTCTTCCGGTACGGCTTTCCGGCCCTCTTCCGCGAGACTCTGTCCTTCACCGGCGCTGCCTTTGTGATCTTCTTGCTCGCTGCTCTTGCCGGTTTCTCGGCAGTCCTTCTGGCGCCTGACTCCATCCCGTATCTCGTCCCAGCCGATATAGTAGCCACCGTCAAGGAGAACCGCATGTGGACGGAGGGGCTTCAGCCCCCCTCGCAGCTACTGGCGAGCCTCATAATGACCAACAATATCAGGGTGACTCTGATGGCGCTCGCAGGCGGGGTGACCTTTGGTGTCGTAACTCTCTACGCTATGATTGCCAACGGTCTGCATATTGGCTCTATAGCCGGAATCTGCCAGACATACGGACTCAGCCTCCGGCTCTGGTCGTTCGTGGCTCCGCACGGGTTTATCGAGCTGACCGTGATCTTCGTCGCTGGGGGCGCCGGGCTCCGCCTCGGCCACTCTCTGCTTCTGCCCGGCCTGCAATCCCGGCGGGAGTCGCTGGTGCTGGCATCGCGCAAGGTGATGAGGCTGCTATTTGGCTGTGTGCCTTTGCTGGTTATCGCCGGGACCATCGAGGGCTTCATCTCGCCGTCGACGCTGCTGCCGGAGGCCAAGATCGCCATTGGCATCGTTACGGCCATCCTGCTCTATAGCTATCTCTTCCTATCAGGGCGAAAGACCGGGCGCCGGGTGGGCTGACCGGCCTGAAGACTGGGTCAGAGCCTGGACCGGGCCTTCAGCTCGAGGTACCGGTTGATTACTGAGGCGGTCAGGTGCTCGGCGGAGAGGTCCAGGGCGATGGCCCCGCGGCGTCTGAGCACCTCCAGGGCCCGTTTCCGCTCGGCCAGGAGTCCCTCGGCCACTGCCCGCTGGTAGACGGAGCGGGAATCGGTTGGGGATGCCTCCGCCAGGGCGGTAATGCCGGGGTCGGCGATTGTGACGCAGACCGGCAGGTGGTGCGGCGAGACACCGGCGACGTGACTGACCAACAACTTCGATGTCTCGGCGTCTACCAGGTCGGTGAAGAGTACTACGAGCGAGCGTTTCCGGTTATGTGAGGCAAAGTAACGGAATGCGAGGTTGTAGTCAGGCTCGGTCAGATACGCTGGGAGGCGGTAGAGGGCATCAGTCATGGCCAGGAACTGGCGCTTACCTCGTCGGGGCGGCAGGTAGAGGCTTATCCGGTCCGCAAAGGCCAGCAGGCCGATATTGTCACCCATCCGCGCTGCAACGTAAGCCAGCATCAGGGAAGTGTTCACCGCGTAGTCTATCTTGGCCAGAGGACCGATGGGAGAGGCCATGAGGCGTCCGGCATCGAGCATCAGCAGAATGTTCTGGCTGCGCTCGGTCTCGTACTCGATGCTCACCGGCCGGCCCCTCCTGGCCGTGGCTTTCCAGTTGATCCGGCGGTAGTCGTCGTCCTGCTGGTAGTCCCGGAGACGCTCGAATTCGGTCCCCCGTCCGAGTATGCGGGTATTGCGGAGGCCTATCTCGGCCAGCTGTCCCCGCCGGGCCAGTAACTCGTAGCGGTGTATCTCGAGGAGATTCGGGTACACCTTGACCGTGGCTGAGGCCGGGTAGCGCTCCTGCCGGACTGTGAGGCCCAGCCGCCCGCGATAGCGAAGGTTGATGTCCCGGAACTGGTAGTCGCCTCGACGAAAGGGCTTCAGATGGTAGGTCAGTACTAGCTCACTCCGTGGCGCTACGACACCGGTGAGTTGCCAGAGGTCCGTCTGGAAGCTGACCGGGAACTCGTCCCGCAGCGCAACCGCTACCGCCTGGTCGCTCCGGTTGTAGACATGCAGACGGATAGCGTTGTTCGCTCCCAGCGAGAGCTTGCTGTCGCATTGCCTGGTCACTTCGAAGTCCTGCCGCTTGGGGCTAAGCTGGACGTCGGCCAGCAGCAGGCCGAGCAGGACGGCAAAATAGGCGGTAGCGTAGAATAGAGCCGAAGGCCAGATGGCCCCCGCCCCGATCACAAGCGCTCCAGCCAGGAGCAAGACCAGGCTGCGCGGCGTTAACTGCACCGCTACCTTGGCACGGCTATCCCGGATAACAACCGGGCGACTACTGCATCGGCATCGAGGCCCTCAATCTCCGCCTCGGGACGCAGGATCAGGCGGTGCCGGTAGGCCGCCATCGCCAGGTACTTCACATCGTCCGGGATGACGTAATTGCGCCCTCGCAGCACTGCTAACACCTTGCTCCCCAGCAACAGCGTGATAGATGCCCTGGCTGATGCGCCCAGGATCAGGTCGGAAGAGTGTCGGGACTGCTGGCCAATGCCCGTAATGTAGTTTATGATGCCGTCGTCCACCTCCACGGCGGCGACTTCACAGCGGCACTCGGCGATGGTCGATTCGTCCAACACCGGGCGCAAGCCCACGTCTTCGAGCCGGCGGGCATCGAAGCCGCGGTGATAACGCCGGAGGACCTCGTTCTCAACTTCCTGTGAGGCCGGTGGGAGAAGCACCTTGAAGAAGAAGCGGTCGAGTTGAGCCTCGGGGAGGGGGTAGGTACCCTCGTACTCTACCGGGTTCTGCGTGGCTACGACGATGTAGACCGGGGGAAGAGGGTGGCGTGTCCCGTCGATGGTAACCTGCCGCTCTTCCATGGCCTCAAGCAGAGCCGATTGCGTCTTGGCCGGGGCCCGGTTTATCTCGTCAGCCAGAAGGACGTTGGCAAAGACCGGCCCCTTCCGCAGGTGAAACTGGCCGCTGGTCATATCGTAGACGTTCGTTCCGACGATGTCCGAGGGCATCAGGTCAGGAGTGAACTGGACGCGCTCGAACGATCCTCCGATCAGGAGAGCCAATGTCTTGGCCATGAGCGTCTTCGCCGTGCCCGGCACGCCCTCGATGAGAACGTGCCCGCCGGCGAGCAGTGCCACCAGGAGCAGCTCGAATGCCTCCTCCTGGCCAACGAGCACCCGTTTGGCTTCGGTGCATATCTGTTCGTAAACCTCTCGTGCGGTCATTATCGCCTCCCGCTGCAAGTCTTGATTATCCGGTCTGTCTCCGCCGCCAGATGTACCAGCCGTCCCTCGGAGATTCCTGTTTCTGCCGCCTGGCGTAGCTCCAGCAGGACACGGCTCGCCTCTTCTCCCTCGATCTGTCCTGCCAGCCGGCCGGACCCACCAACTCTTTGCGCGATTACCGTCGAATCCAGGTTGGGATCGAGATCGCAGGCGGCTGCCAGGTTCCTTCGGAGCGTAAGCTCGTAGTGCCGGGCGGCCCAGCTGCCCTTGCCCCCGCGTCTCAGCAGCCCGGCCAGTGAGACCACGTACTCTGCGCCTGCCCGGCGTGTATCCACGATGCTTGGTACCGGCCGTCCAAAACGCCTGCCTGCCAGTGCCAGGTAAAGGAACACCATGCCCAGGGCATAGAGCAAGCCCCAGCCCCATGGCTCATGAAGCACGAGATAGGCTAGCGATCGCTCGTCGGACCGGCCGTGGTGGACCTCGTCGAACACCACCGTGCCCGCCTGGCCCGGCTCCGGGAGCCAGTTCAGCAAGAGCGCTCCGTTATCGGCCTGTCCAAGGCCCTGATTAGAGAGGGCGTAGCTGCTGGCAAGAATGTAAACGTTTCCCTTGCCAACGGCCAGGCCGGCGGCAACCGGACGGTCCGGTTCGCCCAGGTAGGGTACCAGGCAGGCGGTCCCGGTCACGTAGCTGGACGATTCTACCCGTGCCCTGCTTACGGGCGGATGTAGAAGCAAGGGTTGTCTCGGCGTCGCCTCCGATGTCGAGTCCGCCGTTCGCAGCGACAGGTCGAACTTCTTTAGGACCGCATCAAGGTTGCCTACCGAGGAGAGCGTGCCCGCGGGCAGCACGTCCGGAAGTATGTTTCCGGTAGTACCGGCGAGCACCAGGGTGCCTCCGTTTTCGATCCAACGGAGCAGGGCATTGAGCTCATCAGCACCCGGCCTTGTGACCGGCGCCAGAATCAGCATTACTTTGGATGCGTCGTCAAGTTTGAAAGCCCGGTATTCCAACCGCTCTACTCGATAGCCAAGGGATTGCAGCCAGAGATACAGGGCGCGAGCGCCTCCCGGCGCCGCCGAGTCACTTATCAGGTCCGGCTCAGACTGTTCCTGCTGGCCTCCGGAGAGCTGCTGGGTGGCTACAGCGATTATCATGAGGACCGCGAATATCAGCAAAAGCTCTCTCGGGATCTTCATGCTGCTGTCCCGACTATGCGCTCGACGGTGTTGCGAAATTGTCCGTACTCCGCCACGGTACAGGAGGCGTGTCCGTACCAGATACGGTCGAAAGTGTCCACAGCTCCCTTGAGCAGGTCCGTGGTCTCGCCGGCCGTCCGCAACGCCCGGAGCTGCTCACGATTGGTTAGCGAGCGGTCGTACCGCAACTGTGACTCCTCCGCCAGGTGGAGTATGGCCCACAGGTAGAGATAATGCACGGCACGGCGGTAATCGCCTTCGTTCGCGGCCTTTTGGGCCGCCGCCCGGGCCGCCCGGGCATCTTCCGTGTCCTTGATAACGCCTGCGTCCAGCGCGGCGTATTGCGCCATGGTCCGCCGGGAGCTACGCCAGGTGAAGGCGAAGAAGACGATCGTGAAGACCGCAAAACCAACGGCCAGGAGCCAGAAGATCACACTCCCCGCTTTCCCCAGGTCAAGGCCTGGTATCTGGGGAAGACCGAAGTCAGGCAGTACTCCGGCGAACCACTGGAAGATCCGCGTTCGGAGGTCCTCCAGGAACTGGCCTATGGGGTTCGGCGACGCCTTCTGGAACTCCGGCCTCGCGAGCACGTCCTCCAGCGAGTTCCGGGCTTCTTCACTCCCAGCCCAGTCCGCTTGTCCGGCTGAGCTTTCGACAGCCGTCAGAAGACGGCGCAAGCTCTCTTGTGCCTGGCTCGCCTCACCGCGTGCGCCTCTCAGGCGACGGATGAGAGCCCGGTTGTCGACAGTGACGCCGGAGCCGGGGCCGGTAGTGACCTCAACGACCGAACCCAGCCGGGTCAGTGCCAGGCCCAGGGGCGGATAGTCAGCAAGTGGCGATGCTGCCGGAAGGGCGGACACAGCGTCCTCGGAGGCGCGAACCGTCTCCGCCAGCGCGTCCCGGTACTCGGCGGGCGTCTCGGCGAAGGCGAGCGCCGGCCAGAGGAGCAGGGCCGCCAGCGCGGCTAACAGGACGCGGAAGCTGGTTCGGGCCAACGGCTTGCTGGGTCTAAGTCCCAGTTGTCTGCCCCGCCATTACCTCCAGGTCATAGCCCTCTTTGCGGATGCGCAGATCATAGTAGAGCAGTGTAACAATCGTAGGTAGTAGGGGTGTTGCCAGGATCTGGATGCCCGACCCAATCGCACCAGCTACTATGGTGAACACCAGGAGCAGGCCGGGGAACGCCATTGCACCCATGACCCCCAAGATGCCCCCAATTATGCCCGATGGGATCCCGGCTACCATGTATTGGGCAATGCCGGCCACCATCAGCACACCAAGAACGCGCCACCATGTTCCCTTCACGAGCTTTGAGCTCCTCGATAGCGAGCTCCGAACCCCCTGTCCCTCCAGGACAATAGTCTGAGTGATGAGCGTCCAGCGGATGCCGAACAGGATTGCGAACGGAATCCCGATGACGGTCACGCTGAGGAGAATCATAGCTACGGTGGCAAGGAAGGTCGACCACAGGACGCGCCAGAAGCAGCGCCACGCCACCTGATAGGCGTTGCGCCAGTTGACCTGGCGTCCCATGTATCGTTCGGATATGGCGCTGGCAAGCGCCGCTTGGATAACCAGAAAAGCAAGTAGGTTGAGGATCTGCAGCACGCCATTGGAGATTAGCCAGAAGCCAGTCAGCCCTGTCTGAGCCTGGATGCGTCCTGTCACCAATATGTCGCTAAGTGATGCCGGACCGAGTATTGCCAGCTGTAGGAGACCAAATACTACAAGCGGGATCTGCAGCACGGCCGCTATGGCAATGAACGTCCGGAAGTTCTGGCGGTAGAGCTTTATCGCCTCGTCGAACATATCGCCAAGGCCCATCGCCCGGAGACCTCGGGGCATCTCCGCTACCCCTACCGGTGGCGCATACCCCGCCGCCAGTCTGGCCCCGCAGGACCCGCAGAATTCCACACCGCTCCCCTCGGGATTAGGAGCACCGCAATGGCTACAATTCACACTTTCCTCCCTGTATTCATGGCAGTGGTCACTTGTCGCGTATTCTATTCTCCGGTCGTCGGCGAGTCAACCGCAGCTCTTCACTGGAGCTCCCTATTCTCAACGGATGCCGGACCATGGCGCATAACGGATGGGGCTGTCACCGTTGCGGCTTCAGCCGAGGCGATCACGTATCGACGAGTTTCCTTCACCTAGACCCCCGTTATTCTATGCAATGCGTTATCCGTTAAGAATCCTTCCTGCGCCACGACTGGTCCCCAGCATTCGTTCTCCGGCGTTGTAGTGCGCATCTTTTCGCGGACCGGTAGCGCAACGCAGGTTTGACAATAAAGATTATTGATACATATAATAGCAGGATAACACGTAACAATAAGATAACAAGGACGAGACGCTTGAGCCAGGAATTTTTCTGCCGGTTCCCGTTCCCCAACGGTCAACGGCGCGGCTCCGCGTCTGAGGCAATTCAATTTGAAGCTTGAATGAAGAGCGCGTCCGGTCAGGTATGCGTACCGGGCCTGGACTGAAGGGGCCCGAACGGTGAGCCGTCCCACAGCAAAGGGGTCTATGGCTGATATAGACAAGCTGTGCGATACAGAATACAAGCGCCGTCTGCTGGCGGTCAGTGAGGCGGCGTTGGCTATTACCTCTGAACTCTCAGTCGACAAAGTACTCCAGAAGATCGTCGACACGGCTCGCGAGCTTCTGAATGCCAGGTACGCTGCACTGGGAGTGGCTGATGAAGAGCGCACAAGACTGACCGCCTTCATAGTATCAGGCGTGACCCCTCAGACAACACAGGGAATCGGGCACTGGCCGAGGGGTCTCGGGTTACTGGGCCTCCTCTTGAAAGAGCCCCGCCCTGTACGTGTCAAGGATATCTCCAAAGATCTCCGGTCTATCGGCTTCCCGGCGGGACATCCTCCTATGACCAGCTTCCTGGGGGCCCCCATTGTCTCCAGGGGCCGGATATTCGGGAACTTTTATCTGACGGACAAGATTGGCAGCGAGGAGTTCAGCGAAGAAGACGAGAACATCCTGGTGCTCTTCGCGGCCCACGCCGCGGTTGCCATAGAGAATGCCCGGCTGTATTCGGAGACCAGTACCGCTCTGCAACAGAAAGTCAGGGAGATACAGAAGTCCGAGCGACAGGCCCGCCTCCTTGCGGAGCTTGGAGACATCATTGCATCGGCGCCATCGCGGGGCAGGATCGATCTCCAGGATATTTCCGAGCGCCTGACAGAATTGCTGGGAGATGCGTCCGGGATCTACCTGTTGGGCGAACCGGGCAGCGTCGCCATCGAACAGGGCTTCTTGCATCATAGCGAGGCTGAGCGGAAGGAGACTGCCGAGAGGCTTGTTGCGTCCATATGGCCCTGGCTGCAGGAGTCGGTCATTGACGGAGGCAAAGGTCTCATTCTCCCTTTGAAGAATGGCGCCGGGCCGGAGGCCACTTCCCTGGCCTTGAGTCAGCTCAACGGGCACCGGTTTACGGGTGTACTGGGGGTGCCCGTGGCCCTCCGTGGCACCGTCTACGGGATACTCGTCTCTCTGGCGAGCCAGCCACTGGAGTTCACCCAGGAAGACCTCAGATTTGCCTCGATCGTCGCCGACCGTCTGGCCCTGGCCATCGATAACATCCGGCTATATCAGCAGCTCTACAAACAGAAGTCGCTTCTCGAAAGTATCCTGGACACCATGTCCGAGGCCCTGTATGTCGTAGACCCGGCCGGCGACCTGGTCCTCTTCAATCGCTCTTTTGGCAACCTGATTGGGGCCACAACGAATGAGACTTCCACACGCTCCCTGGCAGAGCTCAAGAACCTGCTCAACCCCCGCTATGAAGATGGCACGCCGATTCCTCTTGACGATCTGCCGATGAGCCGGGTCCTGCGGGGGGAGACCGTCGCGAGGTCGGTCAGCCTGCTTACGCCGGTGGGCAATGGGGGTGACAGGTACCTTAGCTGGAGCGGCGCCCCGATAAGGGACGATGACGGGAACATAACCGGTGGGGTCGCGGTCGGGCGTGATATCACGGTGTCCCAGAAGGCGGAAGCAGCGCGGCGCGAGAGTGAGGAGCGGTTCCGCAAGGTCTTCGAAGAAGGGCCCATGGGGATGGCCTTCGTTGGCCTGGACTATCGTTTTATCACAGTGAACCCCATGTTCGTTCGGATGGTAGGCTACTCGGAGAAAGAACTCGAGCGCCTGACATTTGTGGATATTACACACCCGGACGATGTTTACAAGGATGTCAATCTCGCACAGCAGCTTCTCAAGGGGGAGATAGCCTTCTATAGCATTGAGAAGCGTTACATCAAGAAGAATAAAGAGGTTATCTGGGTTGACCTGACCGGGGCAATCGTACGGGACGAGGCCGGCGCCCCGTTGTACTTCCTGGCTATGGTCGCCGACATAAGCGATCGCAAGCTCTCTGAGCAGTACCGTGAGGCATACATCCACGCTATCTCTCATGACCTGCGGAACCCACTTACGGTAATCATGGCACAGGTCCAACGCCTGCGCCGCATACTGAAAAGCAGCAAAGTGAAGGTCCGGGATGACGAGAGCCTGGAGGCTATCCAGGTTGCCGCCAAGCGTATGAACGGCATGATACAGGACATGGTCGATTCAGCCCGGGTAGTTGCCGGTCACCTGGACCTGGAAAAGGAGCCGGTCCAGCTCGAGCAGTTCGTTACCTCCCTCCTGGAGAGGTTTGCGCCGGTCCTGACCCCCTCGCGAATCCGGCAGGAATTCGACGCCGGCCTGCCCCAGGTACAGGCTGACCCCGCCCGGCTGGAGCGTATCTTCGTAAATCTGGTCAGCAACGCATTGAAATACGCTCCGGATGACACCGATGTCATCATCAGGGCCGAGATGCTAGACCGCGAGATAGTGGTCTCCGTTAGTGACAGGGGCCCGGGAATAGACCAACAGGACCTGCCTTACATCTTCGAGCAATTTTACCGAGCTAAAGGCGCTCGCCAGGTAGATGGACTGGGTCTTGGGCTCCACATCTGCAAAGTCCTGGTGGAAGCACACGGCGGGCGTATCTGGGTCAATAGCGAGCCGGGCAAGGGCAGCACCTTCTACTTTACGTTACCAGTCGCGTAGGGACGGGAGCCTCCTCTCGTTCCTGATTCCTTGTTCCATCGCGAGTCCGGGGCTCGCCATATTCCCGAATGGTCACCGGCCTGGCGTCATAGCGGACGATCAATACCCGTACTCTACAATATACAGTCCTGGGGCGCAGCCTTGATCGGATACACTGCGGCCGGCGGGGTTGAAATAGAGGCCATAGGGCGCTTATAATTGCGCGGTGAACAGGCATGGGCAGTTGCAGGCGTGGACCTGGTAGTCAGTGACTAATAAGCAATTGCTCTGGTGGGGGATATCACCGAGAGAGTAATACCGGCAGGTCGCCTTTCCATGCTTAGGCATCGGGGCGCTAGCTCCGGGCTGGCCAAGTGGCTCTATCCCGGGCTGGAAGTCAAGCGCTGGCTTGGCATACTGGTCTTGGGCATCTTCGCCCTCAGCATGGGTATTGCCTATTTCATCACCCATCTGTACCGCACTGAGCCTTTCCCCGAGTTTGCGTACTATGTGACACTCCAGTTTATCGACCGTCCATTCCGGGCGCTGTTGTTCGGTGTTATCGGGCTGGGGACAGTGGTGGTGGCGTTGAAGAATCTGGGCTCCTCCTTGTTAGAGGTACTCGATCCCAATGGGGCCAACAATTCCCTGGTAGACCGGGTCTACCGTACCCGCAGACTATCTCGGGGACCCAAGATCGTGGCTATCGGGGGCGGTACCGGACTGTCTACCCTGCTCAGAGGGCTCAAGGAGTGCAGCGCCAATATCACCGCCATTGTCACCGTGGCCGATGATGGAGGGAGCTCCGGTAAGCTCCGGCGGGCATTGGGAGTGCCTCCTCCGGGCGACTTCCGCCAGTGTATAGCTGCTCTAGCCGATACCGAGCCATTGGTAACCGAGCTATTCCAGTACCGCTTTGGGGATGGGTCCGGTCTGGATGGGCACAGCTTCGGCAACCTGTTTATCGTGGCCATGGCCGAGGTAACCGGAAGCTTTGAGCGGGCTCTGCAGGAGTCCAGCCGGGTGCTGGCAGTAAGGGGACAGATCATTCCGTCTACCTTACAGGACCTGGTACTGCACGCTGAGCTGGATGATTCCAGCACGCTTTCCGGTGAATCGAAGATTTCCGAGAGCCTTTGTCCTATTCAGCGGGTATTTGTGGAGCCGAACAATCCTCCCGCCTACCCGGAAGCAGTCAAGGCCATACTGGAGGCGGATGCTATTATCATCGGACCGGGCAGTCTCTATACCTCCGTACTGCCTAACCTCCTGGTAAAAGGGGTAACCGAGGCTATCCGGGCTTCTTCAGCGCCCAAGATCTATGTCTGTAACGTAGCTACCCAGCGGGGAGAGACGGATAACTACACCACTCTGGACCACCTGGCTGCTCTGGAGAGGCATGTGGGTGGTAAGCTGGTAGACTATGTGCTGGCCAATAGCCACTTTATTGATATGCCTGCCCGTTGGAGGGTCAATAACGTGCCGGTGGACGAGCAGGTCCAGATGAGCAGCCACGGAGTCAAGCTTATCCGGGCTGACCTCATCAACGAGGACTTCCCTACCCGTCATGACTCAAGTAAGCTTACTACTGCCCTGATCCAACTTATCGCTTCTGTATGATTCTGCCCCCGACATCGCCCGAGATCAAGTACTGTCCCCGCTGCTCCGGACCGCTCGAAGAGCGGGAGCTGCCGTTTGAGGATAGGCCCCGCCTGTCCTGCGCTAGGTGCGGCTACATTTTCTACCTGAACCCGAAAGTGGTGGCCGGTACGATACCGGAGCAGGACGACAAGATATACTTATTGCGCAGGGGACTCGAGCCCCGGCGCGGCAGCTGGACCTTTCCTGCCGGCTACATGGAGCTGGGGGAGAGCGTGGAAGGGGCGGCCCGCCGGGAAACCCTGGAGGAGACCGGCCTGGATGTGGAGATCATCTCCCTGGTGAATGTCTACTCACGGCCGGAGATTGGCGTGGTGGTCATCGTCTACCGTGGGCGTGTGGTCGGCGGAGAGCCTGTGTTGGGTCCGGAGGCTCTCGAGATCAGCGCTGTTTCCCCCGAAGATATTCCCTGGGATGGCCTATCCTTCCCCAGCACCCGCTGGGCGCTGAAGGATTGGGTGAGGTGGTACGCGTCCGCCTCGACCGGTACTTCCGGCATAGCCCTACCCAAACACTCTCTTTAGTTGCCTGGGGTCCTTGGGCCTCAGGTCGTACAAACGCATGATCAGTCACACATGCGCGTCCTCCCACGGATGGTTCCATGTCATTGGCCGTGCGTTATCCATCCCCAACCTGCATTGTCTACCAGGCCCGTGAACCCAGCCCCACGCTACATCTCTAAGTAAGCACCGGATTCTATCCCAACCAACGCTAAGGCACCTCCTTCGTTGGGCTTGGTTCTCTTAGCCCGGCCGCTTTAGCGCCGTGGCGATCCCCCCTGCGGCTATCCAGCCAACCACCTGGTACCCTCCGCTGGTGCCGGGGGCTGCGTAAGCTGAAAGACAGCAGGCTTGGATTAAAGTAGACGCCTCACCGGGCCGGGCACGCGCGGAGTTACAATCGGTTTTACCCGAACTTTGAGATGTACCTCTACAGGTCTTTAGTCCTTATTATTACGGGACTAAAGGACTCTCTACCACGGTGCTTTCGTTCTTCCGGTACAGGCTGTCTGGGCCTTAATACCCCCCGACTAAAGGACTAGGATTCTTATGACCGGTAGACCTCCACGGTCGTTTTGGATGGGAATGATGTTACGGCTACCCTCCTTACCTAAGGGAATAGGAAGCTCAGCACGCAAGGATGCGCGAAGGGCCGGGCCGGCGGTGTATTTGGGCCTGTTCTGCGCCATCCTTGTGGTCACTATGCTGACATCCGGCTGCGTACCGGCTAACGGCTCACAGTCCACCCTGCCGTCGGTGCTTCCGACCGATACCTCAGACGGAGGAATGGCGTCATGGCTGCAGATCGTCACGTTCCTTACGGCACTCACTATGATACCGGCAGTGCTAATGATGGCCAGCTCTTTCACCCGCATAATCATAGTGCTTTCGTTCATCCGCAATGCCATCGGCATTCCGCAGACCCCACCCAACCAGGTGTTGCTCGGCCTGGCACTCTTCCTGAGCATCTTCGTCATGGCCCCTATCTGGCAAAGCATCAACAGCACTGCCCTCCAGCCATATATGAGCCAGCAGATCACCCAGGAGGAGGCCCTGGAGCGTGGCGTTGGGCCGATGCGGGAGTTCATGTTAAAGCAAACGCGGGAGAAGGACCTTTCCCTTTTCGTTTACCTCGCCAAGGTAGACCGCCCGCGCAACGCGGGGGACATACCGACCCACGTGCTCATTCCTGCCTTTGTCGTCAGCGAGCTGAAGACGGCCTTCCAGATGGGCTTTCTGGTCCTGGTACCCTTTCTGATAATCGACATGGTAGTCTCCAGCACACTGATGTCGATGGGTATGATGATGCTGCCTCCTGCAGTCATCTCTCTCCCTTTCAAGATACTTCTCTTCGTTCTAGTAGACGGCTGGCACATGATCATCCGAAGCTTGATGGTTAGCTTCTCCTGAGGTGGATAATGAATGACCAGATCGTAATGGAGATCGGCCGAAATGCCCTCATGGTCACATTGCTTGTGGCCGGTCCGATCCTCGGGCTCTCCCTGGCGGTAGGCCTGGGTATCAGTATCTTTCAGGCTGTCACGCAGATCAACGAAGCGACCCTGACATTCGTCCCGAAGATACTGGCCATTATTGCGGTCCTGGCAGTGCTGGGCTCCTGGATGATAAACATAATGGTCAGCTATACCAGTAACATATTCTCGTTTCTTCCAGCGCTGGTGAGGTAGAACGGAAGATGCCGGGACCAGCTGGGCTGCTAGGTCTGACGCCAGGCTACCTGACGGTTCTGGTGCTCATGGTAATGCGGGTCAGCGCGATGCTACTAACATCACCGATACTGGGGTCTCGTACGGTGCCGGCGATGACTAAGGTCGGACTGGCCATGGTCTTGGCCTTTGTGCTCTTGCCCATAACCGCGCCGGGTACGACAGTACCGGAGACTTTCGCCCAGCTAATGGTCGCCATGGGGAAGGAAATTGCGATCGGCCTGCTGGCCGGATTCGCGGTAACGCTTCTGTTCACCTCGTTGCAGCTTGTGGCCTCGTTGGCGGGCGTCCAAATAGGTTTTGGCTTTTCGGGGACTATTGATGCCAACACGGCGGGGCAGGCGCCGGTGCTGGACCATCTGTTCACAGGCATCGCTACACTCATATTTCTTACCGGAAATTTTCATCACCAGTTTCTGATCGGTGTCCAGCACTTGTTTAGTACCATGCCTCCCAACGGCTTCTCATTCCTCAGCATCTCACCTTCGGGACTGATTGAGTTGTCGGCCAATATGTTTGTGGCGGCCATGCGAATGGTGTTGCCTCTTCTGGGGGCGCTGCTCCTGACGGACCTGGCGCTCGGTGTGCTATCCCGAACAGCTCCCCAAATGAACATCTTCTTTGTCGGCATGCCGGTTAAGATAGGAATCGGCATCTTCGCGTTGATGATTATGTTGCCCTTTGTTGTCAGGGGTATTGAGTTCCTGTTCAGCGGGATAGTCAACGACATGGTATTGATCCTCCGATAGTGCAGTACTGGAGAATTTAGGCAGTGGCAAGCGGCGAAAAGACCGAAGCAGCAACCCCGAAACGTAAAGACGAGGTCAGGAAAAAGGGGCAGGTACCGAGGAGCCATGAGCTTAGCTCGGCAATGGGCCTCGTCGTGGGCGTGGTCTTGATCAAGTCTTTCGGGTCCGGCCTGCTCGGCAGTATCATTGACATAATGACCGGTACGTTCCGGAATCTGAACACGGGCGATTGGACCATGGCAAGTATCTCGACGTACGGCGGCCTCCTCAGCACAACCTACCTGGCCATGATGGCTCCGCTGTTCTTTGGGCTCATGTTCGTCGGGATTGCTGGAAATGTCCTTCAGACAGGCCTGGTGCTTTCGTCCAAGCCCTTGCTGCCAGATGCTTCCCGCATCAGTCCATTCAAGGGCTTCAAGAGGATATTCTCACAGCGGTCGGCCGTAGAGTTCCTGAAATCAGTCCTCAAGCTGGGGATTGTTGGGTACATCATGTATCAGGCTTTGCAGGACAAGTATATGGAGATCATAACCCTCTCGGGGACGGACATTCGAAGTGCATCGGTTGTTATAGCTGGCATAGCTATGGATGTGCTTATGAGGGCTTCGTTTGCGCTCTTCGGGATTGCGGTCATGGACTACGCATACCAGCGCTGGGATTACGCTAAAAGCATACGCATGACCAAGGAAGAGGTCAAAGAAGAGATGCGGCAGACGGACGGCGATCCCAGGATACGGTCACGTATCCGGCACCAGCAAAGGGAGATGGCGTCCCGGCGAATGATGCACGATGTGCCGAAGTCAGATGTCGTTGTTACTAACCCGACCCACCTGGCAATAGCCCTCCAATACAGGCCGGAGTCCATGCGCTCTCCGAAGGTGGTCGCCAAGGGACAACTCCTTGTAGCCGAGAAGATCAAGGAAGTGGCTCGAGAGCATGGGGTGCCGGTCATAGAGAACAAGCCTTTGGCCCAGGCCCTGTTCAAGGGCGTCGAAATTGGCTACGAGGTCCCTCCTACTCTTTACCATGCGGTGGCCGAGGTGCTGGCTTTCATATTCAGCCTCAAGCGGGAGAGACGTATAAGGGGGTATGGCGTTGGCAGTTAACGCCACTGCCCGGACTCAGCCGGGCGGGCTGGGCCGCCTGATGCAGTACAGCGATGTCATGATGGCGCTGGCCATTGTGGTGATCGTTGGTATGCTGATCATCCCGTTGCCTGACTGGATGCTCGATGTTCTCATAACTGTAAACATCTCGAGCGCCCTGATCATACTCCTTGTTTCCATGTACATCCTGGAACCCCTCAATTTTTCGTCTTTCCCGTCCCTCTTGCTGGTGGCAACCCTCTTTCGTCTGGCCCTGAACATCTCGGCGACCCGGCTGATCCTGCTGCATGGGCAGGCCGGCAAGGTCATAGAGTCATTCGGAATGTTCGTCGTTGGGGGCAACTACGTGGTCGGCGTGGTAGTCTTCGTTATCCTTATCGTAATTCAGTTTGTGGTTATCACCAACGGCGCTGGTAGAGTTGCGGAGGTAGCGGCCCGGTTCACCCTGGATGCTATGCCCGGCAAGCAGATGAGCATCGACGCCGACCTGAACGCCGGACTGGCAACGGAGGATGAGGCCAGGAGAAGACGAAAGGCTGTCGAGCAGGAGGCCGATTTCTACGGCGCTATGGACGGTGCCAGCAAGTTTGTAAAAGGCGACGCTATCGCCGGAATCATCATAATCTTCATTAACATCATGGGAGGCCTGGCCATCGGAGTCCTCCAGCGTCACATGGACGTGCTCCAGGCCATTCAGACTTACACGATCCTCACCGTCGGGGACGGCCTTGTAACTCAGATCCCTGCGCTTCTGATCTCGACTGCCACCGGACTGATAGTCACACGAGCCGCTTCGGGATCGAACCTTGGCCATGACCTGGCAAGCCAGATCATGGCCAATCCGAGGGCTCTGATAATTGTATCGGTAGTGCTTTTCGCAATGGGAATGGTTCCCGGTCTGCCGAGTGTACCGTTCTTCACGATAGGTACGGTGATTGGCGGAGTGGCGCTGGTGTTGCGCCGGAGCGCACGGACTGCGGAACAGCAGGCCATCAGTAGCAAGCAGCCGGCCAAAGGCCCCGAAGAACTGGCGGTAGACCCGGATAGCGTCACTAAGCTTCTCCAGTTAGACCCGATGGAGCTGGAGATTGGGTACGGCCTTATTCCCCTCGTGGATAGTGAGCAGGGCGGGAACCTCTTGAGCCGTATTGGACTTATCCGCCGGCAAATAGCCCTGGACCTCGGGATAGTCGTTCCTACGATCAGGATCCGGGACAATCTTCAACTGGGTCCCAACGTCTATGGGATGAAGCTAAGGGGCGTTGAGATTGCCCGAGGTGAGGTCAGGTCCAACCGGTTGCTGGCGATGAGCCCAGGGCTTGCTGAAGAGACCCTGGAGGGCATTCCAACCAAGGAGCCCACGTTCGGCCTCCCTGCCACCTGGATAAGTCCGGAAGAGAGGGAGCGGGCCGAGATGCTCGGTTACTCCGTGGTCGATCCGTCGGCGGTGATCACGACCCACCTCACGGAGGTAATCAAGGCCAACGCCCCGCTGATCCTCAGCCGGCAGGATGTCCAGTCGCTAATCAACAACGTGAAGGCAGACCACCCGGCGGTGGTTGAGGAGCTGTTGCCCGAGCTGGTCACGATCGGTGACATCCAGAAGGTCCTGCAAAACCTGTTGCGGGAGCGGGTATCCATACGTGATCTGGTGACAATCCTGGAGTGCATGGCCACCCTCGCTCGCACCACCAGAGATGCTGACGTTCTGAGCGAATTTGTCCGCCAGGCGCTGTCTCGCTCTATATGCAGCCAACATGCTGACGCTACCGGCACGCTCCACGTGATCACCCTGAGCCCCCAGCTACAGCAAGTACTGGCGAAGGGGCTTCATCAGAGTGAGCAAGGCCCGGCGCTCGGCATGGAGCCGGGCCAGACACATCGGTTCTTGCAGACTCTGGCTCATGAAATGGAGAAGCTGGCATCCGCGGGGCACCAACCGGTCCTGCTGTGCCTTTCGAAAATACGGCTTGCGCTCAAGCGTTTGACCGAACGCCCGCTGCCCAACCTGGTGGTCCTCTCATACTCCGAGGTGGCGCCACAGTTTACCGTCAATGCCAGCGGCGCAGTGGGTTGGTCAGAAGAAGACCAGTAACTTGATTAATATTGCCCTTTTGGGCAACAGGAGGAGACAGTGAGTCATCAAGATTGTTGGGATTTCAAGGGATGCGGCAGGCAGCCGGGCGGAGCAAAGGTAGCTGAGCTTGGCGTATGCCCGGCGGCCGCCGATGCCACCTGCACTGGAATGAATAGCGGCAAGAACGGAGGGCGTATCTGCTGGGCAATTACGGGGACCTTCTGTGGTGGCAAAGTCCAGGGGACCCACGCTCAGAAACAGGTCACCTGCATGAACTGCGACTTTTTCAAGCAGGTTAAGGAAGAGAGTGGAAGGAACTTCATGCTACTCAGGCCCGGACAGGAGTATAGGCAACACTCTTGATCGTGGTTAGGCCACTCAACACGGCCTCTAGCAAGTTCAGCCTCTTGGCCATCCACGGCCGGGCCGGACAGCGCCAGGTCATTAAAGCCGGGCTGTGAGCGCGAGGCTATGGGGAGCACCATAATGAATGGACTCGGCGTTAGGGTTGATAACATCGTGAAAGTCGGCCAGCTTGTGAAGCTTCTGGTGAAGGATGGCGACGAGCTGGCCGAACGGAATACGGCTGAGAGCTTCGACAACAATGAAGCTCCCACATACGGCACGCGGATAGAAGACCTGCTCGCCGACAGCCTGGTAGTCTCCTGGCCCACCGACCAGGGAGTTCCAGTTCGGGCGTCCGCGGGCCAGAACGTCTCGCTTGAAATCAAATGCCAGCACGGGATACTCTACCTCGAATCCAGGATCACCGATCTTAGGACTTCGCCGGTTCCCGTATTGCAGATATCTAAGGGGGGAGACTGGTCCAGGAGCCAGTTAAGGAAGAATGTCCGTCTGGCAGTCACGGTCATGCCACGTGAGACTATCCTTCTCCCGGTCAAGGCCGAAGACCTGGGGTACAAGGAGGATGACGGGTCCGGCGACGATGCCGGTATCGACCTGCAGGCATTGCGGAAGATTGAGGCCAGGCTCCAGGCTGAAGATGGGCAATTTCGCAGCGTCATTCGCGACCTAAGTGCAGGAGGCATGCTGCTTGCATCAGCGATATGCCTCGAGAAGGGTTCCTTGATAAGAATAGTCTTCCCGCTCGGCAAAGGACAGCCTGACATCTCTGTAGTGGCCCTGGTCGTCAGGTCTGTTGAGGCTGAGAGCGAAAGCCGGGAGTACCCCTACAAGGCAGGCTGCAAGTTTATCGGTATGACCGGCCGCGACGAAGACAACACCATCAAGTTCATTTTTGCCAGGCAGGCCGAGTTGCGACGAAGCGGGATGCTCTAATGGCACAAGAATCAGATACAGCCATCAAGGATATGCCTCGAAACGGCCTTTCAGGACTCTTCCTGACGCTGGCCGTCGCGGTCTCGCTGGCAGTAGGAAGCATAAGCTACATGAACGGCTCCGGGCCGGAGCTCATAGCGCTGAAGTCTTCTATCAGCCTCTTCATCATCGGCACCATGGGCTGGCTGGCGTCCACCCTTGCTTCTCATTCGAGCCAGTCCAGCGAGAGTGCTATCGAGCAGGCAACAGATCCGAACGAAGATGTAGTGTTGCCTGAAGCAGGCCCGGCTGACGCCGAGGCGATAAGCCCGAGCAGCGATAGCTCGGCGGACAGGTAGTCAGGTGTCTGAGTCAGTCAGCTCCAACGAATTGTGGGTGCAATACAAGGCGTCCGGCGATCTTCAAGCGCGCCAGCAATTGATACTCACGTATGCCCCTCTCGTTAAGTACGTTGTTGGCCGGATGGCCATCGGGCTCCCAGGAGTACTGGACTCTGAAGATATCATTAGCCACGCGACCATAGGCTTAATCGAAGCAGTCGAACGGTTTGACCCGGAGCGGGGCCTGAAATTCGAGACGTATGCTATCTCGCGAATCCGCGGCAGCGTGTTGGATGTCATGCGCCGGTTGGGTACTCAGCCAAGGGGGGCCCGCCGGAAGATGGACGAGATCGAAGCTGCGATCTCTGCCCTGGAGGAGCTTAACGGCAGAACGCCTTTAGATGAGGAGGTCGCTCTTTACCTTGGGATAAGCCTGGAGGAGTACAGTAGAGAACTTCTGGATGCCAGTGTGGTGGTGGTCCCTCTGGATAGCACCTGGCGAACATCGGACGATGACGAGTCACTGCCTCTTTCTGATATTATAGAGGACGTTAAGAGCCCGAGCCCGGCAGCAGAAGCTGAACGAGAGGAGATGAGACAGACGCTGCTGACTGCACTTCGGGACCTGCCTGAGCGGGACCAGCAGATCATTGCACTTTATTACCACGAGGAAATGACCTTAAAGGAGATCAGCAAGGTTTTCGAAATATCAGAATCCCGGGTATGCCAGCTCCATGCCAAGGCCATCCTGAAGCTGAGGCGGGCCCTTAGCAGGGTGGGAATGCTGGCCCAGGCAGGCGCCTGAATGATCCGCGCCGGATAAGGCGGATCATTCGGTTACTTCGGGGCTCATCACGTATAAGATATTTGGGCAAGGAGACAACTAAGGTATGAAGAGATCGGTTTTCGGCACATTGCTCTGTGCTCTCTTGGCGCTCGTTTTGGCTCTGGGAACTCTTGGCCTCGACGCCAGGGATGCGAGCGCCAACGGGAAACCAATAAAGGTTATCCTGACCTATTTGAACGGTCTGTCAAATACTGGGCCAATAGAGGCAACAGGGCTGGCCGAAATAGTACCGAAAGAAGGACAGGTTAACGTTGGAGTAGTTGGATTGCCTCCACTGACTGGTGAGACCTACACGGGGTGGATCGCCAATACCGCTACGGGCGAGTATCTGAACGCCGGCTCTTTCAATACGGACCAGTCAGAGGTAGCTAAATACCGGGTGGAGTTACCCTCTGAGATTCCCGATACTGGATGGAACCTCTTCCTGATTAGCATTGAGACTAACGGACCCGCTGCCAAGTCACCAGGTAGTCGAAAGTCCATCGCCGGCTACTACCCGGAGCCTGCGTCGGCAGCGAAGGGACCGTCGCAATTGCCCAATACGGGTGGCGAGACCAACCCGGAGGCTCCCAGCTCGAATCCCCGGACGACGGTGGTCCTGCCGAAGTCAGGTGGGTTCGACCTGAGCAACAACTTCCTGACCTACGGGGCAGCGATAGTAGTATCGTTTGGCCTGGGAATGCTAACCCGCTCGAAGTCACGCCGGAAGTAAGCCGGCGTCAGGAGGACTGAAGATGATCAGGGGCATATATGCAGCGGCCTCGTCGATGGTGTCGAGTTACAGACGGCAGCACATAGTAGCCAACAACCTGGCAAATGCGTCAACAACGGGCTACAAACAGGACCTGCCTGTCCCCTCTGATTTCCCCAACCTGTCGGTCGTGGGAGCCGATGGGGCCAGAAAGGAATTCAGCAGCGCCTGGGACGCCATAGGGTCAATTGGCGCCGGAATTGACTTGAGTGAGATCCTTGTTGATGTCTCGCAGGGGGATGTCATTGAGACTGGGAATGCTCTGGACCTCGCTATCACCGGGCCAGGCTATTTCAGCGTGCAGACCCTGAACGGTACCCTGTACACAAGAGACGGTACGTTCTTCCGTGATGCGTCCGGAAACCTGACCCGAGCTGATGGTGGGCTTCTTCTTGGCGACGATGGACCGATTCAGGTCGGTGAGGGAGACATTGTCGTGGACGGCGACGGTGCCGTGTCCGTAGATGGCCAGGTTTCCGGGAGAATCAGGTTGGTAAGCTTCGATCCCCAGGAAAGGCTCATCAAAGTGGGAAACAATTACCTGACTCCGGAAGACCCCAACGCACAGGTACAGCCTTCTGACGCGGCAGCTATAAGCCAGGGATTCCTGGAGCGCTCCAATGTGGACTTGAACAGGGCAATGATTGAGATGATGTCCGCCTTGCGCTCTTATGAGGCCAACCAGAAGATGATAACTATACAGGACCAGACGCTGGGCCTCACAGTCAACGAAGTCGGCAAAGTCTGATTCGGGAGAAACATCAATGTCTACGATAATAACATCGGCCGTCTCCGGGCTCCTGGCGCAGAAGAATAACCTTGACCTGATTGCCAACAATATTGCCAACATGAGCACTACCGGATACAAGAAGGCAAGAGCGATTTTCACCGATGGCGCCTACGAGACCCATTCGGCCATACAGCTCCCGGACGGTGAGACGACTATTCCCGAGGTCAGGCTGGGCTCCGGGGTCAGGCTGGTGGCCTCCCAGCGATTGTTTTCCCAAGGTAATTTCAGGGAGACCAATAACCCATGGGACCTGGCCATAGCTGGTGATGGCTTCTTCCAGGTTTCTCTGCCTGATGGGGGAATGGCCTACACGCGGGATGGGGCCTTCCAGATAGATGCCCAGGGCCATCTTGCGACAGCGGAGGGCTTTCTGGGTGATCCCCCAGTGGAGATCCCAAAGGACATCCAGGAGCTCAGAGTGGATGAATCTGGAGCAATCCAGGGCACCCTAAACGGTCAGCCGGTACAATTAGGCAGGATCCCCGTCGTGGCATTCGCAAACGCCCAGGGACTTCTGGCCATTGGGCATAGTCTCTTTGTCCCAACGGAGTCCTCTGGCGAGGCCCAGCCCGGCCAGGCCGGGACCGGCGATCGCGGACAGATTATATCCGGCGTGCTGGAGGAGTCCAACGTCGATCTGGCGGAAGAGATGACCCGGGCCATGGAAGCCCAACGGGCATATCAGATGAGCATAAAGGTCTTACAGACCGCTGACGAAATGGAAAGCCTGGCAAACAACCTGCGAAGATAGGCTGACGCGAGGGCTTAAGAATCCTGGGCCCTTGCCGATAATGCAGATAAGGCAGCGGTCCAAGGAGAGAGATTCATGAATATAGACAAGATCGGGCAAAAGGCGGTAGATGCTTACGTACAGAAGACGCAATCATCCGGCGTCAACAAGGTGCCGTCACAAGGGACCAATGAGGTAAAGAAATCGGACCAGGATGCAGTTTCTATATCCCAGGCTGCCAAAGAGATGCAGGAGGTCCAGAAGGCTGTCCGAGATGCACCGGATGTGCGTGAGGACAAGGTGGCGGAAATCAAGAAGCAGATTCAGGATGGAACCTACCGCGTTCCGGCTGAGGCCGTGGTCGAGAAGCTCTTGTCCATCTTCACTAGTGAAAAGTAATGTCCAGTTTTCCAGGTTACTCAGCCGCCGCAAGCACGGATAATCTTCTGGCCGAGCTCGAAGTACTGCTCGGACAGGAAGAGGCGGCTCTTCTCGGCCTGGAGAGCCTGGTATCGGAGAAGCGCCAAGTTCTACTTGGCCCGGAGCCCAGAGAAGTTCTCGATCTGTTGCAGACTGTTGAAGAGGCTGTGGCACGTATCAGGCGTTTAGAGACTGCCTGCTCCCAGTTGACTGCACTCATCGCCGGCACACCCGGTGATGCCTCTACAACGGCCAGGGCGACGCCGAGACTAATGGAGCTGCGCAGCCGCATCCTCAAGCTAATTGCCCGAATCGCCGAATTCGATGAGGCGAACTTTCATCTCGTGGCTGGCCTCGCCCGGGTGGGGAGGACCAGGTTAAGTATGCTAACTGGACCGGATGGGGCTGATCCATTCGGGATGTCGTCTGCTCATGGATCGAGCGGACACGAGAAGGGAACGGCATCGTTCAACATCTCGGCCTGATGGCGCAGGCCGTTAACGGCGAAGGGAGTAGCCACTTTGAGCTCGTGGACCACCGGGCTTGATATTGCCTATAGGGCACTTCAGGCCGAGCAACAGGCGATCGATGTTGTAAATCACAACATCGCTAATGCCAACACGCCCGGCTATTCCCGCCAGGTCGCCAATATGGCGACCACCCAACCTGCTGCCGTTATCTCGCTCACCGGTGAGATTGGGCAGATGGGCACGGGCGTCCGGGTGACCCATATCGAGCGACAACGCTCCAGCTTCACAGACCTCCAGATCCGGGATGAGAACTATTCGTTAGGGCAGTGGGAGAAGACGAGGGATGCGCTCCAGCAGGTTGAGGTCGTCTTCAATGAACCCTCCGACGCCGGCCTCAATTCGCTTATGTCCAGATTCTGGCAGTCGTGGCAGGACCTCACCAACAGTCCCCAGGATGCGGGCGCCCGGAGAGCGCTTGTTGAGCAGGCCGATAGCCTCGCCGTGTCCGTCAATCGCGTTTACAGCCAGTTGACTTCCATTCAAAATGACACCGACAATCAGATCAAGCTCAAGACGGACAGTGTGAACCAGATTGCACAGCAGGTTGCTTCTCTGAACGTCAAGATTAGCCAGGCGGAGCAGATGGGGCTGCGGGCCAATGATCTCCGTGACCAGCGGGACCTACTCATAGACGACCTTTCCAGGGTCGTCCGGCTCTCGTACTACGAGACCGCGGACGGAGCGGTCAACATCTTCCTTGGCAGCCATACTCTGGTGGTAAAGGACCGCGTAGATGCCCTGGCGAACGGAATCGACGTGAACGGGTTTGCAACGGTCACCTGGGATAGCGACGGAAGCCCTGTGTCCATTACGGACGGTGAGCTATACGGACTTCAGCAGGCCCGGGACGTAGACGTTCCTGCGGTCATGAACGACCTGGATGCCCTGGCCAGCGGGCTAATTACCCGAATAAATGCACTTCACACCGCCGGCTTCGGCCTGGACAATACCACCAATTTGAATTTCTTCAATGGCACGGGCGCGAGCACGATTGCGGTCAACCCCACGCTCAAATCGAACCCGGAGAAGGTTGCAACTGCCAGCGCCGCCAATTCCATTGGGGACAATTCGGTTGCGCTTGGTATTTCGGGCCTCCAAACCACTTTGACCATGAGCGGCAACACGAGTACTTTCGGACAATTCTTCGCCTCTATGATGTCTCGCCTGGGCGTGGACTCTCAGCGGGCGGACATGATGGCGAACAATCAGAAGCTCCTGGTAGACCATCTTAAAAGGCAGCGTGAGACGCTTTCAGGAGTGTCTCTGGACGAAGAGACGACCAAGTTAATCGAATACCAGCGTGCCTACGAGGCGGCGGCCCGTGTCATTAATGTGGTTGACGAGATGCTCGATTTGCTCATCAACCGGGTTGGCCTGGTAGGCAGATAGCAGGGATTGAGGTGCCGCAATGAGAGTCACTAACAGGATGCTGACGGAAACCACCCTTACCAACCTCAATTCCAACCGTGAGAGGCTTGACAGGCTCCAGGACCAGCTGACCTCATCCCAGAGAATAAGCAACCCATCCGATGATCCTATCGGTATCTCCTCGGCCCTGGAGTTTCGGAGTACCATCAGTGAGATTGACCAGTATCTGAGGAATGTGGATGCCGCCAACTCATGGCTGGGTGCAACCGATACTGCGCTGGGGGCTGTCAACGACACGCTCCATCGGGCACGTGAGCTGGCGGTGCAGGGCGCGAATGATACCCTTTCCGCGGATGACCGGCAGTCGATCGTGACCGAAGTATCTAACCTGATCGAAGCGACCATTGGCCGGGCGAATTCCACATACGCAGGCCAGTACATCTTCGCCGGAGTGAAGGTAGGCACTACACCCTTTAGTCCCGTGGGCAATCCCCCAACCGCAATCACGTACAATGGAGATGGCGGCGCTATAGCCCGCCAGATAAACAATCAGGCGACCATGGTCGTCAACAGCACCGGGAATACGGTCTTCGGCCCGGTCTTTACCGCGCTGATCGGACTTCGAGACGCCCTGACAAGCGGTTCCGCGGGCGCGGTGGCAGCTACAATACTGGATATCGACGGCGCCCTCAATTCCGTAATCTCGGCAAGAGCCCAGGCAGGAGCCCGGATGAACCGGCTCGTTGGCGAGCAAAACAGGCTGGAAAGCCTGAAGCTGGACCTGGCAGGACTTCTGTCCAAGATCCAGGATGTAGATATTACATCGGCAATTAGCGAGTTTGCTCTTCAGCAAAGCGTTTATGAGGCTGCCCTGGCCGCAGGAGCAAAAGCCATTACGCCCAGCCTGTTGGATTACCTCAAGTAGCGGAGGATAGCTATGGAGCTAGTGGTCAAATATAAAGGGGAGGAACAGGTCCTCCAGTTTGAAGACAAAGACATCATATCCTTTCCGAGAGGGCTGGTAGGCTTTGCGGATTGGCGCAGGTTCGTCTTACTGGAAGACCCGGAGGAGGCGCCGGTCGCTATCCTACAGTGTGTCGACAATACGGACATATCTTTTCTGGTAACCGATCCAAACTATGTCACTTCCGATTACTGCCTGGAGCTTGCACCGGAGGACATCAAGGAGCTGGGACTTACGAGTACCGAAAGGGCCCGCTCTGTGTGCATTCTCACGATCAGGCAAGGCCCCGTCACGGTGAGTGCGAACCTTCTCGCTCCAGTCGTCATCAATAGCGACACGTTGGTAGCGCGTCAGGTGATCATGGAAAGGTCTGAATACTCAACCCGGCATCCTGTGCTGGTTGCGCGGGGTAAACACGGGAACCGGCGAGTCAGGAGCCTGGTGGCTCCATGCGCCTAGTGAGCATAGTGCGTGCTGTGAATTCGGCGGCTCATTGTTACGGCCCGATCGACAGCGCTATGTTTCACAGGAAGCTCGCCGCTCCACGGAAGGCTAGGTGACATATGCTTGTACTAGTACGCAGGCGAGACGAGAGTATAGTTATCGGCGGTGACATCGTGGTCACTATTCTGGGGGTCGAAGGCGAGCGTGTGAAGATCGGTATCAAGGCCCCGAGGGAGGTATCCATCCTCCGCAACGAGCTGTGCGAACAGGTCATGAGTGAGAACCGGGCGGCAATAGCATCATCTTCGGATGCTCATGGGCTCTTGCCGGAGCTAAGAGGACGCCTGGTGTGCAAGAGCCTGGCCGGATCGGCTTAGGAGACAACGCTGTGCGTCAGTTTTCCGAGGTCTTGTACAGTCAGTCATAGTTTGCAGATGCTCGCGTAACTCACGTTACCGCGAAGTGCACGGTCTGTGGGGAGGCTTCAGGGCCTCCCCATTTTGTTTGCCCCTTTTACCGGTGGCCTACCCTCCAACCCTGGCGATCCGCTCCGCTTTGGCTGAACATCATCACAAATGCCTCTGGGAAGACCGGTTCTTCTCCGTCACAGTCTTTCCAAATACGCCGTCAGGGTGCACCGTACCAGCTCGTTCACCGGCGCCGGGTACTGAATGGTCCGGCCCTGCTGCCTGAGTGGGCCAACTGCGCCTTGCTATAGCGGGTCCAGCCGGGCGCAATCGGTATGAGCCTACGGGAGATAGCAGCCAAACGAAAGAGAGGCGGGGTAAAAAACCCCCCCCCTTCTTTGTGCCTGTTGCCCCCCGGTTGTGGG